>Ga0210409_10008142_pt1 | contig 10707 bp, 6 predicted proteins | sample IncBWH17MmetaG_FD_161649 | JGI IMG/M metagenome (GOLD analysis project Ga0210409, IMG submission 161649) | Forest soil microbial communities from Barre Woods Harvard Forest LTER site, Petersham, Massachusetts, United States - Inc-BW-H-17-M | ecosystem: Environmental > Terrestrial > Soil >...
GACCACCTCCACCCGCTCGCGGAGGAAATCTCCAAACCGGTTGCCGTATCTCTCCGCCAGCCGGTCGAACACGGGCGATTCCGAAACAACACGCTCGAAGCGCTCAAGCGCCGTCGCCGAGCGGTTTCCGCGGATCAGCAAATGGACGCGGCCGACTTCCGGCAGTTCGGTCAGCAGGTTCGCCAGCCACACTTTGCCGATGAATCCGGTGCTGCCGATCAGGAGAATCTGCTTCCCGCGCAAAGTGGCGCGCACAGAAAGCGGCGTACGGCCGTTCCGCGAATCGAAATGAACCACGGGGACGTCAATTTTCGTCGCCGGCCGTTGCGCCGGCCGAATTGTCTGTTCGAGTACTGCAGGATTCTTCGCGAAGCCGAGATCGTGTAGCAATTGCGATCTCGTGACGGTCCCGTCGGGCCGCTCTGCGCGAAGCTTGGCGAGGGGGCCGCGCGGCCGGATCACGGGGTCAAGCAGCCGGCCCGTGGCGATACCGTCGCGGAAATCGAGGCGATTTGAAAGAATCCACCGCGCGCCAAGATGATTGGCGAGCGGCCGCATGACGTGATCGAGGCCCTGGCTGACCAGCACCACATCCGCGCCCGACCCCATCACTTCCCGGAGTTTCTCGACGCCCCGCTGTTTAAGCCGCGGCTTCAGGAAGTATTCGAAGAATTCCTCGCCAAGCAGATCCAATCGGTCACGGCTGGTGTGCCGCAGCACGGCATGCAACACGCGCGTGGCAAACACGCGGTCGCTGGCGTATAGAAACGGCCGGGCGACCGCCAGCACGCCCATCGTTCCCCGGCGCGCCCATCGCCCCAGAAAACTTTGCGCGTTCCAGGTGAAGAAACCGACCGGCCGCACCGCCGTCAGATTTAACAGGCTCCCCTCGACGCGCCAGAAAACTGGCTTGCGCGGCGGCGACGGAAATCGCCCTTCAGGTGTAGGTCCAGACAGGTTCGACTCCGTGAGCTTGGACAAAGACATGGTTGGCGGAAAGAACTTGAGTAGCTACGTGCCGAAATTAGCACGCTTCGCGCGCGGCAATCAAGCGACCGGCGGGCCCGTACGCTTTGGAATCTCGCTTACCGTCCGCTTTTGACTGCGGTTGTCGTTTTTACCGCCGCAATCCAGGTATTCGTCCGGGTATCCAGCACATCCAGGGGCAGCGCGCCCCCGCTGAGCATCTCGTCATGAAACGCGCGGATGTCGAATTTCTCTCCCAGCTGATCCTGCGCCCGCTTGCGCAATTCAAGAATTTTCAGCTGCCCGATTTTGTAGCTCAGGGCCTGAGCCGGATAGGAGATGTAGCGGTCCACTTCTGCCTGAAGATCGTCTCCGGTTTCAAGCGAATGATCCTGGAAGAACTGCACCATCTGCTCGCGCGTCCAGCGCTTGTAGTGCACGCCGGTATCTTCCACCAAGCGGCTCGCGCGGAATTGCTCGCTGGCCAGCCGCTCGAAGTCGCTGTTCGGATCCTGATAGAAGCCGATCTCTTTTCCCAGCCGCTCGGAGTAAAGTGCCCAGCCCTCGATGTATGCCGTGTAGGACGCATGCTGCCGAAATGGCGGAAGCTCCGGCAATTCCTGTTGGATGGATAGCTGCATGTGATGGCCCGGAATGCCTTCGTGGTAAGCGACAGCTTCGATTTCCGGAAGCTCGCGGTGCTCGTAGTCCCCGGTGTTCACGTAGACCTTCCCGGGGCGCGAGCCGTCCGGCGTGCCGACAAAATAGCTCGCGGCCGCCGCTTCCTTTTCACGGTATGCCTCCACGGGCACCACCTCGAGTTTGGATATTGGAAGTAGCCCGAACAGTTGCGGCAGCTTCGGCTGCATCTGCGCGATGTACCTCCGGTACATATCCAGAATCTCCTCGCGTGACGTCGCTCTCAGCTTCGGATTATCCCGAATGGACGCGGCGTAACTCTTCCAGTCGGGAAAGCCCTGTAGTTTCGCGATCGTCGTCATCTGCGCTTCGGACTCCTTCACCTGTTCCATTCCCAACTCGTAGATCTGCTCGGGAGTCATATCTGTGGTGGTCATCTCGCGGACGGCTGCGCGATAGCGCGCGTCCCCATCGGGCAGCGCCCACAGTCCCGGATCGGTACGTCCGTTTGGCGCGTAATCTTCCCGCACGAATTTGGCGAGCTTCAGGTACGCGGGGCGCACCTCCGTGTCGATCGCGTTCACGATCAAGTCGCGCAGGCGTTTCTGGTCCTCGGGGGAAACCGCCGCCGGGAATTTCTGGATCGGTGCGGCGAACGCGCTCGCCTCGCCCTCGGCAGCGGCGATCGAATCGCACTGCTTCGCCACCAATTCCAGCACGAATCGCGGCGGCATCAGTTTGTCTTTCTGTCCCAGATGCGCCAGTTCGACGATCTGGTCTATCGCCCGCGGAATCTGGTGCAGCCTCGCCAAATAGTCCTCAAAGTGCTTTGTGGTATCGGCCGGCACCGCCGCCGGGATCTGCGCCAGCCCCAGATGAGCGCCATTAAACTGGTCCAGCGGCATTTCGTAATTCTTCAGCTCTGTATCCGCTATTCCCTGACGGAGTTTCCGTGCCAACAGCGCTTTGTTGAGCTGCTCTTGCTCGGGGAAACCTGAGGTATCAATCTTGTCCAGTCGCGCCAGGAAATCCCTCGATGCCTTGTCCTGCCGCAGCACCGCCGCCACCGAGAAATCGTCCAACTTGTCGTTGTAGCGGTAATCTCCGAAAAAAGTCGCCGTCAGCGGGCTCTCGCGCATCTCGTATTCCCACTCCTCGGCGACCAGCTTTTTCAATCCGTCTCTCCGAGCGTCGACACCCACCGTCGCGGCCGCTTGTCCCGAGTCCGTTTGCCCGTACGTTATCCCGCCGAAAATGAATCCGCCGCAGATGATCGCAAATAAAAATTCGCTGAACCTGCTTCGCATGCACCCTCCGAATAAAATATACCGGCCGCCTTCATCCATAGGTATGACGCACGAAACCGAAGAACGAATGGCTCAATTACCGGCAGGTACGATACCTGTACTCTGACGGTACGTTGGACCAAGCGAATATTTTGCTTCGCTTTGTTAGCCTGAACCGTATAGGTGTAGAACGCGGCATCCGGAGAAAGGTTGCCGAAGCGAGCATTAGCAAACCTGCTTCGCCCAACCTCGCCCGCCTGCCTTCCACGGTTCGACAACCGCCGAGGACGATGCCCGAGCTGCGAACCGCAGATCCTAATCGCCAAACGCATGCGAATAGAATCTGCCGCAACCTCGACAAAACAAACGATCGACGCCCACTCTAATCGCCAAAATTCCTCCCAGCCTCCCGCGGACCAGTTCGCCCACGGTCCCCGCGCGTCAATGGGCAGATTCGTGGGACTCCGTCTCCGGAACCGGCGTCCGCACCCCGCCGCGGACCTGCATCTCGTTCTGACGGAAGCCCGTCGGCCAGAGCAACTGGATGACGTCAGCCAGTCCCTCATTTCCCAGCCCGGTCAGAATTTCGGGCGCGCCTTGCCCGAGATATCCGGACGCGCCGGTAACATCCCATGTCTGCCGCTGCGCTCCGGAGAAGATGTCCACCTTCGTCCCGATTCCGAGCTTGTTGTCAGGGTCGCCGCTCAGCGTCAGCTTCAGCCATCTGTTCTTCTCGCCGCCGAAATTCTTCAGCAGCACTGGAGGCAGGTTGTTCTGCGTGATCAGCAAATCCGCCGACCCGTCGCCGTCGTAGTCAAACGCGATCACTCCCCGCGGGTTGTGCAGCGCCACCTTGTCGAGCCCGGTCTCGTGCGTGACGTCCCGAAATCCGGCCGGTCCCTCATTGCGGAGCAGAGCGATTCGGCCTTCTCCCGCAAAGGTCTCGCCTACGGCGACCAAATCCACCCAGCCGTCGTTGTCGTAGTCCAGCGCCGCGATTCCCCAGCCGCGCATCCACACCGGTCCAACCAGCGGCAGACGCTCGAACGATTTTCCGCGGACATTTCGCCAGATGCTGATTCCCGGCGAAGCCCAGTGCGTGAACGCCAAGTCCATCCAACCGTCGTGATCGAAATCGGCCGCTACCACTCCCGCGGCTGGTCCCGGCATGCTGATCGCCCATGGCTTCGACGCGCGAAACGGTCCCTCGCGAGTGTTCACGAACACCGTTGGAAATTTCTCCCAGCCGGTGACAACCAGATCAATCCCGTGGTCGTTGTGGAGATCGCTTCCGATGACGCCGACAGAGGGGGCGCTGCCTCCGAGCCCCAGATCTTTCGTCCGGTCCACAAATGTTCCGTCTCCGTTGTTTCTCCAGATGATGTTTCCCGGAGCCTGAGAGTCCTCGGGGAATGTAAAGGGTTGCGTGCGATCTTCAAGAGGGAAATCGGTGAACCGGGTAACATAAATGTCGAGATCACCATCACCGTCGTAGTCAACGAATGTCACACCCATCGCCAGGCCGTCGGAATTCCCGCTCGTTTGGCCTGGCGGGCGCAGCCCGGCCTGTTCCGTCACGTCCTTGAATGTGCCGTTCCCTTCGTTATGGAAGAGCGTGATGCCGTCTGCCGAACTAACCGCCAGATCGGGGTGGCCGTCGTTGTCGTAGTCCCCGACGCCGCAGCCCATTCCCTCGCCGTGGAATTCGATCTTGGCCGCTTTCGTCACGTTGACAAACGTGCCCCTGCCCGAATTCCGGTACAGCGCTGCGTCGCCCTTCCCGTCGGCGTTGACGAGAAAAATGTCCGGCAGGCCGTCGCCGTCGAAATCGATGATGCATGCGCCGCTCCCCAGGAAACCGGCGAATGTCTGCGCAGCGCTCTCGTCGCTGGTGTCCGGGTGCTGCTTGCCGGGTCGCGCGCGGACCGCCGGCGCGGCACGCAAGAATTGTGGCAGCCCGGAAATCGAGGTCACGTTGACGAACTGTACGGAAATCGGCGCCGTGACAGCCGCGACCGGCGCAACCATCTCCTCCCCAAGTGAGTACTTTCCCTGTTCGCCGTAAAGAAACCGGATTGGCTTGCCCAGCTTCTCGTCGGTGATCTGCTGGAAACGCTCGAAATGGGCTTTTGCGTTGGCGGCGTCGCGTAAATGCCGTTCGGCTTGGGAAAGGCCATACTCGGCCGAGGCGTGGAAGGGATCGAGCTCGATGGTGCGTTTGAAAGCCGCGACCGCCTGATCGTAGTGTTGCGACTCCGACGCGAGATAGCCCAGAAAGTATTGGGTATCCGCGTCATCGGGGTCGATTGCGGCTACCTTCAGAAAGTTCTCCCGAGCGGCGTCGGGGCGCTGCAAGGCTTTGTCGAGTAGGGCGAGGTTGTACCATGCGCGCGCGCTCTGAGGATCCCGTGCGGCGGACTTTGTAAGGATATTCTCAGAATCGTCGTAGCGCCCCATATTCAACAGGGCGATGCCGATATTCAGACAGCCCGCGTCGGAGTCCGGATTCATGACGCAGGCCGTCTGAAACTTTCCTAGCGCAGCAGAAAAATCGCGCCGGTCCATCAATGCAAGACCCAGATTGTTTTCCCGAATAGCCTGAGTGAGAGTCGCTGCAGGCGGGCTGGCCTCTTCCTGCGGGCGTGACGCAGCCTTCGAAGGCGTACGCGCAACAGTACGCTTCCCCTGCTGTCCCGCGCCAGAGAGGCCGCAAGCCAGCACCAGCACCGGAATCGCGAATCGCGCGACACGGACGCTTGTCCCTCTACCGGAGTTCATCGAGTTGTTCACGGTTGCGCGCGCATTCTACCGTATCGCGAGCCGTTCCAGCGATGGGCCCGATCGCGTGTCATTTTCCACGCCGTGTTTTCAGCGCCACGGGTTCTCGTGGCGCGTTTGCCGCTAAGTTCTTTCTCGCCAGTTCATCTCATTTGGCTGCCGTGCTGCATTCCTGCTTTGCGCAGGCCCAGCCAGAAGGCAGACGGTCATGAACAGCTTTATCGGATTCGCAGAGGTGGTAGGAGCAATCATCGCGGCGCTGGGACTGGCGCTTGGGCTCGAATGGGTCGGGCTGTACGGGCTGACCAGCTTAATGCCCATGCGGCGGAGCCAGCCGCGCGACGGTCAACTGTAGAACAGGGAACGCCCCGGCGCGCCAGAGGCGCACCGGCCACCAACCGCTGAGAAGGCGTGACGCGCGCCGTCTTGGGGTTCACCGTTTGGGTGCCCACGGGGGCCTCCTCGCGGTAAAGGAGCTAGCCATGCTGTTTCTGAGATTTCTGCTGATTGCAGGGTGCTTTGGCCTTTTCGCATGTGTCGCCGGCATGGTCCTATACGACATATTTCTCGCCTACGAACTCGACCGGCTTTTGCGCCGCCGCCCGAAGCCGACAGAAACCTCGCTTCTCGGGGAAGTCCCGGCTCCGGCCCCAGCTCCGCCGGTCGTCTCGATGCGAACCCGGCGGAAGATTCGCTGGGGCGCCGCGGCGAAGCTGTCCATCCTCGCGGCGATTTCGGGGCTTCTCGGGCGGAGCATCCTGGTCGTGCCGGACGGCCAGGCCGGCGTGCGCATCAGCCAGATGTCCGGCGTGCGGCCAGGAACGCTCTATGCCGGCACGCACCTGATTGTGCCGCTGGTTGACCACGTGCAGTTGTTCGACGTTCGGGACCGCGTCTTTTCGACGACGGCGCTCGCGGTCCGGAACGACAAAATGGAAGTTCTCGAGGTGCAGGCGCGCGAAGGGCTCACGGTAGGCCTCGAAGTGACGGTGCGCTATCGCATAGACCCGTCGCGGCTTGCGTACATCCAGGCGAACGTGCCGCAGCCGGTGGATTCCGAGATCGTCGAGCCGACGGTGGTGGCCGCGTTTCACGAAATCGCGCCGAACTACATCGTGCGCGACCTTTTCTCCACCAAGCGCGAGGAATTCCGTTCGCGCGCCACCCAATTGATTACCACGAGGCTGGGCAGCGACGGCATCGTCGTCAAGGAAGTGCTGCTGAAAGAGGTCGAGCTGCCGGAGGAATACGCCAAGGGCCTCGAGGATCTTCTGCTGAAGGAGCAAGAGGACGACCGCACTTCGGTAGATGCTGAAATTGAGCAGAAGAAAGTTGCCATAGCGCAATCGCAAGCGGAGGCCGCGAAGGTCCGAGAAGTGAAGCGAGCCGAAGGCGACGCGCAGTCTCAGGTGATCATGGCCAAGGCCCAATCGGACGCCATGCAGTTCACACTTCCGCTAAAGCAGAAACAGATCGAGCAGTCCCGCCTGGAGGCCGAAGCGCGTAAACAGACCACGATTGAAGACGCCGAAGCGGCGGCGCAGGCAAAGGTCATTGACAGCAAGGCAGAACAGCAGCGGCAGGCGCTGGTTGCCGATTCCGAGGCCAATCGCATTCGCGTTTCGGCAGCAGCGGACCAGGATCGCCAGAAACTGCTGGCCGATTCCGAGGCCAACCGCATTCGTGTGACGGCGCAGGCCGATTCAGACCGCGAAAAGCTTCAGGCCGACGCCGAAGCCAATCGCATTCGCCTGACCGCGCAGGCTGAATCCGACGAGATGCAATTGCAGGCTGCCGCACTGAAAGTAAATCCGCTGCTGGTGCAGTTGACCATCGCGCAGCGGCTTTCGGACCGCGTGCAAATCATGATGGTGCCGAACGACGGAAAATTCTTTTTCACCAACGACGTGCTGCGCTCGGCGATGGCGAACGAAGCGGGCGCTTTGAACGCACGGCCGAACTTGAAGCCGTAATGATTTCCGGCAGGTCTGGAATTTTCCGCGTCCGGGCTAGGGACGAGGGAGAAACGAGACCCGCTCGGGAGTGACGCCGGCAAAAACCCTTGCTGGGGCTTCGCCAGATGTGTACAAAACGAAGCCCCGCCGGCGCAACAGCTCCGGGCCGTTTCCGAGGTTGTGCTATGATGACTCACGACGAACGCTTTGCAAAATTGGCCCAAGCTGATGCGGCCACTCCGCCGAATAATCCCTTCGATCCTGCGGTCCATTGTCGCTGTCTCGTTTATTGCTTGCGCCGCCGGCGCGTCTTTTGCGCAGACGCCGAGCGAGATCCCTCACGCGTGGACTGAGGCCGTGTACAGCCTGGCCCAAAAAATTGCCGCCGCGCTGGGCTCGACACAGGCGTTTTCTCTCGACCTAAAGGATATTTCCGCGGCTGCGCCGGTAGAACTCGCGGGCTTGCGGCGGACTCTCGAGGACGATATGTCGCAGCGAGGGGCGCGTGCGGTCCCGGCCCCGGCCGACGCGCAAGTGCAAGTGACAATTTCCCGGAGTCTCGGCGGATTTGAACTGGTTGCCGAGATTCATCGAGGCGACGCCCAGCAAGTCGCGGTGGTTCCCGTGGCGGCTACGGGAGAATTGCCGCCCCAGCCGAGTCCCCAGCCGGGAATTCAGCGGAGAATCGTGTGGCAGCAGTCCGCACCGATACTCGATTTCGTGCAGCTAGCCGCGGACTCGCGCCGCGCACTCTGGTATTTCCTGGAACCGGACCGGCTGGTGGCCTACGAATTTGACGACGGCACTCAGGTGCTTCATGTCGCGCAGCCCGTTTCCCGACGGTATGCCACGCGCGACCTTCGCGGGCGTCTGGTCGCGGCGGACGCCACGCACGTGAGCGCGTATTTCGGCGGTGTGCGGTGCGACGGCTCGTGGAATCCCAGCTTCGCCGTGGAGTGCCGCGAGAATGCCGGCCAGGAATGGCCGATGGGTTCCGCCAATTGGACATCCGTTCCAGATCGAAATTTCTTTTCCACGATTACGTTTTCCGACAGCCTCCAGGCGAAGTTCCCCCCATTTTTTTCTTCCGCTTCACCGTCATCGGGCACGACGGGCATGAGTTCTTCGCGGCGAGTGGTAGCCGGTCTTGGCGGGCAGGCGCAACTCTTTGTGGGAACGGCCGACCCAGTGGCGGCTTTTGACGGCTGGGGGAGCGACATCGTATCCATTGACAGCGGATGCGGCTCGGCCTGGCAAGTGCTCGTCACGGGCGCGGGCGACTGGACCCAAAAGGACCAGATTCAGCTGTACGAAATCAGGGACGGCAGGGCCGCTGCTATCGGCCAGCCGATGGAAGTCCCAGGGCCGATTCTGGCGCTGTGGCCCGGCGACGACGGCAAATCGGCGCGATTGATTTCGCGAACCCTCGAGTCAGGATCGTATGAAGCTTCGATTGTGTCTGTTACTTGCGGTAATTAGTACCGCACTGCTGCACACGGGCCGCGTCGAATCGGCGCGGCGGCCGAGATACGGCGGAATCCTGCGCGTCGAGATCGGCGCATTCCTGAACTCGCTCGATCCCGCCAGCGCGCCTGCGGATTCAGACGCGGCCAAGGCGAAAGACGAGATTGATTCTCTGCTTTACAGCCAGCGCAACCCGGACGGGACATTCGCTGGCGTGGCCGGATCGGGCGCATTTCATATCTCCGCGTGGGAATCGGGAAAACATGTGACCCTCGCGGCGAACGACAATTATCGCGGCGGGCGGCCGTTTGTGGACTCAATTGACTTCGAAATGGGACGTGCAGCGAAGGATCGGTTGCTCGACCTCGAAGTAGGTAAGACGGACTTCGCGGAAATCCCCCCGGAGGAGACCCGCAGCGCCGTTGAGCGCGGGGTACGCGTAAGCACATCGGAGCCGAACGAACTGGTGGCGCTTGTTTTCACCGCGGGCCACCCAGTCGCGGAAGATACGCATGCCCGCGAAGCCCTGGCGCGTTCGATTGACCGCGCCGCGATCGTCAATTTTATTCTACAGAAGCAAGGCGAACCGGCCGGCGGCCTGTTGCCGCAATGGGCGAATGGCACTGCGTTCCTTTTCTCTACAGCGGTGGACCCTGTCGGCGCGAAGGAATTGTGGTCCCAAGTCGCGGGCTCGCCGGGGATTGTATTGGGATATGATTCGGGCGATTCGCTCGATCAAGCCATCGCCGACCGAATCGCCGTGAATGCGCGGGACGCGGGAATAGCGCTTACGGCGGGGCCGATCGCGAACCCCGCGCCATCTCCGGTGAATTACGACGCGCGCGTCGTGCGCCTGAGAATCTCGTCGTCGCGCCCGCGCGACGCGCTCGCGGCTTTGCAGGCTGCGCTCGTGCCAATCGCTGGTTTGGACGCGGCTGCGCTGCCCGCTGCAGCGTCGTCCGAGCAGATTTACGATCGGGAACGCGCGATCGTAGGCGGCTATCGCGTGGTGCCGCTGGTGTGGCTGCCGCAGGTGTATGGCATGGGCCCGCGCGTGCGGGATTGGAAAGCGCCTGCTGCGGGCGTAGGCTGGCCGTTTGCAGACGTATGGCTAGAACAGGAATCACGGTGACTTTTCGCTCCAAACTGTTTTGGGTTTTTACGATCGCGCTGCTGCTATCGGTCGGCGTAATCGCCGCCGGAGTCACCATCGTCGCGCGGCGGGCCTTTGACGAAATGAACAGCCGGCACAGCGAAGCACTGGTGGCGCAGTTCGAGGGCGAGTTCCAACGGCGCGGGCAGGATGCGGTCCACCGTGTGCAGGGAATCGCGGATGCCGAAGGCACCGTGCGCATGGCAATTGATCTGAGCCGCCCGAAGGCGGACGTTTCCGTGTACGTCAACGACTCGCGCGGAGTTTCGCAGTCCCATCAGCTCGACTTTCTCGATTTTGTCGGCAGCGACGGCGCAATTATTTCGTCCAACGAATGGCCGGCGCGCTTCGGCTACAAAATGGACTGGCTCACGCACTCGCAGGACTGGTCGGCGCTTGGTTCGTTCCTGATGAAAGTGGAGACGCAGGAAGGACCAGCGCTCGGACTGATGGCTGTTTCAACCGT
>Ga0210409_10008143_pt1 | contig 10707 bp, 9 predicted proteins | sample IncBWH17MmetaG_FD_161649 | JGI IMG/M metagenome (GOLD analysis project Ga0210409, IMG submission 161649) | Forest soil microbial communities from Barre Woods Harvard Forest LTER site, Petersham, Massachusetts, United States - Inc-BW-H-17-M | ecosystem: Environmental > Terrestrial > Soil >...
GATGGCAAGGCACGCATTTCACTCGCGAAAGACACGAGAGAAAAGACTTGGGTTACCCTCCAGATTCTAAAATCACCGCCCGGGAAGGACTTTGTCATGGTCTCACCCTGGGATTACAGGTATCCGCTTCCGTCGTTCGAGAACGAATCGGAGAATTTCGTTGAGGTTGTTGTAATTCAGCGCGGGGACCGAGCCGCGCTTGAAAGTGGCACCGTCTTGACTGCGTTCGCTGCGCAGATCAATAAGGCCAATACTCCCAAGACTTTCGATAGGCATACGGAAGGTGACCCCAAGGCCAACCTCGCGAAAGTCGCCCGCCAATACGGGTTAACTCCCGATGACCTCGATCAAGCTATTCGTGCGTGGGGAATAAAGGCGACCGACCCGTACGAGGCCGGTCTCGCAGCCCTTTACGAGAGAAACTATCCCAAAGCGTCCGCCGACCTTGCGAGTTCATTGAAGCAACGCGAAAACAAGTTGGCCGATGACCAAAAAGCCGTCGCGGACGCCGCTTTTTTCCTTGGCCTGTCGCTTGATAAGCAAGGAAGGTACCAGGACGCGGCAAGCGCCTTCCAGCGGTGTCTTCAGTTGCGGCAAGACGATAGCACTGTTTTACACGACCTCGGCTTGAGTCTAAACGACGCTGGCGACTACGCACAGGCTGAGCTTGTGCTTCGTCGCTCGCTGGCCATTGAGCAAGAGGGTCAAGGCCCAGAGAGCTCGGAAGTTGGCCTCGCACTGGCCAGTCTCGCCCTGCCACTCAGAAATAGAGGCGACTATGCCGCGGCGGAGTCAGCGCTTCGCCGTGCTTTAGCGATTGAGGAGAAGAAGCTTGGGCCAGACCATTTTATTGTTGCCCTTGTCTTGAACGACCTGGCGGCAGTGCTGGAAGACGAGAACCATTATGAAAGCGCGGAGCCACTTTCCCGCCGCGCGTTGGCTATTGGAGAGAAAGTCTTGGGGCCAGATGACCAAACCGTAGCTATCTGGCTCAACAATCTCGCGTTGCTGCTCAAAGACAAGGGAGATTACGCGGCAGCGGAACCCCTGTACCGTCGTACTCTCGCTATCGATGAGAAAGCGCTCGGACCCGACCATCCTGACCTCGCCACAGACCTTAATAATCTCGCTATGCTACTGGAAGCAAAGGGCGACTATACGACGGCGGAGCCTCTATCCCGGCGCGCGCTGGCCATCGATGAGAAGGCGCTGGGGCCGGACCATCCGAACGTAGCCGACGCCTTGAGCAGTCTTGGAGGGCTACTCCAATTCAAGGGAGACGACGCGGCGGCAGAGCCTCTATACCGGCGTGCTCTCGCAATCGACGAAAAAGCGCTTGGCCCCAACCATCCGACCGTGGCCCTCCGTCTTGACAGCCTCGGCGCGGTTTTGGTTGGGAGGGGAAACCTGACGGATGCAGAGCCTCTATTGCGCCGCGCCCTTGCCATACAGGAGAAGACCCTTAGCCCCGGTCACCTTAGCGTCGCCGCCAGCTTGAACAACCTCGCATGGCTGCTCAAAGAGAAGGGAGACTTTACATCGGCGGAAACCCTATATCGTCGAGCGCTCGCGATCGACGAGCAGATCCTCGGCCCGGATCACCCCGGCGTCGCTTTAGGACTCAGCACGCTCGCTGTGCTCTTGCAGGAGCGAGGTGAACTGGTCGAAGCAGAGCCTCTATACCGGCGTGCTCTAGCAATCGACGAAAAAACGCTTGGCCCTAACCATCCAACCGTGGCCCTCCGTCTCTACAACCTTGCCACGCTACTGGAGGCGAAAGGAGACATAGCAGATGCCGAGCCTTTACTGCGCCGCGCGTTTAAAGTTGATGAGAAGGTTCTCGGCGCGGATCATCCCACAACCAAGCTGATTCGCCGAAACTTAGAAGCCTTATCAAACCGTACGTCGCAGGAATAGGATAACTAGTGCCATGTGGGAAAAAGCCCTCGAACTCGCAAGCCGCACCACGCACCCGGTGGCCATCGCTGCTGTCGCCGTGGTCTTGACGGCATTCATACTCACGCTCACGCTGCGCTCGAGGAAGAAAACCAATCTCGGCTGGTTCCTGGCCCCTGCGCTCTTGGTCCTCGGTCTCACCCCATCCTGTGCTGATGCATTCTTGCGCTCTCGCGGGTTATACCGCATACGCCTTACAGTACTCGATCCTGATCACGTACCTGTGGATGATGCTCGCGTATTTTCTTCGATCGGAGGGGAATTTCTGAAAATGCAAAGCGGATGGGAATTTGATGTTCCGCCACAGATCCGGCCGGCCGATGGCAAAGTTGAGCTTCGAGCGACAGTCAAGAACGCGTTCCTGAGCGGTGGCACCTTGCTGATCTTGGCTGACGACTACTATCCCACAGCTTCAATTCAGCTAGCCGCCGACACATCCGCCACCGTACGCGGTGTCGTAGTGGACGATCATCGAAAATCTGTGTCCGGCGCTCGCGTGTCGATTTCGGGATATTCCGACCTCGCCGTTACTGACGAAATGGGTAATTTCGTCTTACCCGCCCATGCCGCCGATGGCCAGCCCGTTCAAATCCGCGCGCAGAAAAACGGACTATCCGGGAGCATCTCAGCGCCCGCCGGAGCAAATCCGGTCGAACTCGTAATCAGTCATCATTGACAGGTTGTGCCGATCAACCATCGAATCGCGCCAATAATCCACAAAAGCTACACTGGCAACGGGTGCCCATTCCTGTCGCCTTTCGGTTCCATCCAACAAATGACCGTTGCCGAAGCGATGGGCAGATCCGTGCGAGTTGCTTGGTCAATGACTGCCAAAGCTTTTGGAAAGCATCGTTGGCGAGTTTTGAACGCCTCTTCCACAAATGTCGGACTGGTGGTAGACACGGTAACTTGTGACGCTGTGATGCCTTCACTTGCGTCTGTCCAAGAAAAACTCGCACGAGTCTAATGGCGACAGTTCGTGCTGAAAAGTAGGTTAGCGCTTAAGGAGCGGATGATGCCACTCGACCCGACCGTGGAGTCTATATAGAACCCTGTTAGTACCGTCGGCAAAGCAAGATCGCAGTACATCATAAGGGTCGAATTCGAGATGGGCTTTGGAAAACGAAGACGCCAGCGCTTGGCGGATTCGCTGTGCGCGCACTTTCACGCTCGCTCGTCGGATCTTCGTGATGTGCCGGTGTCCGCTGTTTAAAGCGTGATCGCGAAAAAACCAGTCGTTATCAATGTAGGATGCTATTTGCATGGAATCTAATGCAACTCGGCGGTACTGTGCGAGAAGCTCAAAAACCAGACGTTCTGCGAGCCCAAGCGACAATGGGAAAGGATTCCCACGATCATTCAGCATTACTGAGGAAACCTCCTCTCCCGGCGCGCAGACTCCCTGAGAAAGTTTGTGCTGGATTACGAAATTCGGTCCGTCGCGCTCAATCGCATTCATTTCAGCAAGGAAGAGTTCGAGAGCTTCGAGCAGCGTACCTGTATCAGCTACACGCACGTAGCGTGCGCCGAGTCTCTCGAGGTTCACCACGAAGTGCGGGTTGCGGTGCGCTGAAGAGAAGCAAAGCAATCGAGGCCTTAGGCTACCGATCCCAATTGTCGAGACTAAATCACGAATCGTGCGCAGGACGCCTTGGCTGCTCGTCGTAAGATCGAGTAGCACGACATCGACCGCAGGGAGAAGAGTCCGCACGCGGAGGGAGATTGGGGAGGAGAGCGGCATCTCTTCCGCTAAGTACCCAAAAGCTCTCAGGTGTTCCAACCGAGATTTCGGGCCATCCAATAATCGGCAAATCAAAACCCGGGGCCTTGAAGAGATCGACAAAAGCACATTAGTCGCCACAGTAAAACTCTCCATTCTCGGCGAGGAGCCAGACGTCCCGATCGCAGTAAAAGCTGCCATGTGCGTGGACATAGCCTTCGCTGGGGTCAAAAGACTTTCCGCAACGAAAGCAGCGTAACGTCTCACCCGGCTCCTCCCTTTTGGCCACAAGAAGAGTCGAGGGTAGACAGCCGCAGCGTTGACCCTTCTCATCGCTAAGGGCGTTGGAAATGCCTGCATTTAGGCTGAAAGAAGAGGTCTTTCGGGGAGTGTCCACGTACTCCCGTGACTGATGGATCGCATTTGCGAGCTGGCGACCGGTTAGTAACTTCTGGGTTTTCGTATCGTTACAATCTACGGGCAGGGGTGAACCCCCACCTGTGGATGCGTGTATCTTGTGCATACATGCCTCCTGAAGGGCCTAGGTCGTGTGTTGGGCACACGGCCTTTATTCGTCTGTTGCTATATTGGCCGACTATCGACATGCAGAACAGTCAGGTCTACGGGTGCTCGACAAAGAATGGTTGCAACACCGGTGCAGAATGGGTGCTTGAAATTGGTGCTACACAGGGGGATTTCGCATGACAGATGAACGCTTCATTCGCGCAAATGGTGAGGCAATAGAGCGGTTTCGCAGATCCAAAACATGGTCTCGCAGAACGCTTGCCACAACAGCGAAGGTTAACGTGTATACCATTAAGAGAGCCGAGAGGGGAAACGATATGCGGCCTGAGACGATCACGAGCATCGCGAACGCGCTTGAGGTGACACCAGCGCAGATTTCGCACGGTTTCATCGAAGGACCGGATGATGTAAGAATCTACACTTGGAAAGACTTTATGGAGGGTGCCGAGACGGTCCGCAGCGAGATTTTCAATAATGACAAGTTTCTGTTTGACGCTGTGCTTACGTTTCCGGGACCTAGTTCGATTTTTTGCGGGCTCGTCCTGGCACTGCTACCCCTAAGAGTACTCATACGCATCCCGGTGTACACCGGGATCTTTGTGGACGCGGAGACTGCCATCTCGGCCCGGAAAAAAAACTTTCACGCGATCACCGTGCGCCCAGCTAGAGCGCGCGAATTCAAATTGCTTGTACCGCAAGAACTAATCTATGGCAAAGCAAAGAGAATCATCGTCATCGACGATGCCGTTATCACCGGCGGTACAATGAAGAGACTGAGAGAGGTATTTGCCAAGATATGTGAGGTGAAATTTGCTTGTTGCGTCTGTTATGACGGGCGCGATTTACCCTCGGACCAACCCCCGGAGATCATCGGGTTGAAGCCCCTAGAGCCGAGAAAGAAATTTCCGATGCCGTGGGGCCGCGATTCTTTCTGCTTTGAAGACGCATTCGTGGGCGAAGCACCCGAGAGGCTGTCGGATGAAGCCGAATGAAAAGCTGCTCACACCTTACTCGGAGATGGCATGGATCATAAGCAGATGCTTGGCGGCCTGTCGGTGGCGATCGGCGCTCTTGCCTACGCGATCTATCTTTGGCGGACCGTCGAGAGAGAAGGCATCGCCCCGCATCCATTCTCATGGCTCCTGTGGGGATGCGTGACAACCGTAGCAGCCCTCGCGCAGCACGCAAAAGGCGCTGGTCCAGGGAGCTGGGTGACGGCATTCACAGCCGTTGTTTGTTTCATCATAGGCACGCTGACACTGCTCAAACACCGGTGGCTATTCTCTCGCTTCGATTGGCTATCATTGACGGGAGGAATCGTCGTAATTGTCTTCTACATTTTCACGAAGAATCCAACGGCGTCGGCAGCATTAGCCACCACCGCGGATGTGCTCGGATACAATTCGACGATCAAGAAAGGGTGGATCAACCCACATTCGGACAGCGCAATCTCTTTTGCGTTAAATTCGGTGAAATTTGTTCCGGCACTCTTCGCTTTGAATACCTATTCCATCGCAACATGGCTCTATCCTGCCACGCTCGTGCTAGTGAACGGCGGCGTTTCCGCTATGCTCGTTGCGCGGCGAAGACGAGCCGGGCCGTCTCAAAACCAAAGCTGATCGTCGGCTCTGCTCGGTGGACCCTCGGGAGGTCCTTGCGCGGCTCGCTCCGTTCTCACCTATTCACTCCCGCCATCAAGCGGACTGTACGACTCCGCGTCAACCACTCGTACACGAGTTACTGCAGATGGACCGATGTAGGTCGCCCCCTTTGCGTCACTGCCCACAGGGGTTTGTCGTTACACGTGGAACGTGATCCGACTGGCAATACTTTGCTCGCGATCCAGTGGCGACGGAAGGATAAGTGAGCGGTTTGGTCAGTTCAGCTCGGCCAAGTAGCAGCATCGGCAAGAAAGTCGTCTACAACGAAGCTGCGAAGACCGCCGAAATTCCGTCGACACTTCCGAAGCCAATGCACCAGGTGGCCGAGACTACCTAGTTGGAAACAAAACCAATGGCCCGATGCGTCGCGCCTACGGCCCGCTGGTGCCCAACCAGGGGCTCGGCCCAAATTAGTGGGGAACCCGTCGAACTAAGCACTCGGGTGATTTCCCAGACGCCAACTGTTTGGACCGGGAATTCTGCTCAGTCGATGATGCGTTCGGAATTCGTTGAGAGATCAGTTTGCTGTTGACGAAGTGCTTCCGGTAGCCCAGAATGGCAACCGCGTGGTCTGAGTTGTGCGCTTCCCCCAGAAGCGTGTTCTTAGGTTTCCTTGGCAGACAGAGCTCGCCTAAACACGGACGTTCTTAATTAAGCAAGTCTCGATTCGAGCGGAGGTTGGCCGCACGATCATGCGATCTAGAACTACAAACCCGCAGAGCGGGTTATTCTTGTGGCTTTGTTTACTGATTGTCCCGGGCGCGATTCTGATGTCTGGCCGATTGTTTTCATTAGGAGATCAGTGTTATCTGGGAAAGAGGAAAGCCGCACTCGCAGCGTCCGATTTTTGCGGCGGGCCTCCCCCAAACGAGTGTCTGCTACGGAATGGCGTTGCATACAGTCCATTTCGCGACGGCCAAGGGACCGACCCTCATGAACCCGCTCCCACCGATGAACAAATCGAGGAAGATTTGCGTAGCGTGGGCGCGCTCACACACAAAATCAGGATTTACAGTGCTAAAGGCGCTTATGCCCGCATTCCCGCAATTGCAGGAAGGCTGGGTATGGAGGTCATGCAAGGTATCTATCTCGGGCCAGACGCAAACGAGAATACTGCTCAAATCGAAGCCGCACTGAGCCTAGCGCACACTGGCCAGATCAAGCAACTCATTGTCGGCAACGAGGTCTTGACCGGCAAAAAGCTTTCGAAGAGTCAACTTATCGCGTACATACGCCAAGTCAGAAGAGAGGTCGATCCCAATAAGGTACAAATAAGCACCGCCGAAACATGGGGCGTCTGGCAGGACAACCCAGATTTAGCCTCGGAAGTCGACTTTGTCACGGCGCATTTCTACCCTTTCTGGGAAGGACATTCCGTCGAAGGTGCGGCACAGCTAGTAATCACAGAGTACGAAGCGCTGGCCGAGAGCCTGCGGAGGAGGCTTGGCCGAAACGTAAGAATCGTCATTGGCGAGACCGGATGGCCATCTGCGGGTATCCCCGTCGGTAAAGCCGATCCTGGTCCGGAGAACCAGCGAAGGTTCGTCTCGGAGTTTCTGCCTCTCGCCTGTGGAAAGTCGATACCGTTTTTCTATTTTGACGTGTTCGACGAGGAATGGAAGTGGCGCGAGGGCAGCTCCGAGTGGGAAGCCGGCATCACTCTTCCGCGGGGTGATCGCACTTTCAGCGGAAACTGGGTCGGCTCAAGCTGGGGTTTGTTTCAGTCTAACGGAAACTCAAAGCCCGCATTGGCTGACTTCTTGCGGAACTCGCTGGCAGGAACTCGTACCAACAGAGACATTTTCGTCGAAAACTCAGGCCTCTCTGCTTACTACGATATGGGAGTCGATTCTTCCGAGAGACAACGCAACTGGCTTGATGCCCAGAGCGGATTTCTCCGCATGGCTTATCCTGCTGCTCAATACTGGGGGTCGGTGTTTATTGTGGTTGGGGAGCCCGGCCAGCGTCCTCATCCGTGGAAAGACTTCTCCGGATTCAGAACCCTATCGATTGAAATGAAAGGCGAACACGGTGGAGAAGAGGTGGAGATTGGCGTGATGAACCGGTCCGACCCGGCCACTGGAAGAGAGCGACGGGTTCGCCGGGTCCTGGAACGCAACTACCGAGTCTATGATATTGCTCTTTCGGATTTTGCATCTTCTCATCTCGCTGTTCCTGAAGGCCTGAAGCAGTTGTATGTCGTTGCAGAATTTGTCTTCCAGGGCAGGCAGGAAAGAACGATTTACGTCAGAAATATTCGTTACAAACCCTAGCTGCCAACGAGCATTCGTGGCAGCCAAGACATGAGCAAACAAAAGCTGCCAGAGACCCATGAGAATCCAGCTTTGGTCAAGCGGCCGTTGCCTGCGGCTAAAGTAGCCGCCTTTTCGTTTGCATTTCTCGCTACCGGGATCGCTTTCGCGGCGTTTTATGCATTCTGGGCACCACGAGTAGGAGAAAATCTCGATTGTCGCGTCTATTTTCTCGTCCTCCTGGCGTGGGGCTTGCCATGCGCAGCCTTTCTTTCAGGGGCAATGCGAGGTTACGCTTTTGTTAACCAAAAGCATTTGGGAACAACCGTAGTCTTGGGTGGTCCAATAGCAAGTTTCCTTTTGATCGTCGCGTTAGGAATCAGGTTTGCGCATTGCTCGCCATCTACATTTGACCTGACCGTTCGTCCTTGCGAGCTTGACGGCAAAACGCCCATCTTCAGGTCAGGGACGATCATTCTCGACCTCGATAACGTTCGGCGACAGGAGGAAATTGGGAAGAACGGCGAAGCCAATTTCAAAGGCATTCCAGAGTATCTAGTTAAGAGCGAGATCACAGTGTCGGCCAGGGTAGATGGATACAAGCAAGAATCGGAAAGGCTCAAGCTAAGTGATCACTTGCTATATCTCCCGCTCACGCGGTCAGAGCTACATCCGGATTCTGAGGCCGCCGATCTGATTAAGAAGTTGATAGCCAGCGAAGCCGAGCTTGTTCTTAGCAACTCTCGCGATAAGGCCGCCGCGGAACAATACGGCGATCTTTTTGCAGCTGAAGCGTGGATCGCTGACTCTGGCTGTCATGATTGTATCTGGCGAGGCCGTCAAAAAATCATGGCGCGCTTCCGCAACCTGACACGCTTTGTCGAGCTGCACCACACGCTTAGTTCTGAGCCTTCCATCCGCGACGACGGCTCTGCAACAGCCGAAGCCATGACGGACGTCCTGATGGAAAATGGCCCAAATAACAACCTCAACGGCTCCGGAAAAGAACAGTGGACCTTTGTCAAAGAAGGCGAAAAATGGAAAATTCGCAGCTTTCGTTACAATATGCCTCAACGCTAGCTCGGTGCCCCTTCTTCTGGTTTGCGGCAATCCAACGACGGCAGAGAGGACGCGCAAGGCCGGAACGCATTGCGTTTGCGACCCTCGGCATGTTGGCTTTTCTCCTGTCGTTCTGCGCTAGAGCATTTTCCCAAGCGCAAAGCAGAGACTTGGGCTTTGGCGACCGATTCAGCGTTTCGTCCAATCTCGACGCAGGTTATCGCAGGACGCAGTTTTTCGCGCCACACTATAATACCGCCCTCTTCCAGTGGGATAGTCGGTTTGAAGTGTGGTTCCCGCCTTTTCGCGACAGATTTTCTTGGGGACCTTATGTTCGCGTTGCAGGGATCAAGGGATCCCAGGACGATGCGTGGCAGAATGCATGGTTGGGCGGGCCAGGTGTGGGCTTTCAGGTGTATCCTCTGAGTTCCTGGCGATTCCAGGGACAAGATAGCCTAGCCGGCAGGCTCTTCGGTCCACTTCGTGTCTTTGCCGAATACAACTTCACGAACTACTGGGGGAATGTAAATACTTGGCGCCCCCGCAACCAAACGCGAACTGGGCTCGATTATTGGAAGGCTGTCAACGTTAATGAGCCACAGCGCTTCTGGTGGATGGAAATCTGGAACGGCTTGTACTGGCAATCCGCAAATGAATTTACTAATCGATACGATTCCGTGATGCTTGGTAATTCCCTGCGGGTTGGAATTAGAGAGTCGCGCTCTAGGGCAATCTCTACGTTAACACCGTACGTGGCCCTCGAAAGTTCCCGAACAAAATACGACTACGCGGGCCCCAATGGCTGCCTTTTCGCGCAACCAGGTGGGATCCAGAATCCATGTGATTTTTATTGGGAAAACCGTCTCCTCACCGGCGCAGGCCTGCGTTTCGCCCCATCATTAGGAACCCTAGGCCACGGACAGCGAGCATGGCTGAGTCGGTTTGTCGTTTACGGCGAATATTTAAATACTGCGACGTACTACGGCCCAAGCGCTCCCTCATCGATCCCAAGATTCGAAGTGCGTCTCGGACTCAGCGCAAATATAGGTCATTGGTACAGATAAGAAGGTGTTCCACGGACGACCGGCATTATTCAAGATCAATTTGGTATTCGCTTTCGTCCAGAGCAATCGCGAGTGGAAGAGCCGATGTCAATCTCGGAATGTTGGCTACAAGCTTGTCGGTGTACCGCGCAATCAGCCGATAAGTGGCGGAACGAGGCCGCAATGAAAAAGCGATTGATCGTACGTGTTCTCCGCATGCGAAGTCCCGTAAAGCCGTTAATAGCGCGAGTGTGGCTCCTTCCCCTAATCCACGTTCTAAAGCAGCGAGCTGCCACACGAATAGCGACTTCTTCGGGCCCTCCAGGGGCACCGCAAGCAGGTAACCGAGTTGGCCGTAGTCGACATGTTCCGCAATTAAGCAGACTGCGCCCTTGATGCGCATGATTAGCCAAAGAACGTACGCTGGCGGAACGGTAAAGCTCTGTTGCTTCGAAGCCAGTTCCCGCACGAAAGTGAAATCACCAATTTCC
>Ga0210409_10008144_pt1 | contig 10706 bp, 8 predicted proteins | sample IncBWH17MmetaG_FD_161649 | JGI IMG/M metagenome (GOLD analysis project Ga0210409, IMG submission 161649) | Forest soil microbial communities from Barre Woods Harvard Forest LTER site, Petersham, Massachusetts, United States - Inc-BW-H-17-M | ecosystem: Environmental > Terrestrial > Soil >...
GGACCTCAGAAGGGTCGCTCTCATCGCCTGTATAACGTCTGTATTGGGAGCTTTGCGGTCAGTGTGGGTTACGGCGCAATCGATGATCGGCCTGGAATCTCCGGATTTTCTGTCGCGCTTCCAGACAATCCTGATCATAGTGTCCGCGTCTCTTTTCACTGCAACTCTGCCGGCGTTTTATTTCTCTCTGTCCGCGAACAGAGGTACCCTCAACGTTCCGAAGCGCTGCCGCTTGCTAGCCGTAGCGGGGATTCTCAGCCTGTGCCTGTACGTGGCAATAGGTCTGCCCGCGAGCTTCGAATCTCTAGGAGCCTCAGGTTCGTTGATGGCCAGAACGATCAGCTATTTCTCTGTCGTACTCGCTGAGGCCTCCAGTCTCGCCTCGATCCTCCTCCTGATCGCGTTGTTCCGGAAAGCCGGAGATGAGCCGCGTGCGGACCTCCCCGTCTCAAGGCTATTCAGCTCTCTGACCAAGCTGGCCGCGATCGCGTTCGGATTGTGGTCAGCCTTCAGCGCACTCCGGCTTGTCCTCTCCCCGCTCACCTATTCTCAGCTTCGGGATTACGCGGTACAGCTCGGTCGAACACCACTGTCGTTCTGGAGGATCGTTGAGGATGCAATCCGTCCGTTGTCATCGGCGATCGGCCTGTTCGCCGCCCCCTACATTGTTTACAAGAGCCAGGCCAGACTAAAGAACGAGTAAGGAGTCCGGTTAACGGCGCGTCCCGCAACTTAGGCTTCAGTCACCGCGAGTGTGCTATCCCTAGGAGTTGCTTGAAAGCGCTTCTTAGCCGCCGATGAACGCCAATAAACCAGACATGGCCTTCGGCCACCCTGGGGGATGAAAACAGGCGCGGCCCATTCTCTAAACCTCATGTCACCGGAACCAAACGCAACCACCCCGGAGTACACGCCGACCGCACCAGCCCCCTCCGGAGCCCGCTTCCTCCCCATCCTATTAATCCTTTTCGCCGCCAGCGGAGCCGCCGCGCTCATCTACGAGATCGTCTGGTTCCAACTCCTGCAACTCGCCCTCGGACAAACCGCCGTCTCGCTAGCCGTCTTGCTGACCGCGTTCATGGGAGGACTCTGCATCGGCAGCCTAGGACTCCCGCGCCTGAATCTCGCGGCGCACCACCCCCTCCGCGTCTACGCGGCACTAGAAGCGGGCATCGCCGTCTTCGCCCTCATCGTCGGCCCCCTGATCTCCTTCTTCAACCGCATCAACTTCACCGGCGAGCAGTACGGCATCCTCGGCCTGCTCCTGCGAGGCGTGATCGCGCTAGTCTGCCTGCTCCCGCCGACCATCCTGATGGGCGCGTCGCTCCCCGCCCTCGCGCGATGGATCAAAGCCACGCCCCAAGGCCTGTCCTGGTGGGGATGGCTCTACGGCGGCAATACCGCGGGCGCGGTCATCGGCTGCCTGCTGGCAGGATTCTACTTTCTGCGCGTCTACAACATGTCGATCACCACCTACGTCGCCGCCGCGATCAACATAGCCGTCGCGCTGGGCGCTTTGCTGCTGACAAAGTGGACCCCGGCAAGTGCCAACTCCGACACCGCGCTCGAACCCGAGTCGCCAGCCGCCGAAGAACCCGGCCCATCCAGCCCCCACCAGTGGACCATCTACGCCGCCATCGCCCTCTCCGGCGCGACAGCCCTGGGAGCCGAAGTAGTGTGGACCCGCCTGATGGGCATGCTCCTCCTAGCCACCGTCTACGTCCTCTCCATCATCTTGGCCGTGTTCCTCTCCGGCCTCGCGATCGGCAGCGCCGCTGGAGCATTGCTAATCCAGCGCATGCGCCCCCGCCTGGCTTTAGGCTGGTGCCAGATTCTGCTAGCCGCGGGCATCGCCTGGACCGCCTTCGCGATCGTTCACTCCCTGCCCTTCTGGACCGACGACAAGCTGACCACGGTCGACCCCTGGCGCATGTTCCAGCTCGATCTCAAGCGTTGCCTATGGGCCCTGCTTCCCGCGACCATCCTATGGGGCGCGAGCTTCCCGTTAGCCTGCGCCGCCGCCGCGAAACCCAAGCAGGACCCCGGACGTCTCGCGGGCGGCATCTACGCCGCGAACACCTTGGGCAGCATCATCGGAGCCATAGTAGTCAGCCTCATCCTGATACCTTGGATCGGCTCGGCGCACTCCCAGCAAGTCTTGATCGCGCTCTCCGCCCTCAGCGGCGCGTTGGTCCTGGTGCCGCTGATCCGCCAAACCAAATCCATCGCGCTGGGAACCGGCCTCGCCGTATCGCTAGCCGCCGTTGCGATTCTCTGGATCAGCGTCAGCCCCATCCCCGGTGAGCTGATCGCCTATGGCCGCCGCATGGGCGTCAACGCCGGAGCCTCCACCATCCTCTATTCCGCGGAAGGCCGCAACTCCTCGGTGGCGATTTCCCAGTGGAACACCGGAGCCATCTACGTCAACGTCAACGGACACGTCGAAGCCACCACCGAGCCCTACGACATGAAGCTGCAGCGGATGGTCGGCCACCTCCCCGCGCTGCTGCATCCCAACCCGCAGTCCGTCCTGGGCATCGGCTTCGGCGCCGGAGTCTCCGCCGGAACCTTCACCCGCTACCCCTCCGTCCGCAAAATCACCATCTGCGAAATCGAGCCCGTAATCCCCCCGGCCTCCACCCGCTTCTTCGGAACCCAGGACTACCAGGTCGCGCTCAATCCGAAAACTCACATCGTGTTCGACGACGCGCGTCACTTCCTGCTGACCACCGCGGACAAATACGACATCATCGCGTCCGACCCTCTGGATGTGTTCATCAAAGGCACCGCCGCGCTGTATTCCAAAGAGTATTTCGAAGCCGTCAAACAACACCTGAACCCCGGAGGCATGTTCACCCTCTACGTGCCGCTCTACGAAAGCGACGAGCCCACCGTGCGCAGCGAGCTCGCCACGTTCTTCGAAGTGTTCCCCAACGCCACCGTGTGGGCCAACCTCCGCGAGGGCCTGGGCTACGACACCGTGTTCATGGGCCAAGCCGACCCGTTGAAGATCGACGTGGACGCAATCCAGCAGCGCCTCGATCGTCCCGACTACGCACCGGTGGTACAGTCCCTGGCCGATATCGAAATCGGTTCCGCCGTGCAGTTATTTGCGAGCTTCCTGGGCCAGCAGTCGGACTTGGGTCCATGGATCAAAGGCGCGGACATCAGCCATGACGACGATTTGAGACTGCAATACCTGGCGGGCTGGGGCATCAATTCCGCGATGGAAGATACTCTGTACCGAAAAATGCTGGCCCTCCGAAGCCCGCCCAACAATCTGTTCACCGGCTCGCCGGCATCCCTGCGCGTGCTGATGTATCAATTGGTGGGCGGGATTCAGTAAAGTGCTCACGGCCATCACGCGATCCGTCAGCCCCAGCCTGAACAACTGTGAGCTGGGATTTCTGCCCCGGCAAGTGATCGACGTCGCCAAAGCCGTCGAACAGCACCGGGCCTACGAAGCCAGCCTGCGAGACCTAGGCGTGAACGTGATCTCTCTTCCCGCGGAAACCGATCTTCCGGATTCGATGTTTGTCGAAGACCCGGCCGTGGTCGTAAATGAAGTCGCCATCATGACCCGCATGGGCGCCGAGTCCCGCCGCGGAGAATCTGAATCCCTGGCCGCGGCGCTTTCGCGCTACCGCCCGCTTCGCTGGATGAGCGAGCCCGCGACGCTCGAGGGCGGCGATGTCCTGAGAATCGGCTCCGAGATATTCGTAGGCCGATCGAAACGCACCAATGCCCTAGGCATCGCGCAGCTAGCTCACGAACTCGAACCGCTCGGTTATTCCGTCCAAGCCGTAGAAGTGCGTGAATGCCTGCACCTTAAATCCGCCTGCTGCGCGTTGGACGAGAACACACTGCTGGCCAACCGGAACTGGATCGACACGACCCCGCTCAAAAAATTCCACATCATCGACGTCCCCGCCGCCGAGCCGCATTCCGCGAACGTGCTAGCCGTCGGTGGAGTGGTCCTCATCGCCTCGGCCTTTCCACAAACGGCGAAACTCCTCGAGTCGCAAGGCTACCAACTGAGAGTTATGGGCATCTCAGAATTAACGAAAGCCGAAGCCGGCCTGACCTGCTCCAGCATTCTCTTCGAATCCAACTAGGGCCACGCCCCACCGCGCCGCACGGGACGCCCATCGCCCGCGCCGCCCCGCACGCACCCATCTCGCCCGCTCGCCCCTCACTCTAGTTCCGCTTAAGCACTAGCTCTTATTCCCTTTCGTGGGACTTTAGGGCCTAATCGTTTTGGAGACACCATGCAAATCCGTCACCTCGCTCTACTCGCCGGATGTCATTTCGGACTGATCCAACTGAGCCACGCGCAGACCACGTACACGGGGGAAGCCGCCGTTGCAAAGGTTAATGTACTCGGAGTCCTCAACGCGTCCATCCAGGACACGGGACAATTGCCCAGCAGCGGCGGCTCGCTTTCCACCGAGCTGCTTTCGTTGACCGTTCCCAATCTGCTCAACCTGAATCTGCTTTCGGCCAGCACCGACGGGGCTAACAATGAAACCGACTCGGCCGCGTCCGTGGTCCAGGTCACGCTCACCGCCGCCGGTGTGAACATCGCAGCGTCGGTCCTGACCTCCAACGCCAGCGCGACCTGCGCCCCCGCCGTGTCGGGCACCTCGACTGTCGTCGGGTTGAAGGTCAACGGGCTCTCGGTCAAGGTCACCGGCCAGCCGAATCAGACCATCCCGCTGCTGGTCGGCTCGCTGGTGATCAACGAGCAAATCAGTTCGGTGGTCAGCCAGCCGAACTTCACCACCGCGGACATGCTGGTGAACGCGCTGCATCTCAAGGTCGGATTCCTGGCCGACGTGATCGTCTCCCAGTCGCACGCCGGAGTGACCTGCCAGACCGTCGTCTTGCAGTGAAAAACCGCCGCGGACGGCGGCGATCATGAGAGTTTTTTTCTAAGGGCTCCTCTAAAAGACAGTCACCGTTCCGTTTCAGGGCGCGGAGCTTGCACGCGGCCAGCCGATCGTGACGATCCTCTTCACGAGCTTGGCGGCACAGGAGTTCGGCGCAATCGGGTTCCTTAACCGCCTAATGGATCAGGCGATTGCGCGGCCTCTGTCCCTCCCGACCCCAGCCGTCAGAACGGGGATCGCGGTGAGGCGCTGGAAGTCCCTCTCTTGCGGGACGGCCGCGCCCTCATGATTGTCGAAACGGCCCGGCGCAGAGTTGTGGCTTCGACCGCTTGCCCGCGCGAAGTTGGAGAACGCCACGGTCGGGAAATCGCGAATCGTGACGGGCTCCCGGCTCCCGCCTTCCATTAGTGGCGACCCGCACCCCCGGCGCCGTGGCGATCAAAAAGCGGAGGGCTGCGAGTTGGGCGGTTGCCCGGAAGACTTGAGCGTCGCCGTCAGTTGCTGCAGGGCCGACTCAAGATCTTCCAGCTTGCGTCCCATCTGCGCGAGCACTGGATCGGCATTGCCGCCGAGCACTCGCGTGCGCGCGAGGTCCGAGAGACTGCGCGCGCCGTGGGCCGTGATTTCCGCTTTCAGGTGTTCGTATTCTTCCGAGGTGATGCGGAAGATAATGGATTTGCTTCTAGGTTTCAGCGAGGGCATATAGATTTGTGTGTTGGCGTTAATAGTTCAGAATCGGTTTCGACCGCGGCGCGAGCGCACGGGCGCCGAACGGCGGATTTCCCGCGGAACTCGCGATTGGGCCGAACTTGGACTGCGAACCAGTGTGGCTCGCGGCTTACTGGAAACATTTGGACAAACTACCGGTTCAGAGGTCCCAGGGGGAGTGGCACCGCACAAGAGGGGAGGTAGAACAAGTGTAATCGGTCTGTATAGAAAGTCAAGAGGCAGACCGAGGTTCAATTTCCGCCCATCAGAATGACGGAGGTTGGAAAGAACGGTTTAGTCGCGGGCCAAAGAAATCGCACGGAACGAAGTGACGAACTCGACTTCGGCAACATTGCCCAGCGTACCCGGATACGCCGCTCCCTGTTGCACCGTGTAGCCGAATTTAATCAACTGGTGGGCGTCGGGACGAAAGCCGGCCGCGACTTCGTAAGTCTGAAAGCCCGGAAATCTTCCGTAGCGGACGTATCCGACCCGAGTCGCGGCGTACCAGCGCGGGCTCAGGATCCGGCGGACCTCAGCGTATCCGATATTTTGCGTGAACGGGGGAATCGCTTTGTACGGCATCACGAAGTGCTGCGCCTCTCCCCAGGCGTTCCAGTGTCGCCAACCCCACTCGACGTCCAGTCCATACGCGTGCGCGGGCGATTCGCGCGGAGGCGCTTCGCCTGGAAAGAAGAAGGGATAATGCCGGTCCAGATACGGACCGTAGGATGCCGATCCGCCGACTCGGAGGCCCTGGCGAATGGTGTAGCCGAGTCCGCCGGCCCAGTTCGCGTATTGGTCGCGATCGAAAACGCTTCTGGGATTCGCGGGAGATGAATTCACGAACTGCGCTCGCGCGTCCAGCTTACCCACGGTGCCATCCACCTGCGCGCCGGCCAAGCCTCCGATGGTTACCGGCGCATAGTAGTAACCGTAGGCGGAGGGAAGTCGCAGCATAGTATTTTCCATGGGGTCGTAGCGCTGGAGGAACGCGCCGAAGGCCGAGGGCAGTTCGCCCACACGCACGACCAGCGAGCGATTTCCGCTCCAGAAACGCGCATAACTGAGGTTGAGCTGAAGGAGATCGCCCTTAACGCCGTAGCCTTGGGTATTGAAGTCCTCCGCAAAGTATGGGCGCGAAGCCACGTGGAATGCTCCGGAGATGGTCCAATGCGAATTCAATTTCCAGGTGGGATAAAGAATAGCGCGAAAACCGCCGCTGACCTCCGCTCCATCGCGGGGAGGCTGCGAAAGTTCCTGGGAATCAAACGCGGCCGCGCTCACCGTGGTTCTCAGCTCGAATCCGGAATTCGCCTCCTGGGCGCTCGCGGCATATTGCGCGCCAGTGCCGGCTAACAGCAGGAACCATGCGAATGATCTCATGAAGCCTCTTGTTCCGGGACCGCGGCGCTCACACTTTGAAGCGCGGCGGCGTTTTGAAGCGCGACGTCCTCTTGAACCGCGGCGTCCTTTTGACCCGCGGCAGCCTGAGCTGCTGGTGCTTTCTGGCTGGTCTGCGGCTGGGGCTGCCCGCCGGCGCCATCGCCGGTTTCACTGCGGAGCGCGAACGAAAGGCTGCGGAGCGACCGGGTCTCGTCCAACACCGCCTGCTGCTTCCGCTGATCCCCCAGCAAGGCGAACGCCTCGACAACGGCGGGGTCCATTTGCGAACCGGTGACCTTTTTGAGGACCGCGAGCGCCTCGGCGTGGCTCATGCCGTGGCGGTACGGACGGTCCGACGTCATGGCGTCGTAGGCATCGGCCACTTTTACAATGCGCGCATGCAGCGGAATTTCTTCGTCCTTCAGCCCGCGCGGATAGCCCGAGCCATCCCAATTTTCGTGGTGCAATTCGACCACGCCCAGATACGCTTCCAGTCCCTGCACGTTCTCCAGGATTCGCCTCCCGATGACCGGATGCTGCCGAATCAATTGATCCTCTTCCGGCGTGAGGGGGCCGGGCTTCTGCAGCACCAGGTCGGAGATGCCGATTTTGCCCAGGTCGTGGAGCAGCGCACCCACGCGGACGATTTCCAGATCTGGCGGGGAAAGGCTCATGGCGGCGGCAATGGCGAACGAGTATTCGCTGACGCGCCGGCTGTGGCCCGCGGTGTAGGCATCGCGCGCGTCCAGGGCCTGGGCCAGCGATCCGACAAACTGCACGTACGCCCGGGTGAGGCGCTCATGGCCCTCGCGAACGGCCTTGGCGGCATGGTTGAAGCCCTGGGTCAGATCCTGAATCTCCTGGACCCCGCGTTGGCTTGGTGGAAACTCGGGGAGCTCTCCGGTGGCGGCGCTGCGCCGCAAGTGTGCGGCGACGTTGGCCAGCGGCCGGGCGATGGAGCGTGAAGAGAGCGCGCTGATGCCCAACATCGCGGCGAGCGTTACGAAACCGGCCAGCAGAAATAACTTCTGTAAGACGGCCTGGAGCGGGGCGCTGGCCGCGTCGACGTTTTGCAGACTGCGCAATACGTAACCGTCTCCGCCGCGCCCGGCACCGTCTCCTCCGCGTCCTGCGGCGGGCCCCAAGGGAAGAGGCCCCAAAGGAAGTGAAAGATAAGCCTGGCTCTGAATGTTCACTTCGCAGTCCGCGGCGGCCGGGCAGGTCCCCAGGGCGTTTTCGATCTGGACCGGAGCCAGATCCCGCATCTGCGTCGCCATCACCACGCCGTTGCGCATCAGTACGGCGGGCACGCCGAAGCGGCTGACATCGAAGCGGCCACCCACAGTGAGCGTCGCCACTTGCGCGCCGGCCTCGTAAATGGGCACGGAAAAGACTTCATACATCCGGTCGTCGGCGGAAAAGAAACCCTGCTCCGGCGGCCGCAGGCGGCTGGCGTCGACGGGCGTGAACCCGGCGGCGTCCCGCACCACCGCGGCCAGCGGTCCTCCCCCGGCCGAGACCATGATGAAGTCGAAGCTCAACGAGTCGCAAATCTCGCTCAGTTGGTCTTGCACTGTGTTGCGCGCCTGCTCGGGCGCGCGGCGCTCCGTGGCGAGCAACTGCAGACCCGCCTTCAGCGTGGGATTCTCAGCGACTCCCTGCAGCAACTTTCGATTGCGGGCTTCGTTGCGCGCCTGTTCATGGACCAAGGCCACCTGGTTATCCCGCACCGAGGCTCGCAAGCCGTCGCGAACCGTCGCCATGACCGAACTTCGCACGGCCCAAAAACCTACCGTCAGGAGCACCGCGAAAGGCACACAGGAGCTGAGGAAGGTGCGCGTCGCGAACCGCATGTTCACCGGTGCGCGATGGGTTTCGCGGCTTGCAGCTCCACGAAGGGGAGCGTAAAGTTGGTTTCGGCCGGGCTCACTCCGTCCGTGGTGACGGTCTTGCGAAAGGTTCCCGCGGTCTTATGCCAGGCGACGACCACGTAGGTTCCGGCCGGAACGTCTTTGAGCACGAACGCTCCGTTCTCGTCGGCTTGAGTGGCCCATCGGTTCGGCGCGACCACGATGGTCGCGGCCATGTTCGAATGCAGGTGGCAGTACACGGCCACAACTCCGGGCGTGCCGAAGGTCACCATGCGGGTCTGTCCCTGGGGATAATTGCCGAGGTCGAAGCTCTTGGCCTTGGACAGAGAGAAGACGTTATGGAAGATCGGATCGAAATTCGGGAAGGCCACGGTGGAACCGGCTGGGACCACCACCAGATCGGGAACGAACCTCCGATCTCTCTGCTCGATCGACGCCTTCGCGGCGTCACTTTTCGCGGCCGGAAGGGGGGTGGCGCTGGGGGCGCTCTCGATATACACCGCGACGTGAGAACGCTCAAACGCGATGGGGTCCTCGGGAGGATTTGCTCCCAGTTCGACGGCAACTCCCCGCTGATACATTCCGGCGGAGGCGGTGACGTTGTGGCGGGTCAGTTTCCGCTCGATGGTAATGGTTCCATGGATATCCGCGCCCGGAAGCAGCGCGGAGCAGCCGAGCACGGCCGAGACTAGCCTGGTCCACATTAACCTAAATATCGGCTGTGTTTTAGGTAAGTCTTATGTTGAAGTGTCAGCACGGATTAAAGGGAGTGCTCGATTAGGGTGTTTCACTTAGGGCTGGGAACACGAAGAGCCAGCGGCTGGGGCCTGAACTGGCGGTGAGTCGGACGGGAGCTTGGTGTGGATTTTTCAGTGTAAGCACCGGCTTGGTTCGCTGGGGGGAGTGGTGTGTAAGAGAGGGGAGGCGGAAGCGAGCGGAATCGGAGTGTTAGCAAGGCAGCCGTGCGTCGGCACGAGTGCCGACGTGGCACGCACGAGTGCGTGCTCCACGGGCCACACGAGTGCGTGCTTCCACGGGCCACACGAGTGTGTGCTCCAACACGTGCTAGATGTATGGGATGCCTTTGCCGGCCATGCCTATGCCGGCCCAGAGCAGGATCGAGAAGCAGGCGGCTAACTTTATTTTGAGCGGCGTCGCGGATACGGGCGCGGTCCATTTGCGTTGGATGGTGAAGTGCCACAGGATCGCCAATAGCAACAGGCCCATCTTGATGGGAAACGAGACGCTCTCGTAACATTTCATCGGCTCGGACAGAAACATCGGAATTCCGGAGAGGATTAGTACGGCCAAGCTGACTAACATCCAGGGTTCCAGCTCGCGGCGGTCGAGTTCACGCTGGTTCGCTTCGCGCGCGCCCAGGCCAAGCGCGCGCAGATTCACGATCAGAACCGTGCCCAGCAGGACGGCCAGCGCCAGCAGATGAAAGGTCTCGATGACCGGGAAGGCCCAGACGGTGTCGCGGACGGTGGTTCCCAGCCACGTTCTGCCGCACCACTCGAAGAACGGAAGGAAGGATTCGCTAAGCATAGGCGAGCGCGCGGCCCATGGCTACTACGCCGATCCAAACGGCGAGCGAGAATCCGCCGGCGAGTTTGGCGCGCAAGGGCGTGGCGGCGTGCTGATCCCACGCGTCCGCATCGCGGAAGACGGTAAAGTGAAAGATGAACGCGTTGATTCCGGCGACGATTAACAGGATCACTTTCACTCGAAAAAACGGGCTGTTGTAGCACTTCACGGCCTCGGACCAAAACAGGACCACGCCGCTCAGCACCATGACTATGAAGCCGGTCCAGGTCCACGGCAGGAATTGGGCGGCCACTTGGGAGACGGG
>Ga0210409_10008145_pt1 | contig 10705 bp, 10 predicted proteins | sample IncBWH17MmetaG_FD_161649 | JGI IMG/M metagenome (GOLD analysis project Ga0210409, IMG submission 161649) | Forest soil microbial communities from Barre Woods Harvard Forest LTER site, Petersham, Massachusetts, United States - Inc-BW-H-17-M | ecosystem: Environmental > Terrestrial > Soil >...
CCGGTCACGAGGACTCGAGCGCGCGCAGCGTCTCCTCGAGGGCCTCGAGCAGGGTGTCGGCCGCGATGCGGTGCGCGATCTCGTTCGGATGTTCGTCGAGGGGCCCGTTCACGACCAGGAGCTCCCAGCGCAGGCCCCGGTAGGCAGGCAGCAGGTCCACGACGGTGGCGCCGGCCGCGCTTCCCGCCGCGGCCACTTTGGCGTGGATCTCCGTGAAGGGGTACCGCTCGTCCAGCGGGTTGCCGAAGAGCGGGAAGATCGTCACCACGAACGGGACCCTCCTATCGCGGCACCGGCGCGCCATGTCCCGCAGGGCCTCTTGGCCTGCCACCCAGCCGGGGGCGTCTGCCGCGTAGCCGGCCTTGTAGCCTTCAATCCTTCGTCGGTTCTCGGCCGTGGCGGAGAGCCTTCGGTGGAGGAAGCGGTAGAAGGCGAAGCGGTCGAAAAAGGCGGGCGGGCGCGGCCCTTCCTTCTTCCGGGCCAGCCGCCGCTCCGCCTGCGCCTTGGCCCGGGCCTCCCGCTCCCGCGCGTCCTCGCTGTCGTTGAGGCAGTAGGCCAGGACCACGATGTCGGGGTCGTAGGCCAGCCCTTCGTTCACGAGCTGCGGCGCCTCGTCCACGGTGTTCATGCCGGGTCGGGCGAGGTTCACCACTTCCCAGACCGCTCCCCTACGGGGCTCGTTCAGGCCTCGCTCGAGGCGCTGGGGCAAGGCGTCGTCGAAATGGACGCCCGAGCCCCAGGCGAAGGAATCGCCCAGGCAGAGGACCCGCCGCGTCCCCGGGGGCTTGGCGGCTGTGCGCTCGCGGTCCCGGTAGCCACGTGAGTTTATGGGGGTGGCGGTGGTCACGGGCGTGATGACGGGGGCATAACCCGTCGGGGGCGGGTCACCGAGCCCCCGCAGCCGGGCCACGCCCTCGGCGAGGATCAGGAAGCCGGCCACGCTCGCTGCGAGAAGTGCGACCTCACCGCGGCGCGGGCCCCAGAGCACGGGCGCCATGATATGCCAGCCGTCCGGGTCGTGTCCCCGGAAGGGCCGGCCGGGGGGCCGCCCGGCGCCGCTCGTGGCCGGCGTGGCCCCCCGCGGAGACCGGCTACTGGATGGTCACCCGGTCCGTGCGCACCTTGTCCCACTCCTGGATGGAGAGGCCCTGCGATTCGAAGAAGGAGCGGACGCCGGCCGGGGGCAGGCCCAGGATCTCCTCCAGGATGGGCACGAGCACGCTCAAGGCGTCGTCGCTGAGGATGGTGCGCCGCGCGATGGGGGTGATGTACTTGGCCTCCGACACCGCGATCGTAAACCCGTCCCGGCGGTTCACGTGCAGCATCACGTGGACGTCGGAGCTCCCGTCGCCCACGTACACGACCCGGTCGGGCCCGAGCTGCAGGCTCGCCTGCAACTCGTCGAGCACCGCCACCTTCCCGTAGCCGGCCGGAACACGCACGATCGATTCCACCTCCCCCGAGCCCGCGTCGTAGCGGAAGCGCGTACCGAAGATGTGGTCGGGAGGGACTAGACCCTCGAGCGCGGACTGGATCACCTCCTCGGGAGCCGCGGAGACCACGTAGAAGGAGAAACAGTGCCCCTCCATCCCGTCCTCCAGGATGGGGATCAGGCGGTCGATGTTCCGCTTGAGCCGGATGCGGCGGCCGACCTCCCAGAGATGCTCGCGCCGCACGCGCCGGTACTCGGGGTCATGCAGGATCAGATACGCCAGCTCGCCTCCCTGCTGAACCAAGTTGACGCGGGACAGGCCCGCCACCTTTTCCTTGAATCCGGCGGTGCCCAGGATCTCGCTCAGGACGAGGCCGGAGTCGTTGAAGCTCAAGGTCTGGTCGAAGTCGCTGGCGAGCACGTAGTTCTTCGTCATGGCCGTCCTCCAGGAAGAGATACGGAGGCGGTGGCCCCGGGGTGCCATTCATTTTCCTGGACCCCTCCATCGAGATTTTCGCTGGCCCCTACCATTCAAGGGGCCGCCTCCCCCGATCCGCTCCCACCCCGCAGGGCCAGGACCGCGGACGTGACCACGACGAGCGCGCCGGCCACGAACAAGCGGTCGGGGAGGGTGCCCCAGAGGCACCAGTCGAGGACACCCGCGATGACGGGGCCGGCGTAGAGGAACGGGCCCACCTGGGCGGCGGGGGCGTGGGCATAGGCACGGGTCAGGGAGAGCTGGCCGGCGGTGGCAAAGACACCGATGGCAAGAAGGATGCCCAACAGGCCCTGGCTGGGTGTCGTCCAGGCCGCGGCCGCGGGCACCGCCGCGACCAAGCTGCCGATGAGGCCGAAGTAGAAGACGATGCGGATGGCCGGTTCGGTTCGCGTCAGCCGACGTACGCCCACCTGGGCCACCGCGGCCAGGACGGCGGAAGCAAGGCCCGCCAGGGCGGCGGGGGAAAAGACCTCCGAGCCGGGTCGCAGGATGAGCAGGATTCCGAGGAAGCCGACCGCCAGCACGCCCCCGAGTCGGCGCGGGATGGGCTCGCCCAGCCAGACTCTCTCCACCAGGGGCAGGAAGAGGGGCGTGGATTGGTAAAGCAGGACGGCGTCGGCGAGCCGGAGGCGGGCGATGGCGTAGAAGAAGAAGTACATCGACCCCAGGCCGGCCAGGCCCCGGCCGAGATGGCCACGCAGGTCGCGGGTCGCGAGGCCGGCCGGCCCCTGGGGGAGCAGCCAGGGGAGGAGGACGGCCAGGCCCACCGCGTTGCGGAAGAAGACGACGGTGGCGATGGAGAGCTCGTGGGACGCGATCTTGATGGCGGCGCCCATGGCCGCAAAGGACGCCGCCGATCCCACCATGAAAAGGGCACCCCGTCGGAGGTCCTGGACCGGATGGCGGAAGGGCATGCGGAGGGCCATGATACGCGCACGCCCGCCTTCCGCGAGCGGGTTGCAACCGGCCCCCGAAGGCGTCATCTTGGGGGGGCGCGGGCCTTCCCGGTTCCCCGACGACGGAGACGCCCTTGTTCGAGGTCGCTTACGAGACGACGTTTTGCGCCACCCACGTGCTCACGGAGGGCGGACGCCCCATCGAGCCCGTGCACGGCCACGACTGGCGGGTGGAGGCGGTGGCGGCCGGAGAGCGCCTGGACGGGATCGGGGTGGTGGTGGATTTCGAGCACCTGAAACGGGCGGTGGGCGAGGTGGCGGCCCGCTTCCACTACAAGGACATCAACGCCCATCCCGCCTTCGCCGGGCAAAGCCCCTCCGCGGAGGCCGTGGCCCGCTACTTCTTCCTGGAGGTGAGGCAGGGGCTGGGGGCGGAGGGGAAGCAACTGCGCCGCGTGCGGGTCTGGGAGGCCCCCGGCTGCAGCGCCACCTACTACGAATGAGCGGATGCTGACCGTCAACGAGGTGTTCTTCTCGATCCAGGGCGAGGGAACCCGCACGGGAAGGCCCTGCGTGTTCGTCCGCCTCACCGGCTGCCCGCTCCGCTGCGCGTGGTGCGACACCGCCTACGCGTTCCAGGAGGGCATCCGGCGGTCGGAGGACGACCTGCTCTCGGAGGTGGCGCAGCACCCCTGCCGCCTCCTGACCCTCACGGGGGGGGAGCCGCTCTCCCAGCCCCCCGCCTTCCCGTTCGTGAGCCGCCTCCTCGACGAGGGCTGGGAGGTCCTCATCGAGACCTCGGGCCACGTGCCCCTCGACGCCCTGGACCCGCGGGCGGTGGCCATCATGGACGTCAAGACCCCGGGGTCGGGCGAAGTCCACCGAATGGAATGGCGGAACCTGGACCTCCTGAAGCCGAAGGACGAGGTGAAGTTCGTGATCAACGGGCGGAACGACTACGAGTGGTCGCGCGATCTCGTGCGGGAGCGGCGGCTCGCTGACCGCTGCGTCGTGCTCTTCTCTCCCGTTCACGGCGCCCTCGACCCCGGGGAGCTGGGGCGGTGGATCCTGGCCGACGGTCTCCCCGTGCGCTTGCAGGTCCAGCTCCACAAGTACCTCTGGCCGGGAGCGGAGAGGGGGGTTTGAGCTCCCTGGCCGTCGTCTGCGTGAGCGGGGGCATGGACTCCGCCCTGACCGCCGCCATCGCGGCCCGGGAACACCGGCTCGCGTTCCTGCACGGAAACTACGGCCAGCGCACGGAGAGGAAGGAGCTCCTCTGCTTCCACCAGCTGGCCGACCATCTCCGGGCGGAGGGACGCCTGGTCGTGGACTTCCAGGACCTGCGCGCCATCGGGGGGAGCAGCCTGACCGACCGCACGATTCCGGTGCGCGAGGGGTCCCCGGTGGCGGGGACCATCCCCACCTCCTACGTCCCCTTCCGGAACGCCCACCTCCTGGCCGCCGCCACCTCCTGGGCGGAGGTGCTGGGGGCGGGGGCCATATACGTGGGGGCGGTGTGGGAGGATTCCTCCGGCTATCCCGACTGCCGGCCGGCGTTCTACCGTGCCTTCGCGGAGGCCATCCGCCTGGGCACGCGGCCGGAGACCGAGATCCGCATCGTCACCCCCGTGATCTCCCTCTCCAAGGCCGAGATCGTCAGCCGGGGGATGGCCCTGGGCGTCCCCTTCGAGAAGACCTGGTCCTGCTACCAGGCCGAGGACGTCGCCTGCGGGACCTGCGAGTCGTGCGTCCTGCGCCGGCGGGGTTTCGCGGAAGCGGGGGCGGTCGACCCCATCCCCTACCGCACCCCCGCCCCGGCGTGAGACACTTTGGCGGCAACTTCCATGGAGGTCCGGTGATGAAGCGAATTCTCGTGGCGGGTGGACTCCTGCTTTGTCTGGCTCTCCTCGGCACCCCGGCCCGCGCCCAGACGGGGGCTGCCCGCGGCAGGGTCTCGAGCGAGCAGGGGCAGCCAATCGTCGAGGCCAAGGTCGAAATCGATTACACGGGCGGGTTGACCCGGAAGTACGAGACCAAGACGAACAAGAAGGGCGAGTTCATCCAGGTCGGGATGCCCCCTGGTCCTTACAAGTTCACTGTGAGCAAGGAGGGCTACCAGGGCTCCTTCATCGAGCTGCGGGTCAACCTGGGCGATCCCACCGAGGTGCCGGAGTTCAAGCTAAAGACGGTGACCGCAGCGCAGAAAGCGGCGGTGGCGGCCGCAGCGGGGCAGGACGAGGTGGGGAGCTCTTTCAAGAAAGCGGTGGAGCTGACCCAGGCCGGCCAGTACGATCAGGCCGAAGCGACCTATAAGGAGCTCCTGGCCAAGGACCCCTCGATCCCCGAGGTGCACTACAACCTGGGCATTCTCTATCGCCAGAAGAAGGACACACCCGCCGCGGAAGCCGCATTCCTGAAGGCGATCGAACTCCGGCCGGGGTACGCGGCCGCCTACCTCCAGCTCTCGAACACCTATCAGAACAGCGGTCAGATGGCCAAGGCGGTGGAGCTGATGACGAAGATCGCCGCCGACAACCCCGGCGACGCCAAGCTTCAATTCGGCCTCGGTGAGGCCGCCTTCAACTCAGGAAAGTACGACGAGGCCGGCGCCGCCTTCAAGAAGGCCGCCGAGCTCGACCCTTCGCTGCCCGAGGTCTACTACTACCTGGGGACGCTGGCCGTGACCCAGAACAAGGTGGCGGAGGCGGTCGCCAACCTCGAGAAGTTTCTTTCCCTGAATCCGAAGAACGAGCAGTTCGTGGCCACCGCCAAGGGGCTGCTCGGCGCCCTCAAGCCCAGCAAGAAGTGATCGCCGACCGCGTCGCCGCCGTCCGGGAGCGCATCCACCGGGCGGCCGCGCGCGCGGGCCGCTCTCCCGACGACGTCGTCCTGGTGGCCGTCACCAAGACCCATCCCCCGGAGGTTGTGCGCGAGGCCTTCGCGGCCGGGCTCCGCGATTTCGGGGAGAACCGGGTCCAAGAGGCGGAGGGGAAGGTCCGGGCCCTCGCCGACCTGCGGACGGCGGGGGTCCGCTGGCACCTCGTGGGCCATCTCCAGTCCAACAAGGCCCGCAAAGCCGCTCCCCTCTTCGATCTCGTGCACTCCCTAGACGACGCCGATCTCGGCCGACGGCTGGACCGCATCGGGGCCGCGGAGGCCCGCGTCGTACGCGCCCTCGTCCAAGTGGACCTAGCGGGCGAGGGGACGAAGAGCGGCCTTCCGGAGGCCGCCCTTCTAGCCACCCTCGAGGCCTTGCGTGGCCTGCCCTCCCTGCGCATCGAGGGCCTCATGGTCCTTCCCCCCTTCGCTGAGGACCCGGAGCGGACCCGCCCCTACTTCCGCCGGCTGCGCGCGCTCCGGGACCAGGCCCGCGCCCAGTCGCTCCTCCTCGGCTCGGACCTCTCCATGGGCATGAGCCACGACTTCGAGGTGGCGATCGAGGAGGGGGCCACCCTTGTGCGCGTGGGCACGGAGATCTTCGGCGAGCGCACGCCCGCCTGAGGGGTAAGGGTTTCCCTGATAGACGGACCCGCGGCCGGGACGTAGATTCTGGGGGATGCGGCCGGCTTGTTCGGGAGGTCGGACCACAGCGCAAGACCGCGATCTGCCGGTCCGCATCCGGCTAGGGACGAGGCCCCCGGCCGCCGGATGGCCCGCTTCCACCGTCGCTCTTCACCAAGCGGAGGAACAATGATGAGGTATCGTTGTGTCCCTCGAACGATACTTGAGGCCGGCCTGCTCCCCGTAGGCCAGGCTCTCTTGGCTCTCCTGGTCGCCGCCGCCAGCGCCCGCACCGCTCATGCCCAAGACTTCGTCTTTGGCACCGCGACGCTGAAGACGGGAGGCACGCCGACCGCGGTCGCCCAGGGTGACTTCAACGGCGACGGGCTCATGGATCTTGTCGTGGCCAACGCCGTCAGCAACACGGTCTCCGTCTTCCTGTCGAATCCGAACGGGACCTACGCCGCCAAGACGGACTACGCCGTGTCCACTCCGGGCCAGATCGTGGTGGGCGACTTCAACCTCGATGGCAAACTGGACTTGGTTGTCGCCACCGGGACCAACCTTGAAGTGTTGTTGGGGAACGGCGACGGCACATTCCAGGCCCCGGCCCCGCAGGGGATCGCCGCCAGCGCCTTGGCGGCGGGCGACTTCGACCAGGACGGCAAGCTCGATCTCTTCGTTGCCAGCAGCGCCAGCGGCCTCTACCTCGGCAACGGCGACGGAACGTTCACGCTCGCGGGAACGACCCTAGGGTCCTATGCTCATGTCAACGCGGCCGACTTCAATCTGGACGGGAATCTCGACGTCCTGCTCAGCAACGCCAGCCGTGCGCAAGCGTACCTGGGGGATGGCGCGGGCGGCTTCACCGCCGCCGGCACCACCCTCGCTCCCGGCCAGACGCCGGTGGTGGCGGATTTCAACGGGGACGGCAAGCCCGACGTGGCGTTCACCATCACCAATTGCGCTCGTTACGGCTGCCACTCCTATCTTGAGGTCTATCTCGGCGCCGGGAACGGCACCTTCACCGCATTTGGCGGGCTCGCCGTGGGCGGGCCGGCGACAGAGTTGATCGCGGCCGACTTCAATCAGGACGGCAAGGTCGACATTCTGGCCATTCCCTTTGGCCTCCTGCTGGGCAACGGGGACGGAAGCTTCCGGGCCGCGGTGGCCGTTCCCCTGGGAGCCCATCCCGTCGGCGCCGTGGTGGGGGATTTCAACAACGACGGACAACTCGACATCGGGTCGATCGACAAGAGCGGCTGGCTCTACCTCTCGGTCGGCAATCACGGAAGTTTCGGCAACACGAGTACGGTCTCCACCGTCCCCGCGGTCCTTGGCCCCCTGACCGTCCTCGCCGACGTGAACGGCGACGGAATGCTGGATCAGGTCTCCTACGGCACTTACCCCAGCCAGGGCCTGATCGTTCGCTTGGGGAACGGCGACGGCACCTTCCAGGCCCCCCAACTCACGCCCGGACCCAACATGGGGGGCAACGTCGTTGTCGCCGACTTTAACAATGACGGCAAGCCGGACGTGGCGGTCAGCAACAGTTCGAATGGCAGCAGCCTGACCTACAGCGTTTATCTGGGGAACGGCGACGGCACCTTCCAGGCTCCGCTCAACATATTCTCGAACCGGTACGCCATGTCCATCGCCGCCGCCGACGTGAACGGCGATGGGAAGCTCGACCTACTCGCGGCCGCGGAGAACGGAGTGGCGGGCGTGGATGTCTCGTTGGGCAACGGCGACGGCACCTTTCAACCCGCCGTCACCTACCCCACCTGCGCCGCGGGCGGAATCGTGGTCGCCGACTTCAACCAGGACGGCAAGCCGGATGTCGCGGTGCCCTGCGCCGTCTCGCTGGCGGTTCTCATCGGCAATGGCGACGGGACCTTTCAGGCCTACAAATCCTACGGTACGGCGGGCGCTTCCTCCCCTATTGTCAAAGGGGACTTCAACGGCGACGGCAAAATCGATATAGCGGCCGGTCCTTTCATTTATCTGGGCAACGGGGATGGCAGCTTTCAGGCTCCCGCCGCCCCCCTCCCTGTCGGCAACCCCGTTCTGGCCATGACCGCCGCCGATTTCAACCAGGACGGAAGAACCGATCTCGCGATGCTCATCTACCCCGCCTCCGTCTCGCTCACCGCCTTGTTCTACGGCAACGCCGACGGTAGCTTCTCGTCCTCGTTCCTCTTGGGTAAGCCGTCGGGTGGCTTTGCCGCCGGCGATCTCGACGGCGACGGAACCCCCGACCTGCTTGCGGACAGGCCGGGAGCCTCGACCTCCCTCACCTACACCAACCTGAATGTGCCGGTGGTCTCGCTCGCGCCCGGCCAGTTAAACTTCACCAACCAGGCCGTGGGAGCCACGGGTTCGCCTCTGACCTTGACGGTGTCAAATGCCGGCATTGCTGCGCTGACCATCGGAGCCGCCACCGTCAGCGGTGACTTTGCCGTGAGCTCGAACGGCTGTCCCCTCTCGCTGGCATCGGGCGCCTCCTGCAGCCTGCAGGTGACCTTCACCCCCACCGTCTTGGGCCCTCGAACCGGTCTCCTGACCGTCGCGAGCAACAGCTTCGGGGGACCGGCAAACCTCGCCTTGTCTGGGAACGGCGCCCCGTCCGGATCCGCCGTCCAACTGTCCGCGTCCAGCCTGACTTACGCGAACCAGTTGATGGGCACCAGCAGCGCTACCAAGGTCGTCACCGTGACCAGTGCGGGGGCGGGCGCGGTGACGTTCTCGGGCTTCGCCGCCACCGGAGACTTCAGCCAGACCAACAACTGTCCGGGCGTCCTCAACCCGTCTGCGAGCTGCCTCGTGTACGTCACCTTCACGCCGACGGCCGCGGGCACGCGCCCGGGCAGCCTGGTCGTTTCGGATGACGCCCCCGGGGGCAGCCAGACCGTGAACCTGTCCGGAACGGGAACGATGCCGGTGGTGGCGCTTTCGCCCACCAGCCTTGACTTTGGTAGTCAGTACACCGGCAACACCAGCCCCCCGCAGTTCGTGTACCTGAGCAACACCGGCACCGGGCCCCTCTTCGTTTCGAGCATCGTCGCCACCGGCGATTTTGCCCAGACGAACAACTGCGGAGCGTCGGTGGCGGCGGGCGGCAGTTGCTGGATCACCGTTACCTTTACGCCCACCACGACGGGGACCCTCAGCGGGACCGTCACCATCACCGACAACAACAACGGAGTCGGCGGTAGCCAGCAGACCATCCCTCTGACCGGCACGGGCTTGAGCGACGACGGGTCCGGCGGCTGAGGCCGGAGCCCGTCTGTCGCGGATGGAGGCGTCTCCCCGAGGGAGGGGAACGAGCTGCCGACCCTCGTTTCCGGCGGGGGCTAGTGCAGCCAGCGGGGGGGTTCGCTGCGGTCCGAGCGGCCCACCGGGCGGATGTAGGGGGAGCGGCGCCGCGAGGAGCGCTGCTGCAGCGCGAGGCGGAACTTCAACCATAGCCGACGGGGCGACTGGCGGACGTACAGCCACATCAGCCCCTGGGCGATGAAATGGGGCACGCAGAAGTTCACGCCATAGAAGAGCCCGTAGAGTACCGTCCCCCCGACCGTGGCGTAGATCAGGGTCCGCCCGCGCAGGGGCAGCACGAAGTACACGAACACGTCCTGGTGTGGATAGAGCACGGCCCAGGCGACGATCATGGCCGTCACCAGAGCCCAGGGCCCAACCGCGACCAAGTCGGCCAGGCCGGGAGAGAGCAGCAGGGCCAGCAGGCAGGCCGCGCCCCCGGTGGCCACGGTCAGGCCCAGGTACACGGCCAGGAAGCGGACCGGCCCCCACGCCCCCGACAGATCGCGGCCAAACCACCACAGGCCCAGGCAGCCGAAGATGAGGGACAGGGGATCGGTCGCGAAAAAGACCCAGGTCAGGAGCCGCCAGACCTCTCCCGCGAACACGCGTTCCGGGAAGAGCACGGCCGTGCGCAGGAGAGGCCCGCTCACCGCGCCCAGGATCGAGCCGCCCAGGGTGAGGCCGATGAGCAGGGCAACCACCACCGGGACCCGGCCCCCCAGGACGTAGAAGTTTCCGCTCAAGGCCCGGGCCGACCGCATCTCGTAATACTACCCGGGAACGGCCCCCGGAAAAGAACCCTTGAGCAGACCCCCGCCCCCGTGCGACCCTAAGGCCATGAAGATCTCGCCCATGGACATCCAGCGGCAGACCTTCGCCCGAAAGTTCCGGGGGTTCGACCCTGAGGAGGTCCGCACCTACCTGAGCCTGGTGGCGGAGGAGGTGGCGTCGCTGCAGCGCGACCGGGACACCCTCGAACAGCAGGTCCAGCAGCTGCACGGGCTCATCGACGAGCACCGCGAGCGCGAGGTCATCCTCAAGAACACCCTCCTCACCGCG
>Ga0210409_10008146_pt1 | contig 10704 bp, 5 predicted proteins | sample IncBWH17MmetaG_FD_161649 | JGI IMG/M metagenome (GOLD analysis project Ga0210409, IMG submission 161649) | Forest soil microbial communities from Barre Woods Harvard Forest LTER site, Petersham, Massachusetts, United States - Inc-BW-H-17-M | ecosystem: Environmental > Terrestrial > Soil >...
TTCCTGGAACTTCTTCATCATGTCCTCGAACATGTCGAAGGACTCGCGCTTGTACTCCACGAGCGGATCGTGCTGGCCATAGCCGCGCAGCCCGATGCCCTCCTTGAGGTGGTCCATGTTGAGGAGATGGTCTTTCCACAACGAGTCGAGCACGCTGAGCATGATCATGCGCTCGTGGTAGCGCATGGCTTCTGGTCCGATGATCTGCTCTTTCGCGCCGTAGCGCTCCTTGAGCTTTTCGAAGATGGCGTCGCCGAGTTCCTGGCGGTTCAGCGTTTCGGGCTTGATGCCCTCGGCGTAGATGTCCACACCGAAGCGGGTGAAGATGCCGTCTTTCAGGCCCTTTAGATCCCACTCCTCGAGGTGCGCCTTTAGCGGGCAGTACTGATCGATGAGGTCGCCCAGAATTCCCGAGACGTAGTCTTCGAGGATCAGATCCTTCTGGTCGAGCCCTTCGAGCAGGTTGCGACGGAGGCCATAGACCGCCTCGCGCTGCTTGTTCATCACGTCGTCGTACTCGAGCAGATGTTTACGGGCTTCGAAGTTCTGCGCTTCCACGGCTTTCTGAGCCGCCTCAATACGACGGGTGATCATCTTCGACTCGATGGGAATGCCTTCTTCCATGCCCAAGCGTTGAAGAAGATTTGAGACCCACTCTTTGGCGAAAATGCGCATCAGGTCGTCTTCGAGGGAAAGGTAAAAGCGTGAAGAGCCCGGATCACCTTGCCGGCCGGCACGTCCGCGAAGCTGGTTATCGATGCGGCGCGCCTCGTGACGTTCGGTGCCGAAGATGTGCAGGCCACCGGTGGCGACGACGTCGGCATGCTCAGCGTCGGTCTGCGCCTTGTAACGGTTGAGGGCTTCGTTCCAAAGATTCGTGGGTACGGCGTACTCGTTGCCGCCGTAATACCACTTGGTCATCTCGGCGTCGTCGACGGCCGCTTCGACCTTGCCTTGCGCGGCACGCAGGGGCTGCGCAGTTCCCTTCTTCACGCACTCCTGCTTGGCCATAAATTCAGGATTGCCGCCCAGCAGAATGTCGGTACCGCGGCCGGCCATGTTGGTGGCGATCGTGACCATGCCTTTGCGTCCGGCCTGGGCGACGATTTCGGCTTCGCGCTCGTGGTACTTGGCGTTCAGGACGACGTGCTTGATGGCTTTCTTTTTCAGGAGCTCGGAGAGACGCTCGGATTTCTCGATCGACGTAGTACCGACCAGCACCGGCTGGCCGCTTTCGTAGAGGCGCTGAATCTCGTCGGCGGCCGCAAAGTATTTTTCTTTCTCGGTGCGGTAGACGACGTCGGGATTCTCGATACGCAGCAATTGCTTGTTGGTCGGGATGACCAGCACTTCGAGCCTGTAGATTTTGTCGAACTCAGGCGCTTCGGTTTCGGCGGTACCGGTCATGCCGGCCAGCTTCTTGTACATGCGGAAGTAGTTCTGGAAGGTGATGGTGGCGAGGGTCTGGTTCTCGCGCTCGATCTTGACGGCTTCCTTGGCCTCGATGGCCTGGTGCAAGCCGTCAGACCAACGACGACCGGGCATCATGCGGCCGGTGAACTCGTCGACGATGATCACCTCTTTTTCGCGAGGATTGTCGTCTTTCGCCTTGACCACGTACTCGACGTCGCGGCGATAAAGCGCGTGCGCTTTCACGGCAGTTTCGACGTGGTGCTTGAGATCCCAGTTCTCCGGGTCGGCAATATTGCCGATGCCGAGCAGCTTTTCCACCTTCTCCCAGCCTTCGTCGGTGACGGTGATGTTCTTGTGTTTCTCGTCAACGACGAAATCGCCGGTATAGATCTTGGGCTCGCCGGGCGGGACCTCGACCTCCTCGCCCTTCTCCAGTTTGGGGATGATGCGATTGACGCGCTCGTACTTGTCGGTGGACTCTTCGCTGGCGCCGCTAATGATCAGCGGGGTACGCGCTTCGTCGATGAGGATGGAGTCCACTTCGTCGACGATGGCGTAGTTATGCGGACGCTGCACGCAGTCGCGCAGGTCGAACTTCATGTTGTCGCGGAGATAGTCGAAACCGAACTCGTTGTTGGTGCCGTAGGTGACGTCGGCGGCATAGGCTTCGCGGCGCTCATCGTCGTCGAGGTCGTGGACAATTACGCCGACGGTCAGACCGAGGAAGGTGTACAGCTTGCCCATCCACTCGGAGTCGCGCTTGGCGAGGTAGTCGTTGACAGTGACTACGTGGACGCCGCGTCCACTGAGGGCGTTGAGGTAAACCGGAAGGGTGGCGACGAGCGTCTTGCCTTCGCCGGTCTTCATTTCGGCGATCTTGCCCTGGTGCAGAACCATGCCACCGATCAGCTGGACGTCGAAGTGGCGCATGTTCAGGGCGCGCCAGCTGGCCTCGCGGGCTACGGCGAACGCTTCGACGAGAAGATCGTCCAGGACTTCTTTCAGGGCCGTGCTGCGATCGGCTTCAATCTGCTTGAGGCGGTCGGGGTCGGCATCGGGCTCGTCGGTGATCTGGGCGAGCCGGTCCTGAATGCGCTTGCGGAGTTCGTCGGTCTTGGCGCGCAGCTCGGCGTCGGACAGCTTCTTCATGGCCGGCTCGAGCGCGTTGATGGCCTCGACCTGCGGCAGCAGGCGTTTGACCTCGCGCTCGTTTTTGGTCCCGAAGACCTTGGCTACTAAGGTGTTAATCAAATCTGGATTCCTTCAGAGGGGACACGTACCCCAAGTGTAAGGGCTAGTTAAGCGTAGCATATTGGATGCGGCGAAAGCGGGATGCGATCACAGGGGCATTCAGGGGAGAAACAGCAGCGGCCAGACACTCTGCGTGTGCGGCGCCTAAAGGCGCAAATGTGAAGAACGGCGGCGTGGCATGCCTGAAGGCATGCCCCCTGATACGAACCTTGGGTCAATTCTTCTTGCTGATCGATAATCCCTCTGAGATTTTAATAGAGCGTACGCATTTGCTTGACGGCTCCACGACCTCTTTTCAGGTATATTTGCCCCGCCTCTCATGCCCACTTTCTACGATCAGTTTGCCGCCTGCGAACAGTCCGGTCCGCAGAACGTCGCCCTCGAAATCCAGCGTCATGATCAGGTTGAAAGCTATACCTACGCTGAAGTGCGCAAGATGGCGGAATCGGTCGGCCGCTGGCTGACGGAGAAAAAGCCCCCGGCCGGCGCGCGGGTCGCGATCTTTGCCGACAACCATCCGCGTTGGGTGGCAATGTATCTGGGAACGATCGCCGCCGGATACACCGCCGTCCCGCTCGACACTGCTTTTCATGCCGACCAAGTCGCCAAGCTCCTGAAAGACAGCGGAGCGGTGCTGCTGGTGACGGACGTGAAACATCTGCCTACGGCGCAAAAGGCGGTCGCGGGACTGGCCGTTGAGTTGGTGCTGACCGATCCCGGCAGCTTGAAATCGGAGAAAGATCCTGGCCAGCCGCGCTGGGTGGGCGATCTCGATGCCATGTTCAAAGCGGGCCCCGGCAATTTTCGTGCCGTTGAGGCGCCGGCCGACAATACTGCGGCATTGCTTTATACGTCGGGAACTACTGCTGATCCGAAGGGCGTGCAACTCACGCATGCGAACCTGCTGGGCGAAGTGAATGCGGTTTTTGGATTGCTGCAGATCGGGCCTAGCGACGCCGTGCTGGGCATCCTGCCGATGTTTCACGTGCTGGCGCAGATGGCGAACCTGCTGCTCCCGTTGGTGAAGGGCGCGCGGGTGGTGTATCTCGAGACACTGAACACGACGGAACTCCTGCGAGCTTTGCAGGAGCGCCAGATTACGGCGTTTGCGGTCGTGCCGCAGTTCTTCTATCTGATTCACGAGCGCATCTTCAAAGAAGTCAGCAAGCGCGGGAAGGTCGCGGAGTCGCTGCTCCGAACACTCATGCGGATCAACCGTTTCCTGCGCAAGTTCGGACTGAACGCCGGGAAACTGTTCTTCGGCAAGATTCACGCCACGTTTGGCACGCGCATGCGCTACCTGATTACGGGAGGCTCGCGCTTTGATCCCGTGGTGGCGAACGACTTCCGCGACTTCGGGATCGACCTGCTCAATGCTTACGGGCTGACGGAAACCTCGGCGGCTGCGTTTCTAAATCCTCCAGGCAAGGTGGTGATAGGTTCTGTCGGCCCACCGTTGCCGACTGTCGAGGGCAAGATTCTCGATCCGCAACCACAGGAAGAGAGCGGCCCACCGGTGGGCGAGATCATCCTGCGCGGACCGATCGTGATGAAGGGGTATTGGAACCGGCCAGACGCAACGGCCGCAGTTCTGAAAGACGGCTGGCTGTACACGGGCGATCTCGGCTACTTCGACGCACGAGGAAATCTTTTCATCACGGGGCGACGCAAGGAAGTGATCGTTCTCGCGAACGGAAAAAATATTTACCCGGAAGAGATCGAATCGCATTACCTGAAGTCGCCGTTCATCAAAGAAATTTGCGTAATGGGGCTCGAGGCCAAGCCCGGGGACCCGAGTTCCGAGCGGCTGTATGCGGTGGTGGTGCCGAACTTCGATGTCCTGAAGGAAAGAAAGATCGTCAACGCGAAGGAAGTGATCCGCTTCGATATCGAAGGGCTCTCGCAGCAGATCGCGTCGACCAAGCGCATCGGCAATTACGAGATCTGGCAGGACGACCTGCCGCGCACGACCACGCGCAAGCTGAAGCGCTTTGAGATTGAGAAAAAAGTACGGGCGAACCAGGCGCGGGGGGGAGCGGGGGACGTCGACGTTCCCGCCGAGAAGCCGCTTACGCCCGAGGACGAGCAATGGCTGGAGCAGCCGGACGTGCAGCGCGCGCTGGCGATCGTCCGTGAGACCGCGCGCAACGCGCCGGAGAAACTGCGGCCGGCGGACAACCTCGAACTCGACCTGGGCCTTGACTCGATGCAGCGGGTGGAGTTGCTGACCGCGCTCGAAGCGCAACTCGGAGGCGATGTCGAAGAGGGACAACTGTCGGATATCTACACGGTGCGCGATCTGGTCAACGCGGTGCTCGAAAGCGCGGCCAGCGGCAAGACGATTTCGAAGGTGCAATTTGCGGGGTGGAAAGCGGTGCTGCGTGAAGATCCGACCGATCCGGAAGTTCTCGAGCTGGCAAAACCACATCCGGTGAGGGAAAGCTTCTGGTATTTCGTATCAAGAGTCATTCAGCTCATCGCGCGCGATCGTTTCCAGTTGAAGGTTTCGGGTCTGGAGAAGATTCCGAAAGAGGGCACTTATATTCTGTCGTCGAATCATGAGAGCTACCTGGATCCGCTGATTCTTGCCTCCGTGGTGCCGCGCGAGGTGTTCGTAAATCTGTTCGCGGTCGGAACCAGTGAGATCTTCGGCGAAGGCATCATGAAAAGGATCGCGCGCGCGGTGCGGGTGGTGGTGGTCGATCCGGACGCGAATCTGGTTCCGGCCATGCGGGCCGGAGCGTTTGGTCTGCGTCACGGACGTAGCCTGATTCTGTATCCGGAAGGGGAGCGCAGCATTGATGGCACGCCGCGCACGTTCAAGAAAGGCGCGGCAATTTTGTCGATGCACCTGCAGGTGCCGATTGTGCCGATCGCGATTGATGGCTTCTACGACGCGTGGCCGCGCGGCAAGCGCTTCCAGAGATTCGTTCCGCTGAAGATCGTGTTCGGCGATCCGATTTATCCGCCGCCCGAGGCGCAAGCGTCCGAGGAGGCGTACGCGGAGTTCATTGGGCAGGTGAAGGAGCGGGTGGTCGAGATGTGGAAGGAGTTGCGGGGAGAGAAGGCTGAGGCAGCGCCGGAGTCAAAGGCGGCGGACTGAGACTTATCGAGAGCGAATATCACACCGGGGGTACGCGATGCGGACGTGTCCTCACCGAATGACCGATGCAGTGGACACTCCCCAGCCCACTTCGTCTCTAGAAAAGCTCACGACTAGTCTCGCGTGCGATTTCGGCAAATCATAGATCAGTCTTCTAAACGGGCTCGAACCCCGAAAATCTGGGACTGGGTCCAGCCAAAGCAACTCTTCGCCAGCGCTCCCGCGCACAGCCGAGCAGATCGATTTTGAATCAGCCGAGAGTCGCTCCCGAACAATCTGCTCACACTGACTCGTCCTCAAATCACGGATGAGCCAGTCTGCGTTGGCCTCATCATTCCGACTCCGAAAAGGATTCAAGATGGAGAGAGCCCGACTTCCGGCAGCTTCTGGAGCAGCACCGTGGTAATAAATAACGCACCGATCGTTCCGGTGCTTGTAGAGAAAACCACAAGCAATCACGACCAATGTGATCGCTACGAACGCAATCATCCTGGTTGCCGCATTCGTCATCGAGGTCCCGTTATTTCGCCCGGGGATGCGTCTGATCGTAGACCGCCAGCACGTGCTTCATCGAAAGTTGCGTGTAGCGCTGCGTGGTCGATAGACGCTCGTGGCCGAGCATCTCCTGGATCGCGCGCAGATCGGCGCCTTCTTCCAGCATGTGCGTGCCGAAGGCGTGGCGCAGCGTATGGGGATGCACGTCGGGCGAGAGGCCCTTGGCAACTGCGATCTTCTTGACGATCCGGCCGACGCTGCGAACGGTTAGGCGCCCACCACGTTGATTGATCAGTAGAGCGGGCGTGACTTTCTTTTTGTCGGCGAGAAGTTGCTGCCGGGCGGGCAGGTACGCTCCTAGGGCAGCCACCGCCGGCCCTCCGAAGGGAACGTAGCGTTCTTTCTTGCCTTTGCCGCGGATCAAGATCGCCTCGGCGCTGGTTCGGATATCGTCGAGGTTGATGCCGATCAGCTCCGAGTTTCGAATGCCGCATCCATAGAGCAGTTCGAGTAACAAGCGGTCGCGCTCCGGAAATGCCGCGATCTCAGGCATGGCGCCATCCAGCACGCCGTTCATTTCTTCAATCGTGGGTACGCGCGGGAGCTTTTTGGGCAATTTCGGCGTCGAGACGAGTTTCGCAGGATTTTGCTCGACCACGCCTTCCTGCGCGAGCCACCGGTATAACGAGCGCACGGCCGCCAGTGAACGCGCGACAGATGGCTTGCTCAGTCCTCTTTTGTAAAGATGGGAGAGAAAGCCGCGGATGGCGATGTGATCGATGTTCTTCCAGTCGCGGCCGCCGACGTAGTTCGCGAAGTTTTCCAGGTCGCCCGCGTAGGCCTTGATGGTATGTGCCGAAGCGTTGCGCTCGCGTAGCACGCGGAGGAACTGGTCGGTGGCCTTTTCGACCGTGCTGCGCTTGGACGCTGCGCTCATTTCGCTTTCGCCCTTGGATGATGTTTCTGATACACCGTCTTCAAGCGATCAAGCGCGAGGTGGGTGTACACCTGGGTGGTTGAAATGTCGGAGTGGCCGAGGATGGTTTGCACGGTGCGCAGGTCCGCTCCGTTTTCGACCATGTGGCTGGCGCAGGAGTGGCGCAGCATGTGCGGCGATGCCGATCGGCCCGAAGCCCTCGAGGTGGCCTTCACCATTTGCCACACGCGCTGTCTGGTGAGCTTGTGTGCGCCGCGGGCAAGGAACAGAAATGGTGATGACTTCCCTGCCGCCAAGGTCGTGCGCGGAGACTCTAGATACTTTTCAAGCGCTCCTTGCGCCGATTTGCCGAGGGGAACAATGCGCTCTTTGTCGCCCTTTCCGCGTACCAGCATGTAACCGGCCTCAAGTTTCAGATCTTCAAGTTTTGCTTGAACTATTTCCGAAACCCGTAGTGCTCCCGCGTAGAAGACCTCGAGCATGGCTCGGTCTCGCGTGGCGATAGCCTGCGCCAACACGGAATCAGAAGCGGGCTGGGGCGCGGCCAGTGTCTTCTCCATTTCGTCTCGGGCCAGCGCCTTGGGAAGGACCTTCCACTGTCTCGGTGAATCGATGTTGAGCGTGGGATCGTGATCGATTTTCGTGTCGAGCAGAAGATGCTTGTACAGTTGCCGCAACGCAGAAAGCTTGCGCCCCACCGAGCGCCCGTCGACGGAGTTCGAAAACAGTTGCTGGATAAAGTCGTGGACGTCGTTGCGACGGGCGGTTGCGAGAAGCCGCTTGCGGGTCTCGAGGAAATCCGCGAACTGACAGATGTCCGTGGTATAGGCCGCGATGGTGAGTGGCGCGAGACCTTTCTCGACTTTCAGGTAGTCAAGAAAAGACGACATCGCGCGCGCGTTGGCTTCGGCGGGCATGAAGGTCTGGAGTTGGTAGTTCGTGAAACAGATTAGCGCATTATCGGACGCTGCACAGTATCGGGGTGGGTGCGATGTGACACCCCACCAGAAAACCGAGGCGGGTTATCCAACGTGCGTCGTGGCGGCTCACGCGATTCGGCATGAAACGGTTTGAGTGTTTCGCGTACAAGAGTGTGCGCGCCACACAAGCAGGTTAGCGGTTGCTACTTGCGGAAACTTGCCAGCAATTCGCGCGCATAGAGCGCACCCTCTGGCGTTTCTTCGTGCTTGAAATAAGCGAACACATCGCGGCCCGCATCGAGGTGCTGCTGGATGCGATCGACCATGGATTTGCGCTCGTCGGGCGGATAGCTTGGCTTGCGGAAGCGGTAGTAGACGAAGCTAGTGGTGGCGACTTCAGGCGTGGTCATTTCTTCGGTTTCGGCCAGGCACAATGCGGCATTGTTTTCTGTTAAGGCCGCATAAGTATCGTCGGTAAACCAGGAGGCGTGGCGGAACTCGAACGCCATTGGGAGGCGTTTGGGCAGCGAGGCCAGAAACTCGCGCAAGAGTTGCTGGTCTACTTTAAGATTCGGCGGCAACTGGAACAAAACTGGACCCAGTTTTCCTACACCAACGAGGGGCTCGATGGTCCCCAGGAATCGCCGGACAAACTCTTCCGTTTCCTTCAATCGCTTGATGTGGGTGATGACCTGGTGCGCCTTGATGGTGAAGCGGAAGTCGAGAGGCGTATCGGCAAGCCAGTTCTGCAGGGTTGACTCCTTAACGAGCTGCCGGAAGGTGAAATTGACTTCGACGGCATTGAGCTGGGTCGCGTAATGGCTCAGGAATTTTTTCTGCGCCAGCTTCTGCGGATAGAAGTCGGGCTTCCAGCTCGGGTACGCCCATCCTGAAGTGCCCGCGAACAGTTGTGCCATAGTTCGCGGATTATACCGCCCGGCGTTTTTTGGCCGGAGCTTTGCTGGCAGTCGTCCGGCTTTCGGCAGACCTTGCGCGTGAAGAGACCGCCTTCTGGGCCAGCTTCCCTTCTGCTCGCTTGCCGACCTTCTTCGTCTTCGTCTTTGTCTTTGGCTGCGATGCGGGCTTCGACTCGGCCTGCGGTTCGGGCTCCTCGGCTTGCGCGGCGACCTCGATTTTTTCAGGCTGCGCCGGCTTCTCAGCGTGCGAGGCTGCTGCTCGCACATCGGGCAACTGCTGTCTTAGTTCGAGGACGGGCGCGTGCAGATCGCCAATCTTGTCGAAACGCTCGATCACCTTGGGTGCCTCAAACACCAGCAGGCTCGCGTCTTTTTTCTTGAGCGCCCGCTCGACTTCCTCCCAAGTCACTGGAGTGGAGACGGTCGGATGCTCACGAGCGCGCAGCGAGTATACCGAGACGGTGGTTTTGTGCTCGTCATTCTGGCTCCAGTCGACGAATACTTTCCCGCCGCGTATTTCTTTTTTCATCTCCGAGACGATCAGCTCGGGGTGCTCGTGCTCCAGTAAGCGCGCCAGTCCGTGCGCGAATGGCTTGGTGATGTCGTAACTGGTCGGCGTATTCAGCGGAACGTAGACCTGAAGGCCCTTCGAGCCAGACGTTTTTGGGAAGCTCTGCAGTCCCCAGTGCTCGAAGATGTCGCGGAGCCATAGGCCGACCTGCGCGCACTGGACGATGTTGGCAGGCGGGCCGGGGTCTAGATCGAAGACCATCATGGTCGGACGGTTGATGTCCTCGGCGAGGGCCAGCGAGGGATGAATCTCGAGCGACGCAAGATTCGCCAGCCAGGTGAGCGTAGGCAGATCCTCGACGAGAAGATAGTTGATATGGCGGCGGTTGTGGCGGCTCCAGATGGGCGCGGTCTTAACCCAGTCGGGACGGTGCTTGGGCGCATTCTTCTCATAGAAATATTCGTCATCGACGCCGTTCGGGTAGCGCTTCATCGTGACCGGGCGTCCGCGCAGATGAGGAAGCAACGCAGGCGCAATGCGCGCGTAATAGTCGATTACCTGGCCCTTCGTGAATCCTGTGGCCGGGAAAAGAACCTTGTCGAGATTGGACAGAGTAAGACGCTTGCCTTCGACTTCGACGACCGGAGATTGGGCCACGCTTGGATTCCTCGCTCTCCAACGGTTTTGAATCGCTGTAAGTATATTTTCCTGACAGCAATTCCGTGCAACCAGATACGATGCCTCATTTCCATGGAGCGAGGATAAGAAATGAGGATTTTCGGCGGATGACGGAGCCACTAGTTAGCCGGCGTTCGAGAATGCACCGTTCGATCAACGAGCCACCCCACGAAGTAGAGCCAAGTCCCTATCCGTAGAGGCATAACGAGCAAGAAAGTCAGAACTTCACTGATTCCTACCCGACCAAATCCACTGACGATGCCGGAGCCGACAAAGAAGGCGGGAAATGGTCAAAACAAAAAGGATTTTTGTGAACAGACCTGAATCGACTATCCGATCATTGATTTCGAAGCAGTCCTTCCGGTTCCCGCACGTCTCTTCGCGCGGCTGTCCAGGACTTGAGTCAAGCCGTATCCCGGACCAATAGAAGAAGCGGCCGGGATAATGCCTCTGCGCCGCGTCGTAGGTGACCAGTGCGA
>Ga0210409_10008147_pt1 | contig 10704 bp, 7 predicted proteins | sample IncBWH17MmetaG_FD_161649 | JGI IMG/M metagenome (GOLD analysis project Ga0210409, IMG submission 161649) | Forest soil microbial communities from Barre Woods Harvard Forest LTER site, Petersham, Massachusetts, United States - Inc-BW-H-17-M | ecosystem: Environmental > Terrestrial > Soil >...
GAGCTTGCCGTTCTTGACCTGTAGCCAGCACCAGCCGGAGCCGAACTGGCCGACGCCGGCGGCGGCGAAATCGGTCTTGAACTTTTCCAGGCCCCCGAGATCTTCGTTGATCTTCTTTTCCAGACGGCCAGGCAGTTTGCTGCCGCCGCCGTTGGGCTTCATCCAGTTCCAGAAGTGCAGATGGTTGTAGTGCTGGCCGGCATTGTTGAAGACGGCGGGGTTCTTGCCGAACGATCCCTTCACGATCTCCTCGAGGGATTTACCCTCGAATTCGGTCCCCTTGATCGCGTTGTTGCCGTTGGTCACATAGGCCTGATGATGCTTGTCATGGTGGAATTCCAGCGTTTCCTTCGACATATGGGGCGCAAGGGCGTCATGGGCGTAAGGCAGATTGGGAAGCGTAAAGGTCATGGGATGATGTCCGCAACTGAGGGGAAGACGTGACTTAACGGAAACCCCTTATAGAAGGTTCCGACCTCGCAAAACACCGCAATTTGGCAAGACCGGTAGGTTCAATGAGCATAGAGATCGACGTCCTGAACGGGGATGCATCGTGGCAAACCGCAGAAGCAGTGTTCGACGAGGTCTGGCCGCCGCAGGTGCTGGAAACGCTGCCGTGGGGCAACGTTGTCTTTGCCCATGCCGATCTGCGGGTATTCGTTCGTGCCGAATCCGGCGACGTCGCCTGTCATGTCGGCATCTTTCGTCGTGAAGTGACATGGAACGGACGCAAGATGAACGCCGGCGGCATCGGCGGGGTGACGACCCGCGAAGCCTTCAGGCGCCGCGGATATGCCAGCATCGCGCTCGACGCTGCCATGCAAACGCTGAAAGACGAAGGCTCGATCGATTTCGCGCTGTTGTTCTGCGAACCGCACCACGCGCCTTTTTACCAGGGGCGTGGCTGGAGGCCGTTCGACGGCGAGATCTATGCCGAGCAGCCCGGTGGCCGGATTCGTTTCGAGGCCATCGCACCCTATATCCATGACCTCAGGCGCGCACCGCGCCGGGGCACCATCGACCTATGCGGCCTGCCTTGGTAGGGCGCCGCAACTGTGTAGCGAATACGTCAAGTGCACTCCACCAGGCATTGCGCCAAACCGGTTTGCTGCTATGAGGCGAGCCTTGGAGAAGCTCCCATGGGCTATCGATTCGGCGTCATTATCCTGATGCTGACGACGTTGTTCGGCGCACCGGCCCGGGCACAGGAAGGCGGCGGGCCCGACGGTATTTGGCTGACGCAAGCCGGCGACGCCAAGGTGAAGGTCTCCAGATGCGGCGGCGGCCTATGCGGTGTCATTGTCTGGCTGAAGGAGCCGATCGATCCCGAAACCGGCAAACCTGCCATCGACGACAAGAATCCGAATCCGGCGCTGGCCACGCGACCGATGATCGGCCTTCCGCTCTTCCGGGGCATGCGCCCCTCAGGTCCGAACAAATGGTCCGGCCAGATCTACAATGCCGACGACGGCAACAGCTACGCCAGCAGCGTCTCGGTGATGGGCCCCGATAGCTTAAGGGTCGAAGGCTGCGTCGGCGCACTGTGCGGCGGCGAAACCTGGACGCGGGCCAAGCGCTGATGCGCAATCCAGAAGCCGTCATTCCGGGATGGTGCGCCAGCACCAGACCCGGAATGACGGAGTGAAATAGCGTCCTCTTCACCATGAGGAGGAGTCGCATCAGGCCGCCATCGCCTTCAGCGCGGTTGCGGCCGACGCATAGCCGCCACGGGCACCGTCGATGAAATGCACATGATCGCTGCGTATCGCCGACGGCGTGAAGCAGGTCATCATCGCCGCGTCCTGCTGGTAAAGGCCGTAGCGGATGACGCCGTTTGCGGCCGCGGCGGCGAGGCGCTGGGCCAGCGCGCGCTCAAGCTCGGGCGTGCAATCCAGAATCATGCGCAGCCCGTCGTCATATTTACGGAAGTCGGAATTCTCCACCACCTGCTGCACGTAGAGCTTCGGCACGAAATTGCCGACGGTGATGCCGAAGCGCATGACCAGATAGGCGAACAGCGTATTGGCGAGCACGAAAGCCCGCCGTTTCAACAGCGTCCCGCCGCGCGCCGCGCGCGCCTCGTAGTCGACGCCGGCCGGCGGCCAGCGCAGGGGCGGGCCGCCCGGCGGCACCGGCCTTCCCGCATCCGGGCTGCGCTCGACCAGACCGACGACGTCCTCGATCAGCTTGCGGAAGGCGGCCGGATCGGCGTTAAGCGCCGGCACCACCAGGACGGAGAGAATGATCCCGCGCGTCGCCGGGATTTCCTCGAAACGGCACGATAGGCCGGTGAGATCGGGCTGCGTGCCTTGAGGCGCCACTTCAACCGCGAACTCGCCGCGCTTCATCGCCACCTCCGCCCAGCCCAGCCCACCGCCGGAAAACATCGCATAGGACAAATTCGCCGACGGCCCGAACCGCGCCACCCGCACATCGAAGCCCTGCGCACGGATCGCACCGACCGGCACAAGCGCGACCCGCATGACGAGGTCGAGGTCGTCGCTGACCCAGCTTGCGGTGGCCGCGAGCGCGTCGCGGGCACGATCAAGATCATCCGGCGATACCGCAAAACTGGCGCCATCGCCGCCGAACACGAACGGAAATTCGCGGCCTTGAAGCGCATTGGTGACGGCGGCGATCACGGCGGCGCCGGCCATGTTGACCGCCTTGTAGCGTCGCGCCGCGATCGCCTTGGTGGATTCCACGATATCGGCGACGCCGACGGTCCAATTGTCCGGCAACGGCGAATACAGCGCGGGCTCCATCAGGCTGGAAAAGCCGCGAAACACCGGGATGCGGTTGTAGAACGTATCCCTACCGTTGGCTGCGGTCATCGGCGGATCGTCCGGAGTTCCTGGATGGTCGGGAAGGTACGGTCGGACTTGCAAATCGGTTTCGCCACCCTATCGAAAACGCCTTTTGCGATCCAGTGTCGTCGAAAAATCCCCTGTAGCCTGATATCTTCCGGTAATGCCGGACCACCTGGATCCAACCCCCCAGCAATTAACCGCGCACGCCCTCCAGATCGGCGATCGCATCAATACGGCCGGTTTCGAAGGTCAGGTATTATCGAATGCGCCGTTGGCCATGCGCGTCGGCGGCAGCGGATTGGCGGTGGTGTTTCGCTACGGGGTTGCGGTGTTCATCGGTCTTTCGGCCGAGGAGGAGAAGGATTTTCTGGAGAAATTGCAGCTTCGCACCTTCGGCAAGACAACGCCGCACGAAGAAGAATGGGCGAAGATTGAGGTTGCCAAGGAAGCCGAAGAGCCGATCCCGGTCGGCGGGCCGATCCTGGTCCGCGAATTTTCGCTCGAGCGATTGTTGGTCATATCCGACGCGCTCGCCAAGAGCGTTGTGCTCGGGCACGACGAACGGGAGGTCGCGAACGTATTCGATACCATCGAACCGTTCGCCCGCGAGCTTGCAAATTTCGGGAAAACCTCGCGGAACAGAACCGACCTGCTCAAGCTGATGGGTAACGCCCTGCTGGTCCAGCATCGTGTCTCAGGTCGCGTCGCTGTCTCCGAAAAACCCGACGTGCTCTGGGACCGGCCCGATCTCGAGCGGCTCTATGCGCGCCTGGAAGACGAATATGAGCTCTCTGAACGGTTCGAGACATTGAACCGAAAGCTCGCGGTCATTGCCGACACCGCAACCACCCTCGCCGATATCATCGATACGCAACGCTCGCTGCGGCTCGAGATCATCATCGTGCTTTTGATCGCGTTCGAGATAGTCATCACCTTCTACGAGATCTATGCCCGAAAAGGGCATTGACGGAGCAACATGTCATTCCAGCGTGCTGGCGTTCCAGCTGGTGGATACGCTTTGGCCTGACCAGGTGTTAACCAGAACGGTTGAAAAGCGGCCTTGGCGTTCGCCGAAAACCCGAGATTTGTCATGCGCTTGAGACGATCGATAGAACGAAGGTCGAATAGGCGGGCGAAGGTTTCCGTTCGCGCCATGAGCGGGAGCGATTATGCTGGCGGGTAACGGGCGGTCGTGAATTCCCTGATCCCAAGAACCGCCTGACCTAGGGCGAGGAATACGCACATTCGGACTCCGGGTACAACTCCCGGTCTCCGGGAAAAGATGCGCCAGCCATTCAGTGGATTTGACGCATGAACGAAAGCATCTCGTCGCCTTTCATCCGATACCCGATCGGGACGTCGCTGATGATGGCGGGCATCCTGTTCGTCGGCGTAGTCGCCTTCCCGCTGCTCCCCGTAGCGCCGCTGCCGCAGGTCGACTTTCCGACCATCCAGGTCTCGGCGACATTGCCGGGCGGCAGCCCGGAAACCATGGCGTCCTCGGTGGCGCAGCCGCTGGAGCGCCAACTCGCGCAAATTCCCGGCGTCGCGCAGATGACGTCGACCAGTTCGCTGGGCTCGACCGCGGTCACGATCCAGTTCGATCTCAACCGCAGCATCGACGGCGCGGCCAACGATATCCAGGCCGCCATCAATGCCGCGAGCGGGCAATTGCCCAAGAACCTGCCGTCGCCGCCGACCTATCGCAAGGTCAATCCGGCGGACTCGCCGGTGATGCTGCTGTCGGCGACGTCAGACACGGTGCCCCTGATCCAGGTGAGCGATGCGGTCGACGCCCAGCTCGCCCAGCAGATCAGCCAGATTTCAGGCGTGGCGCAGGTGTTCATCGGTGGCCAGCAGAAGCCATCGATCCGGGTTCAGATCGATCCGGCCAAGCTCGTGGCCAAAGGGCTGTCGCTCGAAGACGTCCGCAACCAGATCGCGATCACCACGGTCGACAGCCCGAAGGGCAACATCGACGGTGAAAAGCGGGCGTATACAATCTACGCCAACGACCAGCTCTTGGACGCCAAGGACTGGAACGACGTTGTCATCGCCTATCGCAACGGCGGGCCGCTACGGATTCGCGACGTCGGTCGGGCCGTCGCGGGACCCGAAGACATGAAGCAGGCGGCGTGGGCCGACGGCAAACGCGGCGTGTTCCTGGTCATTTTCAAGCAACCCGGCGCCAATGTCATCGACACCGTCGACCGGATCAAGGCACAGTTGCCGCGGCTGATCGCGGCTATTCCGCCGGCGATCAAGATCAAGATCATCAGCGATCGCACGCTCACCATCCGCGCCGCGGTCGAAGATGTGCAAATCACTCTCCTGATCACCATCGTTCTGGTGATCATGGTGATCTTCGTCTTCCTGCGCAGCGTCTGGGCAACGATCATACCGAGCGTCACGGTTCCGCTGGCACTGCTCGGCGCCTGCGCGCTGATGTGGGTGTTCGGCTATACGCTGGACAACCTTTCGCTGATGGCGCTGACGATCGCCGTCGGATTCGTCGTCGACGACGCCATCGTGATGCTGGAGAACATTACGCGCTATGTCGAGCAAGGCGAGAGGCCGCTCGCCGCCGCCTTCCGGGGCGCCAGCGAGATCGGGTTCACCATCGTATCGATCAGCGTTTCGCTGGTCGCGGTGCTGATCCCCCTGCTTCTCATGGGCGGCGTGATCGGCCGGCTGTTCCGCGAATTCGCGGTGACGCTGGCGATGGCGATCTTCGTCTCGCTGGTGGTGTCGCTGACGCTGACCCCGATGATGGCGTCGCGCTTCCTGCGCGCGCGCAGCGAAACCAGACACGGCAAGTTCTATCAATGGAGCGAGCGCGCCTTCGAGCGAATGCTGCATGGCTATGAGCGCGGCCTTGATCTCGCGCTGCGCTGGAGTCTGACGACGCTGTGCATCTTCTTCGCCACGGTGGCGTTGTCGGTCTACCTGTTTGTGATCATCCCCAAGGGCTTCTTCCCGCAGCAGGACAACGGATTCCTGACAGCGGTGTCGGAGACGGCGCAGGACATTTCCTTTGCCGACATGAAGCGGCATCAGGAGCAACTGAGCGCGATCGTGCAGGCCGATCCCGCCGTCGACAGCATCGCCATGTTCATCGGCGGCGGCGGCACCGCGCTCAACTCCGGCCGCATGTACGTCACGTTGAAGCCACACGACGAACGGAAAGCCAACGCCGAGCAGATCATCGCCCGGCTGCGGCCGAAACTCGAAAAGGTCGAGGGCGCCCGGCTCTACATGCAGGCTTCGCAGGATGTGCGCCTCGGCGGCCGCGCCACGCGCACGCAGTTCGAGTTCACGCTTCAGGATGCGAACCTTGCGGAACTGAACGAGTGGGCACCGAAGATCCTGGCGAAGATGCAGACGCTGCCGGAATTACGCGATGTCGCCACCGACCAGCAGACCACGGGCACGACCCTGACGCTGACCATCGATCGCGATACCGCCTCACGCTACGGCATTCAGCCGCAATTGATCGACGATACGCTCTATGACGCGTTCGGTCAGCGCCAGGTCACGCAATATTTCACCCAGCTCAACAGCTATCATGTGATCCTGGAAATCCTGCCCGAGCTGCAAGGCAAGCTCGATACGCTCGACAAGCTCTACATCCGATCGCCCACCACGGGCGATCAGGTGCCGCTGTCGGTGTTCTGCAAGTGGACCACGGTCCCGGTGCGCCCGCTGTCGATCGCACACCAGGGCCAGTTCCCGGCGATCACCATCAGCTTCAACCTCGCTCAGGGCGTGGCGCTCGGCCAGGCCACCGACGCGGTCCAGAAGGCGGTCTACGACCTCGGCACGCCCGCAACGCTGAGCTCAAGTTTTCAGGGTACCGCGCAAGCGTTCCAGCAATCGCTCGGCACCGTGCCGCTCCTGATCCTGGCGGCGCTGGTCGTGGTGTATCTGATCCTCGGCGTCCTCTATGAGAGCTACATCCATCCGCTGACCATTCTCTCGACATTGCCGTCGGCCGGCGTCGGCGCGCTCGCGATCCTGATGGCGTTTGGATTCGATTTCAGCTTGATCGCTCTGATCGGCATCATTCTGTTGATCGGCATCGTCAAGAAGAACGGCATCATGATGGTCGACTTCGCGATCGCGGCCGAGCGCGAGGAGCATCTGTCGCCGGAGCAGTCGATCCGCAAGGCGGCCATCCTGCGCTTCCGCCCGATCATGATGACGACCATGGCGGCCATGCTCGGCGGCGTGCCGCTGATGCTCGGCACCGGCACCGGATCCGAAATCCGCCAGCCGCTGGGTTATGCGATGGTCGGTGGCCTGATCGTCAGTCAGGCGCTGACGCTGTTCACGACGCCAGTGGTGTATCTCTATCTCGACAATCTCTCAAACGCGCTGTCGCGCTGGACCCAGGCCAAAAGGCCGGACGATTCCGAGCCGCCCGCCGAAGAGATCAAGCACGCCGCCGAATAGCGACGCGTTGCCTTCAGGTGCTCGAAGTCTAACGAGACGGCAATGTGTGGCTCTTGGGTGCGTAACCGCAGCGTCGCTCAAGTAATGAGCCTCAATTTGCATTCCCTGAATTGCCAGCGATCGCCTTGCTTTTCCAGCGAGCAGGTCTCTACACTGATAAAGGGGGGAGTTCTCTTGCCGTCGACAATCTGTTGGGAAATGAAAATCTGCAGCTCGACGGTTGCCGATGTACCGGTGTAGCGCGGGCGGGTGATGGAAAATCCCTTTTCCGGTTGCTGCACTTTGGTCAGGGGTTCGGCCACACCGAGCTGCTTCCACGAACAATCTTCCAGATAGGTTCCTCCGCCGTCGCGATCGAATTCCCGGTAGTACGCATAATCCGGAGGTGCGGTACCCCAATTCATTCTGTTCCTTCCGACGGCGACAATGATCGCACAATCTTCCGCCGATGCCCGCTCCACCGGCTGCATCAGGCTTGTCACATCCTTCGATGCTGCATCTGGTTCGGCCGCCCATGTGGGGACTTCGGTCGCAACCATGACCAGCAGCGAAAGCGCAAAGGCAATCAGCTTCGGTCTCATGAAATGTGTCCTCTCGACGGGTGCAGTTTCCCACAAAGTCTAGAGGACGACCGCTGCCGGCATTGTGAGGCGCATCACTATTATTGCGAGTTTCCGCACATAAACGCGAGGTCGTCGAGCCGTCCGGCCAGGGGAACGAGCGAGGGCCCTAAGCCATCCCCTGCAACACCAGTCGATTGAGCCGCGCGGCGAAGGCGGCCGGATCTTCCGGCAATTCGCCGTCAAGGATTTGCGCCTGTTCGAGGAGCAATAGCGACAGATCGTCAGCGGTTTTTGGGTCTGCCTGCGCCTTCGCGATCGCGGCGACCAGCGGATGCCGCAGATTGATTTCAAGGATCGGTTTGGTCCGGGGCCCTCGAGCCTGCTGCGACAATATCCGTTCTAGCTCGCGGTCAGGACCGTGACTGCCGGCAACGAGACACGATGCGCTGGTGGTGAGCCGCGTCGAGGCCCTCACATCGGTGACACGATCGCCCAAGCTCGCCTTGATGACAGCGATCGTGCCCGCTTCGTCGGCCGCCGGCCCGGACTTGTCCTTGGCCTTTTCGTCGACCAGCGGAATCAGATCGAGGTCAAGGTCGCCCTGGCTCAGCGACTTCAGCGGCTTGCCTTCGAATTCGAGCCGCGCCGAGGTCCAGAACGCGTCGACCGCGTCGGTCAACAGCAGCACCTCGATGCCGCGCGCGCTTGCTGCTTCGAGCCGCGGATTTGATTTCAGCCGATCGATGCTGTCGCCGACCAGGAAATAGATTTCGGTCTGGTTCGGTTTTAAGTCCGCGACATATTGCTTGAGCGAACGCTTTTCGCCTGTTGTGGTGGAAAAACGCGACAGCGCCAGCAGTTTGTCGCGCCGCTCGAAATCTTCGTAGATGCCTTCCTTGATCACGGGACCGAAAGCATCCCAGATCTTGTCAAAACTCTCCGGCTGCTTTTCGCCAAGCGTTTCCAATTCGCTGACCACGCGGCCGGTCACGGCCTTCCTGATTTGGGTGAGCTGCGGATTGTTCTGCAGCATTTCGCGGGAGATATTGAGCGGCAGGTCTTCGCTGTCGATCACCCCGCGCATGAAGCGCAAATAGGCCGGCAGAAGATCGGCATCGTCGGTGATGAACACTCGCCGCACGTAAAGCTTCACCTTGCCCTTGCGCGCGGGCTCGAACAGGTCGAACGGTTTCGTCGACGGCGCAAACAGCAGCACGGCGTAGGAATAGCGGCCCTCGGCGCGGTAATGCAGCGTCAGCGCCGGCTCGTCGAAGGCTCCGGCAATCGACTTGTAGGCCTGGGTGTAATCCTCGCCTTTCAATTCCGATTTCGTGCGCTGCCATAGCGCGCTCGCCGAATTGATCTGCCGCGGCTCGCCTTCTTCGCCGACCAGCACGATCGGGAACTGGATATTGTCGGAATAGGCGCCGACAACGCGTTCGATCTCGTAAGCTTCGAGATATTTCGCAGCGTCCGGCTTCAGTCGCAGCATGATCTCGGTGCCGCGCGTAACCCGCTTGGCATCCTCTTCGCTCGCGGGCGCGATCTCAAAACCGGAACCGCCGGAGGACGACCAGGTCCAGACTTCGCTCGAGCCTGAGCGGCGGCTGGTGACGACGATCTTCTCCGCCACCATGAAAGCGGAATAGAAGCCGACGCCGAACTGGCCGATCAACCCCGCCCCGTCCCTGGCCTCGGCAAGACGCGCCACGAACGCCTTGGTGCCGGAGCGGGCGATGGTGCCGAGATTGTCGATCAGCTCCTGCCGCTCCATGCCGATGCCGCTGTCGGCAACCGTTAGCGCGTTGGCTTTCTTGTTCGGAACAATCTGGATTTTCGGCGCCTCGCCGTCGCCCATCAACGAGGGATTGGCGATCGCCTCATAGCGCAATTTGTCGCAGGCATCCGACGCGTTCGAGATCAACTCGCGCAGGAAGATATCGGTCTCGGAATAGACCGAATGCACCATCAAGTGCAGCAGTTCGGACACCTCGGCCTGGAACGGCTGGGACACGGCGGATGTATCGGTGGTCGTCGTCATCACAAGGCTCGCTTAATGGCAAAGGATTGCGGAAAACTCCGATATAGCAATGCTATCTTGGGTGGCAAGTTCGTCGTATATTATCAATTTAGGCGTGTGTGGATCTTACGCTTTTAGTGAGGGTAGCATGAAGCGCATCATCATTTTGATCGACGGCACCTGGAACGAGGAAGGCAAGGGCAACGACACCAACATTGCCAAGCTTGATCCGAATTATAAGGCCGCCGGCATCCCGCTGATCAGACCTGTTGCTGCCAATGGCACCATGCAGAAGGCCTTCTATCACGATGGGGTCGGCAACGATCCGGATCTGCTGAAACATTTGCTCGGCGGGGCTATCGGAATCGGCTTAAAGCAAATCGTCCAGGATGCCTATCAAACGGTCGCGACAAACTACGAGCGCGGCGATGAAATCTATATTCTCGGATTCTCCCGCGGCGCTTATGCCGCCCGCGCCCTCGCCGGCCTGATCGGCGCGTCGGGAATCCAGCGATCCGCCGATCCCCAAGGTCTCGACAAGGATTTTGACGCCATCTGGGACCACTTTCGCATCGACCCGAAGGTCCGTGCCGGCACGAAGGCCCCGAGTTCGGGCGACCAAAAGGCGATCGATTCCTTCAACAAAGCAGCGGCCCAAAATACCATTGATCCCAAGCCCAGGATAAAATGCGTCGGCGTGCTCGACACCGTCGGCTCTTACGGCGTTCCAGCCGGTATCGGACTGGCGGCACTGGGCCGCTACGTCACACTGGCGTTTCTCGGCTTCCACGACACCGAGATTGGATCGCACGTCGATGTCGGCCTGCATGCGGTTGCGGTGGACGAACGCCGCCGCCCC
>Ga0210409_10008148_pt1 | contig 10704 bp, 5 predicted proteins | sample IncBWH17MmetaG_FD_161649 | JGI IMG/M metagenome (GOLD analysis project Ga0210409, IMG submission 161649) | Forest soil microbial communities from Barre Woods Harvard Forest LTER site, Petersham, Massachusetts, United States - Inc-BW-H-17-M | ecosystem: Environmental > Terrestrial > Soil >...
GATTTTTAAGTCTAAATAACTACAATTGTGCTGCAAATTTAAACTTCGGCATTAATGAGCATTTTAGATACCCTACTCGTTTTATCCCTAACTGTAATGGTTATTTTATTTGTCTTAAAGGGCAAAAATCAGGCTAGAACTCAACAAGATGCTGCGGAAGATGAAATGAGTATTGACAAAAAGGAGGTGATTGCTGGAAAAGTACTTACTGCAGAAGAGCAGTCTGCCCTTGCGCCTGATACCGTACTTGCTATTTTAAAAGAGGGGAACCGGGAATTTGTAGAAGGGGCCTTAACCGTGAGAAACAATTCTGAAAGAATTCGTCAGGCCTCTTTGGGTCAGTATCCACTTGCGGTTGTGTTGTCCTGTCTGGATTCCAGAGTTCCGGTAGAGGATGTTTTTCATCGGGGTATCGGTGATATTTTTGTCGCCAGGGTTGCGGGAAATATTGTCAATGAGGATATCCTTGGGAGTTTGGAGTATGCCTGCAAAGTTTCAGGCTCCAAGGTGATTCTTGTTCTTGGACACGAGCACTGTGGTGCTATTAAATCTGCTATTGACGATGTCAAGTTGGGGAATATCACTCCATTACTGGCTAAAATACGGCCCGCGGTGCTATCTAGTAATGATTTTGTAGGTGAAAAGACATCTGCCAATGCGAAATATATGCACCATGTCTGCGAAGAGAATGTGAAACTCAGTGTGCGCAATATAAGAGAGCATAGCCCGATTCTGAAAGAAATGGAGGAAGAAGGAAAAATCCTTATTGTCGGTGCTGTATACGATATGGGGACAGGCAAAGTAAATTTTTCCGTGTAATTGCCTTTAAAGATTCTATCTTTAACAACAGGATGTCTATTCATAACAAAGACGATCGGAAAATAACCAGATATGCTGAATAAAATTGGGATGGCTGCAGTGTTCAGGACTGCTGTTCTTGCTGCTTTATTTTTAATTTGTATTTCTTGCTTTGGTCAATCTGAAAGAGATCCGGTCAAGCAGAAAATTGCCTTACTGAATCAGAAAGCAAAACGTCTGAACCAGGACTCTACCAATCAGGCCATCGCCTATGCCTATCAAGCCTACCTGCTGGCTTACGAAAATAAATTAAAGGAGCAGGAAGCGGATGCTATGGTCATCCTCGCTGAAGGTTATTTGTACAATGATATTTATGATCTGGCACTTGAATATGCTTTTAAGGCGCTGGAAATCTACAGAGTAAAAGGAACCCAGGAGCAGATCGGTGCCAACTATACTTTATTGGGCTGGATTTATTACGATGTGGAAAATGCAGAGCTTGCATTGAAGTACCATACCATGGCCTATGAGCTGTACAAGAAAACACATAATGAAAATAAAGCTTCGGTTTCTTTAAATGGAATTGGCTTGAGTTACCAGTTGAAAAATGAATTTAAGAAGGCGGCAGTTTACTTTAAACAGGTACTGGCAGAGGCAGAACGTCTTCATAAAAAAGTACTGATCAGTGCGGCTTATAATAATTTAGGTATCAGTAGTAATAATGAAGATGACTATAAACAGGCCATTCTTTACTTTAATAAATCGCTCGAATATTCAACCGGGCAGGTGCTTTCTCTTGCAGAAGTTCATAACCAGATGGCTTTTTCATTGGTAAAACTTGGTCGTTATACGGAAGCAAAGGAATCACTGGATAAAGCGCTGTTTTATATCAGCCAATCCAGCTCGAACTCTAAGAAGGAAAACCTGCTCGATAATTATAAGGTTTCCTCACAGCTCTACCAGTTAACTGGTAACTACCAAAAAGCTTATGAAAATATTCAAAAGTATAATGCGATAAGAGAAGAATTTCTATCCAAGAATAAAGTAAATGCTTTGCTTTCTATGACGATGAAGAGGGAGGCGCAGGATAAGGAGCGGCAAATCAAAGCCCTTTCCCTGGAGAAAAGCATGAAGTCCTATCAACGGAATACATTGGCCATTATTATTGTGCTGTTGGTCATTATTGGGTTTTTGCTGTATAATAAACTGCGGAGCAGGCAAAGGAAGAACACAGAGCTTGCAGAAATTAAACAGCAAGCCTTAAATAATAAATTGGAGTTCAATAATATGGAGCTGAAAAATTATGCTCTATATATGTCACATCGGAATGAGCTCATAACTAATTTTATCGAAGAATTGAGCGTACTGGACAAATCTGGTTCCGCAGAAATATCCTTAAAGCTGCATAAGCTGATCCATAAATTTCGGTATGACATCAATATTGAAAAATATGTGGAAGATTTCAATTTGCAGATAGAAACTAAATACCAGGATTTCTTTTATAACCTGCAGCAGAAATTTCCTGATCTGACCCAAAACGAACGCCGGCTTTGTGCGCAGATCCGTCTAAGTCTGTCGATCAAAGAAATTGCGTCTCTGAACAATATTTCTGTTAAGTCAGCTGAAATGGCGAGGTACCGTTTGCGCAAACATTTTGGACTGAATCCTACCGATAGTCTCAATGATTTTCTAAAATCTTTTTAAGGGTCTGAATATTGCTTTAAAGGGCTTCTATGGCCTTATGTAGAGGTCGTGTAGGGGTAGTTTGTGTTCGATGTAGGGGTAGGTTCCTTCGTTTTTTGCCTTTCGTAATCTTTAGGTTTGAGTAACCAATGCAGCCAGGCCAGAGGTCTGGATATTTATCAACTCAAACCAAATATTATGATTAAAAATTTACGATGGTCAATTCATTTCCTTTTTGGGCTGCTTCTGATCTTCCTGGGGGGAGGTGTCTATGCCCAGAATACCCTGGTCAAAGGACAGGTCTTAAATGAGATCGATCAGCCGGTAGCCGGCATTAGCATCAAGATAAAAGGGAGTACTACGGGAACTACATCAGCCGCAGATGGCAGTTTTTCGATTAGAGCGACTGCAAAGGACATTCTGATTTTCTCAGCGGTCAGTTTTAAAACACAGGAAATTCCCGTTGTTCCAGGGAAAGATATCATTATAAAGATGGTTATGGATATGAAAGGACTGGACGAAGTGGTTGTGGTGGGCTATGGTACTCAGAAAAAAAGTAACCTGACCAGTGCGGTCAGTTCTGTAAGCGGAGAAAAGTTGGACCAGGTCGCGTCCAATAATCCTGTAAATGCTTTACAAGGACGTGTTGCGGGCTTATCTGTTAGCAGCCCTGGAGGTAATCCAGGTCAGTCTTCAGATGTTCGTTTAAGGGGTGTGGGAACTTTTGGCGTACACCAGCCATTGTACATCATTGATGGCGTTCCAGGCGATCCATATTATTTAAGTAGTAATGATGTTGCTTCTGTTGAGGTGCTGAAGGACGGTGCTGCTGCCTCTATCTATGGCTCTAATAGTGCCAACGGGGTCATTCTCATCACGACCAAAAAAGGTAAAAAAGGAGCGCCAATAATTGATTTTTCAGGTTACTACAGCGCGGTTAATCCGACAAAAAAATACAGTTTCCTGGATGCGAATGGCTATAAGCAGGTGCACAATCAAATGTATACCAATGCTGGTGAATCGGCACCGGATTTTCCTGCCTATATCACTAAAGCCAGTAATAACAATACCGACTGGCAGAAGCTGATCAACCGTCAGGGCATTTCACAAAACTATAACCTGGGTTTAAGTGGGGGAGGAGACTACCTGACCTATGCTTTGAGCGGTGACCTGACCGACGATAAAGGGACATTTATTGGATCGAGTTTTAATAAAAAGTCTTTTAAATCGAGGAATGATTTTACAAAGGGCATACTGACTGTGGGAAGTAACATTACCTATACGGAAACCATGTCTGAGCCAGCAAAATTTGATGTTAAAGATGCCTATTTCCAGTCACCTTTACTACCTGTATATGACACGAAGGAAAAATACGGATACGCATTGACTGAAAATGGTTTGCCTAAATTTCAGAATCCGATAGCGGCTGATCATTTCCTGGAAGCCAATACCAAAATCAAATATCTGGCCGCCAATATGAAGGTGGGACTTCAGTTGTATAAGGGACTGAAGTATACGGCTAACCTCAGTTATATCTCTTCACAGCAAGAAGATTATTCCCACCATCCGCCCTATAGAGCCAATGCCAACGATCCTGCAGTGTCTTATCCACAGGTGTATGACAAAATCTCTAACTATAAAGAGCGTTTGATGGAGCATTTACTCAACTACGACTTTGATATCGATAAACACAGTTTTAAACTGCTTGCAGGCTATACCGCACAGGAGAAAACCAACCGGTATCTGAGCGCAACTGTAGATGGTAAGACCATTGTCCGCACGGTGGTGAATGGCAAAATTGTAGAAACGGAAGTGCCTGCAGGTTTTAGCAATCCGGATTTTAACACCATCAATGCAGGCCTGGGTGGTACTTTTAATGCTACCGGATCCAACAATAAATATGTTCGCCTGTCTACACTGGGTAGATTTAACTATGCCTACGACAATAAATATTTGTTACAGGTTTCCGTGCGTCGGGATGGCTCTTCCGTATTTGGAGAGGACAGAAGATATGGGGTATTCCCTTCTGTGTCTGCAGGCTGGAACATCAATAAAGAGAATTTCCTGAAAGAAACAACCTGGTTAAATGCTTTAAAACTCAGGGCAAGTTATGGCGAGCTGGGTAATGAAGGCGCGTTGGGCTTTTATGACCATCAGGCCCTTATTACTACTGTCAATACCTGGGCAGGAGGTTATGTACAAGGTTCAGGGGCTACACCATGGCCAGGTTCGGCCAGTTATTCTCTACTGAACAGGGATTTGCGCTGGGAAACTATAAAATCTACAAATATTGGACTTGACTTTGGTCTGTTCAACAATGCGTTGACAGGATCATTAAACTATTTTAACAACACCACCGACGGTTTACTGATCACCAAAGAAGTACCGCCATCGGCTGGATTAAATAACCCCATCCTGAACGTAGGAAAGATTGCCAACAAAGGACTGGAACTGGAAGCCAATTATAAATTCTCAAGAGAAGACTGGCATTTTGATTTTGGTGGTGCGTTCAGTTTGTTGAGAAACAGAGTGATCAGCCTGGCCAATACCGATCAGATATTAATGGGAACCGGATTAAGGTACGGAACAGACCATATTCCTACACAAACCCGGGTAGGTAAAGAAATCGGTGCTTTCTATCTGTACGAAGCCAATGGCCTGTTTCAGTCTGATGCAGAAGCTGCCAATTATAAAAATTCAGCTGGTGAGCGTTTACAGCCGGACGCCAAAGCTGGTGATGTGAGGTTCCGGGATACCAATGGAGACGGGGTAATTGACGAGAAAGACAAGACTTACCAGGGCTCAGGTTTTGCCAGAGTGGAGTATAGCTTAAACATGAGCGTAAATTATAAGAATTTTGACTTGTCACTTTTCTGGCAGGGCGTAGGGGGCAATAAGATCTATAATGGTAACCGTTTTGAACTGGAAGGTATGGATGCCGGAAGAAATTTCCTTTCCACCACGCTGGATGCCTGGACACCTCAGCACACCAATACAGATATGCCTCGTGCAGTGCTTGGTGATCCAAATGGAAATGCCAGAGAATCGACCCGGTTTTTGGAAAATGGAGCTTACCTGAGGTTAAAACTGATACAATTGGGTTATACGCTCCCGGCTAAGGTGCTTCAAAAGATGAAGGTCAACCGGTTAAGAGTGTATTTAAGTGCCCAGAACCTGGTTACGATCACTAAATATTCAGGTCTTGATCCCGAAGTAGGCAATTTCACAGTACTGGATACAGGAGTAGACCGCATGCTTTATCCTCAGAACAAGAGATTACTGGCTGGTCTTCAACTCACTTTTTAACCTAATTCTATTTTCTGATGAACACAAAAAAACTATATATATTCCTTTGCCTGCTGCTGGCAGTTGCAGGATGTAAAAAAAGCGAACTGGAACAAAATATTCCAGACCAGTTAACTGTAGATAATTTCTGGACCAGTAAAGAACATGCCTTGTCTGGACTGGCTTCGGCCTACTCCCAGCTGGAAGGCTTTGTTGCCTGGGATAATTATGTAGAGGCCAGGTCAGTAAGAGAATTTTATCGCGAAGATTATGTAGTCCCGGGAGCTGATGCCTATAACTATCCCTGGTGGACCGAGCATTATAATTTTAATTTCACTTCGGGAAATTATGCTATAGATCTGCTTTGGAGAGAAAACTACAAGGGCATCAATTTTTCCAATCAGGTGATCGAAGGTCTGGGTAAAATGAACAGTACAGCGATTGATGACGCAAGTAAGAATCAATTTTTAGCAGAGGCAAAATTCTTGCGTGCCTATTACCATTTTAAACTGCTTAATAATTTCAGTAAAGTCATCATTCGGGATAAAGTTCCTACTTCAGAAGCGGACTTGTCTAAGCCCTTTTCTTCCCGTGCAGAAGTCTATGATTTCATTTTGAAAGACTTGAAAGAGGCAGAGCCGAATCTTCCTTTAAGATCTGCTCGTCCGGCCACAGAGCTGGGCAGGGTAACAAAGGGTGCGGCTGAAGCTTATTTAGGTAAAGTATATCTGTATCGCGCAGGAGAAGACAAAAATAACACTTATTATACGGAGTCTGCTGGTTGGCTGCAAAAAGTAATCCTTTCTGCAGAGTACAGCCTGGACCCCAAGTTTGTGGATATGTTTAATGGCGTGACTAAAAACAGTGTGGAGTCTGTTTTTGAATTGCAGCAGACGGCTGATGCTTCTAGTGGGGCCTATTACCGTTCTTATCTGAGCGATTGGGTGGCCGCATCAGAACTGGGTGGCTACGGTGAAATCTATGGTACACCACGTTTGCTGAACGAGATGACCAAGGAAGGCAAAATAGCCAGTGGTAAATACGATGCAAGAGTATACCAGACTTTGTATTTCAATGATCCTTATTTTAACAATCCTGCAGATCCGCAGATTTACGGAAGTACATATAATGCATTATTTGGTGCAACTGCAAAGACCATTGCTTTTCGTAAATGGATACCGGCAACTCCAGATCGTATTGGTTTATCTAATGCCATCAATTTTCCTTTAATGCGTTATGCCGATGTGTTGTTGATGTATGCTGAAGTCTTAAATGCGCAGAACAATGCGGAGGCCTCTAAATATATTAACCTGGTGCGTAAGAGGGCTGGTTTGCCAGATGCGCCTTCGGGCGATCAGCAAACGGTATTTAACCAGATTGTACATGAAAGGGTGATGGAATTTACGCTGGAGGGCAGTCGGTTTTATGACCTGCGAAGATGGGGCCTGCTTAGCCAGAATATGCAAGCTGCAGGAAGAAGTTTCAGTCCCGATAAGGCCTTTTATCCAACGCCGCTTAAAGAGGTGACCAATAACCCTGATGCTCAATAAATAAGATCTGAATCTATCATTTGGAAGGCTATGAAAATAGCCTTCCATCATTATATGCCCATGAAATGTCTTAAATTCTTTGTTTTAATTTGCTTCGCCTTATTCCTGACGCCTGTGCTGATGAAAGGGCAGAATGCAGACTGGGAAAATCCATCCATACCCTCCAGGAATGTAGTAAAACCTCATGCCTGGTTCCTTCCAAACCAGCCCATGATGCAATCTTTGGATGGGATGTGGAGGTTTAAAATCGTTCAGAATCCATCATTAAGGTCTTTGGATTTTTTTAAGGATACGAAACAGACCAAAGACTGGGGCCAGATAAAGGTTCCTGCACACTGGCAAACGGAAGGTTACGATAAATACATTTTTACAGATGTGGAATACCCTATCCCGCCAAACCCACCCTTTGTACCCAAAGACTATAATCCGGTTGGATCCTATCAGCGCGATTTTATCCTGGATCCTGCCTGGGCAGGTAAACAAGTATTTATCCATCTCGGTGCGGTTAATTCCTTCTTCTATATATGGATCAATGGACAGCCGATAGGCTTTAGCAAAGACAGCAAGACACCAACAGAGTTTGATATTACCAAAGTCCTGAAAAAAGGTAAGAATACCGTGTCCCTGCAAGTTTTTCGCTTCAGCGATGCTACCTATCTGGAAGGACAGGATATGTGGAAGTTAAGTGGGATTGAAAGAGGTGTTTTTCTGATCGCAAGACCTGTCTTTCATATCGCGGATTTTCGCATCAAGGCGACACTCGACAGCGTCTATAAGAACGGGCTTTTTGACCTGAATGTGGAATTCAACAGACAACCTGCAAAAACCGAAACAGGCAGTCTAAAGGTGGAACTGACGGATGTTTCCGGAAAAACGGTTTTCCAGGAAAAACAGCTGCTGAAAACTGTAGGGAGTTTTAATTTTGCTTCCAGGATCAATGAGGTTAAGGCCTGGAATGCTGAACATCCAAATCTGTACACCCTTACCATCAGGCATCTGAATGCACAGGGGGCAGAAGTAGAAAGTATTACCCGTAAAATTGGCTTCAGAACAGCTGAAGTTAAAGGCGGGCTTTTCCTGCTCAATGGCCAGGCTATTAAGATCAAAGGGGTAAATCGCCATGAGCACAATATGCTGACGGGTAAAGTAATTACGGAGGCCGATATGCTTCGGGACATTCGCCTCATGAAGCAAATGAACATTAATGCAGTAAGAGCCAGTCATTATCCCAATGGAGAACGCTGGTATGAACTCTGTGACCAGTACGGTTTATATGTTATAGACGAGGTGAATCTGGAATGCGATGGTATGAGTTTTACGCCGATGGAAACCCTTTCAGGCCAGCCGGAATGGATAAATTCCTATATGGATCGTACACAGCGTATGTGGGAGCGGGACAAAAACTTTACCTGTATCATTACCTGGTCTCTAGGCAATGAAAGTGGATTTGGGGCCAATTTTGTAGCCACTTACAATTGGATCAAGTCAAAAGACAAGACCCGTCCGGTACAATATGAAGCCACAAAAGATGAACGCTATTCAGACATCTACTGTCCAATGTACAAATCCATTAATATTATGGAGAACTATGTGAAAACCTGGAGGAGCAGACCGATGATTCAGTGCGAGTATGCCCATATGATGGGCAATAGCGGTGGTAATTTAAAGGATGACTGGGATTTGATTTATAAGCATAAACAGTTACAAGGTGGCTTTATCTGGGATTTTTCTGATCAGACTTTTGCCCGTAAGGATGAAAAAGGCAATAAGATTTGGGCCTATGGCCGGGACATGGGGACTGTAGGTCTGACCAGCGATACCAGTTTTTGTGCCGACGGATTGTTAAATTCAGATCGTACTTTCCATCCGCAGGCCTATGAATTACAAAAGGTTTATCAGAATATTTCTTTCGATACGGTTGATCTTAAAAATTACAAGTTCAACATTAGAAACAGGTTTGATTTTACCAATTTATCTGCTTATGGCCTGCGTTGGTTCATAAAAGGGGATGGGATGCTGATCTGCTCGGGAAAACTACCTGAAGTATTACTTGGTCCACAGGAGGAAAAGGAGGTAAATATAGAGGTTCCAGCATTTGAAGCTAGACCTGGTGTTGAATATTTCCTGACGCTGGAAGCGTATACCGAGAGTGCATCCGGGTTGTTAGACAAGGATTTCATTATAGCAAAAGAGCAGTTTAAACTTCCATTTGAGGTTAAGCTGGCAGTAGCAGTGGCAGGAAAAAGGGAGAAGTTGAAGAAACAAGTGGAGGGGGAGCATCTTCGCCTTTATGGGAAAGATATAATGATTGGATTTAACCAAAAAACCGGCTTACTGGAAGCCTACGAGATTTTAGGCAGGCCTGTGATACAACAAGCTTTGGAACCGCATTTCTGGAGGGCAGCAACCGATAATGATATTGGCAACAGCCTGCAGATCCGGAGTAAGGTTTGGCAAAATGCTTTTCAGACAGCAGAACTGAAATCATTCAAAAACACCATGGCGGGTAAAGACAGGGCAGTAATAGAGACGATACATGAGCTGCCTGCAGTAGGCAGTACCATCACCACCAGGTATACCATTTATAGCAGCGGGGATGTAGAAGTGAGTTATAATATGAAGACGGGTACCCGTTCTGTGGCTGAACCGCAAAGGATTGGTATGAGGGTGATCCTGAACCCGGAATTTGATCAGGCCAGCTGGCTTGGCAAAGGGCCTTTTGATAATTATGCAGACCGGAATTACGCTGCACATACTGATGTGTACCGCATGCCCGCAGATTCTTTGTTTTATCCATATCCAAGGGCACAGGAGAGTGGTTACCGGACCAGTATCCGCTGGGTAGCCCTGCAGAACAGCAATGGAGAAGGCTTAATGGCTATTGCAGGTACTTCGCTATTAAGTACAGGTATCCTGCATTTTGACATGAAGCACCTTGATTTTGATAAAAATGCGCCCAAGAATGTGCATGGAGGATCTATGAAGAACGAAAATTTGATCTGGTGGAATATAGATCATCAACAGATGGGAGTAGGTGGCGACAATAGCTGGGGAGCACAAACTCATCCACAGTACAGGCTTCCCTACCAGAATTATGCCTATTCTTTTACGTTGCGGCCAATTTTTAAAAATGAACAATTAACAGAGAAGTCTAAACCTTAAGATGAAGAAATTATTTTTTGTACTACTCAGTTTTGGGCTGAGTTTTTCTTATGCGCAAAATACCCGGAGCAGTTTCCCCGATGTTTTAAAGTTAGGTTATCAAGTTAAAGGGGCCGACCGAATTGAAACGAATGTATTTGCCGATTTAGGTGCATGGCATGCCTATACCTTACCTTCGGACAGCGGAGACTACGGTTCTTTTATCGGCCCTTTGGTCATGGATATG
>Ga0210409_10008150_pt1 | contig 10703 bp, 11 predicted proteins | sample IncBWH17MmetaG_FD_161649 | JGI IMG/M metagenome (GOLD analysis project Ga0210409, IMG submission 161649) | Forest soil microbial communities from Barre Woods Harvard Forest LTER site, Petersham, Massachusetts, United States - Inc-BW-H-17-M | ecosystem: Environmental > Terrestrial > Soil >...
GTGGCAATCGAAATCTTTTCACCATTATCGTCGAAGGTCCAGTGAACCGATGACGACCTAATTGATCTAGAACCGCGATCCCCCGCCTCAAACAGGAAGCTTTACTCGACTCCGAGAAACATACCGCAAGTGCACCCAGTTCCTGAGAAACAGGGGTGGTCTCAATGGGTCGTTGCATCACCTGGTCAAAGCCTTCTTGTAGGAGCCTAAGAAGCTGATTCTGCTAGCCATCGTCAATTCAAACAAAACAAAAGCCCTGTTTAGGTTCTGATCGAACACTGCCGTACGGATTGATTCTCGAGGAGAAGTATTGTCAGATCAACTGGTTATAGGGTGTTGCATCGACCAGTTGAGCCGACAGGGATTCTCGGAATGTGGGAATTTGACCCAGTGAGACTCTAAAAGCCACATCCCGAACTGACTACCGAACTTCTGAAACGTGCGTCTTCTGCAAAAGAGGACGACGATTCCAAACCTGTGCGCCGCAGAAAAGTCTCCTCCCCAGCATAATAGTGGTGGTCTCAGAACGGAATCTGTGATCTTGGAGACTTCTTCAAGACCACGATTCTTGGACGACGCAGTCTTTGCTTCTTGGGAACTTTCACATTCTTCGTAATTCTCATAATGTCTTTCAGATGGAGTCTCATGCGACGCTCCACTGGGTACTCCTTCTTGGTCCAGACTTGCAATCTAGAAGTCGTTCCTTCTTTCCACGCCGAAGCAACCTGGCAGCTTTTCTGTGATGTATGCCCAATATGCATGCGAGACCTCGTTGAGAAAGGGGGCCGTCTTCTTTCAAGCACCCAATCACATGAAGGAGTTCATTTTCGTCATTGATTGTCCATTTCCGAGCCTGTCGAGTTGGGAGCGGGATATAAAAAACATTTCCAGAGCGGGAAATATCTATGATCCCACGGAAAAGCGCTTCGCCCTTTAGGAGGTGTTTCATTTGATTATGATAATGACCTATCCTGATAGCAAAGACAGGTCGTTTGCTTTTGTAGATACAGATGTTACCGCCCTCGGAATTGAATTCATAACCACAATGATGTTTTTTAGCGAGATCAGCCAGAGCTTCAAGAACAGAATCTTTCATCCTTTGCCAATTCCTACTGCGTACGTCATGTTTGTCAAGTGACTCATAGACTGTCCTACGAAGCTCGCGGAAAGCCCGTTTCGGAAGATAGCTCATTTCCCCAATCTTCCAAGACCTAAGGAACCAGGGTTTATTTTTCCGTGACAATGGAATCCTCCAATGATCTTTAGTCGATGAGTCCCAGAGGGTAGCAGGACCATTGGAGTGGAAGACTGCCAGCACCTCTGGAACCCGTCGCTAAAATGAGTTACTAGGCAGCTACGTCTAAACGAAGATGTGTAGTCCGGCTCAACTTTTTAGGCTGTCCAGAAAATGAAGGCTGTTTGGATCGTCCGAGAGAAAAGAAGTGAGCAAACTTTATTTTTATTCTTCCTGTGAGTGTAGGAAAGATTTTCTCTGTTCTTCTCTTCGATGACAGATAACATCTCTTCTGCAGAGAGGACCGAACGGGTTTCTCGGTCCTCTCGCTGCGAAGCAGTGTGAAAAGTGATCGGAAAGATTGGAAAGGTTTTTTCTAAAAACAAAACAGGGGGTTTTACAAGAGATTTGGTTTTCAATCTCTGCATTCTATTGATTGCACTACTGAAACAGTTATACAAACTGAATTCAGTTTCTATTAAGTGTTTCTATTGAGGGGCAACGAAAAGGCTGTGGGCAGAGTCCAATTCGTCTTCAGTGAGGCCGATCAGTGAGGCCGATTCTTAATTTCAGTGAGGCCGATTTCACAACATAGAAAATCTTGAGAAATCACTGTAAATCGCCTGCTTCTTCAAATTGAAGATTCCCGGGAAATAAGGCACTTTTCAAATCCGAGTGTACTCCAAAAGATTGTGATACTAGGCGCTCAGGACGTCAGTCAGTATACACATTAGACGGAGATAAAATGTGCCAGATTCTGCTGTCAGTGAGGCCGGATTTATCAAACCGAATTCCGCATGTAGTACGTCTGCAGTACGCCTGAAATGGTCAGGTTTTGCAGCAAGCAGAAATCGTGCAACCACCCTCAGGGTGAAGCCGTTTTTCTGGAGCACAAATGAGGACTCCCCGGAATCTTACCAGGCGCGTTAATTTGTAAAAATTTCTTGAAAATCTCTTCTCGTACTGTCTTTCGCCGTTTCCAAGTGTAAATTTTGCATTTCGAATCGGCTTCCGACTCGTAAAATCAATCGCCCTGGGCTCCCGGCCTTATAACAATAGCTCAATAGTATGTAATTGTAGTGTATGGATGTAATGGAAGTTCTACAGAGATTGAAGAGAATGCTCATTATTTTTTTCATTTCTGCTCAGAAAGCACTGAATCTACTCGAAATCAGGTCAAGAAAATTCAATACATCCGACTCTAATACTCGTTTCTAGCCAAATCTCAGTATCAACTGCTGGTTCTTCATCGTCCTCTCTTCTGATTTGCTTTGCATTCACCCCTTTCGTGCTCGTTCTTCTCGAGACTTCTCATCTGGCCGATTTGAAATAGCGGTAAATACGGTCTCAGACCGAACGCCACGGCAATAGGCTGCCAAGGCCGACTGCGAGCGTTCTGCGAGGCAAAAGAATTCGATTAGGTTACGAGTTTCCTGAAACGCACTGTTCCGACAGTATTTCGGATACAGAATCACTGTAGTTAGTTGTCGATCTCCTTTTTTTTTGCTTTTCCTAGCGCGGATCATTGGGATCGGCAGAGATTTTGTTAGCAATTGCCTTTCGATTCTAGGTAGGAATTCTAGGGTTCGAAACTGTCCGGACGAATGCCAAAATTCCCGTGGGCTATTTCGACTTATCCATTGTGTTCTTTCGCATGTTCTTCTTGTTTTTGTATATGCTTGACGGGATGATCTAAGCGAATCGACTTTTCTATGAAACAACGAAAACGCAAAGAATTTCATACCACAGGAATGGAGATAGTCGATCCCGATCCTGTTCGAAGCAAAAGCGCGAAGCCGAAGAGACAAAGTCGCAAACAGCCTCTACCTAAACTCACGAGAGAAGTCCTGGATAACCGAATCGCTCAGACCCTTCACTTTCAGATCAAACAGTTTATGAATGTCCCGTTTAACTTTGGTGCAGCTCAGATCACAAATACCCGGGTGGTGAGAGACAATCTGGAGGTATCCATTCGCATGCCATTCTGGCTGCCTCCGCCGACCAAAGACCTCAGCGACTGGCTTGGTACACCTCGGGCCGTGAAGCAAGTCCGACAGGGCTTCTTAAGACATCTATTAAGTAAGAAGAATTTTCCAAGATTATCCAACCTGTTTTATGAGGAATACAAAAACTTCGTGTATGGATTCATCGGCGTGTTCAAATTTGGTGAGAATATAGTCGAACTGATTCCACCGATTGGCGAGAGACATAATGCCGGTCGACCCCGACAGGTTGTCGAGGAAATCGACGAAATTCACATCTTGAACGAATGTAAAAAAGTATTTGCGGTCCTTAATGAAATCAAGCAACAAATACAAAAGTGGAGGTCGAGAACACCAGTCCTTAGTGATAAGAAATGTGAAGAGCGGATACGACAGCAGTATCCCAAGGATCGTTTTCCATGGATCCGTTTCTTTTTGAGGTTGATTCAGGGGATTCCCGTCAGAAGGGATCGCAAGGGGAACATCCTCCATGGCCATTTGTCTATCGCTAGTAGTTGGTCCGCTCTCGATTTAGCAGTTCAGGTTGCCCAAGAAATATATTACCGCGAGACAGGTATTCGATTTCCGGCCCGTAAATTCCGCAAGCGGATTCATCCTGCCATTCCTTCGTAGGCTCAAACTCTAACATTAATTGCCGCCAATTAGTGCCAGCCAGTTTGTTCGTTTTTACGATGTAAGCTGCACAACGAAATCGATTCCCGAAGTGGACTTTACGCTCAACGAATTCGAACGGTTCGATTTGAGCAAGAGCACCGGAAGGGGAGATACCGCTATGAGTCAAAAACGAAAATACAACCCGGCCCGAGGAGGTCATGCTCCGGGCCATTTGAGGGATGGTCTGCTGATGGCTCTTCGGAAGGCATGGGACACCTCAAGAGAAGAAGCGTGGTGGGACTATCTCGACATGACCTTCTTCGACCCAATACTGATGAACCTGTGGAACACTTGGACTCCAAAACAGCGTGGCATCTGGCTGATTGGCCAGCTCTGGAATTGCCGCGATGTTCTGCCCGGATCGGTGTGTGCTCTGGCGAGTTTGTCCCAAGGTAGCACGTACGCGCAGTTCGTACGTCACCTGCGGAATGAAATCAATGCTTCATCTGGTTGCTCTGTAGTGGACTTCGACAAAACTACCGATACGCCTGCCTAGCTCATGAAGGGAGACGGGAAGCTATAGCGATATAACTGGAATTGGAGTCAAGGAAAGGTACGTGGCTATGACTATGGGGGCGATGCTGTGATCGACAAACTGACACTGCTTTCTTCAGTGATCAGCAACAGGTTTGCTGCTATCGCCCGGGAAGAGGGCGAACCAACAGGGGGGTACGCAAGCTGTGTCGATCTCCGCAAGACAAAATGTGGATTGCCAGCCAGACTTTCCTACCGGGGGCGTCACAACGGCATTCATAAACTCGACATCATAAACGTTGCCAGGCAAGGGCTTCCGCGCACCCAAGAAATCGTCGAGTCCATCTTTCCTGAGCTACAGCGAGTAAAAATCTATCGCGTCGATCTAGCGGTGGACCTGCTTGGCCTATCACCCTGGTTTTTCGTGATCAATGCTCGAATCTCGCGGCGCCAGAATTACGCTCTCTATCGCTCAAGAGGGGCGGTGTCGTATTACCTTCAGTTCTCGAAACAGCGAAAGATCGTTTTCTATGACCGCCTCAGACTATTGCGAAAACAGAAAGATCCACTCGCCAACATTTTCAAAACTGATGATCAACTGACGAGGATCGAAGTTCAGTTGATGGGGGCTGCCGTCCCTTTCAGGCGGTTCGCTGAACTTCATCGTTACGCAGACATAAAGCCACTAGCTGATTTGCATTTTAAGAAGCTGTGCGTCGCCGGTGACGAGCGCACTCCTACAAAACGACTTGCTGCCTATGGCCTCCGATGGCTGATTTCGAAATATGGACAACAAGCAACGTCCCGAATGTTTTCTGCCCCTGAGTGGGCCACGCTGAAAGCCGCCTATCTCGAGGCGATGGAACGGTCCGAAATACCTGAAATCGGTTCACTAATGCGTAAGAGCATTCGTCGTTGGCTCGACGGGACAATCCTATTTCCCAGATGACCGAACGATTCAGAGTGACCATGTGCTAGTGATCAAAAGGACGAGTTTAATCACGGCTGTTTTTGTTTTTTGCACGATAAAAACACAGATGAAAGGAAGAAGAAAATGAAAAATGATGATCAAAAAGAAGCATGTCCATCCGAGCCTTGCATAACCATCAATGTAAACGACGAGATGGTTTGGTTCTGCGAGGACGCGCGTGAAAGCTTGGAACGCATCATGGATTTGTTCGACGCCTTAGATGATCAATGTGACCGTTTAGACGAGCCACAGTCAGAGCCAGAGACGGAGGCAGAGGCAGATAAGACTTTAGAACGCGAAATACGTATCGCGCGCACTCTGCTGGGCTTATTGGCTGAAAAGTCCAAAAAGCTAAGCCGCCGAGCAAGCGACAGCAAGGCCAATTTAGAGTCTGTGTTGAATGTTAATCTAAAATGATTAAAGTAGTTATACTTCTGTCCAATTGCGGATTGGTTGAACCTGGGTTGAGGGCACCGATGCCCTTCCCGACGGAATATCCCACGCGTACGGAATTGCGTAGTTTTCCTATTTCTAAACTGCATTTTCGGCGAGCGGGCAGGACGGGCCAAAGAGCGGTCACAATTACTAGTAGCGATCCAATCCGTCAGGCCCACATCTATAGTGAGGCGTGTTTCACTCTCCCTTGGAATGAGAACGGAGGGGATAGCAGGAAGTCCTTTTACGATTATGTATTACATAGTATACTAGAGTCCCGCCGGTTGAAAGGCACCTTAACTCAATGGACAGTAATTCCCAAAGGGCGCAAAGCAAGCGCGGCGAACCCCGTGCGTGCTATCTGTACCGCCACGAGAGGGTGCCGCCATGTCTGACAAGGAGCGCCCGGGTCGGGAGGAGGTCAGGCTGTTGAACATCAAGGAAGCCGCCCGCTTTTTGGGAACGACCGACAAGACTCTGTACACGAAGATTTGGCGGCGGGAAATCCCGTTCATCAAGCTCGGCCGCAGCGTGCGTTTCGATGTGCGGGACCTTGAGGCACTGATCGAACGGTCTCGGGTTAGGGCGGAAGAATTTTGAACACGTAAGAGGTCACTAGGGGCTGGGTGCCAACATGAAAATTGTCAAACGAAACGGCAATTACTACTTGGATTTTTATTTTCGAGGTCGGCGGGTTCGCGAGAAAGTCAGCTCCTCACAACCCGCGGCCTTCCGGACATGCTCGGGACGAGATGGAGAAAGATTGTGCTGATCAGTTTACGGGTACTGACACTAGCTATAGCTGAGCGAGCCCAAGTCTTGCTTTTCGCGCTCACCCTAGTTATAGGGGGAGTATTCCAGCGCAAAAAACATTGGTATATCGACTACTACTACCGAGGTCGTCGCCAACGAGAAAAGGTCGGCCCGTCGAAAGGCGAAGCGATACAGGCGCTATGCGTCCGCAAATCTGAGATAGCACAAGGGAAATTCAAATTGCTTCCCAAGCGTGGCGCTCCCACATTTGAGGCTCTCGCCGAAAAATATCTGGACCTAGTTTCCATTCACAAGCGGGGACATCACGTCGAACGGTACATCATAAAAACTCTCATAGCTCATTTTGGAAAATATCGGATATCCGACCTAACAGCGGAGGACGCTGAAAAATACAAGACCAAGCGTTCACGATCCGCCCGCCCCGCAACTGTCAACCGAGGGCTCGGCTTAGGAAAACACATGCTGGCGAAAGCAGTTGAATGGGGAATGATTGCGGACAATCCTTTCAGGGGCGTGCGCAATCTCGAGGTTCCCAAGCGAGATGAGCGAGTGCTTTCGGCCGACGAAGAAGTCAAACTTTTGGCGGCTTGTGATCAAGTGCGGTCCCGTTTGTTGCGCCCACTCGTCGTGCTGGCGCTCAATACAGGAATGCGACGTGGTGAACTCTTAGGTCTAGAGTGGTCCCGGGTGGATCTCGACCAGCGTACGATTCGCATTCTCAATGCCAAGTCCGACGCCGGCAGGCGGGTCATTCCCATGAATGCTACAGTTCATTCGTTGCTCTCCGATCTTGCGAAAAGAACAACCTCACCGCTGGTATTTCCCAGTAGCCGCAAGCCGGGGGAGAAACTATTGGACCTCAAAAAGGGCTTCAAGAAGGCGGTACAAGTGGCTGGAGTTTATAAAATTCGGTTCCACGACATGCGCCACACCTTTGCGACTCGGCTGATTCGGGCAGGCGTGGATATCATCACGGTACAAAAGCTATTAGGCCACTCCAAAATTACAATGACGGAACGCTATACGCATTCGCTTGCAGATGTTAAAATGGCGGCGGTCAGTAAGCTGGATTTGGCTGGTGTTTGTTCGGTACCGGACCCTAACCGGACTCCGAGCCCCACTGGCGTCGTTGCCGAATCTGAGGTAAATAGTTTTGCTGCTTCAACATAGGCCCGTAGCTCAGTTGGTTAGAGCGCTACCTTGACACGGTAGAGGTCTGCGGTTCGAGTCCGCACGGGCCTACCATATCTTTCAATGGGTTAGAGGAAAAAACTGAAAAATCTCCAACCCACAATTCAACCCACAGCACCATCTATTGCACCATTCCAGAATGCATTCCGACTGCTTTCAGGAACTTCCCCTGTGCTCCCCGAGCTTCGTCGCTGTCTTCCTGGGTGTAGAGGTCGAGCGTCGTCTGGATTCTCGAATGACGCAGGATGCCCTGCACCGTCTTAGGTTCAACTTTCGCCTTGTTCACAAGCCAATTACTGAGCGAGTGACGGAAGTTGTGAAGTCCGAACCTTTGGCCGTCGTGAATCTGAACTCCAGCTGCTTTCGCTGCCGGCCGGAGATAGTCAGAAACAAATATGGAAGCGGACAGAGGGACGCGGCCATCCGCCTTGACGGAAGGAAAGACAAAATCCTTATCCTTCTTGTGGGGCGTCTGGTTGCGCCACTGCCGTAAATGGTTCGCCAAGACTGGATGCAACGGGACGTAGCCGTCGGATGCCTCCGTTTTGGTTTCACCATCAGCCCCTTTTACCCATCGTTTCGAAACCCTGATCCGTTCTTCGAGCCACAAGATGTCTGCCCAGCGGAGCGCGAGTATTTCCGATGAACGGAGTGCTGTCGCGGCACAGGTTAGGACAAGCGTGTGATGAAGATTGTTGGTCAGGGATTTCAGAATGTTGAACGTCTCCGTGGGGGTGAGGACGATAGCCCGGTAGTTTGTTTTGCAACGAGTTTCGACATGCAGCACAGGATTTTTGGTGACCCGCTCGTGCAGTATGCCGACCTTGTAGATGCGGCTCATGACCCCCCGCATCTTCGAAATCGTCGTCCATGCAAGTTTTGATTCGGAATTCAGCGATCTGAACCAACGCTGAACGTCGAGCGGTTTGATATCCTCCGCAATCTCATCGCCCCATCGGTCAATGAGGTAATCGCGAACGATGTGTTCCATGATGCTTGTCGAGTTTTCAGACTTCGGACGAACAGCATCCGCACCGAAATCAGCTTTCAAATAATGCTCCGCCAGGGAGTCGAACCTGATTCGGCCAGAAGAAGGGGCATCGTTGATTCGGATCAGGATTCCGAGCCGGTCCACTTCACGCCATGCGTCCTCGTCCTTTGGAAATTTCCGGACAAGTCCAATGGGCGTGTTGTGTTCGACCCGCCTCCCGTCCGCAGTCGGTACCCGGTATCTGAGCACCCAGGTTTCTCCTTCCTTGCGGCGTACTTTCTTAAGTGATCCTCGCTGATAAGCCATATTCCTCTTTTCAGCGGGGACTGCCAGATCCGATCGTACACGCTTTTGACGGATTTGGGACTAGCGTCTCATTTCGCACGACGGAGGCCGCGAGTTCCGAGAGCCGGAATACCCAGATCTTGCGCTTGCTTCCAGTGCCAAGCGCATAAGCTCCTGCGATGCCTCTGCGGGCAAGCACCAGCACATAGCGCCGCTTCACGCAGAGAAACTGCGCGGCCTCGTCGGCGGAGACAAATGGCTCTGGTGTAGCTGGCTGGGATTCCTTCCGGGGTACTTGGTTGTCTTCAGCTCTTTCCCGAGAATAAGTTGTTGTGCTCACGGCCTCTACTCCTAATTCGCTCGAGAGCGATACCGTTTGGTGTGGCTTCGGGACTTCATACCTTCACTTTTCGAGTGATCTGCGATTCTCCTGTCCATGTCATAAGCAAGGGAAAAGTCGCAGTTCGTGCACCGGGGCCTCTTAGAATTACGCGTGTCATTCCATGATACTACTATACATATAGTACCATTGGAAGGACAATTTTCTTGTGACTGAACGTTGGCCGAGACGGCGTAAATCGTCCCATTCGACCTTGAAATGACCGCTGAAGAAGATGCCCCCCTCTGCGCCGCCCCCTGAAGTGCGTCAAACTCCCCCGACCTTCCCTGGCAGGCAGCTAAGACGGAATGCCTTCCATTCTCAGGACATCCGGTACGGATTGAACCGTGATTAAGAGAGGGGGATGCGGAATGCATAATGAGCACAGCGATTAACAATTAGGCGCGGTGCTGCGGCGTTCTCAGGGTGGAGAAAGGTGGGGTGTCTGCCCAGTCTTCCCCAGCGCGAAAGACACGGGGAGGAGAATCTGGTGCGGGTTCAGGGGACGACAGCTCAAAAGGCTGAAACGCTTTTCGCAACATGGCTGCATATTTCTTCCGGTCGTAGCCGTGCCATCCTTCCCACAATGCATAGGCGCGGACTCGATCATTTGGAACTGCGGATTCGCTGTCCGTAATGACGTATTCGATAGTCTGGCCGGGGCGCAATTTGACGCCACTCCCAAAAAGCTGCTGTGCCGCAATCGCAGTGACACCAGCCTTTTGATAGTCGCGCGGGTCCTTTGTGATCCGCTTACTGACGACAAGGTCCTTGATTTCGACATCTCCGCTAGCTATCCGTTCTTCATAACGAGCCAAGACGATGCGTGCGATTTCTAGTTTCTGAAGATAGGACTCACGGTCGTAGGCTTCCGCCACTATCGAAAGAACCTCTCGCTGCATTTGGTTTAACAAGGGAGGCGTGTCGTGGCGACGGCATTCAAGTCCCCTGACTTTGACCTCACCGTCCTCCCCGACCGCGAAGAAGCGGTTTGGGACTGGAACATCCTGATTTTGCTTCGACGGAAGGAAGACAACGTATCGGTAGGCAGACTCTATTGCCAAAGGAACTTGCGTTCTCTCTTCGATTTCCTTGGCAAGTTGCTCGAAGTCTTCGTGTGTTGCGCCTTCTCTCCACACATAGACGGAATCAACGATTGCATGGACCAAATCGAAGCCGCGGCTCTCGGCGATTTCTTTGGCAACAAGGAGAGTTTCCCTCGCCACCGCGTCATCGCGTGTTGGTTCGGGTATCAATGTTGCCTGCAGCAAGTTGAAATTGTTTGGGAAGCGAAACAGCTGCAGAATGAATTG
>Ga0210409_10008151_pt1 | contig 10703 bp, 6 predicted proteins | sample IncBWH17MmetaG_FD_161649 | JGI IMG/M metagenome (GOLD analysis project Ga0210409, IMG submission 161649) | Forest soil microbial communities from Barre Woods Harvard Forest LTER site, Petersham, Massachusetts, United States - Inc-BW-H-17-M | ecosystem: Environmental > Terrestrial > Soil >...
AGCGCGTCGAGCACGAGAATCCAGACGGAGGTGATGACGACGGCCTTCGCCGTCGACTTGCCGACGCCCTCGGCGCCGGCGCTGGTCACGTATCCCTCATACGAGCACAGGAACGAAATCGCCCCGCCAAACATGAAGCTCTTGATGAGGCTATAGAAGACCTGAAACGTATTGAACTCGAGCCGGAGCCCATCCCGAAAATCAAACCACTTGATGTCGGTCCCGAGGATCGCCGTAACGTACGCGGCTCCGATCCCCACGGCATTGGCGAATATCACGAGCACGGGCAGCATACAGAGTCCGGCGATGACGCGCGGCACCACCAAATAGGCCAGCGGATCATAGGCCAGTGTCTCGAGCGCATCGATCTGCTCGGTCACGCGCATCGTCCCGATCTCGGCGGTCATCTGAGCGCCCACGCGTCCGGCCAGCACCAATCCCGTAAGCAGCGGTCCCAGCTCCAACACGAGGCTTTGCCGGGTAATCAGCCCGACGACCGAGAGCTGAATGCCGGGAAATAACTGATAACGGGACTGAAACGAGATGACCGACCCGATGAAGGCGGAAACCAAAATGACCAGCGGGATGGAGTCCACGCCCACGGCCTTCAGTTGCTTCACGATCTCGGGCCCGTACGTGCGAGGCTCACCCAACGCCCGCATCATATCGGCGGCGAAAAACGTGCGGTCGCCGAGGCCACGCAACGTGTTGAGGACCCCACTCGCATACCGATTCAGGAGGCGAATCGCGAGACTCTCGCGGGGGGCTGGAATCGGGAATGTACCGGTCGTCACGTCCGCACGCGGAAGAGGAGAAACGCGCCGGCCACGCCGAACAACACATTCGGCACCCACGCCGCGAGGTCTGGCGGGATGAGCCCTTTATTCCCGACGCCCTTCGTCAACTGAATCAACATGAGGAACGCGATCGTCGTGGCGAGGCTCACGCCCACGCCATAGGCGGCGCCGCCGCGCTTCGTGCTGGTGGCGAGCGACGCGCCGAACATCACGATGATGATGCACGTCACCGGTACCGCGATCTTCTGGGCCCGCTCGACTCGGAGCTCGGCCGCGTCACCACCCGATCGCTCGGCGGCCCTGATGTAGCGGGTGAGATCGCGGTAGCCCATATCCTCGGGCTTGCGCGGAATCGCCATCAAGTCGGCCGGCGTCTCGCGGAACCGGTTGTCATGGACCGAGTCGAATTGGATCGTGAAGTTCCGGTTCGAGTCCGGGACGACGTGAACCACGCCCCGGGCGAGCTCCCATCCATGAGCCGGCGTCCACGTGCCATGGTTCGCGGTCAGGATCACAGTGGGATAATCCGCCCCGTTGCCCTTTCGTTCGATCTCCAGCCCGTCGATGGTATGGCGTTGGGAGCTCAGTGCACTCACTCGATACACTCTCCCCTCAGTCCCAGCGTAGGTAAAGTTGTACCGATCGGTGCCGGTCTTGAACTGCGATTCCTGCAGCAATTCGCTTCGCCTGGCATTGGTAATTGGTACCAACCACGAAAGCAGGAGTCCCAGGCCGCATGCCAGCGTCGCCCCAAAATAGATCGGCGCCGTTAGCCGGTAGAAACTGATCCCGGACGCTTTGGCTGCCGTAATCTCCGAGTGCCGCGTAAATGAGCCGATGGAGAACACCGTCGCGAACAACACGGCCGCTGGGAGCACGAGAAACATCGAGTCGGGTAACCAGAACAGGTAACTGAGCGCGATACTCCCCGGCGGGATGTTCCGGTTCAAGTAGTCGGTGAGGTGATCCACCAGGTCGATGACAATGACCAGGATGGGAAATCCCAGGGCCGTGGCCACGAAGATACTCCACCACTCGGCGAAGACATAACGGTCGAGTGGACGCGGCTTGAGGAACACTTACGCGCCCTCGGCCGACAGCGCGGTGTCGCGGCGCCGGCGAGCCAGCAGTGGGGCGAGGCGCCGATGGATGGCATCCTTCAGCTCACCCCAGTAGCCGCCGCGGGAGGTGCTCGACTCGCGGCCGAGTCGCGACAACAAGAACGCGCCGACGATGCCGAACAGGATGTTCGAGGCCCACATCGCCAGGAACGGCGAGAGGGTGCCGCGTTGCGCCAGCGGCTCGCCGGCAATGAGACCGATGTAATAGATCGCGAACGCGGCGAGGCTCACGCCCAGCACCATGCCGACGCCGCCGCGCGGAAACCGGAGCGCGATCGGCGCGCCGAGAAAAACGAAGATCACGCACGCGACCGCGATCGCGAACAGCTTGTGGATCTGATTGTCGTAGAGATTCACCGATCGCACGCCATTGTCGACCTCGGCCCGTGTCGCCTCGACCGTCGAGCTCAGAGTATTGAGGGTCAATGTTACCTGCGACGGTGGATGGTACACAGGTACCGGGACCGTTGGTACCTGCGGAAAGACCCGTGGAGGGACGCGCGGAGGGACCCGAGGTGCCGGAAGAATCCGAGGTGGCGGAAGAACCCGAGGTGGATGCACGCCCACGCGTTGATCGCCGTGGCTGACCTGGGGTGCTGGCCGAGGTGGGGGAGGCGACGGCAGTACCACCGGCCCACCCGCACTGGGCGGCAGTGGCTTGGCCGTGGCGATAGCCTTCGCGGGTTGCGCCAAAGGCTCGGCCGGCGCGCCAGCACCGCCCTTCTTCTTGCGACCGAAGCGCGCGAAGAAGCCGTCGACGGCGTCCAGCATGCCGCAGTACGCCCGGCCGAGGCCCTGCCGCGATGGCGGGGCGGTCGTCGGCCCGGGTCCACGCGCCGGCGCCACGCCGGTGGCCGCGGCCTTTGCCCCATCGATCATGAACCGTCGCACCTCGGCGACGGCGCGCCCCTGGGCGTCCTCGCCGGCGGTGACATTCGACTGCAACTCGCAGATGGTCATTTCCCGATCGCTCTTGAAGTCGTCGTTCGTCGACCGGGTCAACTGGTCCCCGACGCCTTTGATGCGAATGAGATCCACCTTGTAGAACATCCGCTGGAGCTCGCCGGGCGTCGCCTTTTGCACTTCGTTCATCGAGCCATCGAACAGCGTGAGCTCGAGCTCCCCACTCACCGGCGACAGGGCCATGAGGCCACTGTCCGCGTAGATGGTCCGATTGCGCGTCGGATCGCCGAGGTCGTAGATGGTGACCTCGCGGAGCCGGCTCGTGGCCTGGTCGATGTGCGCCGCGGCGAGAAACAACTTGCCGGGCGACACCTCGTTGATCACCCGCGGCCGCAACGCGAACGTGGGCTTCTTGCGCGCGATGTCGCTCTGCAACGTGCGGAGGCGATGATTGGACCGCGGCAGGACCTGGTCGTTGAACGCGATCATGAGCAGCATGACCCCGCACGAGGCGATCACGACCGGAATGAGCACGCGGCCCACGGACACGCCGCTGGCCTTGAGCGCCGTGATCTCGTTCTCCGCCGCGAGCCGGCTGAACGCGTACAGGACGGCGATCAGCACCGCCATCGGCACCGTCAACGCCACCGTCAACGGCAGCGAGAGGAGGATGAACTCGGTGATGACGGTCCAGGGCAACCCTTTGCCCACGAGCTGCCCGATGTTCTTGGCGATGTAATTGAGTAACAAAAGGGACGTCAATGCGGCGAGCGCGAACGTCAGCGGCCCGGCGTGCTCTCGCAAGACATACCGATTGAGTATCTTCACAGGCTAAATTCCGTGAGCCTTGAGACCAATTTCAAGACCGAGAAATTTGGGCACCTTGCTTTGCGCGATCACAGTGCTGAGTGCATGCGGTCACGGTGCAGCGCACACGCCGTTTGACGGTCGCGCCGCGCTCGCGCTCATTCGCACCCAACTCGATTTCGGTCCGCGCATCCCGGGCACGGATGGCGCGCTCCGCTGCGGTGATTGGATCATTGCGACCATGCGCGCGAGCGCCGACACCGTGATCGTCCAGAGCTGGACGCATACGACCGCCCAGGGCAAACAACTCCCCCTACGCAACATACTCGCGCGGTATCGTCCATCGGAGACGAGCCGTGTCTTGTACGTGACACACTGGGACACGCGCCCCGTCTCCGACGAGGCCACTGATCCGGCCGAGCGTCGCGTTCCCGTGCCCGGAGCGAACGACGGTGCGTCCGGAACGGCGCTCCTCATGGAGCTCGGCGCCGTCATGGCCAAGACTCCCCCAGCCTATGGCGTCGACCTCCTCTTCGTCGACGGCGAGGACTACGGGACGTTCACGCCCCAGCACGACGTCTTGCTCGGCTCCACCTATTTCGCGTCGCATCTGCCATCGGCCGACTACCGGCCCATCTTCGGCGTTTTGTGGGACATGATCGGGGATCGGGATCTTCAGATCTACGAGGAAGGGAACTCCATCCAGCAGGCGCCCGAGGTCGTTCAGCGCGTTTGGCACGAGGCTGGGGACCTTGGGTACGCTGATTACTTTGTACCCCGATACAAGTACACGGTCACGGACGACCACGTCCCGTTACTCAAGGCCGGGCTGCGCGTCATCGACGTCATCGATTTCGACTACCAGGGCATCCACCACACGCCCCGGGACACCTTCGACAAGGTCTCGGCCGCCTCGCTCCAGATCGTAGGCGACGTGGCAACGGCGCTCGTTACGCAGTAGTCGTCTACACAGGGCGCTTCGCGCCACCGTCTACAACTGGGCGGATGAGCCCGCCGCTGAGCCCTAGACGCAGCCGCGGCGGTAGCTCCCGTGGCGGCCCCAGCCGTGACTCCGACCCATAAGTCGGCGTCCTGCAAGTGCGGCGCCCTTATAGGGTGCATCGCAATCATTTGTTCCCGCACTTTCTCCCCGTTCCCGTGGCCCAACCGCTCCTCTACCCGCGTGGACACTCGTGCCGGCCCCGGTAACGGCAGCCGGCCCTTCCGGCATTGGCGAGATCCTACTCCGCGATGGCCTGATCACGAAAGATCAGCTCGCCGCGGCAATCCGGGAGCAGAAACAGAACGGCACGGGCCTAGGCTATGCCCTGGTCAAGCTCGGCCACTTGCCCGAGCTCGAGCTGGTCAAGGTCCTTGCCCGTCAGCACCGGATGCCCGCCGTCGACCTGTCCAAGTTCGAGGTCGACCCCAAGATCGCCAAGCTGATCCCTTCGGACCTGGCGACGAAGAATCTCGTCCTGCCACTCAAACGCGATGGCCGCACCCTGACCGTCGCGGTCGCCGATCCGACGAACATGGGGGTCATTGATGACCTCAAGTTCATCACGCGCTACGACATCTCGCCGGTCATCGCGGGCGAGTTCACGCTCCGCAACACGATCGAGAAATTCTACGAGTCGTCGGACGCCGCGATGCAGACGCTGCTCGACGACATCGCGTCCGAAGAAGGCGACGTCGAAGTCGTCGAGGAGAAAGACGAAGACGACAAGGGGATGCAGCTCGACGATGCCCCGGTCGTCAAACTCGTCAACGCCATTCTGACCGACGCCGTCAAACGCGGCGCCTCGGATATCCACTTCGAGTGCTTCGAGCACGAGCTGCGCGTGCGCTATCGCATCGACGGCGCCCTGCTCGAGGTCATGAAGCCGCCGATGAAGATGCGCGCCGCGCTGATCTCGCGCTTCAAGATCATGGCCGCGCTGAACATCGCCGAACGCCGCGTGCCGCAAGACGGCCGCATCAAGCTCAAGCTCGGCAAAAAAGTCATCGACTATCGGGTGTCCACGCTGCCAACGCTCTTTGGCGAAAAAGTGGTGCTCCGAATTCTCGATAAAGGCAACCTGACGTTCGACCTGGAGAAATTCGGGCTCGAGCCCCGCGCCGAACGCGAGCTGATGGAAGCGATCTCGAACCCGTACGGGATGTGTCTCGTCACCGGCCCCACGGGCTCCGGCAAGACAACGACGCTCTACTCGGCCCTCTCGAAGGTCAACAACATCGACGTCAACATCATGACGGCCGAGGACCCGGTCGAGTACAACTTGTTCGGTATTAACCAGGTCCTGGTCCGCAACGAAATCGGGATGACGTTCGCCGCCGCGCTCAAGGCGTTCCTGCGGCAAGACCCGAACATCATCATGGTCGGCGAGATCCGAGACCTGGAAACGGGCGGCATCGCGATCAAGGCCGCGCTGACCGGACACCTCGTGATGTCGACGCTCCACACGAACTCGGCCCCGGAGACGGTGACCCGTCTCCTGGACATGGGCCTCGAGCCGTTCAACGTCTCCAGCGCGCTCAATCTCGTTCTCGCCCAGCGACTCGTTCGCCGCGTCTGCAGCTCGTGCAAGACGAAGTACGACCCCGAAGACCCCGAGCTCGCCGGTGCCAAGGTCAAGCGCACGACCACGCTCCGCGAGCTGCGGTTCACGTCCGAAGCCTTGTCGGACGCGAAAACGCGGGCGACGAAAGACGCGGCGCCGTTTCTCGAAAACCTGTCGCTCGACACGCAGATCGGGGAGCTGCCCTTTTTCAAAGGCAGCGGCTGCGACGCCTGCAACGGCACGGGTCTCAAAGGCCGTCAGGGTGTCTACGAGGTGCTGATGATGACCCCCAATCTCCGCAAGCTGATCCTCCAAAACGTTGGCGCGGCCGAGCTCAGAGACGCCGCGGTCGACGAAGGCATGCTCACCCTCCGAATGGACGGGTGGCTCAAGATCCTCAAGGGGATCACCACCATCGAACAGATCGTCCGGGAGACGAGCGCATGAGCAGCACAGCCGCACCCGCGCCCACCGCCGCGCAGCCGTCGCAGGGCGTCAACCTGCGCGCGCTGCTCGAGGAGATGATCGAGCGCGACGCGTCGGACCTCCACATCACGGCCGGCGAGCGGCCGAAGCTGCGTATCGACGGCGAAATCACGAACTCGCGCAACGAGTACGTCATGTCGCCGAAGGACACGCTGACCCTCGCGTACTCGGTCCTGACCGAAAACCAGAAAAAACGCTTCGAGCAAGAAGATGAGCTGGACTTCTCGTTCGGCATTCAAAACCTCGCCCGATTCCGCGGCAACTGCTTCAAGCAGCGCGGCTGCGTGTCGATGGCGATCCGTCAAATTCCATTTTCAATCAAGACGTTCCAAGACTTAGGCCTCCCAGCAGTCATCGCCAAGATGGCCGAGAAGCCCCGTGGTCTCGTGCTGGTCACCGGCCCAACAGGCTCCGGCAAATCAACGACGCTGGCCGCGATGATCGACAAGATCAACCGCGAGCGTCGTGGCCACATCATCACGGTAGAAGACCCGATCGAGTTCATTCATAGACATCAAAATTGCATCGTGAATCAGCGAGAAGTCGGGACGGACACGAAGTCGTTCCAGATGGCGCTGAAGTACGCCCTTCGTGAAGACCCGGACGTGATTCTCGTCGGCGAAATGCGCGACCTGGACACGATCCAGGCGGCGCTCACCATCGCCGAAACCGGCCACTTGGCATTCGCCACGCTGCACACGAACTCCGCGGCCGAGGCGATCAATCGCATGATCGACGTCTTCCCGGCGCACCAACAGTCACAGGTCCGCGCGCAGTTGGCCTTTGTCCTAGAAGGGATCATTACCCAAACCCTGCTCGCGAAAGCCAAGGGTCGCGGTCGCTCAATGGCCGCCGAGATCCTCGTGGTCACCCCAGCCATTCGCGCGCTGATCCGCGACGACAAAATCCACCAGATCTATTCGTCGATGCAGTCGGGCAAGAAATTCGGCATGCAGACGCTGAATGATGCCCTCTACGCGCTGTACATGGCGCGCGAAGTATCCACGGACGAGTGTCTGCGGGTATCCAGCGACCCGAACGAGTTCCTGCGCATGATCGGCCAGCCGCCACTCGATGAGGCTGGCGATGCCACGAAGGCAGCCACCGCTGGCGGCAAGGCCGCCGCGAATGGCCGCCGGTAGCGATTCCTTTTTCCAGGACTGAACCATGCCGACGTTTACCTACACGGCGCGAGCGGTCAACGGCGAGTTGAAGACGGCGACCATCGACGCCGCGACGCGCGAAGATGTGGTCGCCCAACTGCGCCGCCAGCGGCTCACCGTCGTCAAGGTCGACGACGCGGGCGATGCGAAGAAGAAAGCGACCGGCGGCGGGATCAAGATGCGAGACATCGTCATCTTCACCCGCCAGTTCTCGACGATGATCAACTCGGGTCTGCCGCTGGTCCAGGCGCTCGACATTCTCGCCAAGCAGAGCGAGAACAAGTCTCTGCAAGCGGTCACCCGGGCCGTGGTGTTCGACGTCGAGTCCGGTCACACGGTCGCCGATGCCCTTCGCAAGCACCCGAAGGCGTTCAGCGACCTGTACGTGAACATGGTCGCCGCCGGTGAGGCGGGCGGTATTCTCGACACGATCTTGATGCGCCTCGCGACCTTCATGGAAAAGAACGACAACCTGGTCCGCAAGGTGAAGGGCGCGATGATCTACCCCGGCGTCATCATGTCGGTCGCCGCCATCGCCATCTCGATCCTGCTGATCTTCGTCATTCCGGTGTTCGAGAGCATGTTCGGCCAGGTCGGTCTCGCCCTGCCGCTGCCGACCCGTGTCGTCATCGGCCTCTCGGCGTTCCTCCGCGGGATGGGCGGCATCATTGTCGCCGCGAGCGCCGTCGGCGGCTTCTTCCTCCTCAAGCAGTACTACGCCACGCCGAACGGCAAGCTGCAGATCGACAAGCTCATGCTCAGCTTCCCCGTGCTCGGCGACGTGCTCCGCAAGTCAGCCGTGTCGCGCTTCACCCGCACCCTGGGCACGCTGATCAGCTCCGGCGTCAGCATTCTCGACGGCCTGGAGATCACGGCCAAGACGGCCGGCAACCGCGTCATTCAAGACGCGATCATGGCGTCCCGCGCCTCGATCGCGGGCGGTGACACGATCTCCGCCCCACTCGCCAAGTCCGCCGTGTTCCCGCCCATGGTGATCTCGATGATCGCCGTCGGCGAGTCCACCGGTGGTCTCGACGAAATGCTCGCGAAGATCGCCGACTTCTACGATGAAGAGGTCGACGCCGCCGTCTCCGGCTTGCTCTCCCTGCTCGAGCCGGTCATGATCGTCTTCCTCGGCGTGGTCGTCGGCGGCATGGTCGTCGCCATGTACCTGCCGATCTTCGACATGATCAACGCCGTGCAGTAAACTGGGGGCGTGCTGGCGCGGTGTGCCTGCTCGCCCACATTCAGTCCGAGTCGGTCACCGGTTGGCAGCTGCAGACGAGGTTCCGGTCCCCGTAGGCGCCATCGACGCGCCCGACCGCGGGCCAGAACTTGTGCTCGCGCGTCCAGGCGGCGGGATACGCGGCGCGTTGCCGTGAGTACGGCCGGTCCCACGCATCGGCGGTAATCACCGCCGCGGTATGTGGCGCCCGCTTGAGCATATTGTCCTTCCGGTCCGCCTTGCCCGTCTCGATCTCGCGGATCTCCTCTCGGATCGCCAGCATCGCGTCGCAGAACCGATCCAGCTCCTCCCGCGACTCGCTCTCCGTGGGTTCGATCATGAGCGTGCCCGGCACCGGGAACGACACCGTCGGCGCATGGAAGCCGTAATCCATGAGGCGCTTGGCAATGTCCTCGACCTCGACGCCCGCCGACGCCTTGAACGCGCGCGGGTCGACGATGCACTCGTGGGCAACGAGCCCGCCGGCGCCCGAATACAAAACTGGAAACGCCCCGCTCAGCCGGTGCGCGATGTAGTTGGCGTTCAAGATCGCGACCTTGGTCGCCTTCGTGAGCCCGGCACCACCCATCATCGCGATGTACGCGAACGAGATCGGCAGAATCCCCGCGCTCCCATAGGGCGCCGCCGAGACGGCCCCAATCCGCTCCGGCAAGAACGGCGCGAGCTCACTCGTGACGCCAATCGGCCCCACACCCGGCCCGCCCCCGCCATGAGGAATGCAGAACGTCTTGTGCAAGTTGAGATGGCACACGTCAGCCCCAAAATCCGCTGGCCGCGCCAGCCCAACCATGGCGTTCATGTTCGCGCCGTCCATGTACACCTTGCCGCCGGCCGCATGCACGAGATCGCAGATCTCTTTGATCCGCGTCTCGAACACCCCATGAGTCGATGGATACGTAATCATGAGCGCCGCGACGCGGTTCTTGTTTTCCTCAATCTTCTTGATCAGATCCGCGACATCCACGTTACCGTGAGCGTCGGTCGCGACAGCGACCACGCGTAATGCGGCCAACGCCGCACTGGCCGGATTCGTCCCGTGCGCAGACTGGGGAATCAGACACACATCGCGCGCAGTGTCGCCCCGGGCGGCGTGAAACCCTTTGATCGCGAGCAGTCCAGCGTACTCCCCCTGTGATCCGGCATTGGGTTGTACCGAGACCGCATCGAAGCCAGTAATGGCGGCCAGCGCGCGCGACAACCGTCCGATGAGGTCCGCATAGCCAACCGCCTGCTCAGGCGGCGCGAACGGATGCATCTCGGCGAACCCCGGATACGAGATGGGCAACATCTCGGCCGTCGCGTTGAGCTTCATCGTGCACGACCCCAATGGGATCATCGAGGTCGTGAGCGACAGATCGCGCGTCACCAGCCGATGGAGGTAGCGCACCATGTCGCTTTCCGACCGGTGCGTGTTGAACGCGGGATGACTAAGGAACGGCGTTGCGCGCGCAAACCGCTCGTCATAGCGCGCGTCCACCGTCTCGAGCAACAACTCGGCCCCGACCGGCGCCGCCGGTCCACCGTTCAGCGCCGCGAGAATGTCGTCGACATCGCCCGGCGTCGTCAGCTCGTCGAGCGTGACGCCGAGGCTTCCGTCCTCGAACACGCGCAAATTC
>Ga0210409_10008152_pt1 | contig 10703 bp, 5 predicted proteins | sample IncBWH17MmetaG_FD_161649 | JGI IMG/M metagenome (GOLD analysis project Ga0210409, IMG submission 161649) | Forest soil microbial communities from Barre Woods Harvard Forest LTER site, Petersham, Massachusetts, United States - Inc-BW-H-17-M | ecosystem: Environmental > Terrestrial > Soil >...
GAACACAGCCCGGAGACAGGATCCTCGATGCAGCCGATCTGGTGATTACGGTGGGATACGACCCAATTGAATTTGAGCCTGCTCTTTGGAACCGGGGCAAGAAACGCAATTTGATTCACATCGATGTGGTTCCTGAGGACGTGGATAACGATTACCGGCCAGCGGTAGAGCTGACCGGAGATATCACGGCAACTTTGCGGGCGCTCACCGAACGGATCACCGGTAGTACTTCCACAACCAGCGCCGAACTGCTCCAAGAAGTTGCGAGGGAACGCGCCGCATTTGCCAAATTGGCCGTCGGTTTGAACGGGACGCCCGTCCATCCCGCGCGCCTGGTGCACGAGCTACAAACCTTGCTGAGCGATGACATGACCCTGTGTCTCGATATGGGCTCGTTCCACATCTGGATGGCTCGGCATCTTTACAGTTTTCGGGCCCGGCAAATTCTAATGACCAACGGGCAACAGACACTGGGCGTCGGCCTCCCGTGGGCGATTGCCGCCAGCCTGGTGCGTCCCACTGAAAAAGTAATCTCGATCTCAGGTGACGGAGGCTTTTTGTTCTCGGCCATGGAACTTGAGACGGCGGTCCGTCTGAAGTGCAACCTTGTTCATATGGTTTGGATTGACGGCTTCTATGACATGGTTGGCATTCAGGAGATGGCAAAGTACGGGCGTTTGTCCGGAGTGAAGTTAGGCCCGGTGGACATTGTGGGGTTTGCGGAGGCTTTTGGTGCTAAAGGATTGAGGATCGAACGTCCAGATGAGATCTCGTCAACACTAAAGAAGGCCCTCGCGATGGAGGGTCCCGTGCTGGTCGGCGTGCCGGTGGACTACCGAGACAATCATCGCCTGATGGAGATTGTGCATCCCGAAGCGCTGAACTGAAGCTGTGCCGCATGTGTTGGCGGTTGTTCCTTCAAATTCTTGGTTGCTTCCGGGTGACGAGCAACCCTTCCATAATCTGGTTAGGGAAGGGTTGCGACCATACGTCCAGAACCCTCACCGCGGCCCGCGCGTAATTCTCCATTCTCGTGAAGCGTCCGCGCCGCAGCCAAAGGCTAAGCGCACATGAAGACTGGAGGGCGGTTACGACCCTTTGTGGGACCTTCGTGTCTGCGCAGACAACGAACCCTGTGCAACGATCTCGACCAACATGGGCTCCGAGGCTCACCGCCGCGACGGTGTGAGTCTCCGCCAACTAGCGGTAGGCGTACCAAAGGGTGTCTAATTAGCCGGATGTAAGTCCCTATTATTCAGTTCATTTTTCGGATAGCACGGACTGTACCAAATCAGGTGGTTTGATACAGGTTCGAGACCAGAATCAGCGGGCCTTCTAGCGGCTCGGGATATCCCCAGCTCGCGAGACCAGCGGCCTGGATAGCGCCGATGATGCCGGGGATTACGATGGGTGGCGCTGGGTTCGGCTCGTTATCATCCCAGCTACCGGATTCCCATTTCCGGAGCTCGATGAGCCTATGTCGGGAATGCCGATTTCCCACGCATCAGCATTTGACAGTTTCATGGTCATCGCGGGGTCCACTGTGGGTGTGAGGAGAAAAGACCATCTACAAAACCGATCTGGTAAGAAAGGAACAGACCGAATCCAAGACTCAACAGGCCCGAGGCGACGGCCATCCCGCGGTTCCAGCCAGAAAACCTTGTTACGCTAAAAGCCAGCGGCGTAGCGATCAGCCCGGTAATTAACATCATTCCCGCGATCGTCCCTAAGCCAAAAAGAACGAGATACGCAATGGCCCACCAGGGATCGCGGATTGTGGTCATGACCAGCAGGGCCACTGCCGCCGAACCCGCCAAACCATGAACGATCCCAATGACGAGCGGGCGCAAAACGTTGTAAACGCCCAAACCTTGCAGCGTTCGACGTATCTGGAATTTTGGCTTCGCGACCTCTCTTTGGGCTTGCGAGGCTGAGTCGCAACACTGCGTGCCGAGGTCGGCCTCACCGCGAAGGCCCGCGGCAGTGGGGACCCGAGGATTCGGCGTGAATTTCTCTTGCAACCAGCGCAGCATCCCGGCCAGATTCAAAACACCGAGAAGAATCAGCATGGCGGCCACGGTGAACTCCATGGAGAGGCCGACGCGCGGCGGGATAGTCACCTGGAAAAGGATGATCATAGTCCCGACGACAAATATCGTGAAGGTGTGGCCGAGACCCCAAAGTACGCCGATGAGACCAGCCTTGGCGATCCCTGGCTGCCTGGTGACAATGGTCGTAACGGCGACCACATGATCAGGATCGGTGGCGTGACGCATGCCCAGAAAAAATCCCAGAATTAGAATAGCCAGAAATGAGAGCATCTTAGCCTCCTGGTGTGAAAATCACATTCGAATGTGCACGATGCCCGCGGCCATCAAGCCACGGACCGCAATACCGCAGCCCAAAGCAGAGATCATCAGCGCCGACGCCATGGGCAACCACCGTTGGATGAGCGGGGCCTCGAACGGCAGCTGAGACATCGTGCGCCCGGCATAAACGGCGGCGAAGCCCATGGCAATGAGCACTGCCGCCAGTCCGATACTGAAAGCCACGATCAAATACAATCCAAAGGCGGTGCGATGCAAAGCGACGGCGCTGAGCAGCACCACCAACGCAGCAGGACACGGAACCATCCCGCCGGTCACGCCGAGGACAAGCAACTGCCGCGCAGAAATTCCAGCGTGACGCTGAGAATTCCCTGTTGCCGGCGCCCGTCCGCTGGCGGAAATGTCCGAGGCATGAGAGTGCGCGAATTCGCCGCTCACATAGCGCTGCAGAAACAGGAAGCAACCCGTTCCGGCGATAAGAATCCCGGAGAGGACGCCAAGGAACGGATAAATACGGTCCGGTAGAATATATTTCTGCGCGTAGAGTGTGATGCCACCGAGCAAATAGACTCCAGCGGTATGTGAAATCGTGACGATCATCCCAAGGAGTAAGGCGTGCCGCGCGGTGCCCTTCGAACCGACGAGGTACGCCGCGACAATCGTCTTGCCGTGGCCGGGTTCGAGCGCGTGCAGCGCTCCGAGTCCTGCGGCGATGACGGCTGCCAGAAGCGCGATGCCAATGCCGAGTTGTTTCGTAGCTACCAATTCGGTGAAAGCGTTGCGGGGTGTCGCCTGCTGATTGGGCTTGACCTGCATGGCTGGATCGGTGCCACCGGAGGGCACGCCTTTGGGCAACGCATTCATGAGGGCTGGGGTAGCCTGATTGTTGCCACTGTTTCCGCCAGCTCGCTGCGGTAGCCGAAGGTTACGGGAGCGACTTCCGGTCGCCACAATGGGCGAGGCAGGCGCATCGGGTTGCTCACCAATCGTGGAAAAAACGAGACTGGCATGCAGCAGCTGGGGCGGGCTATTGACCAAATCGGTGGGGTAGTTCGAAAGCTGGCCACTCCGATCGCGACCGGGCGCCGTGCTACTAAGGAGCGATATTTCCTGTCCTGTTGTGACCACCACTTCTTTCCAACCGGCACGGTTCGGGAAATTGGCGTCCTCGTAGTCGAGGTGGCAAGGCGCAGATGCGCAGTCGACTGGGATCTCCGCCCGGTACGCAAAGCCGAACTTCATGGTCGGGAGATTTCCCGCACCGGTCGGGAAGATCACATCCTGAGAGACAACATGGAGCGGCAACGCGCGTCCGTTGAGTGTTACGTGCAGGCCCTGCGCAAATGAAGCCGCCTTGCCAGACAGATAGGCTGGCAGACGCGGATCCTCCGCGCGAGCTACAATTTCATTTTGTTGCATCTCCTGGAATGTGGGAATTTCCGCCATGTCAATCAAGTAGTGGAGTTCCAAGCAGCCGCGGCCGATGCTTATTCCGGAGTAGTGGCTAATACTGAAGTTGCCCATTGGATGCGCGAAGGCATACGTAGGAAAAAACAGCAGTCCTAGCGCAGCGATTACTGAAAACGACCTTTGCAGGGGGCGTGCGACGCGCGTTCGCCAACGTGCTGCGTTACTGGGCATTGCCAACCTCCCGCACACTCACTTCCGCCGGGCGCTTATTCATCTGATCCAGCGTTTGCCTGGCCACGTTTGCGTACGTGATATGAAACTCAGGGTTGGTTTGTAATGCGCGCTCCAAGCATTCCTTTGCTTTGTGAGAATGGCCGAGTTTTTCGTAAATCATGCCCGCGTGGAAGAACAGTTGCGGGTCCTTTGTTCCTTGCTCCAAAGCGTGAGAGATGGCTTCGGAGGCTTCCTGAGGCTTGTCATTCTTGAATAAGGACCACGCCAGCACGTCCCAGGAGTAGATGTCGCGCCGAACTTCCAGCTCCTTGCGAGCCAAGGCAAGAGACTCATGCAATTTGATCTGGTGGTCGGCGTAGAAGAGCGCCAGATCGCGATTGTGGATTTGCTGATTGAGTTCGCTGAGGTAGCCGATGAACTCGACCAACTCATATTGCTTTTTGGCTTCCTCGGGCTGGCCGAGTTTTTGATAAATATCGCCCAGCGCAGCGGCATACTCCGGATAAGGCACCGCCGCGATGGCTTCTTTGTAGATTCCGATAGCATCGACGTAGCTGCCCTGCGAGGTGCGGACTCTCGCGAGTCCGGCGAGAGCGCGGTAGTACTTGGGATACGCCTCGAGCGACGCAAGATAAGCTTTCTCGGCGAGGCCGGTTTCTCCAGCCTGGAAGAGCTCTTCGCCAAGCTGATATTGACTCCATGCAATGTTCTCGGCCGGCATATGGGTCGTCATCGCCGTGTATACCGCGCTGCGCATGAGCTGGATGGCACCCTGCGTATCGCCGGCCACGAATTGAAGAAAAGACATGCGGCTGTCGCGTTGATATGAGAATGCTAACTTCTCGTCCTCCGAGCCATAGGAACTCTTTAGCCGTGAATACGCTTCCGAAGCGCCCTTGTAATCACCCATGTCCGCAAGTGCGTCCCCCACGATCGCCCAGGGAGATGGGTCACCAGAACCTAACTCCAGGGCCCTTTGCGCCCAAGTCAGCGCATCCTCAAACCGGTGTTCAACCATGCAGACGACGGCCATTTGCGTCATCGCAAATGCCGCTGCCGGATCGTTCGAGAGCAGATCGAGCGACTTCTCGAGCGCGTTCTTAGCCAACTCATAGTCGGCGGCCTCGGCGGTCTCTCGACCCTTCTGCAAGTAGGCCGCGCCGAGTCCGGCGTATCCCGCGTAGTCTTCCGGGGCTCTCTTGACGCGAGCCTGGAGGCTCTTGATCAAATCGTCGGTGGCACTTTGCTGTGCGCGCAGCGGAGCGGATCCCCCCAAACAACCGATAAGCAACAGCCGCGATAGGATTTTGCGAATCATGTCCTCACCCGAGTCGCTTGTTATTTTGCGCCACGAGCCGCCGCCGAGGCGGGCGCGAGCTTCTCAAGAGCTTCGCGCGCGGACGCGGCGCTCTCGGACGATGGGTTGAGCTCGACGGACTGATTCAGGTAGCTGGATGCGGATGCATCGTCGTGCAACTTCGCCGCGATAACTCCGGCGTGATAAAACATCGCCGCCTCGCGGACTCCAACCGCGAGCGCCCTGGCGATCTGATTTTTCGCCTCTTCGTATCTCCCATTTCGGTAAAGCGCCCAAGCATATGCGTCCAGCGTATTGACATCGTGACGCTTGGCGATTTCGAGTTGGGCGATGCGGAGGGCTTCCGCGGAATCGTGCCCGCGCCCGAGGTAGTACGAGATGAGTTCCTCGTTTGCGTTGTCGTTGTTGTTGATCAGGGGCCGTGCCATCGCCACGAAATCCGTGTAAGCCGAGGCAGCTTCGGTTGCCTGGCCGCCGCGCTCCAGGGCCTCTGCCAGGGTATAGCGGCTTGAGGTAGTGGGAAATCTCAAGTTGCGCAGGCGGAGCAAGTCTACGGCTTCGGAATAGTGTTGCCGCGCGGTCTGAACTTGAGCCGAGGCTTCAAGGGCTGCGTAGTAGCCAGGAAATCGTTGCATCGCCGACTGAAGGAGTTTTTCCGCGCCGTCCACATCACCAATGGAAAGCTGCAAATCTGCCATTTCGGTCAACGTCCAAGCAAGTTCTTCCGTCTGTGTCGGAGCCATCTGCTGGTACGCCTGGGAGAGAAAGTCGGTGGCGCCATGCGCATCTCCGTATAGCCGGCGCAAGGTGGCGCCGCGCAAAAGCCCTGGCACGTTTCCAGGCCGGATGTCCAACATCCACTGAGCCGCTTCTTCGGCATCCGGGTATTCGCCCAACGCGATGGCCGCGTCGGCGATAAACCCATAGAGCAAAACGTCATCGGGGGTCTGTTTGTTCAGCGCTTTTGCGAAAACAAGCGCGTTCGCAAACTCGCCACGCCCGAGCGAAATCATGATCCGGGCTTTCTGCCCTTCGAGATTGTCTGGCGTAAGTTGAAACGACTTCTTAAGCGCCGTTTCGGCTTGAGCGTAGTAGCCGGGATCCGCCGTTTCGCGAACGCGTTGCATGTAAGCGACGGCGAGATCGTTATACGGCTGGCTGCGATCGGGATGCGCTTTGATCGCTGCTTCGGCCCACGAAATTTTGTGCTGAGCGGGCGTGGAGTTGTCGCGCGGCGCTTGCGCATAGACCATCGGAGCCACAAAGAGCGAGAGAACAGCAAAGCCAAAGGTTTTCATTTTTTCTCCCCTTTTCTCGAGTAAGAACTCAGAGCCGCACGGATTTGCCGCGCGGCTCCGAGGTTGAAGTGAGTGACTACGAGACAGGCCCGCCTCCGGGCTCTCCTGGATCGATGTGACGCCGATTGCGGCCGCTCGGGCAATCCGCCAGGTATGGGAATTGCGTCCGAAAAGGCGCGTCATTCACGTTGACCCCGTCACCAAGACGGTTGTTGGGAAATTGGTTGAAGCCGGGGACCAACACGCCTCCCACGGCTACTCGCAGCGTGATGTCCACGGCGTCGTCCATCAAACGCCGTCCGTTTGGATAGCCGGCGGGATCGCCTGCAATCAAACCCAGACGGTTGGTGGTGGCGGGAGGCGTTGCGGGAACGCCCGTGTTGAGTCGAAGTAGGTCCGCGATCGGCCCTGCGGGAGTTCCCTTGGCCGCGATTGGCGCCGCATAGGTCACGAGCGGAAGCAAGTCATTTCGGGGGGCTGGAGGAATCTTCAAGGCCCCTGCATATATTGCTTCCACCACGTGTGCGATTGCCGGATCAAGGTCGAAGTGAGCGAACTGTTTGTCGTTCACCGGCTTCTCCATGCTCCACCGATCCTTCGAGCCGATTCCGATCACCAGTTCATTAATGAGCGGATTGCCCATTCTTTGAACTTGGCGAAACCGACCGGAAGTCACAGCGGGGTTGGGGGATTGACGAATGGTCACGCGCGGCCGGGAGGTAGTTCCCCAAATGCCGATCGTTGCGTTGGGCGAGGTCGCCGGTTCAACTTTTCCGGTGCTGGTCAGCATCGCAATCGGCACTTCGAGGGCGATCGTGTTGACGGCGTAGCCGGAAACCGTATCGCTGGCAAAGTTCTGGGTCGCCGCATCTTCTGCGTCGGTCAGGACTCCCGGGACGCCGCTAGCCAGAGTTCGGTAGTTGACCGTGTCGAAGGTAGCGCCGAGATCGATGTAGAACGGATCGTCCACGGTACCTGCGAAAACCGATATGCCGTCGGAGAGATGATAGATTGCGGCATCGAACAACTTGTCGTAATCCATCGTGCGGGGTCCGTTGTTGGCCGGCACGGCAAAGAATGGCGATCCGTCGGAGTTTTTGAGCTGGGTGGCTTCAAGGTCATCCGCATCACCATCTCCATCTCCGCCTTTGCGATGCTTAACCATCGTTACGGTATAGGTTTGCCGGAGGTTCAGGCCTGGATTGTTGAAGTCCTGAATCTGCGGCGGCACCACCAGGTTCGACGTCCCCGGCTCATTCGCGCCGTTGGGGCCGATTCCGGCGAGCGCTACCGGTATGTTGGGAAGCTGGAACTGCGTCTGGAAACGAATCTGGAAACTAACGTCCGCCAGAGCGTCTTGGTCGTTGTCCACGTGGATCTCGTACAGAATATCGGGATCAAACGGGAACCAGTTGGGTCCATTCGCCGGCTCCAACAGGGGATCGACGTTGAGAATCAACGTGACCTTTGAGGGAGTCGTGTTCGGCGTCTGGTTCGCACTGTAACTTACAAATGCGTAGACGTCGGTGATGTCGGCCTTGTGATCGAGCGCGGTGATCGGAGCCTCCCGGTGGCTGGAAGCAAACAACCCGGCTGGCAGTGCGATCGACATCGCCACGAGCATGGCAAGGCCATTGCGAAACCACTTCATAGGCAATCTCCTTTAAGTTGCTGCCGTCCGCCCACTCCCCGGGGAAACTCCCGCAGGCGGGTGGCAGATTGATCCCGGCAGAATGCGCGCGCGGCAGGTCCACCGGAACCTATTGGATGGAGTTCGTGTGGTAATACGGATGGGCATGATGATTCGGATGTACTGGTAGGAAGTATTTATTCCTTACTATTCTTTTAAGACCCATTTTTTGCGGAGGATTTCGAAATGGCACAGGCTTCGAGAGGTTCACAAGCTATTGTCGCCCGTGGATGCTCGCCATGAGCGAGTCTCGCGGTCCGCACATCCAACAGTGAGGTTATCTCGTATGCTTAGTACGCTGGAATATAAGGCTCCTCTTCAGTCCAGAAGGCATAGAAGCTATGGAATGAGTTGACTTTCCGAGTGGATAACGGAAGTGTGTATCCTGTTCAATCTTAAGAAACTCAGATGCGACATAGTTGGATTACTCTGGTTCTGATCCTGTTGTTCACCGTCGTCCCCGCTATGAATGGGTTTCCCGCCGGCAATGTGCCTACGGCCGCCGATCTTGTCGGCTCGGTCGTAGATCCGGAGGGAGCGGCCGTCGTCAAGGCGAGTGTTAGCCTCTTTGCTCTCGATCGAGGAGCGAAGCTAACGACTGCCACGGATCAGCAAGGCCACTATGAGTTTTACGACGTCCTTCCGGGCAAGTACGCGCTCAAGGTAACCGCGGCAGGCTTTGACGCGATCGATCAGCCGGTTGTTGTGCATGAAGGCGAGCCTTTAACGGTCGATGTCCAACTGAAACTTGCGGAAATGAATGAAGAAGTAAGGGTCGCGACGGACGTGCTGGATGTGAGCGTTTCAAACCCTGATCCCGCTCAGCGTTTTGTCATTCGGGAGGAAACGCTGGACGCAAATCCTGGACGTCCCGGCGCGCCGGTCTCCATTCCGGGTCTGCCTATCGAAACCGCATCAGGCGGAATCAAAGCTCCTCAGTATTTTGCGCCAGGTGTCGCGGGGGACCACGGAGAACCGATCGCGTCCTACATTCAGGTCGGAAGTTACCTTCTGTCTAACAACCTCTCGGCGAACGCACACGGAAACGGATACGCCGACCCTAATATCCTCGTTCCGCAAGTCATCGGGAGCGTTCAAATAGACGGAGGCTCTTTCAACGTCCGCGAAGGGAACCATTCGCAGAATCTTTCGGCGACTTACGGGCTGCGCTCTCAGTTCGACCCCTTCTTCACGCTGACGGGTGACTATCGGGACCTCGATCTCGTCGCGGGATTCAGCCCGGACATTCATTCCTGGATTCTGGCACAAGCTTCCTATGGCAACGGTTTTCTGGACCGGCTAGAACATCGCAAGCAATTTAAGGTCAACGGTTCCCGCGTCTTCGAGCTTGGCAATCACAAACTTACGCTCTTCGGCATCGGTTACTATGGTTTTTCGTGTGTCCCTGGGCTGGTTCCATTTGGCGTTTCTGTTCCGGACGACACGATTGACCCTCGTCAGAAGGATCAAACACATACATCAGAGCTCGTGCTCAATGATGTCTGGAGTTTGTCGAGCTCTCAGCAGCTTCAGCTTTCCGGGTTTTTCCGCGCGTACAATCTGTCGCTTTTTTCCAATTTTGGCCACGGGCTCATCCGTCAGAGTGAGTTCCGAACAGTCACGGGCGGCAATGGCGCGTACCTTAGTAAGCTCGGGGATTTCTTGTCGCTCCTCGCGGGAGTTGACTATCAGCGCGACGCGCCGCGGCGGGACGATTTGGACCATTACGACTTCTTCTATCCCGCCCAACCCAACGTGTATGGTCCGTTCCAAAAAGTGTCGGCCAACAACATCACCATTGGAGATGTTTCGCCTTATGTCGCTGTGGAGGGGGCCCTGGTCCGATATTTCCACTACTATTTGGGATGGCGACGCGACGAAATCGATTTCAGTAATGATGACCTGCTGGTTCCCGCTCACTCGTTTCAGAACTGGGTCGGCGTCAACAATCCCAAAGCCACCGTAACCTTCCTTCCGAAAGACCACTCCTGGTTGCCCAACGTCTTATTGAGCGGAGGAGAATCGTTCTTCACGAACGATCCCAGAATTGGTACTGGAACCGTCCAGGGCACTCTCATTAGTCGTTCGCACTCGTATCAATTGGTGGCGAGCAAGACGCTTGCGGGAACGGATTTTCGGCTCACCGTGGGCCACACCACCGCGGAAGCATCCCTCTCAAAAATTGATCCGGATACGGGATTGCAGTTTGACGAAGGCGCGGGCCGGCTGCGTTACCTGACGTTCGCAGCGCGCCACTACTTTGGCTTTGGCCTGTTGCAAGCATCGGTTTCAAAAGCGGATGCGCGGGATCTGTCCGACGGCACACCGACGCCGGAAGCGCCGCGCCTGATTGTAGATGGTCTCGCAACCTTGGACCATCTCCCGTTCCATTTGCAAGCGCGCGGAGAGTTTGAATACGTGGGAGT
>Ga0210409_10008154_pt1 | contig 10701 bp, 10 predicted proteins | sample IncBWH17MmetaG_FD_161649 | JGI IMG/M metagenome (GOLD analysis project Ga0210409, IMG submission 161649) | Forest soil microbial communities from Barre Woods Harvard Forest LTER site, Petersham, Massachusetts, United States - Inc-BW-H-17-M | ecosystem: Environmental > Terrestrial > Soil >...
TCCGTGGATTATAACCGGTCCCGTGTGGCGGAGGGACTCTTTACTCCGGCTTGGCTTGTTTGACGAAGCGTTGTTGAGTTGGCAGGATATCGATCTCCATGTTCGCGCACTCACGGCGGGTCTTCGCTATCTACGATTTCCAGAGGTGGACCACCACGTTCGGTGGCAATTTGAACCGACGAAGGTGAGCATCGAACAGCGTCGTTCCCCTCGACATCTCGAAGCAGCGAACGAAATTGTTGAGAAGTTCGAGCGCCTCGTGCGAGAGGGACCTGGGTTGAACTGGGTTCGACAACGGGCGTTGTGCAGCTTGTACTTCTTTATAGCGGAGCATCTGGTCGCAGCGGGCACCCCAACGGCGGGACTCCGATCTTGGAGGCGGATACGCCGAAGGCATTTAGGATCGCGCGTTCTGCATCTTTCGGGCGCCGCTGTGTTGTTCCTGCAGACTTTGGGTGTGCCTAGCGGTAGCGTGGATGGACGCCTCGCGAACAAATGGAAGGGTTGGATGCGCTTAAGAACAAATCCCGAATTGGTTGCGAGGTGAGTAGCAGGCTATCGATCGACTGCGTCTATATTGCGGCGTGCGCGACGGACGCAAGGTATACGCGCATCTGTGTCGCAAGCATTCGATATTTCTATCCCGACATCCCCGTTCGGCTTCTCGTAAGCGGAAACTTGCAGCGCGGCTTAGCTAAGGAGCTGCAGCGGCATTGGGACGTCGGTATCGAAGACCTTCCCGGCAGGGGCGAATACGGTTGGGGGTTTGTTAAGCTAGAGCCGCTCTTCGGTCGGCCTGAGGAGAGGTTCCTTGTGCTCGACTCGGACACGGTTCTCACGGGACCAATCTTAGATTGTTGGAGTGACACAACCTCGCATTTTCTAGTCGACGATGAAGAGCAGTCTGAGGCAGACACGAAGCGACTCTATTACGACTGGGAAAAGGTGCGTCTGATCGATACATCTGCACAGCCACCTCATTTTGTATTCAACTCAGGACAGTGGTTTGGTACGGCGGGCGTACTTACTCGATCTGACTTTGCCCCGTGGGTCGACTGGAGATTGCCGCGGCAACTGCGTTATCCAGAGCTGTTCATGCCGGGAGATCAAGGAATCCTGAACTACGTGTTCAACCAGAAGGAGACTCTAGAAGGTCTTCGAGTTGGACGCCAACCCATCATGCGCTGGCCAGCTAATTCGATGAAAGGCTTGGATGCCGCAACCATTTCGAAGAGAACTGCGCCTCCTCAAATCGTTCATTGGGCAGGTTTAAAGAAAGCACGAGTGAGCGAGATGCCCGGTGCTGATCTTCTCGCGTTCTACGAAAAGGTGTACTACGAACGGCTTCCCGCCGCAGGAGCACAGAGAACATTCGCAAGCTGCCGACATGTTGTATCACATAAACTAGTTGAATCGAAAGTGCGCACGAAACTCGCGATCCGGAAGTACGTTACGTGGGCGAGAGCTTTCCTTGCGTGAAATTGTTGCACACACGAAGTGAAGCGCGTAATAAGAAATATCCTCGCTAAGTTCGGATATCGAGTGCAAGGCACACGACACTATCCTCGACAACTCTTAGAACCCGCCGCGCTGCGCAGCATTGAATTTGACGATGTGGTGTGCCGTCGGATGTTCGAGTTCGGTTCGGAACTCATCTTCATTCAGGTGGGAGGGTTCGACGGCGTTACAAAGGACCCGTTGCGGAAATACATTAACAGGTGTGGTTGGAGGGGCATAATAGTCGAGCCGCAATCAGGGCCTGCCAACAAACTACGCGAGCTATATCGTGACAATGACCGCATCGTCATTCTTCAAGCTGCGGTGAATGACAACAGTGGGAAGCGCGCCCTGTTCACGGTAAGCTCATCCACTGCTCCGGCCTGGGCCGCGGGACTTGCCTCCTTTCAGCGCGACACAATTGTCAAGCATTGCGACCTTATTCCAGGTCTGGAATCCATGATCGTTGAAGATGCGGTCGACTGCATCACTTTCGACGAAGTTCTTGAAGCTTTGCAACACAAGCAGATCGATCTTTTGCAAATTGACACCGAAGGAGCAGATGGCCATATTTTGTCCTTGTTTCCCCTAGATCGCGCACGCCCCGCCATCATTCATTGGGAGATCAAACACCTCAACACGGCTGAGCGAGAGGAGTGTCTCGACAGATTGGCAGGTTTCGGATATCGCTTCGCGCCGTCGGGCGACGAGGACATGCTCGCGGTACTGTGACTGACGCTTTCTAGCGAGCAAAATGCTGCCAACTGCCGCAAGTGTGTTTGAAAGGCTTCCGCGGACGCTACGCAGGCACCGCTTGATGACGTGGTGGATGCGCCTCACGGGAGAGGACTCCCTTCAACTTGTGCGCATACGGGACGACGCGAAAGGTTATGCTGATCTGAGTGACGGGTTCCTTCGTCTAATTGTGATCGATGGAAATTATGAGACTGACTTTTTTCGCATAGCAGATGCCTTGTTTCAAAGCGGCGGTGAGTTTCTTGATGTCGGTGCCAACCACGGTCTGTTAAGTTTCGGGCTGGCACAAAAGTTTGGCCAGCGAGTTAGATTTCATCTTTTTGAGCCTAATCCAAAGCTACTTGAGTCGATTGCAAAAACCATAACGCTGTATCCTGCCATGCAAACGGAGATAATGGGAATGGCTGTTTCCGATTTGGATGGAACGATCCAATTTCAAGTAGAAAATGAGCAGACTGGAACGTCGCACATCACGGAAAGCGGAGGCATTTCAGTACGAACCATAAAGCTTGATACGTACCTTGAAGAAAAGCGCCTGAACCAAGTGGCCCTTTTGAAGCTTGATATTGAAGGATATGAACTAAGGGCTTTGCAGGGCGCTGAAACTGCGCTTCGGGCTCGGCGGATAAGCGCGGTCTATTTTGAGTATTTCGAGAAGTTGCTAATTCGCTTCGCTCCCCCTTCTGATCTCATTGAATATCTTGACTCATTGTCTTATGAGGTGTGCTTCTGTCGGATTTGCGACCTCAATCGGCAGGAAGAGATGCCAACTGTTACCTTACGAGACGGCCTGCCGGGTAGCGGACTGCCTCTAATACCGACCAGGGGACGACAAATCCCAGCGATGACCGATCTGATTGCTGTGCCGAAGGAAAATCTCGTAGCCTTGGGATAACATGCTCTCGGTCGTCCTCTGCACCCACAATCCACGCTGGGGATACATTCAGCGCTGCCTCGGCGCCCTGCGGAGCCAGATGCTCGCTCCGCATCAGTGGGAGCTGTTGTTGGTGGACAATCAAAGCGAGGAACCGATCGCCCAGCGCGTCGATCTTTCCTGGCATCCCCATGGAAATATCGTGCGAGAAGAGAACCTTGGTCTTACGTCGGCCCGTCTTCGTGGCATACGCGAATCCTCAGGAGATTTGCTGGTCTTCGTTGATGACGACAATGTGCTTGACCCGGACTTTCTCGAAGTTGCCCAGCGCACGATGGAAGAGAAAACCTTTCTAGGTTCGTGGAGTGGGCAATGCCGTCCTGCGTTTGAGACGCAACCACCGGAGTGGACGCGACGCTACTGGGGTAATCTGGTGATACGTGAATTCGACAGCGACATCTGGTCGAATCTGCCGCGTCTGCCCGAATCGATGCCTTGCGGAGCTGGGCTGTGTGTGCGGCGCGAAGCGGCGTCGCGCTATCTGGACCTCCACGAATCTGGGAAGCGACCGTTTCAGTTTGATCGCAACGGGAAATCGCTACTCTCTGGCGGGGACAACGATTTGGCCGCCTGTGCCTGCGATATAGGACTTGGTATCGGGCTGATTGCATCGCTTAAACTTACACACCTGATTTCGCCAGAGCGGTTGACTGAAGAATACCTTGTCCGGCTCTGCGAGGGAATATTCTGCTCTGCAGTATTGCTGGATCACCTTCGTTCGTCGGTATCAGGAGCGATCTCGCATCAGGTGAAGTGGCACGAACCGGTACGCGCGTTATTGGCTCGCGGCCCGCATCGGAGAATTCAGCTCGCTTGCTTGCGGGGCAGGCGCCGCGGGTTGGAGCTAGTAGCTTCGCTCAGCTGATATAGAGCTCGCTCATCGGTCCTCTTGCGCGATTTCCTTCTCTGGCTGTTTAGTCACCGATTGTTGGCAGTCGCGCGTTGGGATATTCACTTTCTTTGCCTCCGGACCTGGAATACACTCACCAGGCAGAAATCTCGAATTCACAACGCACTCTCTAAGCTGCAGGCCCCAGTGTTCCTCAACTTGGGCTCTGGCCCTCGTGGCCTTGAGGATTCTCATTGGGTGAATGTGGATGGATTCCCTGACAAGAATGTTCACTACCTACTCGATTTTGGCAGACGACTTCCTTTCGCCGATGGGTCGTTCGATGGAGTGTTTTGTGAACATGTCATGGAACATTTTTCCCTCTTGGATGGACAGACGATATCTCGCGAAGTGCATCGCGTTCTTCGTCCTGGCGGCTGCTTCCGAATCGTCGTGCCTGACGCCGAACTTGTATTGCGGAGATACCTCGAAGCACCACAGGAGTTGGTTAAGCGCCGTGGCAATGGGGAAGAGACCCCAATGGAAATCGTGAATCTCTACTTTCGGCAGCGATATGAACATCAGTTTGCTTACGACTGGTTGACCATGGAAAAAATGCTTTTACGAGCGGGATTCGACGCGGTCCACCGGGTGGCATTTGGCATGAGTCGTGAATGCGCACCAATCGTTTTGGACGACAAAAAGTATGAACCGGAAAGTCTGTACGTCGAAGCACTGAAATTGTGAATACGGTGGGGACATTGTTCGTGCTCCGAAAACTCCCGGGTCTAGCAGGATAGGCTCCACAGCCGGATCCTCAGACGATCATCTTGAAAGTCCTCCACGTCGTCGAAAATCTGGATCGGGGAGCTGTCGAGAATTGGCTGTTGCGGATGCTCGAGCATGCGCGGAAGAGAGGAATCAAAGTCGATTGGACCTTCTACTGCATCCTCGAACAGCCGGGCTCATTGGACAGCAAAGCCCAAGCATTAGGAGCTCGAGTGGTCCACTCGCCAATTCCAATCGTGAGGAAGGTGGAGTTTATTCGCGTTTTACGACAGGAATTGCGCCGCTGCGGATACGATGTGCTGCACTGTCATCACGACATTCTAAGTGCAGTCTATCTCGGTGCTTCTTTCGGCTTACCTATGCGGCGGCGAATTGTGCACGTTCACAATGCCGATGAATCGATTCCCAGCGGCAGCCGATTCAGACAACAGCTTTTTCGCGAACCGATGCGACATGTGTGTCTTCGAATGGCAGATCGCATAGTCGGGATCTCAAGCCATACTCTCGACACATTTCTCGCCGGACGGGCACGCCGTCCCGAACGCGATTCCGTGCATTATTACGGTGTTGATCCCAGTCCATTCACGAATGTCTGCGCGAACCGCTCAGGTTTTCGCCGATCGTTACATCTCCCCGAGGATGCGCCAATTCTTCTTTTCGCGGGGCGGATGGTGCCCGAGAAAAATCCGGTGTTTGCGGTGGAAGCGCTCGCGAAACTGCGCGGCCTGCAACCTCACGCGGTGGGAGTGTTCGCTGGCTCCGGCTCGCAAGAGCAACACGTTTTGAAACATGCACGAGAACTTGGTATCGAAGATTCTGTGCGCCTGCTGGGTTGGCGAGAAGACCTGCCGGAGATCATGAGTTGCAGCGATTGGTTTATTCTGCCCCACCCAGAGCATCCGGTGGAGGGATTTGGACTTGCAGTCGTTGAAGCGCAGCTAGCTGGCTTACGTATGCTTCTCTCGCGCGGCATTTTGGACGACGCGCTGCTGGCAACTGCCTGCTTTCGCCGCCTTCCTTTGGCAGACGGACCCATGATGTGGGCCAAAGCCGCGATGGAACTTCTGCGCGACCCCACACCATCGCGAGCCGCTGCAGTCGCCGCGCTAAAGGAATCACCAATGGACATGGACCGGGCGCTCGAGGGATTGCTCCAAGTGTACCGACTGAATAAAAATTAACTGAATATTATGGACTGTATCAGTGCCAAAACGCAGGACCCCCGCATCAAGCACAGAAATGATGCGCAGACAGAGCACAAATACAAGAGTATTCCATGTCATGCGGCGAGTGGCGTACACGAGCTTGTGGTGGAGTTATTACAAGAACGTCTGCCTCGCGGCGCTAGGATCGCCGATGTCGGTGCCGGACATGGAGCTCTTAGCGCACGGTTGGACGATGCCGGTTTCAAGGTTACTGCATTTGACTTAGATTGCAAGGGCTGGCTCGCCAAGGACGTAATCTGTCACGACTGTGATGTGAATGTATCACTCGACTTGGTAGCAGCACATGGTCCATACGACGCAATCTGTGCAATCGAGGTTATTGAGCATCTCGAAAATCCCCGTCGATTTCTACGATGCCTGATCGACATTTGTCGTAATCGAGCGACGTACATCGTCGTGTCGACGCCAAATCCATTAGATACATTCTCATGCATTGCCCTGTTTACTCGCGGTATATTCAACTGGTTTAGTCCAGCGCACTATTGTGGTGGCGGACATATCTCTATACTGCCGTATTGGCTGATAGATGAGCATCTTAGGTTTCTTGGAATCGCTGACCGTCAGTGGTGTTTTGTTTCTCCATTTCGCCACCCCTCGGCATGGAAACGGTTGATTTACAATGCGCTCTCCAGAATCCGCCGTCTACTGTCGCGTAGTGGTTCTCAGCCTTATTCAGAGGGTGAAACAGCGTTAGTTATTTTTCTGGCTTCATAAATGCAGTTGGTCAACAACACCGTGAAGTCGTTGAAAATTCTTCAGGTGGTTGATAGCCTCGGAATGGGTGGTGCTGAAACTTGGCTGATCGCACTGCAACGGTATTGGCGAGAACATTCAGGTCCCCAGATCGACTTCTTGATGTGTAGTGGCCGACGGGGCCTTTTTGACGATGAGGCGCGTCGGTGTGGTGCCGGAATCTACTACCTGCCGTTTCAGCGCGCCAAACTCGTGTTCTTCGCAAAGGAATTTCGTAAGATCCTGGTGCAAGAGCGTTATGACGTTATCCATGACCACCAAGGGTACGCGAGCGGTTGGCATTTTTTGCTGGGCGCCGGTAGTTTACCGCTTGTCCGCGTGGCACACATTCACAATCCATGGATTGATATCGAGTCGTTCTACAGCGTGACATTGTCCAGGAAGGTAGCAGCGAAAATGGGTAAGCGACTCGTACACCAGTTTGCAACTCATGTTTGTGGAACATCTGCAGAGGTTTTGCAGAAATATGGCTTCGAACTCGGACAATCCCGGAATCCGTTCGTTTCTGTCGCACACTGCGGCTTCGATATTGGCAGATTCAATTCTCCACGCATCTCCGATCGCCTGTCGGTCCTTCGGGAATTTTGTTGGCCAGACAATTCTCAAATGGTCCTTTTCGTGGGGCGACTAGATCGGGCGCTGCAATTCGATCATCCTCAAAACCACAAGAATTCCTGGTTTGCCTTAAACATCGCCCGACGCGCATTCGAAAGGCGATCGTCGATCCGCTTCCTAATGGCGGGTGCCGGGGAGAGTCAACGACAGGATCTTGAGCTCCGAATTAAACAATGGGGGTTGGGCGACAAGTTGCGGTTGATTGGTACTCGACGTGATGTTGAACGGTTGATGCGTGCCGCCGACGCGCTCTTGTTTCCTTCTCGTCAGGAGGGGCTAGGCATGGTGGCAGTAGAGGCACAGGCTGCCGGCCTTCCGGTTCTGGCCAGTACTGCTGTTCCATCTGAGTGCATTGTCGTCCCAGAGCTTTACCATGCACTACCCCTCAGCGAGTCTGTAGATAAATGGGCAGAAAAGCTGATCGGAATAATGAGCAAACCACGGTTACCGCTTGAACGATGTCGTCGTGCGCTGCAATCCTCCGCATTTTCAATCGAGAATTCTGCGCGACAATTGGAAGAAATTTACAGCTCTGCTTTGCGATGACACGTGCATTGGTGATAGAGGCGTCGGGCGAACTCTGGGGGTCTGAGCGTGCACTACTCGATCTGCTCGGTGCTACGTCGAACCTCGAGCTTGCTGTTTGCTGTCCACCACACATGCCTCTGAATACCGAACTCGGCCGTCGCCAAATCCGTATCCTGCCTTATTACGCGTACGGCCTTCATCAGAAATCGCGAGTGTGCCGCCTAAAAGCAGCTGCCGGAGTGCTAAAAGCGTGTGTGCAGTTTCGTCCCGATGTCATTTACCTCAACCAGAGTGGATGTTATAAGGTAGCGCTGCTAGCGGCAACGGTTCTTAATTTACCCATTGTGGCGCATGTCCGCATTTTTGAGGATGCTGCTTACTTAGCAGCACAAAGTCCCAGACCCCAACGGCTTCGAGCGATGATCGCTATTAGTTCGGCCATCGAGACAGAACTTAGACGCTTCAGTCAGCTCGATTCCATTGAGTTACACCGAGTCTATGACGGATATTCCCGATCTGTTCCTCCGTGCCAAGCCGCTGTGCAAGAAAGCGCAGTCAACCGAATTGCATGTGTCGGACGCGTAGTACCGATAAAGGGCCAGGATATTCTCGTCAAGGCCTTGTGCTTGCTGGGCAAATCCGGTCAATCTGGCGAGTGTGTGTTCGTTGGTAATGGCGACGAGCGGTTCGTTAGCGAGCTGAAACAAATGGTTTCCGTCGCAGGCTGCTCTTTTGGCATTCAGTGGCTCGGCTTTGTGGCAGACGTGTTCCCAATCTTAACAACCTGTTCGGTACTGGTTTGTGCCTCCCATCGTGAGCCTCTCGGTCGAGTGATCCTCGAAGCGTGGGACGCTGGGGCGGTCCCAATCGTGTTTGCGGGGAGCGGGGGGGCGGCCGAAATCGTAGGTGCTTCCAAAGGTGGCATTCTTTATGACGAGCAGAGCCCATCATCGCTAGCCGCAGCATTGCGAGAAGCACTGGAGCTCAATGCTCGGTGCAGAGAACAGTTCGTTAACAATGGTCGAGACTGGATGTTACATAACTGCGAGAGCCAGAGGTACGGTGCAGCAATATCAACAATATTGGCAGAGGCAGCATAACCATTTTATGTTGACTCAAGTCCAGAAGCCGATGCGCGAGGTGGCATGAGCAAAAACAAGTGTGCAACCTTCAAGATTTAAAGTTGAGCAGCAACTGCGTGCATTGGTAATTAACTCCGATCGCGAGCGTTCGTGTCGCCACGGATTCGTTTCCTAATTAAAGTACATAACTCGTAGCGATGTCAGCAAACAACATAATTGATCTTGGGCTATTGCGAATTATCCGGTGTCCTTCGTCAGGCCTTCCCCTCAGGATGGAAGGGGATTCGTTGGTCACGGTGGATGACTCGAGGCGTTACCCTGTCGTTGATGGTATTCCTTGCCTAATACCGGATTCAGCAGAGCCGACCCATTCGGGATATCGACATGTTACAGAAGAAAACACTAGGCAGATGAGGCAGCGCGTCAGTGAAGAAGGTGTTCATGCCTTTATTCAAGCGATGATCGTTGCAACATGCGGAAATCTGTTTCGTGGAACAAAACTCACCGACGAATATCCAATTCCAGACTTTCCGACTGAATTTGAGGCTGGCCAGATACTGGATGTCGGCTGCAATTGGGGGCGGTGGAGTATCGCGGGAGCACGAGCCGGTTATCGATTGGTTGGCATTGACATTCACCTAAAGTCTCTGATTTGTGCCCGTCGGCTGAGCGATAGACTGTTACCAAGCAACAAGCCTGTTTTTGTTCTTGGTGATGCAAGATACTTACCTTTCGCACCCGAGTCGTTCGATGGTGTCTTCTCGTACAGTTGTATTCAGCACTTTAGTAGGCAGAATGTGGAACTGATTCTGTCGAAGCTACGGCACGTTCTGAAGGCGCAAGGAAAGTCGGTGATTCAAATGCCGAATAGGGATGGAATTCGCTCTCGGATAGCGATTGCACGTAGAATGTCGTCGGTAGGGACTGAATTCGATGTTCGTTACTATTCGATTTCAGACGTCATGCAGCTTTTCGAAAGAGTAATTGGCAAATCCAAATGGGATGTCGATTGCTTCTTCGGTCTCAACGTTCATGCCCGCGACAGGAAATTGGTACCGCCTCATAAAAGGTGGATTGTGGACATTGCAGATATTGCTCAACGGGTAAGTAAGAGGTTTCCTAGTGTCGCTCGATGTTGCGATAGCTTGCTTGTGATCTCTACTAAGGACTAACCCATCGTATTCGACCATCTTTTCCATGAATATACTCTATCTGGGGGAGCTCGACGCTGGCCAGACTGCTCTCATGCGGATGCGAGCTCTAGGCCGCCTTGGTCACTCGTTGTTGGGCGTGCACACGTCAGAGCCGTGGAAGCGCGCGGCATGGACCACGCGCCAGCTCCAGAGACGGACCCACCGAGGATCTGTAGTGGAAGAAATCAATGCGACAACTCTGCACGCCGCACGTGAGTTCAAGCCGGCTGTCGTATGGGCGGACAAGCAGGAGTACTTACATCCGGAAACCATCCAGGAATTGCGAAGGCTTGGCGCAAAGACTGTTCACTTCACACCAGACCCATATTTCTCGCTCGGTTGGAAGCGCACCCGGCTCATGGATGAAGCCATGGAAGCGTTCGATGCTCTGGTCTACTGCAAGTCGTACGAGCGTGCGCAGTACGAGTCCGTCGGAAAGCCTGTTGTTTACATGCCGCTCGGATATTGCGATGAGGTCCACCGTCCTCTTCCTTCAGAA
>Ga0210409_10008155_pt1 | contig 10701 bp, 4 predicted proteins | sample IncBWH17MmetaG_FD_161649 | JGI IMG/M metagenome (GOLD analysis project Ga0210409, IMG submission 161649) | Forest soil microbial communities from Barre Woods Harvard Forest LTER site, Petersham, Massachusetts, United States - Inc-BW-H-17-M | ecosystem: Environmental > Terrestrial > Soil >...
ATCCAAGTGGCCACCAAGGTTCCCACCACGGTCGCGATCAGAAGCGATGCCCCGGCGACCAGTGCCGCCATGGCGATCGAGCTGAATTGAATGAATGCCGCCGTCGCCGTGGCGGCAGCGAGCACTGCCGGCCCCAGGTATGGAACGATGTGCAGCAATCCGGCCGCCGCGGCCCATGCGCCCGCGTTCTCGAGGCCAAGCCAGTGAAACACGAGCCAAGTGAGCAACGCGACCATCAAGTTAGTGGTCAGCAGCATGAGCAAGTATTTTTGAATTGAATGGTTTATGTCGTTCAAAATATTCACGGTGATCTTTTTCCTCGACAGCGACGGTCCAGCCAGCCGCACAAGATTTCGTTTGAATCGGTCACCGCGGAGCAGCAAGAAAAACACGAGAGAAACCATCATTGCCGCCTGCCCCAGCGCTCCGAGGGTATCCACGGAACTTCTCCAGAGAAAAGCGTTCAACTTAAAGGTCGGCTGATCCACGATGACGTGAGTGACAGCCTGACGTGCTGGTATGGGGCCGCCCGCCGCCTGGGTTGCCGCATTTTCGACCTGTGTCGCGGCCTTTTGCATTTTCTGCATGTTGCCGATCTGGCTAATGCGCAGCCCCGCCAGTCCGGCGGACAGTTTCGTCGCTGCTTCGGGCAACTGTTCGATAATCGTTTGCATCTGTCCGCGCAATGAATACGCGCCGAACGAGAGTGCACCTATGACGGATGCCATCACGATCACCGTGCCTACGATGCGCGGGACCCTGATCGACTCAAGCCAGGCAACGAGCGGATACAGCGTGTAAGAAATGACGATCCCGAGCAGCAGCGGTATCGCAAAGGCACGTGCCCACCAGAGTGCGTAAATCGATGCGAGCACTGCCAGGACTGCCAATGCCACACCCCGCGCGACAATTGCGGGTCGGGATTCCGGTAGGGTGACGAGCGATTCGTCGACAGCCGAGGGGGACTGCTCCACCACATGCGTCGACTCGGGGGCTACAGCCACGGCTGAAATGCGGGCGTCTCCCACGTTGAAATGGCTACGGACACTTCTCGCCTGTGAAGCCTACGTGCGTGGTACCGGAACGTCGGTACGTTGGCGCACCGAGCGAACGCGAGGCCCCTAATGGCCGCCCGCCGAGTCAAGCAGGTACGAATCCCAATTTCAAATTTTCCACGCCGTCAATTTCAATTATCATGCGCGGAGAGGGAGCGTTTTTTATTTTGAGGAGACTGATCATGAGAAGAATCTGGTATGCGGGCCTGGTGGTTGCTTCGCTGAGCCTGCCGGCTCTTCCGGCGTTTGCCGATAGCTACGCGGACACGAGCGACTTATTCAAGAATGCGGGCGCGAGCGCGGCATTTTTTAAATCCAGCTACGGCTATGCGGTCTTTCCGACCATCGGCAAAGGTGGGCTCGTCGTCGGCGCCGCTCACGGCACGGGCCACGTCTATCGGCAGGGCAAGTACGTCGGCGACACCTCGATGACGCAGCTGAGTGTCGGCTTGCAGGCGGGCGGCCAGGCCTACAGCGAGATCATCTTCTTTGAGGACCAGCGAGCGTTCGACGAATTTACATCAGGCAACTTCAGTTTCAGCGGCAACGTCAGCGCAGTGGCGATCACCGCGGCCGCGTCGGCAAGCGCCGGGACTGAGGGCTCGACTGCAGGGGCAAGCGGTGGCAAGAAAGACGCGACGACCTCAGGCCAGTATCAAAAGGGCGTGGCGGTGTTTACGATTGCCAAAGGAGGCCTCATGTATGAGGCATCCGTCGCCGGCCAAAAATTCTCCTACAAAGCGCGCTAGCACAGGCTTTGCGACCGCGATAAAGGCACCCGTGCGATGAACGGTGCAGAAGCATTGGTGCAGACACTCGCCAGGTGCGGGGTCAACACCTATTTCGCCAATCCCGGAACGAGCGAGATGCACCTCGTATCGGCGCTGGCGCGCGAGCGCGATGTTCGATTGATTCTCTGTCTGTTCGAGGGAGTCGCAACCGGCGCGGCCGATGGCTACGGGCGAATGCGTGGCGTCCCCGCGGCGACGCTTCTGCATCTGGGGCCCGGCTATGCCAATGGCGGCGCTAATCTGCACAACGCCCGAAAAGCCATGACGCCGCTCTTGAATATTGTCGGCGACCACGCCACCTACCATCGCCGCTTTGACGCGCCATTGACCTCCGACATTGCCGCTTGGGCCGCACCCAATTCGCGATGGGTGAAGTCGGCAGACAAGGCCGACGAGATTGGTCCGTTGGCGAGCGAGGCGGTCACGTCTAGCTATGGCCCGCCAGGAGGGTGCGCGACGTTGATCGTTCCGGCGGATAGCGCCTGGAGTTCCACCTCCGTGCTAGGCCACGCGAGTATTCGTCCTCGTGGTCCATCCGTCGACGCAGCTGCGGTGTCTGCCGCCGCCGCTGCACTTGCCGCCGCCGCAAAACCTGTCCTGTTTCTGGGCGGAGAGTGCCTGCGGGAGGCGGGGCTGCAAATAGCCGCGCGGCTGGTCAACGCACGGCGCCTGCGAGCACCGCTGCGAATCATGAGCGAGACCTTTCCTGCGCGCCAGGCGCGCGGCCGTGGCCGATTGGCGCCCAATAGGATGATGTATTTTGCCGAACAGGCGCTCGCGGATTTGGACGGTGTCGATGTCATGGTGGCGGTGGGTGCACCAGAACCAATCGCCTTTTTTGCCTATCCTGGCCGGCCGAGCCGCCTGGCGCCGGAAGGCTGCCGGGTGACATCATTGGCGAAACCCGGCGCGAATGTCATCGATGCGCTTTCAGGGCTTTCGGATTTGCTCGAAGGGACAACGCTCGCGGAGCGCGCCGCGCCCCCGCCCCCGCCCCCGCCCTTGCCGCAGGGTGCGCTCAATCCAAAAACGGTGGGCATCTCCTTGGCTCGTCATTTACCGAATCAGGCGATCGTCTCCGACGATGGCGTGACTTCAAGCCTGCCGATCTACCTGCTGACCAGCGACGCCCAACCGCACGACTGGCTGGCGCTCACGGGCGGTGCCATTGGTCAGGGACTCCCGCTAGCCGTGGGCGCCGCGGTTGCCTGCCCCGAGAGGAAAGTGATCTCGCTCAACGGGGATGGCGCGGCGATGTATACGATTCAGGCGCTGTGGACCATCGCCCGCGAACGACTTGACGTCACGGTGATCATATTTGCGAACGATATATATGCCATCCTGCAGATCGAGCTTGCTCGAACCGGCGCCAACACATCGGGCGCGCCTGCCCTCCCCGTCTTGCGCTTGGATGATCCGAGCATCAATTGGAGCAAACTCGGCGAGAGCCTTGGTCTGCGCTGCAGTGAATGCCTGACCGCCGAGTCGTTTGACGCCGCACTTGCACACGCGATGCAAACAGCGGGCCCCGAGCTGATAGTTGTCCGCCTGCCACCAAGCGTTTGATCAGCCGAGCCCAACCGTTAGCACAAGGAGCGCATATGGCATTGGATATTTCGTCGCGTTTCATCGCGACGTCTCAGTCGCCTAATAGTTAGGCGTCGAGTGTGACCAGCGCAATGTTCGCATCCATACTCGCGGCGTTTGTGTTGGGCCTTGTTGTCATCTTTCAAATTCTGCTCGCACTTGCGCTCCCCTTTGGCCGTGCGGCATGGGGTGGGACTTACCGCGTCTTGCCACCTCGCCTTCGTATTGCCAGCGCTTTTTCAGCCCTGCCGTTGGGTTTGGCTGCGTGGATCGTGCTCGCTAGAACCGGTGTGGTTGCGATTCCTTGGCAGCCATCGGCAGTCCGCGCCGGAACGTGGATCGCCTTCTCCATCCTGGCATTGAACACTGTCGCCAACTTCGCGTCGAGGAGTCGAATAGAGCGCGCAATGATGACTCCCGCAGCCTTTGTTTGCTCGGTTTGTCTTCTAATCGCCGCACTATCCGATCATCCGTAGGGATCTCAAAACTCGGGGCGCGCGGCGCCAAGTGGCCTCACGGACGGTTCCGTCGAGCGAGCTCCTCCAGCGACTTCTCGCAACCTTGTATCTGCGATTTGACGAAGTCGGCTTCAGCATTCGCCTCGGCAGTCTTTACTCTCGCAATCACACTCAGCGCCTGACTGTATCGATCTCTCGCCAATCGCCATTCCGCGCGTCGCTCCGCTATCGGAAGTTTCGGATCGGCTGCGCGACCGGCGAGCGATCGCGCGAACTCTTCATAGAGCGAATAGTGAACATAGTTGCTGTAGTCGTTCGGCGGCGGCGTCGAAATGCGCTCAAGTCCCTTCAGCCCCTCGCTCACGAACTGCGCTGCGTCGTTTGGCCGGTTGCGATCATTGGCTATGTGCGCCATCCGCGACAGGATAAACGCCACGTCGGTGTGGTACTGCGCCACGCCCGGGTCTCCAGCCGAAAGCGCCCTGAGCTCGTCCAACGCTCTTTGGTCGTGCCGGGTCGCATCATCTAGAATGGCGGCAACTGCCTCAGCCGTCCGGCCCGCAGCATCCACGCTCGTGATCTCGATGAGCGTATTCGCAATGCCGAATTCCGAGAACGCGTGCAGGTGCTTGAGGTCCGAATTATTGGGTGACGCTTTGCTCAGATCCGCGAGTACATTCTCTGCCTTCTCGTACAACAGAACTGCTTCGGCGAAGGTAGCCTTATCATGCGAAAGAATTTCCGCGGCCCGCGTATAGGCAAGCGAGAGTGACCGGCCGACGCCTTGGTTGCTCGGATCGGCTTTCCACAGCGATTCCAAGAGCTCGAGCGCCGAGCGAATCTTGCCCAGTCCCTTCGGTGCGTCCCCTTGCAGCTTGAACAGGTGGTAGCCGTAGCTGAGCAACCCTCGTGCTAGCGTTGCCTGCGCAACCGAGTCGTGCGCATCCCGCCGGATGAGTCGCTCGCCAGTCTCGACCGCTTCCTGCGAGAGGGTCAGCGAGTCCTTGGCGTCGCCCGACAGCCAAAAAAACTCGCTCAGCTTGATCGCCGTCATGACCAGATCGCGCTGCGCCTCGAGATCGTTCGGCGAGGCCGCGACGACCGCCCGGCGGAATGCGAGCGCATGCTGATAGCTGGCCGCGGCGGCAGCGGAGTCGCCTGAACTCGCCCCCAGCGCAAGCCCCTGGACGTCCCCAAGTCTCTGATAGCCGGCTGCCAGTTCCTTCTGCAGCGCTGAATCGCCCTCGGCCTCCTTCGACAAGCCATCCAGATACTGCAATGCGGTCTGCACGATCTGCTGCTTTGCTGCGGTCGATCCCGGTAGATCGCGGATCGAGTCGTGAACGTCGAAAATAAGCGAGTGCGCGAGCTGGCGCACGTCCGTGTAACGGCGTTCGGCGCGCTCCCGCTCCATCCGAGCGATCTGGGCTTCGCGCAGCGCGGCGCCCAAGCCGACCAAAAGCGCAATCGCCACCAGGCCTGCGGCGGTGAGTCCGGCGGCATAACGGGAAATGAATTTCGTTGTGCGGTACCCGAATGTGTCCTTCCGGGCTAAAACGGGCCGGGAAGACAGATGGCGGCGCACATCCTCGGCGAGCTGTTCGACCGAGTCGTAGCGACGGCGCGGGTCGTGCTCGAGCGACATCAGCACGATGTTGTCAAGATCGCCGCGAAGTCGGCGCTGCAGGCGTTCCGGGGATCCGTCGCGGACGGCACTCCGCGAGCTCGGATCCTCCGCGACGTCGGTGCCTCGCTCGCCGATCGCCGACGAACCGCGCCGAGCAACCTGACTCGGCCGTCGTGGTTCCGTTAGACGTGCCAATGCGTAGGGTGACTGCGTCGTGGCCGCGGCCGGCGGCTTGCAGCCGGTAAGCAGCTCGTACAAGATGACCCCGAGCGAATAGATGTCGCTCGCCGTCGTGATTTGCTGGCCCCGGATCTGCTCCGGGCTCGCGTAATCGGGGGTCAGCGCTCGCAGAACGCTTCTCGTGTGCTCGACGGAGCCGGGCGCGTCGCGAGGCTCGAGAATCTTCGCGATTCCGAAATCCACCAGCTTGGGAACGCCATCGCGGTCGACCAGGATATTGTTGGGCTTCAAATCGCGGTGAATGATCAGATGCTGATGAGCGTACTGAACAGCGCCGCACACCTGCAGGAACAAGCGCAGTCGCGCGGTCGTGTCCAGTCGAAAACGATCACAGTATCTGTCGATGCGCTCCCCGTCGATTAGCTCCATCACCAAGTAGGGCGAGCCGTCCGCAGTGGAGCCGCCGTCAAGGAGTCGGCCGATATTCGGGTGGTCAAAGCTGGCAAGAATCTGCCGCTCGTGCCTGAACTGATGGATCACGTACACAGAATCGAGACCGATGCGAATCAGCTTGATAGCAACCAGCCTTTGGTATTCGTCGTCGGCGCGGCGAGCCTTGTAGACCTCGCCCATGCCGCCAGAACCGATCTGCTCCAGCAGCTCGTACGGCCCGATGTGTCGCCCGACCCTCGGTTCGGGACTGCCGGGGTCTGACCGGGCGGCCGCCCCCGCCGCAGCGGACTCTTCGAGGAAGGATTCGCCGGCTCGCTCGTGCGCTGCCAGCAATGACTCGAGCTCGCGGCCGAGGTCCGGATCTGTGGCTGCGAACTCGGCAATGCGTGCGTGTCGACTCCGCGGTTCCATCCCCACGAGCTCGTCGAGATCCGCTTTGATTTGCCGCCAACGGTCCGGAGTCACGTTGGCTCCGCTCGGTCGAGTTCGCGGCGCAACCAGGCTCGTGCAGTAGTCCAATCTCGCTTCACGGTTGCAGCAGAAATGCTCAGGGCTTGCGAGGTTTCGTCAATCGAGAGCCCACCGAAAAATCGCAGTTCGACGACTTGACCCTGCTGGCGGTCGAGGAGTGACAGGCGGGTGAGCGCCTCGTCGATAGCAAGCACGTCGACGGCTGGCTGATCGGATACATCAAGCGCGGCACTCAGCGTCACTTTCAACCCGGCGCTCCGCTTGGCGGCGAGGCGAGCGCGGGCGTGGTCGACCAGCACCTGCCGCATCAGTCTCGATGCAAGCGCAAGGAAATGGCAATGATCTCGAACCTCGAGCACCTCGGCCCCGATCAAGCGCAGATAGGCCTCGTGCACGAGCGCCGTGGTCTGGAGTGTGTGGCCCGCGCGCTCGCCGCGGAGATGCTGTCGCGCGATCTGCCGAAGCTGCTCGTAGAGGACGGGCACTAGCTGCTCAAGCGCTTCGGTGTCGCCGGCACGCCAGCGGGCTATCAGTTGCTCAGCATCGGGATGGGGCGGCGTCATTATTGTTAAACCGACAATTTCTGGGGCCAGACCTGCCCCGATCTCATGCTCCGATGGGTGTGAGCAAGTGTCAACACCGCGGACCGCAGCGATCTCTGCTCGGCATTGTCGCGGGATTTGACCGGCAGAGGCGACTGACGGCTGAAGCGCCGCATTGCGCGAATCGCCTCCGCGGGCAATGCGCTCGCGATCGCCCGCGGCATCGCTCCAATTCCGACGGAAGGTGAGCCTTTTTCCGATCACATCTCGCTTTCATAGGTATGGAGAGCAAGCGCACGGACCGTTCCCGACCCGGCCCCGCGGTGGAAACAGCGGTCGCGGGCTTCCTCACTGGCGGCCGACGCTGGCTCCGCGTTGGGACAGTTGCCCGCGCGGCGGCCGACTGTCAACGTTCCTCCCGGCGTACAGCAATGTTCGCCGTTGCAGTTGGGACTCTGCTAACGATCGCGGGCTGCATCGGCCTCGTGCCCCGCTCCCGCACCAGCCCGGCAGCATCTCAGCGGACGCCATTCAGTCGCGCCGACGCCGAAGCGCTTATCGCCGACTCGATGGGGAAAGGACCCTCGAGCGACCCGGAGCGCACGGACAGCGACGACGCCGTCCAGGTCGTGGTCCAGGGCGGGCACTCGGCAATGCTCCTGTCCGTCGCGATGAGCTCGGACGGGCGGTTCGTGTTGTCGAGCGGCATGGATGAGACCGTCAAGCTATGGGACATCGGACGCGGTCGGGAGGTGCGGACCTTTCGAACGGCGGGCCTCACGCCGTGGGCCCGGTCCGTCGAATTTAGCGACGACAGCGCGGAGATGCTGGTCGATACCGGCACCGCGCTGGTGGCGTACTCGACTTCGAGCGGAGCGGAACTGCGGCGACTGCCTGCATCCGGCGCAACCTGGCACAGCGCCAGCGGGCGGTTCGCAATCGACCAGGACCACGCCAACGGCTCCGTTCGAGTCATCGACGCGGCTACGGGCTCGCCGCGTGGATCCATTGTCGTTCCTCCGCAGGACTCGCCGCTGGCGGTGAGCGCCGACGGGTTGACCTTGCTTACGCTCACCGGCACACCGGCCCGCGAGCGGAACAAGGAACTCGAGTCACACGTTCAAGTGTGGGATATCGCCAGCGGCCGGCTACGACGCACGTTGCCCACGCCATTGCTAGGCCAGACCGATGTGGGGGCCGTCAGCCCCGATGCGCGGCGGCTGGTCGTCACCTCGCCACCCGGAGCTCTCAGCGTGCTGGACGTCGCAGACGGACGCTTGCTCCGCACCATCAGCCTGCCGGCATCCACGACCACCCAATCGATGCTGACCACGTTGCACTTCGATTTGAGCGGCGAGCGCATCGCATGGGCGAACAGCGACAACCAGGGTCTCGTCGTCGACCTGCGGGACGCCGGGCCGCCGCGCGCAATCGTCGCCACCGCGATCGGCTTCGGCGCAGATTCCCACACGCTGGTCCTGGGCCGTGCTCAAGGGGGTGCCCCTGTTCTCGTGGACACCTCTACGGGCGCGGAGACGCCGCTAGAGAGTGGTGCGAATCAAATTGGCAGCCTGGCAGTCACGCCTAACGGGCTATCGGTAGCGGTCGCCGCGGGGTATGGCGGGGTCGATCTGTGGGATCTCACGACCGCGCGCATCAAACGCACGTTCAACTGCTCTGAGGGTGCTGCGGCCGTGTCGGTGGCCGTTGACCGGACGACACCGACCCTCGCGGTTGGTTGCCTCAATGGTGGGATCGCGGCATTCGACCTCAACACCGGCCAGCGACTGCTGAGCACGCCAGTCGCATTCGCAGGGGCCAGCATTCCCGGACTGCGCGTCGCGTTGACGAGCGGCGGCCGCGTCTTGATCGGCACGGCTGGCGACACCTTTGCGGTCTGGGATCTGGCGTCCGGCCAGGAAGTCGCCCGCCGAACGCTTCCGCCGCAGACGGGGTCGTCCTCAGGGATCAGCGCCCTGGCTGTCCACCCTGAAGGGACGCTGCTCGCGCTCGCCCGGACACAGGACGTGTCACTCTGGAATCCAATCAGTGGGCTGCCAGTCCGGGTTCTGGGTGAGTCGGGTACCCCGCGCACCGCTTCGGCATTAAAGGCCTTTGCTCGCGGGACCGCCGAACCGGCCGCAGCGGCAGGCATCCCTGGGTTCTATCCACCGACGGCCGGCGTGACGAGCCTCGCGTTCACCGCCGACGGTCGGTCTCTCGTGACATCCAACCTGAGCGGGCTCGCGATCTGGGACGCAAGCACCGGTGCCAGAATCGGCCCGCGACCGGCGAGCCTCGCACCGAGCGCGCCGAGCAGCGGCGATGTCCGGCAGCAAGCCCTCACGGCGTTCCGTGCGATGCTGTCAAATGCGGCGTCGAGGGACGCCGTCCTGAGCCCGGATGGTCATCGCGTTGCGCGTGGTCGGGGGCATTTGGTCGAGATACTTGATCTGGAGACAGGTGCCATCGTCCAGACGCTCAAGGGCCACACCAGCGATGTCGTGGGAGTTGCCTACGCGGGCGCCGAGATGGTCGTCGCAGGAAGTCGCGACGGCCGACTGCGGCTCTGGAACGTTGCATCCGGGAAGGAGCTCGCCGCGCTCTTGAGTCTGGGCGGGGACGACTACGTCGCGGTCACCCCGGACGGCTACTACCAGGCATCCAAGGGCCACTCACGCGACGTGGGGTTTCGGTTCCGCGGCGAGCTCTACCCATTCGATCAGTTCGACCTGTATTTCAATCGGCCGGAGGTCGTCCTCGAACGTGTGGGCCTCGCTTCACCGTCGCTCGTTCGCAGTTTCCAGAATGCGCACAAGCAGCGGCTGCGCAAGATGGGCGCCAAGGATGACGCCGGAGTGCTCGAGCTCCATCTTCCGTCGGTCGATATCCTGAACGTCGAACAGTTACCCGCGACGACCGACCGCGCAGCGCTCTCCGTCAAGGTGCGCGGCCTGGATGACGAGCATCCGCTGACGCGCCTAAACGCCTACGTCAACGACGTACCGATATTCGGTCGTGCGGGCGTGCCGGTTACGCCGGCCGGAGAGCACGTCATCGAGCGCGCGCTCGACATTCCGCTCGTACCTGGACGCAACAGCATCCAAGTGTCCGTCGTCAATGACGCCGGCGTGGAGTCACTGCGCAAGAGCGTGTACACCGTGGCGGCCGCGCAGGCCACGGACAGCGACGTCTACGTGCTCTCGATCGGAGTGAGCCGTTACCGCAATCCTGCTTACAACCTGCGCTTTGCCGCGAAGGACGCCCGCGACATTGCCGCCGTTTTCACATCCGCACACGACCCGGCGGACGCACGCGGTCGGGTGCATACGCTCAGCCTCACCGATGAGCGAGCGACGCGACAGGAAATCGGTGACGCCAAGAAGTGGCTGCAGAGTAGCAGGCCGCAAGACCTAGTCGTCGTGTTCGCCGCCGGCCACGGGATGGTGGACGAGAACTCGAATTACTACTTCGGAACGTACGACATTGATCCTCAACGCCCGCAGACGGCTGGCCTCCCGTACGACGAGCTCGAAG
>Ga0210409_10008156_pt1 | contig 10700 bp, 7 predicted proteins | sample IncBWH17MmetaG_FD_161649 | JGI IMG/M metagenome (GOLD analysis project Ga0210409, IMG submission 161649) | Forest soil microbial communities from Barre Woods Harvard Forest LTER site, Petersham, Massachusetts, United States - Inc-BW-H-17-M | ecosystem: Environmental > Terrestrial > Soil >...
GCCCGCGCTAAAATCCGTTTCATTTCGGAATAGCTGCGGGCCGCGCGGGGGCCGCGTCACCCTTCACGTAGTGACCATACCAGGCGAGGTAGCGCTCAAGGCGGTCCTTAATATGGGAGGGCGTCTTGAACTCATGGTATTCGCCGGGGTAGACAACAAGTTCGGTGGTGCGGCCGAGGCGCTTCAAGGCTTGGTACATCTGTTCGCCGCCGAGGATGGGGACGTTCCAGTCGCTTTCGCCACCCATGAAGAGCGTGGGGGTAGTGATATTGCCCACGCGATAGAACGGAGAAACGTGCTCCCAGACGGCTTTGTTCTCCCAAGGGCGGCCGAGTTCGGTTTCGTAGTCGCGCTGGTAGTGGTCGTGGCCGTAGAAACTGGCGAAGAAGGCGCCGCCTGCGCCGGAGATGGCGGCTTTGAAGCGCGTGGTTTGCGTGATGATGAAGTCGGTGGAGATGCCGCCGTAGGACCAGCCGCCGACGGCCAGCTTTCCCGGGTCGGCTATGCCCTGCTCGATGGCGTAATCGACCATGGCTATGTCGTCCTGGAAGTCCTTGTTGCCCCAATCGGCCCAGATGGCCTTGGCGAAGTCCTGGCCGTAACCCGTGGAGCCGCGAGGGTTCGGGAAGAGGACCGCATACCCATTGGCGGCGAGGAGTTGCGGCAGGTGATCGAACTCAGCGTAGTAGGCCCACACCGGGCCCCCGTGAGGCCGGAGGATGGTGGGGTACTTCCTGCCCGGAACGTAGTCGAGCGGCTTGTAAAGATAGCCTGAGACCGTGGTGCCGTCTTTGCTTTTGAAGTGAACGTATTCTGCGGGAGAGAGCTTAAGCTGGGCAAAGAGAGCGTCATTGACATGGGTGATTTGATGGTACTTGCCCTCGATGATGGAAAAAAGTTCATCGGGACTGCCGGGGGTGGCTATTTGCGCGATGGCGACACGACTGGAACCGTTTCCGACGGAGTAGTCATTGACGGTACGGAAGCCAGACTCGGGAAGGGGCGAAATGTGTCGACGTGTATCTAGCCGCATGATTCCGCGGCCCGCCGCGTCCGCAATGTAGAGGATTTGTGCGCCGTCATTGTCGGCGATGAACGAGATGAATTCGCCGCCGCCGAAGAAATGAGGGGCGCTGACCATGCGGTCGAGAGTGAGAGTGAGGACTTTGGCTTCACCTCCAGAAGCGGGAGAGATCGCCAGATGTTTGGTGGCGTAGTCGAAGAGGTGGGGGTCGAGTTGGGTGACGTAGGCGATCCACTTGCCGTCGGGGGACCACACGGGGGAACCATCGGCCCCAGGATTAGTCGTGACTTGGGTGAGATGGGCGCCCTTGTCCGAATTGTTCGCGGCCACGACCCAGATGTTCGTGTCGTAAGTGGCGTCAGGGTCGGGCGCGGAGCGGTTACTGGTGAAGGCCAGTGATTTGCCATCGGGCGACCAGGTGGGCTCCGAATCGTCGAAATCGCCGGAAGTGATTTGCGTCAGAGACTTCGCCGCTAAGTCGAACACATAGAGGTGCGTACGGCGATGATCGAGATAACCAACTTCATCGAGTTTGAATTGCAGGCGGTCAATCACCCAGGGTTTCTGCGTCTTCGCCTTCTTCTCCTTCTCCGCTGGAGCGCTTTCTTTTGCGGCCTTCACCTTGGCAGCCTCGAGTTCCTCGGGGCTGGCATCGCGAAGAATCAGGACAAGCTGCCGGCTATCGGATGACCAGGCGAAGTCCTCGACGTCTTGCGGCAAGTCGGTGAGGCGCTCCGCCTCCCCGCCCATCCGGTTGAGCAGCCACACTTGGGTTTTGCCTTCGTCGCGGGCGGATAGGAGAGCGATCAACTTGCCGTCCGGGCTCCAGCGAGCGTGAGATGAGGAATTGCCCTCGGCGGTCAAGGCGAGCGGCGTGCCACCGATGGTCGGGATCATCCAGATGCGCTCTTCGTTCTTGTCTTCCTTAAGGAGGGCAGTCTTGACAGTGTAGGTGACCCACTTCGAGTCGGGGCTCAGTTGGGGGTCGCTCACCGCCCGGATTTGGAAATAGTCGTCAACGGTGATGGCGCGAGGAGCAGACTGCTGAGCGAGAGCAAGCGGAGCAAGTACCAGAACTGTCGACAGAATTGCGAGACGAACCGAAAGCTTCATTCGCGAGCACCCCTTAGTCGATTGTGCGAGCAAAGAACAAACAAAAAAGTTTAACACAGGCCCTCCGACAGACGGCGCGCGCGGAAAAACGGGAAGCAACGGCCGGGCTCTGTTCTGCAGCCGCTCGGGTAGTACGAAAGTACGGTTAGCCAGACAGAAAAAATTTCCACTGAACCGCATTTTTTTCTTGCATGCAGGTGCGAGTCTTGTATTCTGCAAATGCGAACTCGCTTTACCGCAGCGGCGAGAGCGAGTTTCCCTTAGGAGGACGAGAGTAAAAATTGAGTTCTTTATCCCTTCCCACCCAGCTACCTTCCCGCGCAATTCCAACAGCAAGAAAAAGAGCCGCTAAGCTTACGCTCTGGCCGCTTGTGGCTGCCACGTTTTTCATGGTGTCCGGCGGCACGTATGGGACGGAAGAGATCATTCACGGCGCGGGATACGGGCACGGGATATTGATCCTGCTGTTTCTGCCCGTGCTGTGGTGCTTGCCGACAGCTTTCATGATTGGCGAGCTCTCGAGCGCGCTGCCGCAAGAAGGTGGTTACTACGCCTGGGTGCGCCGCGGCTTGGGAAATTTCTGGGGCTTTCAGGAGGCGTGGCTCTCGCTGGCTGCAAGCATTTTTGACATGGCGATTTACCCAACGCTCTTTGTTTTCTACTTGAAGCAGATGTCGCCGTGGTTTGGCGTTGGAAATCATGGCGTCTATGCCGGACTGTTCGTAGTTGTGACTTGCGCGATCCTGAATCTTGCAGGAATTCGCGTGGTGGGAATTACTTCACTGTGGCTTTTCTTTCTGCTGTCGGCACCGTTCGCGCTGATGGTGGTGATGGCCCCGCTGAAGATGGGAGCCCTCGCGGAAGCGCATGCCGCGCCGGCGGGCGCCGGGCTGGGATTGCTCGGCGGAGTGCTGGTAGCGATGTGGAACTATATGGGCTGGGATAACGCTTCGACGATCGCGCAAGAAGTGGAACGGCCGCAGCGGACTTATCCGAGGGCCATGATCGCGGCCGTGGTCCTGGTGGCCCTGTCCTACGTGCTGCCGTTTGTGGCGGTCTATTTGACTGGCATCCCTGCTTCTTCCTTCGGCGAAGACGGCTCTTGGGCCACAGTGGCGGGAATCGTCGGCGGAAAATTCCTGGGATTCGAATGGCTGAAATTCCTGATCGTCCTAGGTGGAATGATGAGCGCGTTCGGGATGTTCAACGCGCTGGTGCTGAGCTATTCGCGCCTCCCGCTGGCGATGGCGCGAGACGGCATGCTGCCCAAATTGTTTGGCAAGATGAGCGGGAGGACTCAGGCGCCCTGGGTGTCCATCATCTTCCTCGCCACCTGCTGGGGACTTTGCCTGGGGCTGGGGTTCAGGCGGCTGGTAACGCTGGATATCATGCTCTATGGACTCAGCCTCATGCTGGAGTTCGTGACGCTGGTGGCGCTGCGCATCGGCGAGCCGGAGCTGAAGCGCGGGTTTCGCGTGCCGGGAGGATTGCCGGGCGCGATCAGTTGTGGCGTTTTCCCGCTGCTACTCCTGACCCTCTCGATGGTGGAAAGCAATCATGAAACCGTGCTGGGGATGAACGGTCTCCTATTCGGCGTGCTCATTATTATGGGCGGCTTCCTGACTTACTTCGTCACCGGTAAATTGAAGATTCGTCAGACGAAACCGGTGATGCCGGAAGAAATCGAAGAGCTGGAAACCGCCTAGCCGATTCTCACTAACAACGATTTCCTGCCGCCCGGTTCGAAAGAGCCGGGCGGTTTTTTCTGCGGCTGGGATATACTCAGCACTCTTTGGGGAAGCTTTCCCTCTGCCAGGAGATTCCAAACGTGAAACTGCGCCGTGTCGCTATCGCAGCTCTGACTCTTCTATTCGCGCTTTGTGCTTCGGTTCGATTGTTTGCCGGACCGGAGGCGCCAAAACAGTTCGATCCAAAATTATTTCAGGAGCTGCGGTGGCGGCTGATCGGGCCGCCGCGAGCGGGGCGCACTCTGGCGGTAACGGGTGTGCGGGCGCAGCCGGAAGTCTTCTATTTCGGAAGCGTGGGCGGGGGCGTTTGGAAATCGAATGATGCGGGACGGACCTGGAATCCCATCTTCGATTCGCAGACGATTGCCTCGATCGGGGCGATTGCGATTGCGCCATCAGACTCGAACGTGATTTACGTGGGCTCGGGAGAGGCCGACATGCGGTCTTCAATTTCGTACGGGAACGGGATGTACAAGTCCACGGATGGCGGCAAGACGTGGGCGCACATCGGGCTGGAAGATTCGCGGCAGATCGGGCGAATTATTGTGGACCCGCGCGACGCGAACAAAGTTTTCGTGGCGGCTCTGGGACATGCTTACGGGCCAAATCAGGAACGCGGCGTGTTTCGTTCGAAAGATGGAGGGAAGAGCTGGCAGAAAATTCTTTTCAAAGACGAAAACACCGGCGCGATCGATCTGGCATTCGAACCCGGCAATCCAAAGACAATTTACGCCTCACAGTGGCAGACGCGAAGACCGCCGTGGAGCATCTACCCGCCTTCCTACGGACCGGGGAGCGGGCTATACCGTTCGAATGATGGCGGCGACCATTGGGAACAAATCACCGGGAACGGATTGCCATCGGAAGGCCTCGGGCGGATTGGCATCGCGTTTGCGCCCAGCAATCCGAAGCGGATTTATCTGATCGTAGACGCCAAGGAGGGCGGACTCTACCGTTCGGACAACAGCGGGCAGAGCTGGCAGCGCGTTTCGAACGACCGACGTGTATGGCAGCGCGGTTGGTATTTCGGGGAAGTCAGCGTGGATCCTAAAGATCCCGATACCGTGTACCTCCCGAACACCACGACCTACCAATCGCGCGATGGAGGGAAAACGTTCACGGCGTTCAAGGGTGCGCCGGGGGGCGACGACTACCACGAACTGTGGATTGATCCAGACGAGCCGCGGCGAATGATTCTCGGCTGCGATCAGGGAGCGATTGTATCGCGCAACGGCGGGGAGACGTGGAGCTCCTGGTATAACCAGCCAACCGCGCAGTTCTATCACGTGGCGACGGATAACCAATTTCCGTACTGGGTCTACGGTGCGCAGCAGGACAGCAATGCGATAGCCACACCGAGCCGTAGCCGCTCCCTTTCTCTGAATTTTCATGATTGGCGGCCAATCGACGCGGGCGGCGAGAATGGCTACATTGCGCCGGACCCGCTGAATCCGGGCGTCGTGTTTGGCGGCGCAGTCGCGCGGCAGGATTTCAGCGACGAACAAGAGCAGGAAATGCCGCCGACACTGGCACATCCTGGCAAATACCGAAGCACCTGGACTCTGCCGCTGGTGTTTTCTCCGATCGATCCGCACGTGCTGTACTTCGGATCGCAAGTTTTGTTTCGGACGGCGGACGGCGGGAGTTCGTGGCGGGCGATCAGTCCCGATTTGACGCGCGAGGATCCCGGAGTGCCGCCGAATCTGGATGCGGCGACGGCGGCGGATACCCGGAAGGGAAAACGCCACGGCGTGATTTATACGATCGGGCCCTCGTTTGTGAAGGCGGGAGAAATCTGGGCGGGAATGGATGACGGACAAATCCAACTGACGCAGGACGAAGGAAAGTCTTGGGAAAACGTTACGCCAGCGGAATTGACGCCGTGGAGCAAGGTGACGCACATCGAAGCTTCACATTCCGATGCGGGAACAGCTTACGCCGCCGTCGACAGGCACCGTTTGGATGACTATCAGGCGTATCTCTATCGAACGCGCGATTTTGGGAAGACTTGGCAACGCGTTTCGAGTGGAATTCCCGACGGCAGCTTTCTAAATTGTGTGCGAGAAGATCCCGTTCGAAAGGGGCTGATCTACGCGTGCACGGAGAGAGGCGTCTATGTTTCTTTCGATGATGGAGACGACTGGCAGCCCTTGCAGCTGAATTTGCCGGTGACGTCGGTGCGGGATCTGGTGGTGCACGAAAATGACTTGGTGGTGGCCACGTTCGGGCGCTCGTTTTGGATACTGGACGATGTGACGCCGCTGCGGCAGCTCGACGCGGGCGTTGCCGCGGCGGATGTTTGGCTTTTTCGTCCGGAAAATGCAATTCGCATGCGGGCGAGTTCCGATCAGGGGACGCCGGTGCCAAAGGATGAAGCGCTTGCGCCGAATCCGCCGGAGGGCGCGGTGCTGGATTATTTCTTGAGGGATAAGCCGCAGTCGGCCATTCAACTGGAAATTCTTGATGCGGAAGGAAAACTGGTGCGGCGATTTGCGAGCGATGAGGTCTTGCGCAAGACAAATCCGAACGATGTGCCGATTCAAGTTGAGTGGATACGCGATCCGAAACCACTTCTGGCGGAGGCGGGTATGCACCGGTTCGTCTGGGACCTTCATTTCGCGCTGCCGAAGAGCGTGCGCAGTTCCTTCTGGGGACCGGCGGGGCCTTCGGCTGTCCCCGGGGAGTACACCGTGAAGCTCACGGCGAACGGAAAGAGCACCACGCAGCCGCTGACGATTAAACTGGATCCGCGGGTGAAAACGCCGCAAGATGCGCTGGAGCGGCAGTTTGGATTGGCGTCCAAGCTTGCAGCCAGATTGGGCGAAGTGTCGATTGCTTTGGAACAGGCCAGCGGGCTCCGAAAGCAAATCGATGAGCGCAAGAAGGAGGCAGCCGGCAACAGTGAGGTATTGGAGGCCTTGGAAGGGCTCGGAAAAAATGTTGAAGCGGCGATGGAGATGGATAGTGATGCCGGATTTGGGCTGTTCGGACTAGCCCCACCTGGCAAGGAGCATGAGTCGCTTTCTGAGGTTTCAGCAGCCTTGACCGGTCTCTTGATCATCGTGGACAGCTCTGATCTTGGCCCGGCGTCGGATGCGGCTAGTGCGAGCGCGCAGTGGGAAGTATCCGCGCGGGAGACGCTGGCGCGCTGGACGGCGTTTCAAAGGGAAGATGTGGCCGCCGTCAATGCCTTGCTCGAAAAGGCCAAACTGAAGAGGCTAGCCATTGAGGAGAGCCCAGCACGGCGTTAAATGGTTGCCGACGAAGGGCGCAGCATGCTGCGCCCTTACAAGCAGGAAGTGCTTCTGAGCGGCAGCGGTACGTCTCTTTCTCGCTGCGCTTGCAACTTTCTGGCGGCGCTTATTGAGGGACGGATTTGGTATGCTGCTCAGGTGGGAAACATTCTCCGAATAAAATCGCTCTCATTTGCCGGGCTACTCTCCGTGGCACTGCTGGCCGCGGCGGCGGTCTCTCCCTCGCAGGCTCCGTCACAAAGTCAGCAACCCGCGGCCGCCGCAGCGCAGTCTCCGGCGCCTCCATCGATAGTTTCTCCGCCCGCGACGGGAGCGGCGGCTATTCCGACTGGCGCACCCGTTCAGCAGGGCGTGCTCAGCGTGGTTGTGCTGGATCCGGCTCATGGAGGAACGGACCCTGGGGCGCGGGGCACGGGCGGAATCCGCGAGAGTGAAATTGTGCTGAGTTTTGCGATGGAAGTGCGGCGCGCGCTGGATCAGCAAGGTTTTCAAGTGGTGCAGACGCGGCAGGGGAATGAGGATCCTTCGTTTGATGATCGGTCTGCAACCGCTAATGCGCAGCGCGGAGCAGTTTTCGTGACGCTGCACATTTCGTCGACAGGATTGCCAGGGACGGTGCGTGTCTACGTGAATTCGGATCTGGCGCCGGTTTCGGATTCGAATGGCTTCATCCCCTGGGACCGTGCGCAGGCTCCGTTTCAGGGATTGAGCCGGAAATTTGGCGATTCCGTACAAGGATTCCTTGCGCAGCGATTCAAGGGTTCGCCGGAGACGGCGCAAACTGCGAGCGTGCGGCAGCTTCGGACGACAGCCGCGCCAGCCATCGCCGTGGAAATTTCCAGCGTGACAGTGGAGGATCGCGCTGATTTGGACCGCATGGCGCCAGGGGTTGCGGACGCTATCGCGCGGGGAGCGGCGGCGTTCCGGCCATCCTACGTCGTTCCGGCCGCGCCGGGGGCTTTGCCGTGACGCCTCGCTGGAGATTTCTTTTCGTCGGCGGATTGGTTTTCATTGTGCTCCTTGCTCTAATCTTCGTGCCCGTTCTCCGCAGACGGATGAAGCGTGCGGCAAAGCTCCAGCAACAGAGCGAAGAACAGGCGCGGCGCGAATTGACGCAGCCGATAGCGATTAATCCGGGTGATCCGCGTGTGAAGACCAAGTTGTTTTGGGCTTCAGATACGATCGATGCCACGCTGGTGCCTGTAACGGCGGACCTGCCGCTTTCGAATGATCCGGTGCTGCGATCGAAGCAGGTGCTGAACACGCTGCTCGCGGGGCCTGTGGATGCGGAGTTGCGCACGTTGCCGCCGGATGCTTTGCTGCTGGCGTTTTATCTGTTGCCGGATGGGACAGCCATCGCGGATTTTTCCGAGGCGCTGGCAAACTCCATTCCCTCTGGGATTGCGAGCGAGCAGTTGGCTGTGAATTCGATCGCGCGGACGCTGGAAGCGAACGTGCCGCAGGTGCAGCGGTTGAAAATTCTGATCCATGGGCAGGAAATGGAAACGCTGGCGGGACATTTGGACTTGACGGGAACGTTTGTCGTGAACACGAAACCGGCGCAAACGCCTGTGCAGAATGCGCCAATTGCACCCGGCGCGGACAAACCCGCAACGCCGAAACAAGATAAAACGGCGGCGACGGCTCCGCCTCCTGCTGCGTTGACACCGGATAAGGTGCCCGGCAAACTGGCGCAACCTGAGCGCAAACCGTAGAATCCTGGGCGCAGAATGGATGACCGCTGGAGGACAAGTGAGAGCTGACGGCCGGACCGCGGAACAGATGCGTCCACTGAAAATTACGCCGGATTTTATTTCCACGGCCGAAGGCAGCGTGCTCATTGAGTTGGGTAACACCCGAGTGATTTGTACGGCAACAGTGGACGACGGGGTACCCGGTTTTCTGAAGGGCAGCGGCAAGGGCTGGGTCACCAGCGAATATGGAATGCTGCCGCGCGCGACCGAGGAGCGCACGCCGCGCGAGGCGACCCGCGGGAAACAATCGGGACGGACGCTGGAAATCCAGCGATTGATTGGGCGCTCGTTGCGCGCCGTGACGGATCAGGAAGCGCTTGGCGAGCGTACCGTGTGGATCGACTGCGACGTGATTCAGGCGGACGGGGGAACGCGCACGGCATCCATCACCGGAGCCTTCGTCGCGCTGGCGCTGGCGTTCGAACGGCTGGTTGCGGCGGGCATCTTGAAGAGTTCGCCGCTCATCGATTCGGTAGCGGCGACGAGCGTTGGTATTGTAGACGACCGCGCCTTGCTGGATCTCGCGTATGAAGAAGATTCGCGGGCGGAAGTGGATATGAACGTGGTCATGACTGGCGACGGGCACTTTGTCGAAATTCAGGCGACGGCGGAGGGCCGCGCGTTTTCCGGAAGCGAGATGCAGGATCTTCTGGCGCTGGCCGCGGCAGGGATTCGCCGCTTGACGGAGGAACAACGCGCCCTGCTGCCCCTTAAATTCAGTGCGCGCACACACTAAGCTTTTTCTCGCCTCATCCAACCCCGGGAAGCTTGCGGAGTACCGGGCGCTTGCGGCTGCAACATCACTCCCCATTGAACTTGCCTTGCTGCCGGATTTCGACGCGCTTCCCGCGTTTGAGGAAGGCGCCCCGACTTTTGCGGAAAATGCGGCAGGCAAGGCGCTGCACTATTCCCGGCAAGGGAACGGGCTGGTGTTTGCAGACGACTCGGGCCTTGTCGTGCCTTCCCTCGGCGGCGCGCCGGGAGTTCATTCCGCAAGGTACGCGGGGCCACAGGCGACAAATTCACAAAGAATCGAAAAATTGTTGCGCGAGCTGCGTTGCAGAAGTGGAACGGAGCGTGCCGCGTATTTCGTTTGTGCCATTGCGTTAGCAGAACGAGGCCGGGCGATGGCCATCGTCACGGACCGCGTGGACGGAGAAATCCTTGAGGGTCCGCGTGGATCGGGCGGATTTGGGTACGATCCGGTGTTTTACTTCCCTGCTCTGCAGAAAACGTTTGCGGAGATTCCAGCCGAAGAAAAGAACCTGCGGAGCCACCGAGGCAAAGCTTTCCGCCGATTGCTCGCGGCACTTTCCTCCATGCTATAGTTCTGGCTCCTATGGCCACGAAATCGAAACGAAAACCATCGAAGAAGTCCTCTCCGGCAAAATCTAGGGCTGCGAAATTGGTGAACAAATCTAAGCCGGCCAAGGCAGCTCGCGCTGCCGGAACGGAACCGCGGCGCGTCGCGGCCATCCTAGCGAAGCTAGACGAGGCGTACGGGAATGCGACTTGCGAGCTGAAGCACGAAAATGCGTTTCAACTGCTGGTGTCCACGATTCTTTCGGCGCAGTGCACTGACGTGCGGGTGAACCAGGTCGCCGAAACTCTCTACAAGAAATATCCGGATGCGAAAGCGTTCGCTTATGCAACTCCGAGCGAATTGGAGCAGGATATCCGCCCGACGGGATTCTTCCGGAACAAAACGAAATCCGTGATGGGCGCGAGCAAGGCGATCCTGGAAAAGTTTGGCGGCGAAGTGCCGCGCACGATGGAGGAAATCCTCACGCTGCCAGGCGTGGCGCGG
>Ga0210409_10008159_pt1 | contig 10696 bp, 7 predicted proteins | sample IncBWH17MmetaG_FD_161649 | JGI IMG/M metagenome (GOLD analysis project Ga0210409, IMG submission 161649) | Forest soil microbial communities from Barre Woods Harvard Forest LTER site, Petersham, Massachusetts, United States - Inc-BW-H-17-M | ecosystem: Environmental > Terrestrial > Soil >...
GGGGCTCGCCCTTAGTGACGTTCTCGCCCTCTTTTTTCCGCCACGCCAGGAGTTTTCCGGTTTCCTGAGCCATTTCCAGGGCAGGCATTACGACGCTGATCGCCATAGTTTTTTGAATGGGCTGGGGATTGGTGCTAGTCCGTCGCCGCCACTCCTTCGATTTTCGCGCTGGCTTCCACCATCTCGACAACTCGCTTGCTCGGGGGCGCTTCGTGTTCGCGGGTGGTCGGAAGCGGGCCTTCGACGGTGACATAGTGAGCGCCGGCGACCATCAATTTCTCAGCGGGGAAGCGCGTAATGACCTCGTGGCCGGTCTCGGTCACGACAATTTCTTCCTCGATGCGCGCGGCGCTCCAGCCATCTTTGGAGGGCCAGAAGGTTTCGAGAGCGAAGACCATGCCAGGTTTGATTTCGTGGGAGTGCTCGAGCGAGACCATGCGGCTGATGACCGGCTTTTCCCAAATCGCGAGGCCGATGCCGTGACCGAATTGCAAGGCGAAGGCGGCTTCTTCATCGGGGAAGCCGAACTCCTGTGCTTTCGGCCAGACGGAGGCGATTTCCGCCGTGGTTCGGCCAGGCTGCACCAGCGAGATCGCCGCATCCAGATATTCGCGGCAGCGTTTGTAGGCGTCGATCATGGCGTGCGAGGCGTAGCCGATCGTGAAGCAGCGGTAGTAACAGGTGCGATAGCCCATGTAGGAGTGGAGGATGTCGTAGTAAACGGGATCACCGGGCCGCAGCACACGATCGGAAAAAACGTGGGGATGAGGATTGCAGCGTTCGCCCGAAATGGCATTCACGGCCTCGACGTATTCGGAGCCAAGGTCGTAGAGAACTTTGCTGGCGAGGCCCACTGCCTGGTTCTCGCTCATGCCCGGCTTCATGGCGCGGTAGAGTTCGTCGTAGGCGGCGTCGACCATCATGGCGGAATGATTGAGGAGCGAAATTTCGTCCTGAGTCTTAATCACGCGCGCGTCGGACATTAGCTGCTGTCCGTCGACGATTTTGATTCCTTCTTTCTGCAGCGCGAAGAGAATCGGGGGTTCGACTACGTCGATTCCGAGCGGCTCGTTGAGCAGGCCGCGTTTTTCGAGTTCGATTTTGATTTTCTTTGCGACGTTTTCAGCGCGACCCATTTCTGGAGACATGGCGCCGCGTAGAAGCGGAATGCCAGGGCGCGAGCGCTCGCCAAGCCAGGGGCAATTCAATTGGTGATGACGCGCTGCAGAGCCGAAATCCCACAGGATGGGTTCGTCGTTTTGCGGCAAGAGTGCGAAGCGGCTGATTTTATCCTGCGCCCACGTGCCGATATGCGTTGCCGTCAAGTAGCGGATGTTGTTCATGTCGAAGCAAAGGAGCGCACCCATTTCTGATTTGGCGAGCAGCGCTTTGGCACGGGCCAAGCGTTCGCGGCGAAGGCGATCAAAATCGATGCGGTTTTCCCAATCCACCGCCATCGGTCCGTACGTTTTCAGTGCCATGAGAGCCTCCTTCCTTGGTTAGCTTACGACTTGCCGCAGAGCGCGCGAGCGGCTTCGAAAACAGTTTGTTCGGTTGGAACCGTCGCATCCTCGAGCGGCGGCGAAAAGGGTATCGGTACGTGCATAGCGCCCATGCGCTTTACCGGCGCTTCGAGGTTGTAGAACGCGCCTTCGGCGATGACTGACGCGATTTCACCGGTGACGCCGTAACGTCCGTAGCCTTCGTCAATCACGATGGCGCGAGAGGTTTTCTTCGCGGAGTCTACGAGAGCTTTTTCGTCGAGCGGCCATGTGGTGCGTGGGTCGATGACTTCGGCACTGATGCCTGCTTGTTCCAGAAGTCCCGCGGCTCCGAGTGCGACCTGCACCATGCTGCTGGTGCCCACCAGCGTGATGTCGGTGCCCACGCGTTTCACGTCAGCTTGTCCGAAGGGAATCGTATATTCCTCCTCCGGCACAGGACCCTTCAGCTTGTACATCATCTTGTCTTCGAAGAAGACGATGGGATTTTCGTCGCGAATGGCGGACTTCAGAAGGCCCTTGGCGTCATATGGAGTCGATGGCATCACGACTTTCAGGCCGGGTATATGGCTGAGCCATGCATGAAGTGATTGCGAATGTTGAGCCGCGGAACGGCGGGTCGCGCCTAGCGTTGTCCGCAGCACCATCGGCACCTTCCACTTTCCGCCGGACATGTAGTGGATCTTCGCGGCTTGATTCACCATCTGGTCCATGGTAAGTGTCAGGAAGTCGCCGAACATGATGTCGATTACTGGGCGCATGCCGGTCATTGCTGCGCCAACTCCGACGCCGGTGAATCCTGCTTCGGAGATGGGTGTATCGATCACGCGGTCGGTGCCGAATTCTTCCACGAGTCCCGAAAGGACTTTGAACGGCGTGCCGGCTTCTGCGACATCTTCGCCGAGGATGCAGACGCGGGAATCGCGGCGCATCTCCTCGGCGAGAGCTTCGCGCACGGCTTGTGCGAATGTCAGTTCGCGAACTTGGGTTTCAGTTTGTAGCATAGACGTCTTGCTCCGCTTCTTCGGGGCTCGGATAGGGTGTGTTGATGGCAAACTCAACTGCCGAGAGCATTTCCGAGCGAACTTCTGCCTCGATCGCTTGCAGTGTGCTGGCATTCACGAGTTTTTGGCTGAGGAGCCAGTCGCCGAGGATGATGATAGGATCTCGCTTCGATCTCCATTCCTGCTCTTCTTTCTTGGAGCGGTAGTATTCGCGGCTGATATCCCCAACGTGATGGCCGGTGTAACGGTAGGTGTTGCACAAAAGAAGCGCAGGTCCTTCACCGTTGCGCGCTCGAGCGACGAGGCGGGAGGCGACTTCGTAAACAGTGCGAACGTCCTGGCCATCGACGCTCTCTGCGTGAACGCCGAAGGCCGCGCCGCGCTGCAAAATATCGCCCGCTGTAGTTTCTGAAAAATGCGTGTATTCCGTGTACAGATTGTTCTCGCAAACGTAAATGACCGGGAGTTTCCAGAGCGCGGCGAGATTCATAACTTCGTAGAGAACGCCCTGGCCGAGAGCTCCCTCACCGAAGAAGCAGACTGAAACCTGTCCCGTTTTGAGATGCTTCGCGGAAAACGCCGCTCCCGTGGCGATGCCGGTGCTGCCAGCAACGATCGCGTTGGCTCCGAGATTGCCGGTTTTTGGATCGGCAATATGCATGGAGCCGCCTTTGCCTTTGCAGTAGCCGGCTTCTTTACCGAGAAGTTCCGCGAACATACGATCTGGCGAAGCGCCCTTTGCGACGCAGTGTCCGTGTCCGCGATGCGTGCTGGTGATGTAATCGTCGGCGCGAAGCGCTTCACAAATGCCGACGGCCACGGCTTCCTCGCCGACGTAAAGATGGGCGAGGCCGGGCATCAAGGCACGCATGTAGAGTTCATTGACCTGTTCCTCAAACAAGCGAATCATCTGCATGCGGCGATACATGCGCAGAATTTTTTCTACCGCTACCCCTGGCTCGGGACTGGATGCTTTCGTTTCGATCTTCATCGCTTCACCCCGCTCATGCTTGCCAGTACATCAAAAACAACGGCGAAGTCTTCCTCGACGAGGCCCATGCTGCGAGCTGACGTCAAAAATTCATTGGTGATGGCCGTGGTGGGCATGGGCACGTCGAGCGCGCGGCCCAGTTCCAGAGCCAGCAGCATGTCTTTTTGCATCATGTTTACGTTGAACCAGGCTTCCGCGGGGAGTTTCAGAACGAACGGTCCGCGGTACTTCACCATGGGTGATGCAATGGCGCTGTTGGTGAGAACTTCCACTGCGACGTCCCGGGAGATGCCGCTTTTTTCCGCGAGCAAGATGCCCTCCGAGAAAGCCAGCATCTGGACGGCGAGGCTCAGGTTTGCGGCAATCTTCATCACCAGTGCCAGGCCGCTGTCGCCAACGTACGTCACTTTTGGACCGACGTCGTGCAGGAGTGGCGCGATGCGGTCAAAAGTTTCTTTGCGCCCCCCGACCATCACAGAAAGTTTTCCTTCTTGCAAGGTGCTGACGCTGCCGGAGACAGGGGCATCAACCATGTCAGCGCCTTTTGCCCGGACTTTTGCAGCGACAGCGCGACTGAAGGCCGGGCTCACCGTGCTCATATCGATCAGCACTTTGCCAGGCGCCAATCCCGCGAGAATGCCGTCGGGTCCTTCGACAATGGCTTCCAGTGCCGCTGAATTTGTCACCATCGAAAATGTGAAGTCTGATGCTGCGGCAACCTCTTTTGGACTTGCAGCCAACTTCATGCCTTTGTCTACGAGTCGCGCGGCCTTTGCTCGCGTACGGTTGTAGCCGGTGACGGTGTGCCCTTTTTCAAGCAGCCGCAAAACCATCTCGCTGCCCATCACTCCAAGTCCGACGAATCCAAGGCTAGACATTTGCTTTCTTTCTCCGTCCCGCGGCCAGCGAGTGAATCAAGAATTCGTTGGGCGCTTCATGCTTCGCGCGAATCCTCTCGTACTTGGCGAAGATGCGCGCGCATGGCCTCGCGTGCTCCTTGCGGATCGCGATGTTCGATGGCCTCCAAAATCCGTTTGTGGTGGTATTGACCGCGCTCGGGGCCGCCCTCCGTGTAGTAGGTGCGCATGCGTTGCTCGCGGAGCTGGCCTACGATGGAATCGATCAGCGAGAGGATGAGTGGATTGCCGGCGGCTTCCGCAAGAGCAAGATGGAAATCCAGGTCGCCCTCAATAAAACCTGCGGGATCCTGGCGGGCCGCGTCCATCACACCGATCGATTCCCGCATGGCGGAGAGCATGTCTTCGTCTGCGCGTTGAGCGGCCAGCGCCGCAATTTCCGGTTCGAGAATCTCTCGAACCTCCGCGAGATGCACAGTACTTTCGGAGGGCCCGCTGCGCAGCATGCGATCCAGCGTAAGCCGTATCGAATGAGCGTTTCCGTTGGTTATAAAAGTTCCGCGGCCGGCGTAGGCTTCCACCAGTCCCTTTTCGCGCAGGGTCTTCACTGCTTCGCGAACTGCAGTACGGCTAACGCCGAATTGATGTGCCAGTTCTCTTTCGGCCGGTAGTTGGTCGCCTTCCTTCAGGTCGCCTTTGAGGATGGAGTCTTCGATCTGCTGAACGATCTGCTCGTAGAGCCGAGATGTCTGGACTACCTTATACATAACGGACTCCGAGGCATCGATACCGAGGTCGGGACGCGAACAATTCATGCCGAAAGCCACAAGAAAAAAGAAAGTGGCACACTGGTCTGACCACCATACAATAGGGCTGCACTCCGTGGCAATCCGGGCGCCGCTCCTTCATTTCACCCACACCGTTTTCACGTTCGTGAATTCTCGAATTCCGTAGGTGCTCAACTCCCGGCCGTAGCCGGAGCGTTTCACGCCGCCAAAGGGTACCCGAGGATCGGAGGCAACCATCTGATTAATAAAGACCATGCCGGCTTCCAGTTCGTTGACAAAGCGCTCCTGCTCCCTCGGATCAGTGGTCCAGGCAGAGGCACCTAGTCCAAACCGCGTATCGTTGGCCAAGCGGATCGCTTCGTCCAGATTCTTCACGCGAAAGACCGAAGCAACCGGGCCAAACAGCTCTTCGGCATAGGCGGGCGAATCCTTGGGAATGTTGGTTAAGACAGTCGGTTGGTAGAAAAATCCGGTGCCTTGTACAGGTTTACCGCCAGCGAGGACGCGAGCTCCGGCGGAAACGCTTTTGTCCACATCCGCTTGCAGCGAAGTGACGGCATCAGCGGTGGCGAGAGGGCCGACGTCGGTCTTCTCATCAAATGGGTCTCCCAACTTCAGTTCTTGCATGCGTTTGACGAAATCGCGTTCGAATACGTCGGCAATTTCTTCGGCGACGATAAACCGTTTGGCGGCGATGCAGGATTGACCGTTGTTGAGGGTGCGCGCCTTCACCGCCGTTTGGGCTGCTTCGCTGATATTTGCGCTGGGCATCACGATGAAGGGATCGCTCCCGCCAAGTTCGAGGACCACCTTCTTAATTCGCTTGGCCGCACCGGCGCCTACCTTCATTCCAGCTTCTTCGCTGCCTGTCAGGGTAGCCGCCGCGATGCGCGGATCATCGAGGATCTTGTCAACTTTGTCAGAACCAATGAGCAGTGTTTGGAAAGCTCCCTCAGGGAATCCGGCGCGAAGTAGAATCTCTTCGATCCTTAGGGCGCATTGGGGAACATTCGAGGCGTGCTTCAGTACGCCGACATTGCCAGCCATGAGTCCTGGCGCGATAAATCGGAAGACCTGCCAGAACGGATAGTTCCAAGGCATAATTACGAGAACAATGCCAACGGGTTGATAGCGCACGAAACTGCGGCTCGCTGTGGTTTGGATGACTTCATCGGCGAGAAATCGCTCGGCATTTTCCGCGTAGTAGCGGCAAGCCCACGCGCATTTGACGGCCTCGTCGACCGCCGAACGAAGGGTCTTCCCCATTTCCGTGGTCATTAATTCGGCAAGTTCTTTTTTCTCGGACTCAAGAATCTCGGCAGCCTTCATCATCATCTTCGCGCGCTCGGCGAAGGAGAGGCGGCTGAACTTTGGAAAAAGCTCCGCGGCGCGTGAAATCTTGCGCTCGATTTCGTCCGCGGAAAGCGGATCGAATGTCTTCAGTGTCTTTCCAGTTGCAGGGTTTATAGTCGCAATTGCCATCAATCGGTTCCTTCCACGGAAATCGGCATGTCGCGGAGTGCGAGCCGCCACCAAGAATCGCCTAGAATGAGCCGGAAGCAAGCCTCGACAGAGACCAGGTCGAAATTGGTCTGACAGGTATACCACAAAAGCGGAAACAGATCAAAAATATTTCTTGACAGTATTAAAGATACGGTGGTATTACCATTCGACCATCGGGGTTTCCGTCTGAAGTCTAGCAGTGAAGAGGGGTGCCTGCATGCGTCTTTTATCGTTCAAGAGGGCCGGTCATTGGTTCCGGTTTGCTTTCCTGCTCATCGGCGCAATGACGTTAGGCTCGAGTGGAGTACACGCCCAGTCCGCTACCGGCCGAATTCTGGGTAGCGTACATGACCAGCAGGACTCCGCGATCGCAGGCGCCAGGGTGACAATCACCGATACTTTGCGGAATATCAGTCACGCCACGGTCACCGATGAAGCCGGCGACTATGTCATCGCTGACTTACAACCGAGTACCTACAAAGTGTTCGTCGAAGCTCAGGGGTTTAATGGGTTTCAGGCTCCCGGCATTACGCTTGAAGTCGGAAAAGACGTACGCGTGGACGCCACATTGAAAGCTGGTGATTCCAATGTGGTCGTCACCATTACGGAAGAGATTCCGCTACTCGACAGCACCAGCTCTTCGCTGGGTGGGACCCTCAGCAATAGGGAGATTAACGATCTACCGCTGAACGGACGGAACTACGAAAATCTTCTCCAGCTTCGACCCGGTGTGGTCCGATATCCAGGCGGCGGCTTCTCCACCACCAGCAGCAACGGGTTGCGCGCCGAAGACAACGCGTACCTGATCGACGGCTTATTCAACAGCGAACCATTTTCGGGCCAAAGCATCATCAACGGCGCAGGAATCGCCGGCGATTCGGCGACTATTCTACCGATCGACGCCATCCAGGAATTCAACGTTATACAAAATCCGCCCGCGGAGTATGGATGGAAGCCCGGCACGATGGTAAATGTTGGGCTGAAATCTGGCACGAACTCGCTCCATGGGACAGCCTATGGATTCGGCCGCACGACGTCGCTCGACGCACGAAATTATTACGATCCTGTCGGCACGAAAAAGTCGCCCAGAAATTTGAAACAGTTCGGCGCAACGGGTGGCGGCGCGATCGTGAAGGATAAGCTTTTCTACTTCGGAGCGTACGAAGGTCAGCGCTATACGGTGGGCAATGTCGGCCAAATCGCTACGCCAACGACGGTCGGGCTAGCTGCTCCGGCAACGGGCGCCAACTGCGCCTTCACGGGTTCCGCGGGCGGTGACTGCACAAATAGCGCGATCAATGCCATCGCTGATGTCCACGCCGCATTCCTGGCCGGGCAAATTCCCAATGACGTGAGCGCCGCCAGTCTAAAAATTGCAGGTTGCACACTCGGGCCGCCGATTTCTTGCAACGGCACGGGCATACCGCTGAACGACGGCACGAACCCGGCTGGAAGCACCATCATCAATTATGGCCTACCCAACAGCGTCACTGTGGATAACGCCGTCGGCAAGATCGATTATCAACTGAATGCAAAAAACACCCTGAGCGGACTTTATTTTTTCGGGAACAACAACGGCACAGTGCAGGATGCGTCGCAGCTGCAGACCAAGTGGCTGACGCAGATTCACACGCGCGCCCAAGTGGCCGGCGTGAACTGGGTGTGGACTCCGGCCGCGCAATGGATCAACGAAGCTCGCTTCGGTTACAACCGCCTCTACCAGCCCACGTTTCCGAATGACCACAATGTGTTGGCCACCAGTTATGGTTTGAATACAGGAGTCACTAACCCCCTGTACGGCGGCCTGCCGCGCATCAACGTTCTTGGATTCTTTGGATTTCCCGTGGCCGGAATTGGAGGATTCAATTGGCCCAAAGTTCAGGGTCCTGATGATCGCTATCAGTTTGTCGATCACATCTCCCGTACGATTGGAAAGCACGTCGTTAAATTTGGTGTCGAGGAGCACCGCGATAGTTTCACCGGCGGGGCCTATGGTGGAACGCGCGGACGGTTCAAATTTCTTGGTGGCACCGCCTTTACCGCTAACGGTATTGCTTCTTCTGCGATTGAGGACTTCTTTGCCGGTGCTCCCCTCAATGGCAGTCTTCTTACCGGCGACCCTACCCGGCACATTCACAACTGGGGAACGGCATTGTTTGTCGAGGACGATTGGCGCGTCACTAACCACCTGACGCTCAATCTCGGCTTGCGGTATGAAATCAGCACTGTCATTAAGGACGACAAGAATCAGCTTGCGAATTTCGATCCCAATGTGGGGTTGGTACAAGTGGGCAAGGGCATTAGCGGACCTTACAACCTCGATCCTTATAACTTCGCTCCGCGAGCAGGTTTCGCCTGGGATATCGCTGGCAACAACAAGACGGTGATTCGCGGCGGTGCGGGCATCATCTACGAAACGATCAATTGGGAGGCGTTCCTGGCGCTGAACAACAATATTGGTCTCTCAACAATTCCAACCGGCGGCATTGGAGTCACGCCCGGGACGGGGAACATTGCCACCGGGCTCATCACCTTCCCAGGACCATCTTTGAACTGGGACAATGTTAGCGGCGGCACAGTCTTCCCTACTGGCACCATTGACTGCAGCGTGGCGACTGGCAGCCCATGCACCATCATGGGAATCACACAAAATTTCAAAACGCCGTACGTCTATACGTGGAACCTGGACGTGCAGCATGCGTTCAATTCCAAGATTACTCTGGAGACGGCCTACGTAGGCAATCACGGTTCGAAGCTCGTCGGCATCCGCGACGTTAACCAGAATATTCCGGCCTTAGATACCAAGGGAGACGGCCAATCCGGCAGACCGTTTAATGGGGCATTTCCGTTCTTGAGCTTCGTCTATCAGATCGGGAATATCTATAAATCGAATTACAACGGCCTGCAGGTAACGCTGACGGGTAGGGACTATCATGGGTTCACATTTCTCGCGGGATATACATACTCGCATGCGCTGGACGACGTCGGCGCTAATTGGGACTTCGGCGCCGGTTCCGGCTTACCGATGGACAGCTATCACCCGCAACGCGAGTACGCCAGCAGCGATTACGATATGCGGCATCGGTTCACCCTTTCCGCTACATACGCCATACCCGGAGTGAAAGGATACGGGCAGTTGTTGGAAGGATGGCAGGTAAACACCATCGTCAGCGTGTTTGGTGCGCAACCTTGGGGTGTGATTGACACCGGAACTAATCTTAGCCGCACGGGTGAGGGTGTAGACCGTTGGAATTTCACCGGAAGTCCGTCGGACTTCAAGGCGACCAAGTCCACTGGTGTCCCGTGGATCGCCAACACGAACTTCGTGACCGACGCAACCGGAAACGTGGTCGGAGCGGCGCCGGGCGCACCCGCCGCGGCCGCTACGTGCATCGCCGCTGCCGGCAGCCAGGCCGCGGCCAATCAACTCGCTGCGTTTGGGTGTTACGCGGAGGGCAAGTCGGTGATGACTCCGCCCGCGCCCGGCACGTTTGGCACCATGGGCCGCAACACCTTCCGCGATTTTGGTTTCCGCAATGTGGACTTCTCCGTAGTGAAGATTTTTCATTTCGGTGAACGCGTCAACATGCAGCTCCGTGGGGAATTTTTCAACGTCTTCAATCACCCGAACTTTGCCAATCCATTCGGGGGACAAAACGGCTGGGGGCATAACGACCCGTCGGTGCCTGGCGCGGGAGGATTCGGCTGTTCCTGCGCGACCCCGGACGTGGCGGCTTCGAATCCGGTAATCGGTTCGGGCGGAAGCCGAGCTGTGCAAGTCGGTTTGAAGTTTATTTTCTAGGGTGCGCCCGCGAACTTCCTGACTGCTGCGCGCTCGAAACAGTTTCAGAGGGCGCAGCGCAGCATAGGCCCGCCATCGATTTCTCATACGACCAAACCAAAAAAGGACAAAAGGGGACATGCCAAATAGATCCACGGAACTCCGGCGCTTATTGGTTTCCGCAGCTCTGCTCGTTTTGCCGATGTTGCTTGCTAAGCCAGCGCTTTCGCAGGAAAAAGCGGAACGCACCATCGACGAAATCAAAGTCGA
>Ga0210409_10008160_pt1 | contig 10696 bp, 13 predicted proteins | sample IncBWH17MmetaG_FD_161649 | JGI IMG/M metagenome (GOLD analysis project Ga0210409, IMG submission 161649) | Forest soil microbial communities from Barre Woods Harvard Forest LTER site, Petersham, Massachusetts, United States - Inc-BW-H-17-M | ecosystem: Environmental > Terrestrial > Soil >...
ACTCGACTGCTGCGTCGTACCACGGCTGTGCATTGTCGGGGCGCATTATACACATCCAGTGGTGCATTAATTACCGACCGACCGAGGGCACTCGATGCGCGAGAATGCTTCGTGGGCGAGTTTTCGGCGCACCTTCGTGCCAATTCCGCATGAGACAGCCTGACGAGCGGCCGCCGGACGCTACCAGGTGGGCCTCGGGTATACGCCGATCCAGTCCGGGTTGCTGATGGTGCCGCAGGCACTCGCGGCCATGAGCCTGAAGATGAGCATGCCGCGCATCCTGGCGCGCTTCGGTTATCGCACGGTGCTCGTGTCCAACACTGCGATGTTGGGTCTGCTCATCATCCTGTTCGCGAGCATCGCAGCCGCCACGCCCGTGTGGCTCGTCGTCGGGCAGCTCTTCCTGTTTGGTTTCCTTCAGTCGCTGCAGTTCACCAGCATGAACACGCTCGTCGGCGCCGAGGCGGCGGGCGATGCCAGCACCATCGCCAGCATGGCGCAGCGGCGCCCGCGGGCGACTGCGCACGAAGACACGCGGCGTATAATCGGCTCAGGCGTCGGCTCCCCTCAAACAGGAAACAATAACCATGACAACGACTCCGTCCGATGAAGCACGCCAGCTTCGCGAGCAACTAAGCGGCGCGGTTAGTCGCCATTGGGTGCTGTTTCTTTCCGAAGGCATCGCGCTGGTCATTCTCGGCCTGCTGGCGCTGATGGCTCCGGCCATCGCTTCCGTCGCGGCGACGGTGTTCTTCGGCTGGATCCTGCTGCTGAGCGGCATCGTGGGACTCGTGGCCACCTTCCGCGCCCGGCGCGCTCCCGGGTTCTGGTGGTCATTGCTGTCGGCGCTGTTGGGCACCGTGGCCGGGGTGGTACTGCTGGGCTGGCCGTTGCAGGGAACTCTATCGCTGACGGCGGTGCTGATCGCGTTCCTGCTGCTCGAGGGCGCGCTGTCCATCATGTACGCGCTCGAGCATCGCGGCGCTCTCTCGGGCCGCTGGGGCTGGATGCTCGCCAGCGGCATCCTCGATATGGGCCTGGGCCTGCTGCTGCTCGCCGGGCTGCCCGGCACGGCGCTGTGGGCACTCGGCCTGCTCCTCGGCCTGAACCTGCTTTTCGGCGGATGGGCGTTGATCTTCATGGCGCTGCACGCACGCCCTGACTCTGCCCGCACGCCTGCGACCTAGTCAGGCCACTTATGAAAATCGCTGTCGAGGTGATCGGCTGGATCGGCGCCACTCTCATTGTGGGTGCGTATGCACTGTTGTCGGGCGGCAGGCTCAAGGCGGAATCGCTCACCTACCATGTCATCAACATTCTGGGCGCGGGCGGCTGCATGCTGAACAGCGGCTGGAATGGAGCACTGCCCTCTGCAGCACTGAACATCATCTGGATCGGCATCGGTCTGCACGCCTTGCGGCAACATCGCCGCTTGCACGTCAAGGCTGGCTGCGCAGGCTAGTCGTGCTGGCGAGCCGGGACGACCTGGGGGCGGCTGCCACGCCGCCTTGATTGATGCCACGCCGCGGCTGGCTCATAGCACTCCTGCTCGTGGTTGCGGCGGCAGCACCCCTGCCTGCCGCCGCCACCTGCAAGCTCCGGGTTGCCGAGATGGCCGTGACCATGAGCGAGCTGCGGCCGATGGTTCATGCGCAGATCAACGGCACCGATGCCCTGTTCATCGCCGACAGCGGCGCGTTCTACAGCATGCTGACACGCGGCACTGCGGCTGAATTCAAACTGCCGCTGGCGTCGCTCCCTTTCGGATTCATGCTGCGTGGAGTGGGCGGAGAAGCGCAGGGGTGGTTGACTCACGTCAGCACTTTCACGCTCCTGGACGTTCCACTCCACAACACCGAGTTCATCGTTGTCGGCAACGAGCTCGGCGCAGGCGCGGCGGGCGTGCTGGGTCAGGACGTGTTCCGGATCTTCGGAGACGTCGAGTACGACCTGGCGAACGGCCTGATCCGCATCGTGAAGACCAAGGACTGTCGCGACTCGCCGCTGGCCTACTGGGCGAAAGCGCAGCCCTATTCAGCTATCGAAATCGACCATGCGACGCCTGCGTCGCCACACACCACCAGTGTCGCATTCCTCAATGGCACAAAGATCCGCGTCATGTTCGACACCGGTGCTGCCACTTCGGTGCTGACGCTGGAAGCCGCGAAACGTGCCGGGATTACCCCCAACAGCGAGGGCGTAGTCCCCGCCGGGGAGTCGTACGGCATCGGGCGGCGGGTGGTGAAAACCTGGATTGCGCCGTTTCCGAGCTTCAGGATCGGCGATGAGGAGGTGCGCAACACGCATCTGCGCTTCGGCGCAGGTACGATGCTGAATGTCGACATGCTGATCGGCGCCGATTTCTTTCTGTCGCATCGGGTCTACGTCGCCAACACCCAGCACAAGCTCTACTTCACCTACAACGGTGGCCCGGTGTTCAATCTGACTGCTCGACCGGCGGTGGCGAATAACAGCCTCGCGCCGGCCGGAACCGCGCCGACCGATGCCACGGCGCAGACCCGCGCGCCGGCCGCTGCGTCCGCAGATCAGCCCGCCGACGCTTCGGGTTTCGCGCGTCGTGGGGCCGCCTTCGCGGCACGTCGTGACTTTGAACGTGCGATTGCCGACCTGACACGCGCCTGCGAGCTCGCCCCGGCTGAGGCGAATTACTTCTACCAGCGCGGCCTGGCTCATTGGGGCAACCGGCAACCGGATCTGGCGATGGCCGACCTCAACCAGGCACTCAAACTGAAGCCGGACAACCTGGCCGCCCGCGTGGCGCGCGCCGATCTGCACGTGACGCGGCAGGAAATTCCGGCAGCGGTCGCCGATCTCGACGCCGCGGAGCGGGCGGCCCCCAAGGAAGCTGATGTCCGCATCCGCATGGCGGACCTCTACCTGCTCGCGGGGGAGTTCGCATCGGCGGCCCTTCAGGTCACTCTGTGGATCGATGCGCACGGCTGGGACAATGTGCAGATGCCGCGAGCGAGGTTTCTGCGTTGCCGGGCGAGAGCGCTGTGGGGAGAGGAGCTCGACAAGGCGCTCAACGACTGTGATGCCGCCGTGAAGCTAAGACCCAATACGGCGGCTTTCCTCGAAAGCCGCGCACTCGTGCAGCTGCGCCGGGGCGAGTACGACAAGGCAATGGCCGACTACGATCGCGCCCTGAGCCTGGGATCAAAGGATCCCTGGACGTACTACGGCCGGGGCCTGGCAAGATTGCGCAAAGGCATGACCGCCCAGGGGCAGGCGGACCTCGCCGCGGCAGGTGCGCTGCGGCCGAAAATCGCGGAGGAGGCGGCCAGGCGTGGCATCTCGCCGTAGCGAGCGCGCAGCGCGCCGCTCCTCGACTGATCGCCGGCTAGATTTTCGACATCGCCTGCGCCAGGACCTTCTCTTTTTGCTCCTGCTTGAGCCCCAAGGACTCGATCCTTATCAGCACGTCCTTCTTCGCAGCGCTGAATCCCCCCGCGACGGTGGGGCCCGATGCCTCCCACGCAGGATTCGCAGTCGGGGCGCCCCCGGCCATGACCTGCTCCGTCGCCTTTGTCGCGTTCGGCGAAACCTGCAGGCTGCTCGCAAACCCCTTGGCAGCGCCCTGAATCAGTGAGGTTTTCTCGCGGACGTCCCGGAAACCGCCGGTCCACTGGACCGTGAGTTCGGCCTGCATGCCGATATTGCCTGCAGCCGCTTGCGGAAACGTACAGGTATCGCCCTTGGAGGTCGGGTCACCGCTCAGTGGCCCCATGATTGCTTCGGCTTCCGCACGGCTGAGCAGCGTGCAGGGATCAACGTGCTTTGGGCGGTGGGCGGTCTCATAGGCGATGGCAGGCTCCACGGCCCTGGTCCCGTCGATCGACAGCGGCTTGTCGAGGCGCTTGAGCGCCGCATCCGCCAGCTTGGCGGCCTGTGGGATCGTTACCGACGTCGTGCCGCCGATGTCGATGCTCACGGTCTGATCACCGCGCAGCGCCATGAAAGTGCAACAGGTCATGACGCGCGCCTCATCCCACTCGCCCGCGATCTCGGAGCCGTCGGCCAGATGCAGCATGCCCTTCGTAGGTCCCTGGTTGGTCATGGATGCGACCGATCCGAACATCCTCCAGACCATCGCGCCGCCGCTCCAGGACACCTCGACCACGATGGTGTGGAAGCCGGCATCTTCGTAGGTGCAATTCTCGCCCCCTGCCTGCGGCGCGCCTCCCTGAGTGTGGAAGGGCGGCGTCGCGAGCGGGGCACCGAGTACGCCTTCGACCTCCTTCGGATCGAGCAGCGAGCATGGATCCTGTTCCGCCGGCGGTTCGGCGGCGGTCTTCGTCGTCGCCACTACGGGCGTGCTGCTCGATCGGTGGCTACAGCCGGCCAGCAGTGTCAGAGAAAGAATCGAGGTGAGGAATACAACACGCGGCATCATGGAAGACCCTCCCGCCTGCGTCGTCGCGCTGCGCGGCGCCGACCTGGGCTGAACGGCGCGCCGTAGGCAACGGCAGAATCGCGTTCGATTGTGCACCAAAGCCGCGGTTGCCGCGAAATTTCGTGGGGATTAGATTACGCTGCGAACGCTGCGCCGGGCCGAGACAGGGGGCAATTCAAATGACGCGCACGTTGACGATCCTGCTCGCCGCATTGCCGCTGCTCGCCGCGCTCGTGCCGGCGCGTGCCGCGTCCGTGGTGCCGCTGAGCCAGGGGCTGGCCTTCACCAGCACACAGCACATGGGTCTGATCTCCTCGGTTGGCTCGGTCCCGATCGCCGACACCGAAGCTGTCTATTCCGTGACCGGCGTGCAAGCTGACAAGGTGTCTTTTGCGTTCTACCTCAGCAGCCCTGAGGATTCTTCCGCGCGCAAGATCCTTGCGAAAACGAAGAATCGCTTCGAGCGCGACGTCAATCGAACGGATCTGCAATCGGCGGCGCGCCTGATCATCACCTTCAGCAGCGATGATCCCAGGCTGTTCCCGGGGCAGACTTTCGCCGGCACTTCCGCCGCGGTGCTTCAGGCTCTGAGCTCGCAGGGCCAGGTGCCCTTCGTGCTCGGCGTCAACGAGCCGGATCAGGGCCTTGGCGCGTTCGCAGGCATCGGTGCGTCACTGGCAAAGTCGACCCCCGCCGGCGGCATACCGGCCAACATCGGGGGATTCATGATGAGCCTCGGCGTCTCGCGTCACTACTATCGCGGTACGCTCAAGCGCGTCGGCACGGCCGCCGAGCCCTTCTCGGTGTTGTTGAACGGCAAGCGCACCACCGTTCCGGCGCTGCACGCGCGCGGTGACATGACGTTCGTCGACAGGACGATCACGCCCGAGCTGTGGTGGCTGGACGATCCCGGCAACCCCATGACGCTCAAATGGGTGGTCTCGAGTGTCAATTGCTACGAGATCGTCACCCGGATCGATTTTGCGCCGCCGGGAGGGGACGCGTCCGGCGGCGGGGGTGGTGGCGGCGGTGGCGGTGCGGCCGCCGGGCTCACGGGTAAGGATTGCCGTTCAGAGCTCAGCGGCGTCTACTTCACCACCGCGAGCGCCGAGGTGGTGGAGGCCTCCCTGCCGGCGCTGCAGCGCTTTGCCGCACTCATGGCGCAACACCCCGACTGGGTCGTAACCGTCGAAGGGCACACCGACAACGTCGGTTCGGCGGAATACAACATGGATCTGTCGACCCGCCGTGCCAATGCCGTGCGCGAAGTGCTGATCAGTCAGCTCAAGGTGCCCGCCAACCGGCTGCTGGCGAAGGGCTACGGGCTGACGCGTCCGGTGGAGACCAACGCCACTGACGAGGGGCGCGCCCACAATCGTCGCGTCGAAGTCAGCCGCAGCTGTCATTGAGTCCCGAACGGTCTTAAAGGGAGGTCCCATGTCCGGTAACATCCGAGTGATCGCAGGCGCCATGGGCGCATTGGGATTCGCGGCGGTGCTGGCGCTTGCCGCGCCACCGGCTGCGGTGATGGAGATTGATCTCGGGCTGTGGGAAGTCAGCTCGCATCCGCAGATCAGCGGCGCCCCGGCGATTCCCGAGAGCCAGCTGGCGCAGCTGTCTCCCGAGCGGCGCGCGATGCTGGAGGCGGCGCTCGCGCGCGCCGCGCAGCCGCGCAAGTTCAAGGAGTGCATGACGGCCGAGAAGCGCACACAGGGTTTCGGCTCCCACGACATGCAGCGCTCCGGCTGCAAAGTCACCGTGGTGACTAACACGAGCAGCGAGTACCAAATGCACCGCGAATGTACTACCGAAAAGGGCAAGACCTCGGAGTCGGGACATTTCAAGCTCGACGGGCGGCGTCGCGTATCGGGTACTGTTGACCTGGTTCGCTCGGCAGAGGGCGAGACCACCACGATGCATAACAGCATCGAAGCGAAGTGGCTGTCGGCCGATTGCGGCGACGTCAAGACATTTCAGATGGAGAAATAATCCGCTTGCGCGGGGACTGGCGCCTGGTGATCCACTAGCCGTTCCCGGAGAACGTCCCGTCAACGCCGTACCGGCCAGTGCGTTAGCATGACAGCGGTGAAGGCCCGTGTCGGCCACCGCCTGAGGTTACGGTCATGGTGAAACCGCTGCTGCCTGCCACCGTCGTCGCTGTCGCCTGCGCCGTGACGGCCTGCACGACACTCTATGTAAAGTCCGACGTGAACACGGCCCTCATCGGCACGGTCCACTGCACTACCTTCGCATGGGCCGGCTCGTTTCGCGGCAACAGCCCGTTGCGCAACACCATCGCGAGTCCGCTCAACGAGAGCCGACTGCGCGCCGCCATTGCGGCTCACCTGAAGACCGGCACGATCGAGGCCGCGCCCGGGAACGCCGATTGCCTGGTTGGCTACGGGATCGGGGCAACGAACGTGGTGGAGGATCCCTGGCCCTATTACGGCTGGGGTTACGGCTGGGGTTATGGGTGGGGATATCCGTATGGCGGCTGGGGCTGGCCGGGACCGTACGTCTACCGTGAGGGCATCATCGCGGTGGATCTCTACGATGCGAGGAGCCATCAGCCCCTGTGGCACGCCTCGGTCGACCAGAGTCTCTTCGGCGCGAGCGGTGATGAAGCTGCGAAGAGAATAGAGGCGGCGGTGGCGGCGATCTTCACCAAGTACCCGGGCTGAGGGGCAGCCGGCTCGAGCGCGCATTGAAGCGCGCATTTCTTGTCCACGGGCGCCGCGCGGCGCAAGATCCGACCGATGAGTCCCCTCGGTCTGGGCGTGGTGTTCTTGAACGTGCTGCTCGAGCAGCTCGGTGCTCCGGTACCCGCCATCCCGACCCTCATCGTCGCGGGCGCGCTGGCCGCGGATGGGCGGCTGTCGGGCGCCGCCCTGTGCGCGCTCGCCGTGTCGGCGTGCCTGATCGGCGACAGCGCCTGGTATCTGGCCGGCCGTTTCTACGGTGCCCGCGTCATGAAACTGCTTTGCCGGGTCTCATTGACGCCTGACATCTGCGTCGGTCAGACGCAGGCAAGCTTCGAGCGCTGGGGCGCCAAGGCGCTCGTCATCGCCAAGTTCGTCCCGGGCCTGTCGATGATCGCCCCACCGCTCGCCGGAGCGACGCGCATGAGCTACCCGCGCTTCGCCAGCTTCAGCGTCCTGGGCTCCTCCTTGTGGGTCGGGACGGCGCTGCTCGCAGGAGTCTTGCTCAAGCCGCAGATCCTGCCGCTCCTCCCGAGGCTGGCAGGCCTGGGTGGCGCGGGGCTCGCGATACTGCTCGTACTGCTCAGCGCCTACGTCCTCTTCAAGTGGTGGGAGCGGCGGCGCTTCTACGCCGCCCTCGAGATGGCACGCATCAGCGTCGATGAGCTTCATGCGCAGATGAGCGGCGCTGCTGCGCCGGTGATCGTCGACGTGCGCTCCCCCACCGCGCAGGGCCTTGAGCTGCGCCGCATCCCCGGCGCGCTGCACGTCCCGATGCACGAGGTCGAGCGGCACATGGGGGAGCTGTCCCGCGACAGCGAGATCATCCTCTATTGCAACTGCCCGAACGAGGCGTCCGCCGCGCAGGCCGCGCGCGTGCTGCTGAATCACGGCTTCCGTCGCGTGCGTCCCCTGCGCGGCGGGCTCGACGCTTGGATCGCCGCCGGTTACGCGGTCGAAGAGATCGCCGCCGGCGTCAGCGTGCCGGCATTGGTACCGGCGCCCGTATCTGCTCCCTCGGACACGGCAGCGCGCCGCAGCGACGTCAATCCGGCTTGAGCCCGTAAGACGTCCAACTCCCGGGAGATGCTGCCGGCACCGCGTTGACTCACACCCGAGCGTGCTCCGCGGTCTTGTCGGTGTGGAGCCGTGCGGCGCTTGCGGCGCGCGGATTCCCGCGCAGGCGGTGGCGGATCTCGCCCCACAGCGCGGCATAAATGAGCGCGGCAGCGCTCTTCGGTGCGCACGCCGGCAGCGGCGCCCGCCGCACACTCATGCGCTCGATCTCGCTCCAGTACGGCACCTCCGTGTGGAGGATCCCCGGGAACTGCGCGCGCGCCTGCGCGACCAGCTCCTGGTGCAATGAGCGGCGCCGGTCGACCATGGAGAAAAACGGCAGCAGCAGGAGATCATTCCAGCCCTCGCCGGCCAGGAAGTCATACAGCTGCACCAGCATGCGCAGCGAGAGCGGCGTGGGCACCAGCGGCACGATGAGCACGTCGGCGGCGCGCAGGACGTTCTCCGACAGCAGCGAAATACCGGACGGACAATCGATGAACAGCACCGCGTAGATCTCGCGCAGCGGGCGGCTCATCTTCAGCAGCCGCTCGGTCGGATGGCGGTGCGCGGCGAGATGCACCGGGAAATTGCGGTAGGAAAAATCCGCCGGCAGCAGGTCGAGCCCTGGGTAGCCGCTTGCCAGGATCAATTCCGGCAACTCACGCTTGCCGGCGAGCAGCTTCTTCGCCGAGGCGTGCTCGCGGCCCTCCCCGCGCAGCGCGTAGGTCGCCCCACCCTGCGAGTCGAGGTCCCACAGAAGCGTGGCACGGCCGTCGGCCGCGCACAGGTAGGCGAGGTTCACCGCGGTAGTGGTCTTGCCGACGCCGCCCTTGATATTGGTGACCGCGATGATCTTCACGACGCGAGCATACGCCCGCCGCAAAGCGAAACGAACACCGAGCGCGCAGGCTCCCCGCGGGGCGTGAGGCCGTTCAGTCGCGGCGCTCTGGGCTCCGCGCCATCAGACGGTTGCGCACCAGCACGCCGAGGTGGCCGACCAGCAGCAGTGCAGCGGCGATGTACGAGGCGATGATCAATTCCATGATGAGGCCCTCCAGGGATATCGGCGCGCAGTGTACGCGCACGCGCTTGGTGTTGGATGATCCAGTCCACCAAATGGTGTCATGCGGCGCGAACTCAAGCGGCGCCGACCCATCATGGACAGGCACATCTCACCCCTTGGAGAGAGAGACGCCGCGCGTTTTTCAGGCGATCGAGCCGGGCTTGCGCAGCATCTTGCCGATCTCGGCGGCGTGCGCCTCCTCGGCGGCGATCTGCGCGCGGGCGTATTCCTCCAACATGATGTTGCGCCCGGCAACCGCGGCGAGGAGTTTGCGGTATTCAGCGAGACCCTCCTGCTCGTGCGTGAGCGCTTCGCGCAGGATCTCGTCGACGTTGTGCTTGTGAGTCTCGAGCAGTGGGCCGATCTTCAGCGAGGGGTGGCCGCCGAGATTGGTGATGTGCTCGCCCGCCTGCACTGCATGGGCCTGCGCCTCCTGGGCCTGGCCGCGCAGCCAGGCGACGATCGGAATGCGGTTGTGCCCGAAGATCATGAAGGAGTAGTGCAGGTAGCGCACCAGTCCCGCGAGCTCCAGCTCCAGGATGTGCTTGAGGGTATCGACCACCCGTGCGGTCTCAGCTTTGCCGAGCTCGGAGGTCATGCGGGTCTCCCGAAAGGGTTGCGCTGCGATGGTAAGCCTTCTGGTGGTGTATCGTACATGCCGGCATCCGGCGGCACGGAGCGTACCCATCATGAGCGGCTTCTACGACATCGCGGTCACCGGGATCGATGGCACGCCGGACCTGGTGGGTGCGTTGCGCGGTAAGGTAACGCTCGCCGTCAACGTCGCCAGCCGCTGCGGCCTGACGCCGCAGTACGCGGGTCTCGAGCGGCTGCAACGCGAGTTGCAGGGTGAGAATTTCACGGTGGTGGGCTTTCCCTGCAATCAGTTCGCCGCTCAGGAGCCCGGGAGCGAGGCGGAGATTGCCGCCTTCTGTCGCAGCAACTACCAGGTGAGCTTCCCCCTGAGCACGAAGCTCGAGGTCAACGGTGCCAATCGTCACCCCCTGTACCGCTTCCTCACCTCACCCGACAACGGTATCGAAGGCGACATCAGCTGGAACTTCGAGAAATTCCTTATCGGCCGCGATGGTCGGGTGCTCAAGCGCTATCCCCCGGAAACGAAGCCCGAGGACAACGGTCTGATGCAGGACATTGCCGAGGCGCTCTAGCCGACCGCCATGCCGGATTTCGAGTTCGCGATCCTCGGCGCGGGCGCGATGGGCTCGATCCTCGGAGCCCACCTTGCCCGCGCAGGTCACAAGGTGGTGATGCTGGCGCGCGGCGAGCGCGCCGCGCATCTGGAACGGAACGGACTGACCATCCGCGGGCTCGCGGAGTTCACCGTCGCAGTGCCGACGCTGCGCGATCCGCAGGCGCTGCGCAGCGCCGGCACGCTGATCGTCGCGACCAAGACACCCGGCACCGCCGCCGCCCTCGGCGCGCCGCGGCACGCGCGGTTCG
>Ga0210409_10008161_pt1 | contig 10695 bp, 7 predicted proteins | sample IncBWH17MmetaG_FD_161649 | JGI IMG/M metagenome (GOLD analysis project Ga0210409, IMG submission 161649) | Forest soil microbial communities from Barre Woods Harvard Forest LTER site, Petersham, Massachusetts, United States - Inc-BW-H-17-M | ecosystem: Environmental > Terrestrial > Soil >...
CCGCCTCGCGCGTTTCGCAATAGCGTCGATCCAGCCAAACGCCGATGCTGATCCTCTCCGGAGAGAAGCGAGCCATAAACAAAAAGCTCCAAGGCGGCTCGCGGCAGAGGGTGGGGCTAGGGGCGAAACGCGCGAGGCGGATCGACGGCTGGGCGCCGGACGACCCCGTGGGGCGTGTCGAGAGCATCGATCATCCATCCGTTGCCCGCGTAAAGGCCCACATGGCCAGGCCACCAAAGGACATCGCCCGCGCGCACGTCCGTCAGTGAAACTTCGGTGAGCTCCGACGCAATCGCCCCCGCCGTGCGCGGCAGGCGTACGCCGGCGGTGTGCCATGCGCGCTGCACGAGTCCGGAGCAGTCGAAGCATTCCGGCCCTGTGCCTCCCCAGCAGTAGCGTCGACCCACCTGGGCCGCCGCATAGTGGACCGCGGTCCACGCGCGCGGCGTGGTCGTCGGTTCGTCCCCAGCCCATGCGCGCGCGACCAGGGCGCCGGACCCCCTGGAGTGCACGTGCGGCGTGGTGGACGCGCACCCCGCCGCGGTCAAGGCGATGCTTAGCGCGCCCGCAGTGCGGAGGAAAAAAGGCACGGGGCGCATTGTCCGGCGCCGCGCCTCGAAACGTAAAGTTCGAGGCTGTTTTTCCGAGCCGCACCCGGTCCAGCGGGACACACAAGCGCCATGCACCGAGCTCCCGAATGGTGTCTCGCCGCTTGCATGGCCTCGATTGCGGCATGCGGCGCCTCGGCTCAGCGCCCCGAAGTCGCGCCGCCTCAGCAGGCTTCCTCCTTGCCTCCGCCGGCAGCGGCACCCGACGTCAAACCACCGGTACAGCTCGTCCCGCCCTCGACCGAGGGCAACCCCTTCGCGGGAGCGCGCTTCTATGTCGACCCCACGTTCGTGGCCAGGGTCGAGTCGACGGTCAAGGGCTCACCCGCGAACGCGGCGCTTCTCAAGAAGGTCGAGGCTTTCCCAACAGCCATATGGATCGACTCCATCAAGGCCGTCGGATCCGTCGCCAAAGCGCTGGACGATGCAGCAGCGCAGCAGAAAAAAGAAGGTGCACCGGTGGTGACGGTCTTCACCGTCTACGACTTGCCCGAGCGCGATTGCTCCGCCGCAGCCTCGAGCGGTGAGCTGAGCGTCGCCAACGGCGGCGAGAGGCGTTACCGAAGTGAATTCATCGACCCGATCGCCGCGGCCTTCAAGGCGCATCCAAAGCAGCGCATCGTGGCCATCGTCGAGCCAGATTCACTTCCCAACGTGGCCACCAACCTGAACGTCCCGAAGTGCGCCGCGGCAGAGCAGGTGTACCGTCATTCCGTCGCGTACGCGGTCCAGTCCCTTTCGCTTCCCAACGCCTCCGTGTACCTCGACGCCGCCCACGCAGGATGGCTCGGTTGGTCGAAGAATCGCGCGAGTATCGCGAAGATCTTCTCCGAGGTCCTTGCCGAGGCGGGAGGTCCGGATAAGATTCGCGGCTTCGCGACCAACGTGTCCAACTACGACACGCTGACGCCCGGCGACATCCCGAAGCTGGATGCATCGGATCCGGCCACCGACGAGCTCACCTACGTGCGCATCCTGGACGAGGCGCTGACGGAAGCTGGGATCGTCGGCAGGGCCTTCATCATCGATACGAGCCGCAACGGTCGCGCGGGGATTCGAACGAAGTCGAGTAGCTGGTGCAACGTCAAGGGTGCGGGCCTCGGCGAGCGCCCTCGAGCCGCCCCGACGCCGTTCGTGGACGCGTATTACTGGATCAAACCGCCGGGGGACGCGGATGGTGGCTCAGACCCGGGCGCGCCGGGCTTCGACGACAGCTGCGGTCCCGGATCCCCCGATAGCGAGCAAGGAGCTCCGCGCGCCGGTGCCTGGTTCGAAAAGTACTTCATCGAGCTCGCGAAAAACGCCAATCCGCCCCTGTAAGAACCGCTGGAATTGCGTTGGGGATTGCGTTGACAGGCGTGTGGTAGAGGTGTAAAACTACAACCATAGGGGCAGACCAACCTGTTGGGACGTTTCGGCGTGAGGGCGCCGGTGCGTGCAGGTGGCAATAGCGTGGCCCCTGTGGAGAACGGCGATGATCGCACGTCCTGGGAGGCTTTTCGTTCACGGTACGTTGTTCGCGGGCGTGATTGCCGCTGCCACATGGGTCGGCGCATGTGGCAATTCAGGAGGGACTGGCGCCAACGGTGCCGGGGGATCCTCCAGTGGGTCCTCGGGAGCGAATGGTGCGTCGTCCGGGAGCGATGGTGGCATGCCGTCGCTGCTGCCCGACGGAGGCTTTTCTAGCGGAAGCAGTTCGTCGGGGAGCGGCTCCTCCGGAACTGGTTCGTCGGGAACGGGCTCGTCATCCGGGTTGGGAAGCTCGAGCGCGGCCTCGATGCCCGACGCGAGTTCTGCGAAGGGCAACTTCACGGCGCCCGACTGCCCCGGCTGCACCTTCCCCGCGTCGAACGCTCCAGCATGCGCCTCGACGGCGCCGGCGATCAACATCGTCTATCCGCCCGACAACGTGCTCGTGCCGCCGAACATGAACGTCATGTCGGTGCAATGGACGCCCTTCGGCGCGTTCACTTCCTACGAGGTGGCCTTCACGAACTCGATCACGGACACGCGCGTCGTCACCAAGTGCGCGAACCAGACGTGGGACACGGGCCAGCCACCGATGCAATCGGGGGGCTGCGAGCTCATCGTGGATCCCATGACTTGGACGTTCCTCGTCAACGCCAATCGCGGCGGCGACCCGGTGACCGTCACGGTCCGCGGCACGACGGACGGCCTGTGCGCGTCGTCATCGATGAACAGCGTGAAGATGTCGTTCGCGAGCGATGACGTCCTCGGGGCGATCTACTACTGGAAGTCGACGGTCACGACGAACGGCGTGGGGGGCCAAATTTGGGTCAAGAGCTTCGGAGACAGCATCCCCGAACAGCAGGTCACAGGAAACACGAACAGCGCGTTGGCCGCGTCGTGCAACGGGTGCCACTCGCTTTCTCGCGACGGCTTGCGCATGGTCCTCTACTCCGACGACGACGACTCGGACGATGAGTACGGGGACGTGACCGGCTCGCTCTTCGACATGACTGCGAAGATGCCGATCGGGATGGCATACCAGGGGCGCGGCAGCGGTCAGCCGCCGGGATTCAGCACGCTGTATCCGGACCACTCCTTGTATGTCACCTCGAACGGCATGCCCCAGAATCCGACGAACACTTTCGGCCTCTGGAGCGGCAATTCGGGAAATACTCTCGCTACGGTCACGTTCGGCACCGCCGGCGACCGGCCCACGATGCCCGACTGGTCGCCCGATGGAAAGTCGGTGATCTACGTACTGCCCAACAAGGTTGGGGCCTGGGATCCCGGGGGCAGCCCGGGCTCCGGCGGCGTACGCAACGACGACGATCACGTCTTCGGCGGCAGCCTCTACACGATTCAGTACTTCGGCAAAGACGCGTTCGGCGGGCCGACGCCGTTTCTCATGTCGGGTGGGGAGAACAACTACTATCCGAGCTACTCGCCGGACGGACAGTTCGTCGCGTTTGACCGCGCGCCACACGACACCAGCGTGGCGACCATCGACGGTTGCTCCGGGACCGCGCCGCAGCGCGCCTGTCCCAACGACAGCTTCTCCAATCCTGCGGCGCGCGTGATGCTGGTCGCGAACTCTGCGGGGAGCACTCCGATCGACCTCGCGAACGCCAACGGCTCGCCTGCTTCGTCGCCTGTTCCCTTGTCGAACTCGTGGCCGCGCTGGTCGCCGTTCCTGCAGCAGTACAAGGGCAACATGCTGCTTTGGATCGCGTTTTCCTCGACGCGCGACTACGGCATTCGTGTTCGAAACCACAAAACCGGCATGTATCAGTGCTATCCGGCCGACAGCTTCGAAGATCCGGGCTCGGCTCACCACCAGGCGTTCGCCGCCGCGTGCCAGCAGCCGCAGCTCTGGATGGCCGCCGTCAACCTGTCTGCGGCCGCCGGCACCGACCCGTCGCGCGTGGCCTTCTGGCTTCCCTTCCAGGACATCACGACGCACAATCACACTCCGCAGTGGACCCAGGCGGTTGCGCCGCCACCCCCCGGTTCGGGAAGTTCCTCGGGCGGCGGATCCTCGAGCGGTGGATCGGGCTCATCGGGAAGCGGATCGTCGAGCGGCGGGTCTGGTTCGGGCGGCTGCATCCCGTCCTCGGGCAACTGCGTACAGAACCCGGGCGCGTGTTGCGCTGCGACCTCGTGCCAAGCCAACGGAACGTGCCAGCCACTCATCTTCTAGTGGGTAGATTGAAGGAGACGCGAGCATGACGATGCGAAATTGTGGGGCCGTATTCGCGGTTTGTGTTGGGATCTTGGCGGCGTGCGGCGATTCCGGGCAAACCGGATCGAGCGCCGATGGAGGGGACAGTTCGCTCCCGATCAATCTCGGGTCTTCTTCCGGAAGCGGGAACGGCTCCGGAGGTATTTCGACCTCCAGCAGTTCATGCGGGAGGGCATCGTCGACCGGCTCGGGGGGCACGTCGACGTCGAGCACCTCCTCGGGTGGTAGGTCGTCGTCGGGAAGCTCGAGCAGCGGGAACTCTTCGGGCGGCAACAGCAGCGGCGGGCTCAATTGTCCACCGTGCGCGTCCAACGCGGACTGTCAGGGCCGATGCCCCTCGGCGCCGAGCGGCAGCATCAACTGCTGCAACCCCGTGGCGGGCACCTGCTACGTGTCGACCGGGACGATGTGTACGATGACGTCTTCCGGCGGCAGCAGCGGCGCGGGCAGTAGCGGCGCGGGCAGTAGCGGGGGAGGCTGCGCTGGCCCGGGCGGCAATTGCAACCGGAACTCCGATTGTTGCAACAACAACTGCGACACGGGGAACAACGTTTGTCGGTCCATGGCGTGCGATGGCGGCGCTCCCGGTGCTCCGTGCATGCGAAACTCGGATTGCTGCAGCGGCATGTGCCGCACCTCGATGCCCATGACGTGCCGGTAAGTCAGCGTCTTCCGACGACGAGTACGTTCGAGAACGGCGTCCTTCCCCACGCGGGGTGGAGTTCGCAATGCAAGCCGCGCGACTGCAGTCGCGCGGCGATCTCAGCCACCGGGCGGAAGCAGACGCGCTCCCCACGGTTGAAACGAACGAAAGTAAAGAAGCGCTCTTCGGCGAGCGTCAAGAGACTGCGCCATCCGCGGTCCGTATCGGCTTCGCGCAAGATGAGTCGACCGCCAGAGCGGACCGCCTCGGCGGCGCGGTCGAGAATGGCGTCTTGCTCCTTTAGCGTGAAATAGTGCAGTACATCGACCAGGAGAACGGTGTCGGCTGGATCGAAGAGAGCCGTTCGAAGGTCTCCTCGCATGAAGACGGCCTCGGGACGCGCGGCATCGTTGCTCGCGCGGCCGGCGGCGCGCTTTGCCTCGGCCAGCTTTCGCTCATCCCAGTCCAGGCCGCGAACAGCGGTCGCACGACCCAGCTCGAGCAGTAGTAGTGACAACTGTCCACGCCCAGCGCCGATGTCGAGCACCGAACCAAACGCGCTCGGATCGGCGTCTGCAATCTCGGTGAGGAGCCGGGCCATGGGGTCGGACAGAAGCTTGGCGCGCAAGTAGTGAAACCGCGTGCGCTCCGCTGGGAAGCGGCTATCGGGCGATGCGAAACGGCGGGCCACCTGTTCGACGGCTCTTATCCACTCGGGCGCGTTGCTGGGCAGCCGGTACGGCTGGCGAGCACCGCGCCTCGGCAGGAGACTTGCCGCAGCAAGAGCGATTGCACCACCGAAAAGCGCCAGAGCTAGACCGACGACCGGCGCTCCAACCAGCATGAAGCCGATGAAATGGTGGAGGGCACCGGAGCGTGTCAGCTCCTGATCGAAGCGCAAGAGCGACCCCGTGCGTAACCACGCCCCTACTTGAACTTCGGCCATGAGAAGTGCTGGGGCAAAAAACGGATTGGAGACGTTCGCCATCACCCACGCGACTGCTGCGTCGAGCTGAAACCAGAGGCAAAGCATCAAGACCAACGGCGTGTGGCTGCCGAAGATGGGAAGGGAACCGATGAATAGCCCGAGAGCAGCCGAGGCGGCGGCGCGCGCCGGCGTGATGTGCGGACCGCGAAGCGTGAGCCACGCTCGCTTCAACTCCTCTCTCCACAGCGAAAAACCCGCGGGGGGCCCCGAGATTCCCATTGAGGTGGGGACCTTGTGCCGTGTTCACGGGGCACGCAACGGGTAAACGTAGAGGCACAGACGCTCGCCATCATCCATGCTCGGGGGCGGGACGAGCAGGGTCTCGAGAGGTGCCGCGACGTTGGCGACCGGGTCGTGCCGCCCCAGCACACCCACGACGAGGAGCGGACTATGAAGGCCACGAGCGATTCGGGACAGCTCGCCGGCTAGCATGGATTGGGGGAGCCTCGCAAAATGGCTGTCCCGGTCGTAATAGTGACGCCAGAAAGGCTCGAACGTCTTCTCGACGGGATCGTACGCGCGCCCTCGGTCCAGGCCCAGGAGCACCGGCTGGATCTCGTCGATGTCCCAGGAAAACGTCCCCTCGTTCGAGAAGGCGACGCCGACCAAAGGCAGCCGGTCGAGGCTCCGCGATCGGATGTCCCCGGCAACGGCGCTCCCGTCGGAATACGGGTGACGAAAGTCCGCGAAGAGCGCATAGAGCCCGAGGGCAGCATGCACGGCCAAGAGCAGCGCGACGTATGCCGAGCGGCCTCCCATGGCGGGACCCCCCGCGAGCCATAAGGCGACGAGGAAATAGACGAAGAAGAATCCATTGTGCCATCGTTGCCCGCTGTATACGAACGCGGACATCGCAACGAGGGTGGCGCACAGAGCCGCATAGCGAACTAGCGCGCGACGGTTCGACGCTGCCACGAGCCACGAAGCCCCACACAGGACCACGCCGATTCCCTGCTGCACCGTCGTGCTCATTACGTGATCGAAATTGGGCATGAAGGCGCTCGGTGCCGCCAGCGCGATGTCGAGGGGCGAGGCGTGGGTCGCTCCCCGGTAGCTGCGGTCGGGCGGAAGCAGCTGGTAGGCCGTCGCCAGGCCGCTCGCGAGCACCGCACTGGCGCAGGCTTTCGCCGCGAACGTCAGCCGGCGAACGTCGTAGCTTGCCAGCTCAAACGCGAACAAGGCTGCTGCGGCAAGGGCCGCGAGGAAGTGCACTTGGGCGAGAGCCGCGAGCACCAAGAATCGAAGCCCCCGGCGTTCTGGTGCTCGCGTGTAAAGAGCCGCGTAACCGCAAAGCAGCGCGAGGAGCGCCGCGTAGCAGCGCACGATGATCCCGTACTGGTAGAGCGGAAAGAAGCCGAACGCAAAAAGCGCCCGGGAGAGTCGCGAGAAGGGGGCAAAGGCCGCGAACAAGAAGATCGCTGTTACGGCAAAACCGAGGTTCACGATCGACAACGAGAGCGGGGACGGGGAGACTCGACTGAGCAGCCACACGAGCACGTAGTAGGCCTTCGGGTGGCCGTTGAAGCCGATGGTGGCGAGGAGCTGCCGGACGCTATCGCTCGATCGCACGACGAGCCAAGTGTTGGCCTCGTCCCGCCACCACTCGTGTCGGAATGCGACGACGAGGCCTACGAGCGCGCTGGTCACCGAGACGCTCGCTGCGAACATTGGGTCCGAGCGATGCGGCGAGGCAGCGTCCGGACGCATGCTAAGGCGAGGACGCGACTCGGCAGTCCATCGGTGAAAGCCTACAGCAAGGCTTGCGGTCGGTCGTCTCGGCGTTCGCGCGTTCGTCGAGGTGCCCGTGCCGGGGGCGGACGGCTATCCACGTGTAGCTGAAAAGGCCGTGCTAGCGTGCGCGAGAATGCGCGTCACGCACCGCACGCGGGTGTGGCTCATCACCGCCTTCTTCGCGCTCGTCTATGCCACCCTTGCCCTCTTCGCGCTCGAGGCCTTCCCTTTGTCGGGAGACGAGCACTCGTATCTTTTGCAGGGCCAAATCTTCGCGCGCGGTCGCCTTTCGGTTCCAGCGCCCCCCAATGCTCAACTCTTCTGGGTCGATCACGTCGTTATCGACGACACCGTGCGAAGCAAGTACCCGCTCGGATGGCCGGCCCTGTTGGCCCTCGGATGGCTGGTCCACGCGCCATGGGTCATAAACCCGATCCTAGCGGCGCTGACGCTGCCCCTCGTGTATGCGATCGGCGGCGCGCTGCATGGGGCCGCGGCAGGGTTCGTCGCGATGCTGCTTTTGGGCTTTGCGCCGATCTTTGCCCTTAACGCGGCGTCCTTCTATTCGCACGTCCCCGCTCTCTATGCCGGCGCTTTGTACGTGGTCGGTCTTGTAAAAAGTTTCGTCTTAAAAAAACTCGGATGGGCAAGTGTCGCTGGTCTCGGCCTGGGCCTCATGTTCCTGATCCGGCCTGCTGATGCCGCGGCCTACGGCGTGGCGAGTCTCGCCTTCTATGGATCGCCGCGGGTGCTCCTCGCGTGTGGTCTGCCCGCAGCGCTCGTCGCGGGGCTCACGCTCCCGTACCAAGCGGTCCAGTTCGGCTCACCATGGAGGAGCGGCTACGTCGCGTTCAACCCCATCGGCCGAGCTCTCTTCGGGTATCCCGATCCAACCCTGCCGAGCACCAAGTTCATTCTCTCACCGACCACCCAATGGTGGCATCTCGGCTCGTTCGTCCAGCTTGCAGAGTGGCTCGTACCGGGAACCCTGGCTCTGGCTCTCGTCCATTGGCTCCTCACTGCCGAGCGTGGACCCGTGCGTTGGTTCTTCATCTTGCTCGCAGTTTTGCCGTCGCTCGCGCTCCTTCCGTTGCCCGATATCGCTGGAGACACCTACGGTCCGCGATATCTGTTTCCGGTCCTCTTGCCACTGGCCGTGGCGGCTGGGGCGTCGTGGGTGCGGCTAGAGCCGTGGGTTTCCGCCCATCCGTCCCTGGTCGGCGTTCAGACGCGCCTCCGAACGCGAGTGTTCGTTGTGATTCTTGCTGCGCTTCTCGCATGCGCAGTCGTCCGAAGCGGAATGTACCTCGAACGAGCACATGTCGAAATCGGGCGTCGTTCGCGCCTGTATCGACAGGTTGAGGAGCTCGGCCTTGCGCACGCCGTTGTGATTGTCACGGAGGAGCGGTCTACTTTTTGGGCGCGCAACCTCGCAGACTTCGAAGGACCCGTGATCTACGTCTCGGCATGGGGCCGCACCGACGAAGAAGTCGCGCGCCTATTTCCCGATCGAGTCGCATATAGCGCTCTCCGGCCACCCGGCCGCTTTGAATGGACCATTGTCCGTGTACCTTCCACGATGAAGTAAGCTCGCAACCGGCCGTGGCCTGTCCCCTTGTCACTTGCGTCGGGCTAAGGCTACAAGGAGCCATTGTTCAGTCGCTCGCGAAGCGCGATGTCCTTGCGAGACAGCCCGGCAATGGGCGCTGAAATCCCTCCATCGGTCGCCTCATGGCCCTTTTTGCCGCGCACGGAGCGCCGTGTGCTCGCGGGCGTCTTGTTGGGCGCCGTCGGGATCGCCCTCGCCGCTGCCCTGGCATTCGCGTTCGGCACTCTTGTGCTCCGGCCGCTGGATATCGTCGAGGGGGAAATCCTGTTCGAAGCCAGTCGCATTCGCGACAAGCTGCCGCTTTACGTCGATCCTCTCGTGGGGACGCACGACTACGGCCCGGTCCCGTCGCGCTACTACGTTCTCTACACTCCGCTGTGGCCGTTTCTCGTGGCGCAGCTCCCTGCACACCTTGCCCCTACAGTCGCCCGTCTCGTGTCGGGGATCGCTTGGTTTGGGCTTCTTGTGTTCATGGCCAAGCTCGCGGCGCCTGAGCGCCGCCGCTCCGTTCTTCTGGCGGCTGCGTGCGCGGGCGGTACCTATATGCTGGCGCGAAACGCCGCCTTCGCTGGTGCTGACGCCATTGGCGTCGTGGTCGCGGGCATCGCCCTCATGAGGAGCGCGCGCGTTGCGCGCGTCGACGCGCTCTCGGGTGCCCTTTTCGCAGTCGCAGCCTGGACGAAGCCAAACGTAATCGGTCTCGCCGCGGGCGCTTTTCTCTACGAGATTCTGGCGGGCAAAGCGCGGGCCGGCAAAGCGCTATTGAGCGCATTCGCCATCAGCACCGCGCTCGCCATTTGGTCGCATTACGTGAGCGGCGGTGCTTGGCTGGAGCATCTCGTCAAGTCCACGTTCCAGCCGATCGACGCGGCGCGCGCGTTCGAGCTAACGGTCGCGCGATTCCCCCTTCTCGGCCTACCCCATTTGTTCGTGGCGTATTGCGGGTGGCGTGCTCGAAGCTCTCCCAGCGTTCGCCTCGTTCTCTCCGCGCTCACCACGAGTCTCCTATGGACGCTGCTGTCGATGGGCAAGGTCGGGAGCTCCACAAACTATTGGATGGAGCCCACCGTGGGGGCTGTCCTGCTGCTTGGATACGCTCCGATTCCGGCCATCCCATCGTGGGAGCAGGCCCGGTTCCAGACGAGCGCGGCGCTGTTCTGCTTGGGGGCGCTCGCGGTCAACGCGGCCGGGTCTCTCATTGCACTCAATGCCAGCGTCCTGCGCGGAGCGGCTGTCAGACGCGTTCGCGCTCGATGCGGAGCCGCACCCGAGGATCTCGTGCTGGCGGAGCACCCCGGTTACGAGGTCATGCTCAATGGCCGCCTTCTGGAGACACCCTATCAAATGACGCATCTCGCGCGGTCCGGACGCTATCCCCTCGACCTGTGGAAAACCGATATTGGGGCG
>Ga0210409_10008163_pt1 | contig 10694 bp, 7 predicted proteins | sample IncBWH17MmetaG_FD_161649 | JGI IMG/M metagenome (GOLD analysis project Ga0210409, IMG submission 161649) | Forest soil microbial communities from Barre Woods Harvard Forest LTER site, Petersham, Massachusetts, United States - Inc-BW-H-17-M | ecosystem: Environmental > Terrestrial > Soil >...
CCGGAACTCAGGAACTTGTTGAAGAAACTGTCGCCGCGGTCGAGCCGTTTGCGGGTGTTCTCCCGCTGCTCTTCGAGATTCGCAATTTCGTTGCGGATAGATTGGACCGTTTCGAGCAAGGTCGTGTGTGCCTGGATAGCTTCATTATGCGCAGGGTCGTGGGTGACGGTCAGGCCAGCTTCGCGGAGAAACTCCTGGAAGAGCGCGTCCATGGCTTCGAAGCGGTCCGCGTCGCGGACGTAATTGCCGAGCAGGATGTAATGCTCGAGAAAAAAAACATCGTCTTTTCCGCCGTCGAGAAAAATCAAACGGTTTTTGCAGAGCTCGTAATAGGGGGCAAAATCATCGCCAAACAGGGCGCGCCGCGTTTTTGCAATGAGATTCTCTTCCACATCAACGACAATCTGCGCCACCTGCTGGCCGACGCGGCGGATGACCGCCCGGCGGGCGGTCTGCAGCTCGGACAAGCGCGCTTTAATGACGTGGGCCTGCTGGCTGCGTTCAAAATGTTCGCCACGCTGGCGGATCCATTCCTTGCCTTCGAGAATGATGTTGGCAAACTGGTTGCCCAGTTCAAACGTGAGGAACTTGAGCAAACTCAGGCGGAAGAGCAGGTCAATTTCGATGTTTTTGTGATACTTGGCCTGGGTCAGAGAGCTTTGGAGCAGCTCGGAGAGCAGTTTTCGAAAGCTGGAGTTATCCGGTCCACGCGTGGAGCGGAGTTCGATACCGGGAAAATAGGTCGAACTGGTGTGCTGGCGAATGAGATCGAAGAGATAGTCGCGCGCCGCCTGGACGAACTTGGGGCTCAGGAAAACGTCGTGGTGGATGTTGTCCACACCAATAGCGAGCGATCCCATGGGGATCGTGACGTTGTAGCTCTTCAGATCAATGCGTGCCGATTCGGCGGCGCTGGGCGTTAGCAGTTCGTTGGCCATTTCCTTTGCCAAAGGGGCTTTTTCCAAGTTAGCAGCCAGGGGAGGGCCGGGCAAGGAATCCGGAGATTGGCGTAACCAGAGAGTTAGGAGAGCGTGGGGCTAGGAGGCCAGGACGGATCGAGAACCGTGATTCGGCGAGCGTCGCCCCCCAGGTGCTCGAGGCGCACGCGAATCTGCGGCCACGGCGAGGGTAGCGGGAACTTTTCCGACCACTCGAGAATAGCCACGGAGGGCGTTGCAAACATGTCCTCCAGGCCAAGGGTCTCAAAATCGTGGAAACTCTCGATGCGGTAAAGGTCGGCGTGATAGACCCTGGGTTGTTTGCCGTAAACGTGAACGAGGGTGAAAGTCGGGCTGGTGACGTCGTTTTCGTGGGCCGCGCCTAGGCCCGAGACAATGCCTTTGGTGAAGGTGGTTTTTCCTGTTCCCAGATCGCCGGTGAGGAGAATCAAGACAGGGGCCTTCAGCCGTTTTGCAAATTCCCTGCCCCAGGTGATGGTCTCTTCGGACGAATGGGTGATGATTTCTTCAGTCAAAGTCGCGCAACTCCCAGAGCAATTGATGGCAGGTATTGGGAAGAGAGTCGGCAATTTCGCCGGCGAGAAGGCCAGTTTCTTCATGCTGGGGAATCCATTCATCACCAGCCCGGCCGTGAAGGTAGATGCCAAGTGCAAGAGCGGGCTCCCAACGTTGTGCACCAAGGCGGGACACGGTCCCAGCAAGAATACCCGTCAAGACGTCTCCAGTACCGCCTTTGGCCATCCCTGGATTTCCCGTGGTGTTCACAAAAGCGCGGCCGTCGGGTGCTGCGAGTATGGTGTGAAACCCCTTAAGGATCACATGTGCGTTCCAAGCCTTGGCTGCCTTTAACGCAATGCCCAACCGGTCCGCTTGCACCGTCGCGGTCGAGACGCCGAGCAGCCGGGCCATCTCGCCCGGATGCGGCGTAACCACAAGATGTGGTGTCTTTCTCCTGGCCAACTCGCGCGCTCGTCCGGCAAATGCGTTTAATCCGTCGGCGTCCAGAATAAGCGGCAGCTCCGTCTGGCGGACGAGAGAAGTGATAAATCTTTGCGTTTCGCTGTGAGTTCCAATTCCCGGACCAACCGCCAAAAGAGTCTTGCTCTGCAGGAGGCTGCGCAGGCGGTTGGCTTTCCCATTCACCGCGCTGATCGTGCCCGCTTTCGTGGAGGTAAGCGGTTCGGTCATGAGCTCCGCTTGCGCCCCTGCAACAATGGGGAAAACAACATCTGGCGTTGCGACAGTTACTAAGCCTGCGCCGGCGCGAAGCGCGCCACGCCCCGCTAGAATAGCTGCGCCAGACTTACCCGAGGAACCCGCAATCACCAAAACGTGGCCGAAGCTACCTTTGTGAGAATCGGCTTGGCGAACCAAAGGAAGATCCTGGAATTCTCGTGGCTCGATCCAGCGAACCTTGCCTTTGCCAAGCTGCTCAATCAACTCACGGGGCGAACCAATGTCCCGTACGTGGAGTTTTCCGCAACAAGCCGAATCTCTGGAAATGAGCTGCCCGATCTTGGGGGCAGTGAAGGTAACAGTGACGTGTGCCCGAATGACAGAGCCCTGAGAAGATTCGCCGTCCGAGGGGAGTCCCGACGGGGTATCCAAAGCCACCACGGCTTCCGGACGAAGCGAAGTGGCATCGCCAGAGATTCTGTTAACGTCCGCGATCACGGAAGCGAGGAGACCTTCGACCTTTCCTCTCAGCCCAGTACCGAGAAGAGCATCCACGATCAAGCGCGACTTGGCGATTTCGCTGCGAAACTGATCCCATTGGGCGCGGTCCGCAATTTGCTGGATTTTAGCTCCCGACTTTTTGAGCCGAGCCAGATTTTCAGCAGCGTCCCCGCGAATCGCATTTGGCTCGGCAAAGAGATAGACGTTGGGCTTCAGTCCGCGCTCCTGAAGAAGCCGAGCGGCGACGAAACCATCGCCACCGTTATTTCCTTTGCCACAGAGAATGGCTGCGCGACTCGCAGATATGTCGTCAAAATAAGCGCAGATGAACTGAAAGAATTGCGTTCCGGCGTTTTCCATGAGCTGCAGGCTGGGAATGCTGTAACGCTCGGAGGTGAGGCGGTCCACCTCGCGCATCTCGGCAGCGGTGAGTGCTTTCATGCGAGTTTCACGGCAATATCACAGCATCCAACCGCCACTGACGTTGACGACCTGGCCGGTGACATATTCGGATTCTTCGGAGGCAAAGAAGGCGACCGTAGCGGCGACGTCTTCGACGGTGGGAGGGCGGCCAATCGGGAAGCGCGCATCGCGAACGCGGCGGGCTTCTTCAAGCGTCAATTCATTTTCATCGATACTGGAGGGATTGACGACATTCACGGTGATGCCATTCTTGGCCTCTTCCAGCGCCAATGAGCGGGATAACGCGACAACGGCGGCTTTCGCTGCAGCGTAGGCCGAGATTTTCGCTTGACCGAAGGCCCGCTCCGCACCAACTGCGCCCATATTAATGATCCGCCCCCAGCGCGCCTTCCTCATGTGCGGCAATACGGAGCGGCTCATGTACAAAACGGTGAGAAGATTCGAAGTGAAGATACTTTGCCAGTCCTCGAGAGAAGATTCCGCGAGCGTGCCCCAGCGAAAATCGCCGACGTTGTTGACGATGATGTCGAGGCGTCCAAAGCGGTCGACAACGGTCTTGACGAGCTGATCGCAGCGGTTGGAATCCGTGATGTCCGTCTCGACGGCGACACAATCCGCGCCGCCGGCCTGCAGATGGCGCAGCGTTTGCTGGGCCGCGGCTTTGTTCGAACGATAGGCGATGGCGATGCGCGCGCCATCCTGGGCTAAGCGCGAGGCCAACCCACGTCCGATACCTCTGCTTCCGCCGGTCACCAGAGCCACCCGATTACGAAGCGACATTCTCTTCCCCGACCAAATCCCTCTAAAAGATTTTCAGTATAGCCTAGTGCCGCACCGGAAGTACTACCGAAGCCGCGCGACGATAACGGTCATATCGTCGGCCTGCTCCGGGGTTCCGGCCCATTCTTCCGCGGCGGCCATGAGCGCTTCGGCCACCATAAGCGGTGCTGCTCCCTGAACCCGAACCGCAGCTTCCCTCAACCGGGGGATCCCGAATTCCTCGCCGTAGACGTTCTCCGGTTCCACCAGGCCGTCACTGTAGCCAACGAGAAGCGAACCGGGCCCGACTTTCAGTGAGCCTTCCTCATAAACATAATCGTCAACGACACCCAGAACCATGCCGCCTTTATCCAAAAGCACGGCCGAGCCCTGGCAGATAAGGAAGGCAGGCAGGTGACCCGCATTGGTGTAGCGCAGCGTTCGCGTAGCGCTGTCGTAAACGGCGATGAGAAAGGTGGCGAACCGGTCATCTCCGGTATTCCGTACGAGATGCTTGTTCAGACGCGCGACCAATTCCGCGGTACTGAGGTGTTCACTGCCTTCGAAGAGCATCTGGCTGCGGAGGGCCGCCTGCAAACTGGCCATCAAGAGAGCCGCTGATATTCCCTTCCCGGAGATATCAGCGATAGCCACAGCGACATGAGTCGGGCTGAGTTGAATGAAATCATAATAGTCGCCGCTAACCGAACGAGCAGCCTTACAGATGGCCTCGATCTCGACTCCCGGGACCGAAGGCAAGGTGCTCGGAAAGAGCTGGTTTTGGACTTCGCGCGCGATGGAAATTTCGTTCTCGAGACGCTGGCGCTTATTCTGTTCCTCGATGAGCCCGCTGATGGAACCGGTCATCTGATTGAACGATTCGCCGAGCTCGCCGAGCTGATCGCGGCGTTCGATTTGCACGCGATGAGAGAAGTCCCCCACTTGCACATATTGCGTGCCACGGTAGAGATCTGCCACAGCGCGGGTGATCCGGCGCGTTAGCACGATGCCAGTGGCAAGAGCGGCGACTTCGATCAGCAGGAAGACAACCCCGGCGATGATCAGGAAGAGAAAATAGTAATCGCGCAGGTCGCCGAAGGACGTGAGGATTTTGCCCGTCAGGCGCGACGGCCGCACGTTGAAAACCGCAAGTACCGGACGGAATAACTCCACTTTGCCATCGCGCGCCACGAAAACGGAGTTGAGGCTGGACACGACGTTGACCGGGGTGTCGAGCCAGAACGAGGGGCTCTGCAGGACCCGGTTGCGAGCCACGACTGGCCGCGCAATCCGGTATTGCAGTTCGCCTGAAGTATAAATCACGCCCTGTTGCGTGCCAGGGATGTAAGGCTCCATAAGATTGAGCTGGATGGCGCCGAGATCCGGTGCGACGGTTGCCAAAAACTCGGGCGTAACCGGCACGTGAAGTGTGACGATTCGACCGCCTTTACTTCCAGAAATGGCTCGGATGCTCGTCAGAGAAAGCGTCTCGCCCTGTTGCAGCAGCCCGGCAAACGATTCCTTTCCGGAAGCTACTTTGCCAAGAAGAGACGGATCGTCTGAAAAACGGATGGTCAATCCCGGGAGATCGCGATCGTGAACTGCGTGAGACTGCGCCGCGAGGATCTGCTCCGATTCTTCCACGGTTGCGCCGGCAGGTAGATTGCGATGCGCAATGGCAATGTGCTCCGAAATATCCCGGATTATCTCGATGCGCTGCTGCATGTCTTCATGCAAAAGGTAAGCGCCGAGCTGCGAATAAAAGATGCGGGCCGCAAGAAGACCCAGGGTCATGAGCAGCAAAATCGGGACAACGGCGATGAACAGATAGGCGACGATCAGGCGATTGCGCAAGCTCCAGAGCAGCTGGCTCCTCCAGCGGCTGACGAAACGAATGAGGAGATAAAATCCCGCCAGAACCGCGAGGTATTTCAAAAAGCTGAAGGGCCCTCCCTGGATATTAAGAAGTACGAACAGCAATCCCGCGGCGGCCGTTGCGATGCAAACGAGGTCAAGCCACGAAAGGCTGCGCCATATTTCTTTGAGGCTCGCGCGGAGAGGTGTCATCGGACCGGCATCAGAAAGAATACTTTACCTGAAGAAGGGTCACACGTGGAGGAGAAGCGCGCGGAAGAATCAGGGGCCGGGCGAATCCCGCCCGGCCTCCGGAAACTTACCTCACGCCATTGCGGACTTTGCTGTGCTTCACGCCGTAGGTGAAATAAATGACCAGTCCAATGATGAGCCAAACAACCAGGCGCACCCAGGTGACTCTGTTCAGACTAGCCATTAGCCCCAGCGAAATGATGATCCCCATGATGGGCACGAAGGGAACCCACGGTGTCCGGAACGGCCGCTCAAGGTCCGGCCGGCGAGACCGCAAAATCATCACCGCCGCGCAAACAATGACAAAGGCCAGGAGCGTACCGATGCTCACCATCTGACCCAGGCTGCCAATGGGCACAAGCGAGCCGAAGATAGCGGCGCCCAACCCGACAACTGCCGTGGACTTCCACGGAGTGCGAAAACGTGGGTGGATATCGCCTGCCCACTTCCAGAGCAAGCCGTCATGGGCCATTGAGTAAAATACACGCGATTGGCCCAGCAACATCACGAGCATTACCGTGCTTAATCCGGCTAACGCGCCGGCATTTACGACATAACTGCCCCATTTAACTCCCGTTTCGCGAATGGCCAGCGACACCGGCGCGCCGATGTTGAGGCGCGAGTAGTGAATCGTCGCGGTCAGCAGCCCAGACACCACAATATATAGAAAGGTGCAGACAACCAGCGAACCAAGGATGCCAATGGGCATGTCCTTCTGTGGGTTGCGTGCCTCCTGAGCAGCGGTCGAAACAGCATCGAAGCCGATATACGCAAAGAAAACAACCGCGGCACCTCGCAAGACGCCAGACCAGCCATAGGCGCCGAATGTGCCCGCGTTGGGAGGCAGAAATACCTTCCAGTTGGCATGGGCGATATCAGGGTGCTTCAGGACAAAGGGGAGGGCCACGGCGATGAACGTCAGAACGGCAACCAACTTCACAAATACGACACCGGTATTGAAGTTCGCCGATTCTTTAATGCCGATGATAAGAATCGTAGTGACAGCCATAATCGCGAGGAAGGCGACGAGGTTGAAGATAGCGGTCGCGTGAGGCAAGCCGGCAAGTTGGTCCGCACTCATACTGAACGTAGTTATCGGCGCCCACCGGCCATCATACTGTACCCACACTGCTCCGGGCACATCGCAGATCTGCGGCGGGATGCTGATGCCGTAGTCCTGCAAGAACGCCACGAGCGTGCTGCTCCAGCCACTGGCAACGGTCGCGGCGCCAAACGCGTATTCCAGGATCAAGTCCCATCCAATGATCCAAGCAACAAGCTCGCCAAGCGTGGCATAGCCATACGTGTAGGCGGAACCCGCGATGGGGATCATCGAAGCAAATTCGGCATAACAGAGACCAGCAAACACGCATCCCGTTCCCGCCAGCACATAGGAGAGCATAATCGCCGGCCCGGCATAGAGAGACGCCGCCGAACCAGTGAGCACAAAAATGCCCGCGCCGATGATTGCTCCGATCCCCAGAGTGACCAGGTTTACTGGACCGAGAGCTCGCTTGAGACTGTGCTCTCCCGTATCGGAAGCCTCTTTCATCAGCGTGTCGAGCGACTTGGTCGCGAACAAGGGGTTGCCCATGCAACTCCTCCTTTGGGGGATTTCCCCGGTGTGTCCTGCCACTACCAATTTGGCCTAGAGCATTGTAGGGGCGCAGCCTGCCGCTCCCCTACAAGAAAATTCAATTATGGTGCGGATCCGGCTCCCGCGTTTCGCCGCCACCACCACGACCACAGCCAATAGACCGGCAGACCCACAAGTACAATCAGCAATCCCGTACCCGCCGTCAGCGTTTGATAGAGCAGTAGCACCATCATGATCGCGACGGCTGCCAGCACATAGAGCGTGGGAACAAAGGGATAACCGAACGCTCGATACGGCCGTTCTGCGTTTGGCCGTTTTGCTCGCAATACAAAAATCCCTGCTATCGTCAACACATAGAAAAGCAACGCTGCAAACACAACGTAATTGAGCAGATCGCTGTAAAGATTGCCATAGGTCACTGCACCGCCGGCATCCACGTGGCGTGTGCGCAGCAAAATGAGGATGGTGATCCAAACTCCCTGGCACATCAGCGCCGAGCCAGGAACACCCTTTTTGTTCAACACGCCGGTGGACTTAAAAAAAAGACCGTCTTTTGCCATGGCGTAGTAGACACGCGCGCCAGCCAGAATCAATCCGTTGTTGCAGCCGAACGTCGAAACAATAATCGCGACAGCCATGATCATGGCGCCAGCAGGACCGAAGATGGCGTTTAGGGCCGCGCTGGCCACGCGATCATCGGGAGCGGTCTGGATCTGCACCAGCGGCAGCGTGCACAGGTACGCCAGATTCGCGAGGCAATACAGAGTGATCACGATGATGGTGCCAAAAGCCATGGAGAGCGCCACATCGCGTTTCGGATTCTTCACTTCCGCGGCCGTGAAGCCGATATTGTTCCAGGCGTCTGAAGAAAAAAGCGACCCAACCTGCGCAACCCCTAAGGCTACAAACAAACCAAAGGCGCCGCTTGCCGCGGTAACTGTCGGTACGAGGCTCCTTAGGAAATTTGCGCCCGGCTCGATGGGCTGCGCATTGCGAATGGCCCAGAAGTGGCCGAAATTTTCCGTAAGTGCACCGGCGTTTCTCCCCACAAAAATCCCCAGGAAAATCAATCCAACCAGGGCCAGCGTTTTCGCACTGGTGAAAACATTCTGAATCAGCTTCCCGAGCCGCACTCCGAGGGTATTGACGAACGTAAGAAACACGATCATCAGCACGCCCACCAACTGCTGTACCGAGAGGCTGATCGCATATTTCGAACCGAGGGCGATGGGGTGCACGATCCATGTGTTTGGAGAAATCGAAGGCAGCAAGACGCCCAGATAGCGTGCGAATCCCACCGCGACCGCCGCGATCGTGCCTGTTTGAATCACAAGAAAGAGCGTCCAGCCGTAAAGAAATCCCCAAAGCGGCGAGTAGGCTTCGCGCAGGTAGACGTATTGGCCACCCGCGTGGGGAAACAAAGCGGCCAGTTCCCCATAAGAAAGCGCCGCGGTGATGGTCAGCAAACCGGTCAGGATCCAAGTGAGCATCAGCCCGCCGGGCGAACCGGTCAGGCGCGAAATGTCGGCCGCAACAATAAAGATGCCGGACCCGATCATCGAGCCAACGACAATCATGGTGCCATCAAACAATCCGATGGCGCGCACGAAACCGGGTTCGTTCTTCGCCAGGCCTGCCACAACGGGTTGAGTGGTATCAGCCATTCTGCTTGTGCCTCAGACGGCAGCCGCATGATTGGCGGCTTCCAGGAGATCCACATACTGCCGCGCCCGCTGCCCCGGGTCGGGCGCGCGCAGGATATCACTAATCACGGCAACGCAATCGGCGCCCGCCTGAATCACTTCCGCCGCCCGGTCCAATGTGATGCCTCCGATGGCCACGATGGGTTTCTTCGTCAGCCCGCGCACGCGCCGGATGAAATCGGTTCCGACCACCGGATCAGGATTCGTTTTCGTAGAAGTGGCAAACACCGGCCCGACGGCAAGATAGTCCGCGGAAGTGGCAGCAGCCTGCTGGAATTGCTGCAGAGTGTGCGTTGAAACGCCCACGAGCCTCTCCGTGCCAATCACCAATCGCGCCTCTTCGACTCCCAAGTCTTCCTGCCCCAAATGAACACCGCTCGCCCCGGCGAGAGAAGCTACATCCGCCCGGTCATTCACCAAAAAAGTGACGCTTTGGCGAATCAAAAGAGCAGAAAGCAGTTTCGAGGATTCAAGCATTTCGCGCGAGGAAGCCGTCTTGTTCCGGTACTGGAGCAAACGGACACCGGCATCAACAAGTTTCTGAGCGCAATGTAGTTCGGGAGTGGTAAGCAATGCTGCGTCTAATATCACATACAGCCGCGGTAGAACAAGGCGCATCGGCGTTTATTTTCCGTTCGTTCCGAGCAGTCTTTCGATGAAATGGGTATCGAACTTGCCGGAAGCAAACTCCGGGTCCGCCAGAATCCTGCGGTGCAGCGGGATGGAGGTCTTGATGCCCTCAATTACGAACATCTCGAGAGCTCTCTTCATCCGCCCGATAGCCTCCGTGCGGTCGCGGCCCTTGACGATGAGCTTGGCAATCATCGAATCGTAGTAAGGCGGAATGACCGCGCCGGCATAAGCGGCGGAGTCCACGCGCACGCCCGTGCCTCCCGGCGCCTGGAAGGTGGTGATGCGCCCGGCCGACGGCACGAATGTCTCCGGGTCCTCGGCATTAATCCGGCATTCGATGGCATGCCCGGAGTGGTGAATCTCACCGGTCGCATCCTCCATCCGTTCCCCGGCGGCAATGCGGATCTGAGCCTTGATCAAGTCCACGCCGGTAACCAGCTCCGTTACGGGATGCTCGACCTGGATACGTGTATTCATTTCGATAAAGTAGAGCGAGCCATCCGTGTCCATCAGGAATTCGACGGTGCCCGCGTTGGTGTAGCCGATAGCTTGAAGCGCTTTCACCACTTTCGCGCCAAGTTCTTTCCGCCGTTTGGGGTCAAGGACCGGAGAAGGCGACTCCTCGACCAATTTCTGGTGCCGCCGCTGGATGCTGCACTCGCGCTCACCGAGATGGATCACTTTGCCGTGCTGGTCGCCCAGCACCTGAAATTCGATGTGCCGGGGATGCTCGAGAAATTTCTCCGCGTATACGTCCGGCGTGCCAAAGGCCTGTTGCGCTTCGCTGCGGGCCGTCTGGTACGCGGCAAGGAGCTCTTCCTGCCGGCGAACGACGCG
>Ga0210409_10008164_pt1 | contig 10693 bp, 8 predicted proteins | sample IncBWH17MmetaG_FD_161649 | JGI IMG/M metagenome (GOLD analysis project Ga0210409, IMG submission 161649) | Forest soil microbial communities from Barre Woods Harvard Forest LTER site, Petersham, Massachusetts, United States - Inc-BW-H-17-M | ecosystem: Environmental > Terrestrial > Soil >...
CCGCCAGCGGCACCTGTGCGGCCCTCGATCTCTCGTCGGTCTACTTCGAGGCGTCGTACTCGACGTGCTCGCACTCGCTGCAGTCGGCATCGTTCGACATCCAGCTCGCATCGCCGCAGACGGCCGGCACGGGCGGCGGCCCGGCCGTCTCCAAGGTCAAGCTCACGTCACTGCGGCTCCCCGCTGTTCGCCTCTTCCGCCACTACTAGACGGGCCCTAGTGCCCTGCCCCCGCTCCCGCGCCGGCGCCGCCCCGCGGCCGCCGGAGCAGCAGGATCGCCGGTGAGGCGGCCACGAACACCAGGAGGATCAAGAGCCACGCGTCGTTGTACGCCATCATCGCCGACTGGCGCGTGACGATATTGTCGAGCGCGCCGACCGCGGCGTGACGAGCGGCGTCGTACGAGAATCCGTGCGCCACGAAGCTCGACGCGATGGCGCTCGTCCGCGCGGCCACCTGCGGATTGTACGAGGTGACGTACTGGACCAGATTGACCCGGTGGTACTGCGTCTGATCCACTACGTACGTGCTCAGGATCGCGATGCCGAATGAGCCACCGAGCTGCCGGGCGAGGTTGATCAGCCCCGCCGACTGCTGGGCATCCTTGGGATCGATCCCGCCGAACGCGACGTTGTTGATGGGTGTGAACAGCAGGCCGAGACCGAGGCCACGAATGAACAGCGCGGCGCGCGCTTGGGGCTCGCCGGCCTCGGTCGTCAGATGCCCGAGCCGCCACATGGCGACCGAGAAAATGACCACGCCGAGGGCGATCAGGATGCGGCCATCGACTTTGTTGCCGCTCAACAATCGCCCGCAGATGATCGCGCTGATGGCCGTACCGATACCGCCCGGGAGCAGCGCGAGGCCCGTGGCCGTCGGCGAAAAGCCCAGGATCGTTTGCGTGAACAACGGGAAAATGAACACGCCGCCGTAGAGACCGAATCCGAGCGCGACGAACAGGAAGATCGACGCCGCGAGCTGGCGGTTCTTGAGGACGCGGAAGTCGACGATAGGGTGCTTATTGCGCGGCGACAGCTCCCACCAGAGCATGGTCGACAAGCAAACTGCCGCGAGGACGCTCAGCCTCTTGATGTTGTCGTCCTGGAACCAATCGTAGCGACGCCCCTCTTCGAGCACGTACTGCAAGGACGCCAGTCCAACCGTCAGCAGACTGATCCCGAGAAAGTCGATCGAATCGGGCTTCCGTCGCATGCCGGGCGGGTCCTGGAGGAACGTCATCGTCAAGAACACGGTGACGGCCGCGATCGGAATATTGATAAAGAAGATCCAGTTCCAGTTGTAATTGTCGGTGATCCAGCCGCCGAGGGTTGGGCCGAGCGTCGGGGCGACGATCAAGCCGACGATGAAGAGGGCCTGAACCATCGCCTGCTCTTTCGGCGGAAAGACTTGCCGGAGCGTGGCCTGCGCCGTCGACAGGAGCGCCGCGCCGCCCGCGCCCTGAACGACGCGCCAGATCACGAGCTCGACGAGCGTGTGCGATGTGCCGCACATGAACGACGCGATCGCGAAGATCACGATCGAACCGACCAGATAATTTCGGCGGCCGAAAAGTGACGTGAAAAACGCCGTCATGGGGAGCACGACGACGTTGGACAGGATATAGCCGGTCGCAACCCACCCGATCTCATCAGTCGTCGCGCTCAAATTTCCCGCCATCTGCGGGAGCGCGACGTTCACGATCGTCGTGTCGAGTACTTCCATGATCGCGGCGGTGATCAGCCCGATCAGAATGAACCACCGGCGGGCACTGACGTCATAGTGTTCAACCGCCGGAACAGCACTTGTTGCCATGGGAAACGAACGCGACGCCAGTCGAATTCGTTCCCATGACGATCAGGGGCGCAACGGCGGCGGCACGTCTAGCGCATGACGTAGCTGCTCATGCAGTTGCGGATGTGCGCGCCAGAGATACAAACCCATGCCGGTGGCGGCGATCAAGTTCCCGAGCATGACCTGGTACCAAGCCAGCGAGTGCAGGTCGCTGGCCTGAGCCAGTACCGCGACGAAACCGTAGAACCCGACCTCGACAGCCGCGAACAGGATCACGAATCCGAGCAGTACGGACGGTTCGCTGCGTGCCCATCCGACGACGATGGCGGCAACGATGCCGACCGCAATGAAGGCGGCGTAGTGAAATATCGTGTAGACCAGGATGACGAGCACGGGTGACGATGCCCAAGTCGGCGTGGGCCGGAGCAGCGTCAGGAGCGCGTGACCGAGCACGAGGGGCGTGCCGAACGGAGCACCACCGATGAGGTCAACAAGAAAGAACCAAGCCGCCACGCACGTGGCGCCGATGACGCCGGCGATCGTGCCGCTCCGAAGCAACGGATGCGGCGTGTCGGCGATCGACCGATACATCGCTCGCACGGCGGCCGGATTTCTCCGCTCGGCGAGGATCAGCAGCACGACGCACAGTACGAGCGGGACGTAGACCCCCGGCTGGCCGCTCATCTTTTGCGTGATCGCCGCGGGCACCATCAGCATAGCCAACCCGAGCGCGGCATACGCCGAGAGGCGCGGAACCAGCAGGGAGATTGCGCCGATGATCTCGCACACGCCGACCACGATGCGGATCCAATCGGGGAAGCCGCGCATAGCGGCGAACTGGAAGAAGTTCGTTTCCAGTCCAAGGACCTTGGGCACGCCGACCGCCAGAAAAAGTCCGGCAACCAGGACGTCGACCACCCAGACGACGACGGTGTTCAGCGACCGTGTACTGTCCATGGGCCCCCCTCGGCTTCAGTTACCCTTGATTTGCCGAGAGGGGCACACAAAGTCAAGCTCACCAGATATGCGGCACCGACGCCGGGTCGCGAACCATGGGATCGCCGGGCTTACAGCCAAACGCCTGAGCGAACAGAGGGTCGTTCGAGAGCGGCCCGTTGACGCGCCAATGCTCCGGCGCGTGCGGATCCGTCGTTACCCGCGTGCGCATCTCCTCCGGCCGCGTATTGCTGCGCCAGCTTTGCGCGAAGCCTAAAAAGAACCGCTGCTCCGGTGTGAATCCGTCAATGAGCCCGGGCCGCCCATGCTGCTGAAGCGCCCGCTCGAGCGCATCGTACCCGGTCAAGACCCCACCGTAGTCGGCGATGTTCTCGCCTTCGGTGAGTTTGCCGTTCACGTGCAGCGTGTCGACCTGGACGTACGAGTTGAACTGTTGCACGACCATGTCGGCTTGCGTCGTAAATTTCGTGTTGTCGCTCGCCGTCCACCAATCCGTGAGGTTGCCTTTGGCATCGAAATGCCGCCCTTCGTCGTCGAACCCGTGGGTCAGCTCGTGGCCGGCCCAACTGCCGGCGAGCGACCCGAAGTTTGCCCCGTTGTCGGCCTTGGGGTCGAACGTCTGCGGCTCGAGCGCGCCCGCGGGGAATACCATTTCGTTCTTCGAGCCATCGTAGTACGCGTTGACCGTCGGGACGGTCATGCCCCACTCCGTCGTGTCGACCGCGGTCCCGGGCCGGCGGACGACGCGCTGCCACTCGAATTGGTTTGCGCGGAATACGTTCAGGACGAACGGGCCTTCGGCCACCTCGAGCTTCGAATAGTCGCGCCAGACATCCGGGTACCCGACCTTCTCGTGCATCTGCGCGAGCTTGGAGAGCGCCTTTTGCCGCGTCGTATCGGACATCCAGGTCAGCCGCCGCAGCCGTTCGCCGAACGCGGCACGCACATCATCGATGATCTCCTTCGCCCGCGCCTTCGCCTCCGGCGGGAAGGTCTTGTCGACGTACGCTTTGCCGAGCGCTTCCCCAATCTCGCCATCGGTCGCGCGGAGACAGCGCTTCCAACGCGGCAAAAGCTGTTTCGCGCCGGTGAACAGCGAGGTGTATGTGAAATCCTCGTTGACGAACGGCGTGCTCAGCCATCGCTCGCCGGACGAGACCAGGTGATAGCGCAGGTACGCTTTCCACGTCGACTGCGGCGTCATGCCGAGGAGTCGGCTGGCTTCCTTGAAGAACGCCGGCTCGGCGAGATTGACCCGCGCGGGCGCCGACTCGAGGCCGATCGTCCGGAAATACGAGGTCCAATCGATCGCGGGCGCGGTCGTACGCAACGCGGCCAGAGATGTCGGGTGATCGGTCGCTTTCGGGTCGCGGAGGGCTACACGAGTCAATGACGCCTTCGCCAGCGACGTCTCCAACGCCATTATGTGTTCCGCATCGACCGCGGCCGCCGCCGGCGTCTCGCCGGCGAGCGTCAACGTGTTCGTGACGTGCTTGACGTACGCCCGGCGCAGCGAGTCGGCCTCGTGTCCTGAGTCCGTGTAATAGTCGCGATCCGGCATCCCGAGGCCATCCTGTCCGAGAAACGCCATATAGCGACCGGCGTCGTGCAGATCGGGGTTTGGATAATAGCTGAACAGGCCCCTCGCGCCGCGCTCTTGATTCGCCGCGATCAGTCGCAGGAGATCGGCGGACGTGCGAGCCGCCGCGATACTATCCAGCGCGGGCTGGAGCGGTGAGATACCGCTCTGCTCAGCCGCGGTCGAGTCCATGCACGTCGCGTAGAAGGTCCCGAGCTTGCGCCCGGTGCTGCCCGCCGCAGCCGTGGTGCGATGCGAAGCTGCATCGTCGAGCACCGACCGGACGACGAGCTCGTTGCGGTCCTCCATGTCACGACCGACGCCCGAATACGAGTAGTCGGGTGGAATCGTATCGCGCGCGAGCCAGGCGCCGACCGAGTACTGGAAGAAGTCGGTGCACGCTTTCGCGGTGGTATCCATATACGTCGGGTCGACCACGCGGAGCGGCGCCAATGACTCCTGCGCCTGCGCTCGCTGCGCTCGCGTCGCCCCCACCAATGCCGCCAACACCCACAACGTACGTCGCATTCTGCCTCCATTGGGTTGCGAGATCCTAGGCCCGGGGGAATTCGAGCGCAAGCTCCTTCACGCGCGTGAGACGAACCTGACCTAGGTTGCGCGTCATGACCACCAACTATCATGCGGCGGGAGAATATCTTGACATCCCCGGCGGCCGACTCTGGGTCGAGAGCGAGGGCTCGGGCGAGCCGTTGCTGCTGCTCCCGGGAGGCCCCGCCAGCTCGCACCTCACATTTCATCCGTACTTCTCGGCCCTCGCCGACCAGTATCGGGTGCTGTATCTCGACTACCGTGGTCGGGGCAAATCCGAAAGTCAGGCCGACATCACGTTTGCTGGCGACGTCGCCGATATCGAGGCGCTCCGCGTGGCGCTCGGATTCGAGCAGCTCAGCATCTATGGGTTTTCGTATGGCGGAATGGTCGCCATGGCTTACGCTCTGGCGCACCCCACTCGTGTCCGACGGCTGATACTCGCCAACACCGTGCACAGCGCCGAGATGTGGCAGCGCAATCACGAAAATATCAATCGGGAAATCGCCAACCAATTTCCTGAGGTCTGGGAGAAGATCTTAGCCTTCCGCACGGAGGGTGTGAGATCGACCGATCCGCGGATCCAGGCTCTGTATGGCGTGCACGGCCCGCTGGTGCGGTTCTACAATCCGGATAATGCGAAGAAGCTGCTGAGCGAGCCCGGGTCGCGGAATGCCGATTTATACCCGGTATTCGTCGGCGATGATGTCGAGTTCTTTATCGGGGGAGAGGTGGCCAGGTTGCCGGACTTCCGCCCGCGGCTCAAGGAGCTCGCGATGCCTACGCTCATTCTCGCCGGCCGGTACGATCGCGCGCTGTATCCTGCCTACCAGATCGAGTTCGCGCGCTACGCGCCGCAGGCGCGGTTCGTGTGGATGGAGCGCAGCGGCACGTTCTCACACATCGAGGAGCCCGACGCCGTGATGGCTCTCGTGAGGGAGCACCTCACGCACTCCCCTGCTGAGATTGCCGCACCTCGCCCATGACCTCGTTCAACACGCGCACGAGCTCCGCCGTCTCGAATGGCTTCATCACGACCGGACACCCGGTCTCGGCGAGCACGTCCCGGGCGGTCTCGCTGATGTCGCCGGTCAGGAACACGGCGCGACTGCGGAGATGTGGCTGGATGGCGATGGCGCTGGCGAGCAAGACGTCGCCGCGGAGGTCGGCCACGCGATAATCGATCAAGAGCCCGTCGACGTGCTGGTGGGTCAGGATGTCACGGGCGGCCGACCCACTCATGGCCATCAACGTCGTGAATCCCCGGCGGCCGAGGAGCGCAGCCAGGCCCCGCGCGATCACGGGCTCATCGTCCACGATCAACAACGTACGCGGCTCGGCAGCCATGTACTACGTACGATAGCACATAGCCACCCCCGCGCAACACTATTCGGTCGGAAAACCGTAGAGCGTGGCCGCGTTCGTGCGTAGCACCATGCGCGCGATGGCGACCGCGCGATCGCGCGAGAGCTCGCCATCGTTCATCATGCCGGTGAGCGCCAGGCCCAATGCCTGCCGGGCGGTCTTCGCGGCGACCCATCCGGTCTCGACCCAACCCACCGGATCCTCATTGTGGTCCGCGAACGCGTCGGTGCCGAACAAGACCTTGTCCGGGTACTCGCCAAGCCACTCGCGCAACACGCCGGCAAGGACCGCCGGCGACAACATTTGATCCATCATCGAGAAATCGGCATACACATTTGGCTTGCCGAGCATCGAGAGTGTCTGGCGTGTGTGCGGCCACCCGCCGTGGAGCAAGACAAACTTGGTGCCCCGCAGGGTGGAGTCGTTGAATACACCCTCGAGCAGCAACGGCTGGCTGCCGGTCACGTTATAGAACCCGCCGGCGATGTCGGCCGAGTGGATATGCACCACCAGGCCACGGAGCCCGGCCTGTCGGTCGATTTCGCGAAAGAGGAAATCTTCGAGCGTCTTGTACTCGGCGCGCGTCGGCGTTCCCCCTGTCGCATACCGCGCGTACACGGCCGCGGCCGCCGAGCGAGAGGGATTGCCGAAGTCGAGCCCGCGCAGGTACGCCACCTCGTATTTGATCGCGATCGCCCCCTCGCGCTTCATGCGGTCGAGCGTCGGGCCGACGACGGTCGAGAGGTACCCGTCGAGGGTCGGCGGAACGGTTTTCAGGTGCAACGCGGCGAGATATCGCACGAGCAACCGCGCCTCGTGCGGATACAACGACCGGACGTCGGGAGTCGCCTGGCGCTCGACCGCGGTGTTCAATGGAAAGAGGAGCGGGTCGACGAAGGCGACCCAGCGAAAGCGAGGCGGGAGGAGACCAGGGCCAACCGACACACGATTGGCGAGCATGATGTCGGTGCCCATCTGGTCGAGGGCCCAGGTCGGCCAACCGTCGGCCTGTTGGGCCATGACCTGCGCGCGCTTCGACGAATCCCCGTACAACGCGCGCCGGGCGAGTGCATAGCGCGGATTGTCGGGCGTCAAGCCGGTCGGCAAAGGGAACGGCGGGATCGCGACCAGCGGCAGCGCATCATAATCCGAGTCGGCCGGGCCGCCGGCATGCGGGGGTAGCAGCGGATGCGCGTGATTATCTATCGCGCGAATCTGCGCTATTGCCGCCGCCAGGCTCGAGTCAATGGGCACCTGCGCCGCGGCCGGGAGGCCAAGCGCGAAGCTCAGTGCGAGAATCGTATGAGATATTTTCACACGCGAAGTATGCGGCGTCGGGCCTGATCGGCTAGCACGGCGCCCAAAATGACGACTCCGACGACGATCCGCTGTAGGTAGGGATCGACGTTCGCGATATTGAGCGCATTGTTCAGCACGCCGATGAACACGGCGCCCACCAGCGTTCCGATCACGCCGCCGCGGCCGCCCACGAGCGCGGTGCCCCCGACGACGACGGCCGCGATCACATCGAGCTCGTACCCCACCCCGGCGTTCGGCACACCCGCGCCGAGCCGCGCGGCGAGCATCACGCCGGCCAGGCCGACGAGGAGGCCGTTGGCGAGGTACGTCGCGAAAATGACGCGCCGCGTGTCCACGCCCGCGAGCCACGCCGCCTGCTCGTTGCCACCGGTGGCGTACACCCAACGGCCGCCAGTCGTGCGAGTCAGGACGAACCATCCGAGCGCGAACACGAGGAGCATCACCCACACCGGCACCGGCAGCCCGAGTACGATGCCCTGACCGAGCCAGGTCAAACCGGCTGGCAGCTCGCCGATCGATCGACCACCGCTGATCCAGTACGCGAGTCCGCGTTCGATCGAGAGGGTGGCGAGCGTCACGAGGAACGACGGCACGCTCCAGCGGGCGACCAGCAGCCCGACGAACGCACCCGTGAGGCCCCCGAGCAGTATCCCCGCCATCAGTGCCGAGGGCGAACCACCAGCGTGGGCGGCGAGCGCGGTCACGATGCCGATTAACGCGACGCCCGATCCCACGGAGAGGTCGATTCCGCCCGTGAGGATCACCGCAGTCATCCCGACGCCGAGCACGCCGACGATGGCGATCGACAGCGCGACGTTGATCAGGTTCGCGACCGAGAAAAACGCCGACGCGAATTCGCTCATGCGCCGACCATCATGGCTCCGGCCAGGTCCGCGGCGTCCGCTTCGCCTATGAGTTGCCCCTCGCGCATGACGAGTAAGCGATCACATAGCTCGGCCGCTTCCGCGAGATCCGAAGTCACAACGATCACGGCAGTCCCTCCGGCCGCGAGATCGTTCACCACCTTATAGATCTCGGCGCGCGCGCCTACGTCCACGCCGCGCGTCGGCTCATCGACAATGAGCACTTTGAGTTGGCCGAGCAGCCAACGGGCCAGAACGACCTTCTGTTGATTTCCCCCTGATAGCCTCTCGACCGGGGTTTCGATGGATTCGGTCTTGATGCGCAGCCGGTCGATCCAGTCGCGCGTGACTTGACGCTCGCGCTGACGATCGACAACCCCCGCGCGCGCGAATGAGGCGAGGCGAGCCAACGTCGTGTTCACACGGACGCGGGCGTGCATGATGAGTCCCTGGCCTTTGCGATCCTCCGGCACGAATCCGAATCCGAGACGAATCGCCTCGTGAGGCCGACGCGCGCGAAACTGCCGGCCGTCAAGGGTCATCGCCCCCGCATCGACTCGCGCCGCACCGATGATCGCGCGGACGAGCTCTGTTCTGCCCGCGCCAACCAGGCCAACGAGGCCCACGATCTCCCCATAACTCACTTGGAACGTGACATCGCGCACGAATCCCGAGGACAGGCCTTTGACCGCTAGCGCTACCGCACCGGTCGAATTACGCGTGCGCGCTGCGCGCGCAACGTCTCGGCCGATCATATGGCGGACGATCACTTCGCGGGGCATCTGCGCAAGGGGTGCAGAGGCGATCAGGCGGCCGTCGCGTAACACGGTCACTTGGGACGATATGCGCGCGACTTCTTCCAGGCGATGCGTACAGTAGAGAACGGCGAGGCCCGAGCTGGTGAGTTGCCCGATACACGCGAACAGCGCGTCGCATTCACGCGGCGAGAGGATGGCCGTGGGCTCATCGAGGATCAACACGCGCGCGCTCGCCGAGGCGAGCGCCTTCGCGATCTCGACCATCTGCTGGTCGGCCAAGGACAGCGTCTCGACGCGCACGTCGGGGTCGATCCTCGAGCCGATCCGCGCCAGCGCGTCGAGCGCCCGCTGCCGCATGGTTCTGCGGGGCGACTCGGCGCCGAGGAGCACGTTCTCGGTCACCGACAGCGCGGGCACGAGGCTCAACTCCTGGTGCACCATCCGAATGCCGGCCGCGATGGCGTCGCGAGGACTGCCGAACGCGACTGCCTGACCGTCGATCCCAACCGACCCCTCGTCCGGTGTGATCGAGCCAGCCAGCACCTTCATGAGCGTCGATTTCCCCGCTCCGTTCTCGCCGCACAGTGCGTGAACCGACCCGCCGGTCAGCGTCAGATCAACGCCGCTCAACGCGGCGACACCGCCAAAGCGCACCACGATCCCGCGCGCTTCGACGACCGTCACTTCTCGACCAATTTGACGGGAACCGTGATGACCGAATCGACCGGCTGCTTCGCGAAGTGCTTCGCGATGGCATCGATCACTTGGACGCCCATCTCCGACGGCTGCTGCGCGATATCGGCTTTGAGTGGCGTGAGTCCCGTGATCGCCGCCATCGCCTCGGGCGTCGCGTCGAATCCAACGATCGTGAAATTTTGGGGTGTCTTGCCGCGGGCCTTGGCGGCGGCCAGCGCGCCCAAGGCCGACTCGTCGTTGATCGCGAAGATGCCGGCGAGATCAGGGTGCGCCTGCAGCATGTCTTCCGCGGCCTTGAGCGCCCGGTCACGGACACCGCCGCCATTGAGGGAGGCCACGAGCCGCACCCGGGGATGGTGCGTCAACTCGTCCTTGAATCCCACCTCGCGATCGAGCCCGGTCTGGACTTCGGGCTGGCCGATGACGCCGACCGGCCCGGAGTCATTGATCGCGTGAGTTAGAAACTGCGCCGCGAGCCGGCCGCCTTCCAAGCTGTTCGACCCGACGTGCGCTACCACGGTGGCGCCGTAGGCGCGGATATCCGCCGTGAACACCGGGATCCCCGCGGCCTTGGCCCTTTCGATCGCCGGGGCGATCCCGCGGGAATCGACCGGACACACGATAATGGCGTCGACGTGCTGGACGATAAAGTTGTCGATCTCGGCTTGCTGCTTCGCGAGGTCGAAGTCGCCGGAGGTCACGAGCAGCGCGAACCCCTTACTCCTGGCCTCCGACTCGAGCCCCGCCTCGAGCTGCCGGTAGAACTCGTGTTCTTTGGTCAGCAGAGACACGCCGACACGTTTCTGGGCCGATCC
>Ga0210409_10008165_pt1 | contig 10691 bp, 13 predicted proteins | sample IncBWH17MmetaG_FD_161649 | JGI IMG/M metagenome (GOLD analysis project Ga0210409, IMG submission 161649) | Forest soil microbial communities from Barre Woods Harvard Forest LTER site, Petersham, Massachusetts, United States - Inc-BW-H-17-M | ecosystem: Environmental > Terrestrial > Soil >...
CACGCAACACGGCGAAGAAGCCTATAACCTGGAATCGTAGAAACTGGGCGTCGAGTCGGTAAACGAGGCGGGAGCAGATATTCGTATGATGAAAATTGAAGCGATCATTCAGCCGTCCCGGTTCGAATCGGTGAAGGATGCCTTGCTGGAAATCGGCATCGAGGGAATGACGGTGACGGAAGTGCGCGGACACGGCCGGCAGAAAGGGCACACGGAGGTGTACCGGGGCCGCGAGTACACCGTGGATCTACTTCCTAAGATCAAGCTGGAAGTGGTGCTGCCGGACATTTTGGTGAGCCGCACGGTCGAAACCATTCTGAAAACGGCGAAGACAGGGAAAATCGGAGACGGTAAGATATTCCTATCCCGGATCGAGGAAGCGATCCGGATTCGCAACGAGGAACGCGGCGAAGGCGCTCTCTGAGCTTCTTATGTCTTCTCCTCGCCCAGGTCTGTACCCCGTCTTTCGCCAGAGCAGGAAAATGGAAGAATCGGTCACCCCGCTTTCCCTGCTGGGTCCGCATTGCGAAACCCAGCGGGAACGCATCAGGAAGCTTTTTGACAACGGCGCAAGTGCGCAGGACACGCTTCGCCAGTTGTGTGAACTGGCGGACCAAGTCATCCAGAAATTGTTCGCGGAACTGCTGCGGGTGGGAAATAGTTCGGGCCAGGGACTCTGTTTGTTGGCGTTGGGCGGTTACGGCCGCGAAATGCTTTTTCCGTATTCCGACCTCGATCTTCTGTTTCTTTTTGGCAACGAGAAGGCGGAATCTGAATTTCGTCCGCTGATCGCGGAATTTTCGCGCACCCTGTGGGACCTGGGTTTCCGCGTGAGCTCCGCCGGGCGCACGGTGGAAGAGTGCCGGCGCATCGAGCAGGACAATGCCGAATTCCATCTGGCGATGCTGGACCGGCGCTTTTTGGCTGGCGACAAGCTCCTGCTCGAGAAGTTGGATTCCAAGGTACTGTTTGGCTCGGAACGCCAGTCGCGGCCTTTCCTGCTTTCGGAACTCCAGCGACTGACCCGCGATCGCCTGGCGCGCTACGGCAACACCATCTTCCATCTGGAACCCAATGTGAAAGAGGCGCCGGGGGGACTTCGCGATTACCACGCGATCTTGTCGATGCGTCAATTGGCAGGCGATCGCCGCGATCCGCGAATCAGTCCCGTCAACGAGGACGAACTGACGCGCGGCGCGGTGGAGTTCCTCAGCTCCATCCGGTGTTTCTTGCACTACAGTAACGGGCGCAACGACAATACGCTGACATACGAATTGCAAGCGGACGCTGCCGGACGGTCGCTGGGCATCGACGATAATCTGCGCCGCAACGCAGCGGAGTGGATGCGGCTGTACTTCCGGCACGCGCGCACGCTGAACCGCCAACTCCTTCGTTTTATCGAGCAACGTACCCCGGCGTCTCTCTCACTGCGTCGGCGGTTGTTCAACGCCACGATCGGGCCGAAACCGGAGGGAACCAACGGCAGGCCCTTCCTGGTGCGCGACGGCTTGCTGGAAATCACCAACGAGCGCGCTTTCGCCGATCGCAGTGTCACGTATGCCCTACTGACCGAGGCGGCGCGAACTGGCATGCCGCTGAGTCGAGAATCAGAACGCGCCATTGCCTACATCATGACGCACCCGGAATTGCAACAACGCAACACGCGAATTACCTGGCCGGTACTGAACGAAATACTTGCCGCAGATTTCCCCGGAGTGGCGTTGCGACCGATGCATCGCCTTGGCTTGCTGGTCGAAATCCTTCCTGAGTTCCGCAGCATCGATTCGCTGGTCGTGCGAGACTTTTATCACCGCTACACTGTGGATGAGCATTCCCTGCGGACGATTGAACATTTGCAGGATCTCGCAGAACTCACCGATCCGCTGGGCAAACATTTTAGCGGCCTTTGGCGCACGGTCGACCGCCGCGATCTGCTGATCCTTTCTCTGCTGCTGCACGACGTCGGCAAGGGCATGCCGGTGGAGAATCACGTCTCGGGCAGCCTGCAAGCACTGGAAACGGCTGCGGACCGGCTGAAGCTATCGCCCGAGGAAAAGGCGGAAGTCTACTTCCTGATCGAGCACCATCTGGACATGTCGGCGACCGTGCAGCGACGCGATATATTCGATCCCTCGACGGTTTCGTCGTTTGCGGGGACGGTGAGTAATCTGGAACGGCTGCAACGGTTGTCCCTGCTCACGTATGCGGATATTCATGCGGTGAACCCGGAGGCGCTAACGCCGTGGAAGGCCGAAATGCTCTGGCAGCTTTTCGTGGCCACCTCCAATCACTTCAGCCGCACCATTGACCGCGATCGCCTGCATGCCTCCGATGAATCCTTGTTGCTGGAACAAGTGCGGCAAGAAGCTGGAACTGATTCGAAAGCCGAGATCGAACGCTTCCTGGACGGATTCCCGCGGCGGTACCTGGCGGTGCATTCCCCCACGGAAATCGCGGCACACTTTGCCTTGTACCAGCGACTCGGGAGCGAGCCGGTGCAGACGGAAATCAAGTCCACGCATCACGCGTTCACGCTCACGCTGCTTTCAGCCGATCGCCCTGCGCTGTTCGCGGCCATCGCCGGAGTGCTGGCAGCGTGGGGCATGAACATCGTGAAAGCGGATGCGTTCGCGAACTCCGCGGGCGTGGTGCTCGACACTTTCCATTTCGTCGATCTCCACCGGACACTGGAATTGAATCCCAGCGAGATTCCGCGATTCCGGCAAAGCATCGCCGACGTGGTGAACAATCGGCAGGTGCTGGAACCGCTGTTGAAGGGGCGCTTGGCCGCGGCCATGGCTCGTCCACCCAAAGTGCTGGTGCAAACCACGGTGAATTTCGACGACGAGTCTTCGGAGCATTGCACGCTGATGGAAATCGTGACGCAGGACCGGCCAGGGTTGCTCTACGAAATCGGCTCCGGGCTGGCGCGGCTGGCTTGCAACATCGAGGTGGCTTTGATCGACACCGAGGGACAGAAGGCCATCGACGTTTTCTATCTGACTGCGCAGGGTCGAAAACTTACGCCACAGAAACAGGAATTGCTGCGCGAAGTGCTGCTAGCTACTCTCGCTTAAACCTCGATTTACTCCATAAGTTGGCGGGCTTTTTCCACTAGTACGGCGGAGTCGTACGGCTTTTCAAGGTAGCCGTCGGCACCGGAGGCTTCCAAAAAACGCTCACGGTCGCCGCTCATGGTGTGCGCGCGGTGGCCAACAGGACCGGCAATCGCCGGGGCGACTTCTTTTTCAAGATTTGGCAGCGTTCGACGCCGTTGACAAGTTGCCCTTCCCACTGGGCGTTGGTGAGGGATACGTCCAGAAGGACCAAATCGACCTCGCCGGCTTCGATTTCCTTCAGCATTTCGGGCACATCTTCGGTGACGGTGCACGAATAGCCGCCGGCCCGCCAATCTCTCCAAATTTCCGGTACAATCTGCAGGTTCATCACATTCATTTCCGCCAGCGGGAGCGGCTGTTGGCCACTGCAAAGGCGCAAATCAAAAAAGCTGGGCTTTTCTACTTCGTCTTTCTGATGTTCTCGTACACGACGGGTGGGCCGTTCGGCATGGAGGAAATGGTCACCACCAGCGGGCCGGGCTTTACTTTGTTGTACATCCTGCTGATTCCGCTGTTCTGGAGTGTTCCGGTATCACTGGTCACGGCTGAACTGACAACGGCTATTCCTGTGGAAGGCGGCTTTTATCGCTGGGTGCGCGCCGGCTACGGAGACTTTTGGGGCTTCCTGGCCGGTTGGTGGAATTGGAGCGCGTCCTGGCTGCTCGGGGGAAGCTATGCAGTGCTGTTCAGCGACTACTTAACGGCATGGTTTCCTTCGCTGATCGGCTGGAAACACTATCTGGTGTCGCTGGCGCTGATTTCGTTTCTTGCCTACGTCAATATTCGAGGTATTCAGTTGGTCGGGATGGTTGCAACGATCCTGGAATTCTCTGTGCTCGTTCCAGTGCTTCTGCTGTGCGTTATTGCGGCCGGCCAGTGGCGTCACAATCCATTCCTGCCGCTTACCCCGCCACAGGTCCCGCCATTCCAGGTTTTCGGAGTCGGCCTGGCGCTTGGCTTGTGGCTCTATTCCGGTTACGAACAACTTTCGAGCGTCGCGGAAGAGATCGAGAGTCCACAGCGGAACTATCCGCGCGCATTAGCGGTCGTGATTCCACTCTCAATTGCGACATACTTCTTCCCGGCATTTTTCTCTCTGGCAGCGCTGGGCAACTGGCAAGAGTGGAATACCGCCTACCTTTCCAAAGCCGCGGAGTTGATTGGCGGAGGGTGGTTGGGCTTGCTGATGACCCTTGCGGCGATGCTGGGAAATGTGTCGTTGCTGAACGCGACTGTGCTCACGAGCACGCGCATGCCGCCCTCGATGGCGGAAGATGGCTACTTGCCTGCGTTTTTCGCACACAAGCATCCCCGGTATGGTTCGCCGTGGATCGCGATTCTAATTTCGTCGGCCATCTATGCGGCGCTGGCGTTTCACACTTTGGCGCAATTGCTGACGGTTTACGTTTGGCTGCGTATCCTGGTGACCGTCCTGACCGTGCTTTCTGCGTGGCGCCTGCGGAAGACGAAGCCAGATACGCCGCGGCCATTTCATATTCCGTGGGGAAATCTGGGGCTGAGCTATGTAGTGATCGCTCCCATCCTGATGGGGGTTGTTGCTTTGGTGGGCAGCGACCGCTTCGCGCTGAAGTGGGGCCCGCTGCCCGTTTTGTTCGGCGTCGTGATGTATTTCGCGCTGCCGCGGATGAAGGCTCTCTTCTCGGGCGATGCGCGCTAGCGGTCATTACGCTGATGCCGTGGCGCAAAACTGATTGATTGTTGTGTCCGGGAAATAGTGAAGGATGATTTCGCGAAAGTCGGCGCTGTGTTGCGCCATGGCGCTTGCGCCTCGTTGGCAAAGTCCAACGCCATGGCCCTGCCCAAGGCCTTCAAGAACGATTTCCCCATGGCCCTGGCGGACAACGAAAGTGTTGCTGGTTACGGCGCTCCAGCCAGGACGCTTACCGACGGCCAAGCGTGCCGCTTCCGAGTGATCCTTCTTCGAGCGCGTTTGCCGGAGGTTCGATTGCGTGGCGCTCGCGGATGGCAAGCGAGTGATGTAAAGGAACTGCAGTTTTCCGATGTCGAAAAAGCCAAAGCACTCTGCGTGCCTGCTACTTGCCGCAGTAGATTCGTGTCTGCGGGCAGGGCCGCCGCGCTGGATAACTCCTTGCCGGCATCCGCGAGCCGCAGGAAGAGCCGTGATCACGAAAACACTTCATAGTTGCTGCTCTTCAGCCAGTTCTGTTTCTCTGCGGATTTATTCCAGTCTGCGAGCAGCGCGGAGAAGTCTTTCGCCTGGAGGTACAACAGCGCGAGCCTGCTCCAAATCTGCATGCAGAATGGGCTGCCTGGCCGCATTCAGTTGTTGGCGTCGCAATTGGACCCTGATGTCGGCGAGTTCTGCCGCAATCTCTTTGCGCCGCGGTTGCATCTTTTCGAGGTTTAAAGCCACCTGCATGTAGGCGAGTGCCTCGCCGAGCCGATTCAGCCGCGCGAGCGTCAGGCCGACGGCTTGCGCGATCTGCGCTTGTTGCGTTGGCGGCAGCTTTGCCGCCGCATAGACAGAGGTCATGGCGGTTTGTTCAGCATCGGATCGATCGTCGCTGATAATTTCTTCCTCGTCGTTCGTAACATTCGGCGCAACCTGCCGGATGCGCTGCTCGCGAAGCATCTGCTCGATCGAAGCGAGCGCAAATTCGTCTTCGTGGGCCGAAACGGCTGCCCGGAACAGAGGAATCCGAATAAGCCGTTGATTGTAAAGGGCAAACCAGTTTTCCTACATTTTTTCCCTTGACGTGGCACACTTTGGAAGTTTAGACTAGGTTGGTATGATTCGACGAGTGAGACTGTACGCGAGGCTGAGACAACCGGAGAACAAGTATCCTCGCGTGCCTGTCGAGTTTGACCGGAATGGCCGTCCTGTCGCCGTGAAAGGCGACGTTACGAACTATTATATCCGTATCGCCGGGAAGTTTATCGACGCTGGCGCAGACCTGGCCTATGCCGTGAGTCGGATGCAAACGGAACAAGCCAGACTCGCTGATGGTGTCCCCAGACAAGAAGTGTTCCAGTCGGCGTCGCACCCCGTCGTGCGAGACAAAGTGCCGGGTCGTGTTCGTTTATCGGATGCAGTCGCAGAATATAAAGCTGAACTCCGTACGCTGGACAAGAGCAAAGCAACAAAGATGGTATATGTGAATGCGATCGACAGCTTCGCGAAGTCCTGCCGAAAAGAATTCCTGGACGAACTCGATCGCAAGGACATACTAACGTACATTGATTGGATGCGTGAGAATTTACCAGTTCGAGTTCCGGGCGCCCAGAGTCAAACCCTACGTAATCGGCTCACCTATCTCGGAACCTTTTTGGGAAAGCATGGTGTGCAACTCAAAAAATCAGGTCAACGGCAGGCGAAGACTGACCCTGGCCTTTTGTTTCGCACCGACATTCCTAAGAACATGAAAAAGAAACCGAAGAAGTACGAGCAATCGACAATTGAAACTCTGTTAACGAACGCTGACGAGGACCAGAAAGATTACCTTGAGTTTCTTTTGTGGAGCGGCTTCCGCGATGAGGAGGTCCAGTTCTTGCAGTACAGCGATTTTCATTTCCGCAACTCTACCGTGATGGTGCAGGCCAAGCCTCATTTCGGTTGGAAGCCGAAAGACCAGGAAGAACGGGAAATCACCTTGCCAACGGCAGTAACGAAGCGGATTAAAGCTCGAATGGACCGTCGAAAAGCCACCAACAGCGATCTCCTTTTCCCTAATCAATACGGCCGTCCAGACAACCATCTAATTTACAGGCTGCACGCTGTCGCGAAAAAAGCGGGATTGAACCTGAGGGGCAAACGAGCGGGCCATATGTTTAGGAAAACGGCCGGATCCCGCGTTGCGAAACTTGAAGGCCTACCCGCGGCGATGGAATATTTGGGCCATTCAAACATCGCGACGACAGCATTGTACCTGGCGGCAGATACATCAAGTTTGAAGAAGAAATTGAAGTCGGTTGACGAAATTTACGAGAAGCACCAGCTAGTCGCGGATCAGTAGGCTCAAAAGTTTGAACTATTTCTTCTTCTTTTTCTTGCGCAAATCGTCCCCATGCTCTCGCCACCATTGAAGTTTTTTGCCTTTTAGAGACTTCTGAAAACAGGTATCGCTGCAAAACCGGCCCTTGGGATTGCTCGACACGAACCTCTTACCGCAGGCCAGGCAGTAACGAGCCCGCCAGGGGCTTATGGTCAGAAACATGACTGCACGTTGGAAGGGCCAGACTTTCGGTGAAGGCCATCCCCGCTTTGATTGTTCTTGGATTTGTTCATGGGACATGGTTAATAGGTCGGGCATTCGGGCGTCCATTTTAGAAATATCGCTGAGAAAGGTGATTAAACCGACAGCGCCGTCCAGGCTAAATTGGTTTATCCATGTCTTTCGCAGAAACTCTTGAATGGACTGCCAGAGAGTCATCGACCGGCCGCTTAGATTCTCAGGTTCGAAAGCCACCGCCCCACCGCCCCGGAGGTCCGGCATAAAGTCAGGATGAGCGATATAAAACGCATCGATCTCGCCCGGCACCAGATTTGAAAATTCCGCGAGCGTGTCAGCCGCATTGAAAATTGAATCTGAATCAGTCATGTGTACCCGCCCTTCGTGCTAGAAAGTCTATATAATAGACTGCTTATGTTGATTGACTAGCAGACCTTTGTCAAGTAAAATTGCAGCATTGAATGGAGGTTCGCGGTAATGAGTGGAAAAGAACAGAGTACGGCGGTCGGATTGAGGGTAGCCTGATGGAGCGTACGCTCACTACATCCCAAGCTGCTGAAGTCCTCGGGATATCAAAGAAAACGTTGTTGAAATACTGCCGCTCCGGGCAAATCTCCTTCATGCGCTACCCAGGTGGCGACTACCGCTTCCGCGAGACGACGCTTGACATCTTCCAGCGCCGCTGCACCATTTCCTCCTCCGAGCCTTCTGGCAGTGACCGGATGGCGGCATGAACGCGCCATCGGTCGCAGCGGTTGAACTCGCGGCTGATTCAGCAACGCCCCAGTCGCAAATTAAGACTGAGTTTGGCCTTTTCGTTATGGAACTAAAAGAAGCGCACAGCCTTGTGCTGCGAGGCGAAGAAGCCAAACGCCGTGCCGTGGACATCGTCAACAACTTTCAGAAGATTTTCGGCGATTCCAAGAAAGAACTCATACGACTAGCCGAGGCGGTTGGCGTTGACGTATCCACCTTGTACCGCTGGCGGCAGGAAGTTGAGCGACCGAGGCTTGACGCCGACGTTGTTCCGCCGACGCCTAGGGATGCTCTCAAGTTTGTCCGGCGACAGCACAAGCTTGAACTCAAGGCGGCAGAGCTGAAGTTGCGAGCGCAACGCCTCATCGGTCAGGCAATGCAGCAAGTAAATGGTACCGATTTGAAGACGGAAATCATTCCAGCGGTACTCAGAGAGGCCCCAGTGAGTTGGCTGGAGAGCAAGAACTGGTTGCACGCGGCAAGCGTGCCCAATGATGACTTCGAAGCTTATGTCAAGGACCGTAAGGACCGCGAGGAGGCAATTTCTGTTGCCGGTCTTTTGGCGACACAGGCTCAAAAAGCAGCCAAAGACGAGGTGCGGCGGCTGGCAAGACTTGCCGTTGAGGGCGACAAGGAGGCGGAGAGGATTTTGCGGAACCGCGAATTTCAACGGCAAGCGTTCAAGCCTTCCCCTGCCTCCGATGTTTTTGACATAACTTTTAGATACCTGTCCTATTTTAGCAGCGAGAATAACCTTGGGCGTCTACCAGATTTGCTGGCCCATCTGAATAAGGGTCACGCGCTGACGGCAGATGACGCTCAGACTCTCAGAGCAGTCTTGACTCAGTTGGAGCGCATCAGCGAACAAGCAGAGATGTACCGCCAGCAGTTGTCCGGATACCTGCCGAGGCGGCAGCCGTGTAGGACTCCCGAGGAGCGTTCAGTCAGCGCAGAAATGGAGTCCGCCAGATGAGCCCCGTCGAAGAAATCGATCAACTGCTTCACCGGGCTGAAGCCCGTTTGATTCGGCAGCGTAAGCACCATGTCTACCGATTAAAATCAGGGCGTTTATTTGTTCGGCCCTCAACCCCAAGCGACCACCGTGGGCTAAGAAACAACCTCTCCATCCTCCGCAAATTGGTTCGCCAGATGGAGACAGCATGATCGCCCACGTAGTTCTGCTCTTAGCCGCTCTTTGGATTTACGACCGCTTCGCAGAGCCGGAGGGCGAATAAAGGAGGAGCTTGATGCATCTCTATATCTCGATTTTTCGAGCTGACATTGCGTTCGGTGATAAGAAGAAAACCGACCACGAGGTAATCGTTTTCGCCAGCGATGAAAAGGAAGCGACCGAGAGAGCCGAACGATACTTCACGCAAAGGGGAGGATATGCTCCTGGCTGGGTGCCGAATGGTTTCGGTGGCATGACTCAAGTGGCTGGAACCACTCCTCGGCTCATCGAGACGCGCCTGCTTCCAGATTCTGTCGTTGTCTATGACGGAAAAGTTGATGAAAGTTTTGAGTCCACCTGATGGGCCGCGGACTCTCAACTTTGCAACGGCAAATACTGGCAGCGGCGGATGCCTCGGAATTCGTCACTATTGCGGGCCTGGTTGAAGCCACCTTTCACAACGGGTCCCAGCGGCGGCCAGTGGTGAGGGCTACCGTTAGCCGAGCTGTGTCGGCGCTTCAGGATCGAGGTTTGATCCAGCGGGTGTCGCTCCAGTCCGGGCGGCGAAAAATCTCAGCTGTTCGGAAAGTGAACGATCGAGGAACAGAAAATTAACACTTAGGATATTTTCGAGAATTTTTGGAGTCTGCGAAAAAATGCCAATGAAGAAAACATTCGACTTAGCAGGGATCGAGCACCTCGGCGCCGAAAATCGTGGCAAAAGATCCCATTAACTTGAGAGCATCAAATCGGCGGAGTCGCAAACGAACCTTGGTGCGATTGGCGGGATCCGCCTTTTCACCGGACGACAAACCGCCTGCTCCACAATCGGTGCCAGCCCCAACCGGATTAAAGGGACCTATTCGGTTTGAGTTGAAACGTGAGCGACCTACCCCTGCCGACCGACGCCACGAATTTTACAAGGCGTTCGGTGAGCCTCTTCCGCAGTACAAAGAACCACCAACACTTGATGAGGTCAGCTCGATTGCGCGGCCGTCGTGTCTGCATGGTGTCAAACTTACCTTGCCGGAGTGGACCTTCGAAAGCAGCTATAAGCGTCGGTATCACACGTTAGGATCTCCCTGGAAAAGTTTTGAGTGTGTAAGATGCCACCCAGTTTGTGTCCATGGCCGTGCTTTAACTTCAAAAGAAGCGCAGACACAGATCCGATATTCCGCTACATGCTTCGGGTGCAATCAAACGATCACGGACAGAGCGCTCATTCAGAGTTATCTAAAGCTCGTTGACCTGAGCACCTCTCGTGGCAAATCTCTTCGTGAAGGAGAGTTTATTACGAGCTATGGCTTGCCGATCGTCAAAGGCGGTGACAATTTCATCCAAGGCGGCGGCTCGAAGCAGGTTGAAGACGTTTTTGCAAATCGCTACGAAACAATCGACTGTGGCGACGAAGTGGCTACACAGATGAAACCTGGC
>Ga0210409_10008166_pt1 | contig 10690 bp, 6 predicted proteins | sample IncBWH17MmetaG_FD_161649 | JGI IMG/M metagenome (GOLD analysis project Ga0210409, IMG submission 161649) | Forest soil microbial communities from Barre Woods Harvard Forest LTER site, Petersham, Massachusetts, United States - Inc-BW-H-17-M | ecosystem: Environmental > Terrestrial > Soil >...
GAAGACACCTTTCAGGCCATGCATCGAATCCGCGGCGTGGAGTGCGCTTCCCCGGACAAATATGCCGAAGCATTTTATTGCCGCAAGTTGATCTGCGATTTCCGGCAAACCACTTGAAGCTGCCATTCGATAGCCTCATGGGAACCCGATGAAGGACTTAAAGCAAAAAACGATTCAGGGCGGCCTCGCCCGGCTCCTGGCCCAGGGCGCAAATTTTGCTCTTCGCGTTGGTTCCTTGATGATTCTGGCGCGCCTCCTCGGGCCGGAAGATTACGGACTCGTCGGAATGGTGGCAGCATTCACGGGAGTCTTGAGCCTGTTCCGGGATTTCGGACTCTCGTCCGCCGCCATTCAACGTGCCGAGGTTACCGAAGAGCAAATCTCCACACTTTTCTGGATCAACCTGCTGGTGGGCGTCCTGCTCACGCTTCTGACCGTAGCTATGGCGCCAGCCATCGCGGCTTTCTACCATCAGCCCCGGTTGGTTGCTGTCAGCGCGGTGATGGCACTGGGGTTCCTGTTCAATGCCGGGGGGATCCAGCACTCGGTGCTTCTCCAGCGTCAGATGCGGTTTACCACAATGGCGGTGATCAGTACGGTCAGCCTGGCTGTGGGCACGATCGTTGGCATCGCCGGAGCTAAAGCCGGCTATGGATATTGGGCACTGGTGGCCATGACGATCACCTCTCCTTTTGTGGCCACGATCGGTTTCTGGATGGCGGCGGCATGGATCCCCGGGAGACCCAGAAGAAGAGCCGGAATTCGTTCTATGATGCATTTCGGCGGCGCGCTTACGCTGAACAGCCTCCTGGCATACCTTGCGTACAACGCCGAAAAAATCCTGATCGGCCGCTACTGGGGCGCCGATGCCATCGGAATTTACGGCCGTGCCTACCAACTCATCAACATTCCCACGGACAACCTAAATACGGCGATCGGCGAAGTAGCGTTTTCGGCATTGTCGCGGCTTCAGGACGATCTCGAGCGCCTCAAGAGCTATTTCCTGAAGGGCTACTCTCTAGTCCTCGGCTTGACCATTCCCATCACCATCGCCTGCGCTCTTTTTCCCGACGACATCATCCGGGTGCTCCTTGGTTCGAAGTGGGTTGAGGCCGCACCCATCTTTCGCTTGCTGGCTCCCACGATTCTGATCTTTGGGATCATAAATCCTTTGGGTTGGCTGCTCTTCTCGCTTGGAATGGTAGGACGGAGCTTGAGGATGGCCTTGGTCTTCACCCCGCTCATCATCGCGGGTTACGCCTGTGGGTTACCTTATGGGCCTAAAGGCGTCGCATTGGCTTATTCCGCGGTAATGGCCGTGTGGGCGATCCCACTTATTGCTTGGGCCGTGCACGGTACGGTTATTTCGATCTGGGACATTCTGCTGACCGTAAGCAAGCCTCTTGCTTCTGCCATCCTAGCCGGCGGGGTCACGTTCAGACTGCGCTTGGCTTACGGCCACCTCTTGTCCCCACTCCCCCGACTTGTGCTGGAAAGCGCGGTTCTTCTAGTCTTGTTTGCTGTGGTCCTCCTATTTGTCGCGGGACAGAAATCATTCTATTTGGATCTTTTGCGCGGCCTCAAAGCTTCCTCCGCCTTGGAGGAAAAAAGAAACGTGCTTTCCGCTTAGCAGATACGCAAGCTTGCTTCTCCCTTTCGCGTCCGTCCGGGTGTTGACCGACTCAGCTCAACTCATCTTTTCGACGGTGTGGAGCAGGCTAGTTTAGCATTAGAGCCTTTTGGGGCGCAGAATGAGTCGTGAAATGCAAAAAGTCCTTGTGACAGGCGCAACTGGCCACATAGGCGCGCACTTATGTAGCCGCCTTCAACAACACGGCTCAGAGGTACACGCAGTTTCGCGAAGGGCCCATCCCGGGCACCACGATGATGTTCGATGGTGGAATGCCGATATTCGGGACGAACGAGGAACGCGCAGTCTACTGAATGACTTGCGACCGGAAGTTGTGTTTCACTTAGCAGGCTGCGTAACAGGGGGCCGGGGCCTCGATGCTGTCCGACCGACTTTTGAGCACAATCTGCATGCGACCCTAAACCTGCTGCTTGCATTGACTGAACTTGGCTGCGGGCGAATCATTTTGGCGGGATCGCTGGAAGAGCCGGACGAGGGAGGTGCAGGAATTTGTAGTTCACCCTATGCCGCATCAAAATGGGCAGCACGATCCTACGCGCGCATGTTCCACGCCTTGTACAAAACTCCCGTGGTGAACACTCGCATCTTTATGGTTTACGGCCCAGGCCCGCAACCAGATGCTCGATTCGTCCCTTATGTAATCAAGTCGCTACTCTCCGGTGAAGCGCCGAAGTTGACCAGCGGCGGTCGAAAAGTCGATTGGATCTATGTCGAAGATGTAGTCGACGGATTGCTCGCTTGTGCCCGGTCAAAATCACAAGACCTCCAGGGTCAAACAGTTGACCTGGGTTCAGGCTGTCTAACGGAATTGCGCGCGGTCTCTTTGTTGATTGCCAAGCTTGTGGGCACTGATGTTTGTCCGGAATTCGGAGCCCTTGCAGATCGCCCAATGGAACAGGTTCGAGTCGCGGGGGTCCAGCGGACTTTCGAGCAGCTTGGCTGGCGGCCGAAGACTTCGTTGGAGGCGGGAATGCAAGCTACTATCGACTGGTTCCGCGCACAAGCCTCCCAGGCATCAGAGCGCTGAGAAATCTATGCCTATTCGGCCTACGATTTAGTGGTTCGGCAAGGTGAATGGAATTTCTCCTCAATACCTTTTGGGCATCCTCATTTTGAATGGGTTCATAGACATTCTGGTTATAGCTATAATTTTGGACAAAGCCTTGTTGGAAGAGCACCAATTAAAAAAGAAATGTGAGCTCATTCAAAAGCGGCGTTTTCGGGTTTGTCCCGTCTTCGGCGCGATCTCGGCAGGTTCAAAGGATTCTGAAGGACCATTCGCTGGTGTTGGACATTACCCTGACATCGGTTCCTATCATCGTCGCTGGCACCGATTCTAACCGACTCGGACCGCGGTCCGGACCACTGATCTCTTGAAGATTCGGTCTGGTCCCTGCACCGATGAATCGCCCGAGAATCAGTTCGCCGATACACCACAAATCTATGGATCTTTATTCGAAGGGCCTGCCGCGCATGAGGAATCGTACGAAAGTAACCTTCCTTGGCAACTTTGGTCAGAGGAATTTGGGCAATGAAGCTACGCTCGCAGCAGTACTCCACAATCTCCAGGTGCGCCTGCCAGAAACCGACGTGAACTGCATTTGTCCAAATCCGGGAATCACAGCTACAACTCACAAGATTCCTGCAATTCCCATTCATGAGGTATTCGTGAAACCTGAATTGCTCCAAGGGAATTTCTTGTTTAAGTCGTTGCGAAAAGTGATACTAGGCGTTCCGATGGAAATTTACCGCTGGATTAAGGCTTTTGGCGTGCTCCGGAATACGGAAATGCTCATAGTGCCGGGCACCCAAATGCTTTCTGACAATCTGACGGGACCTTGGGGCTTTCCGTATCTGGTATTTCGGTGGTCTGTTGCCGCGAAGTTGCAAAAATGTAAGCTTGCATTCGTTAGCGTCGGTGTCGGTCCGTTGCACCACCCCATGAGCAAGCTCTTCGTCAAGTTGGCCCTGCTGCTGGCGAACTCTAGGTCCTATCGAGACGATTCGTCCAGACAATACTTGCGTAGCATCGGCTTCTACCGGACCAGTGATCGAGTTTATCCCGATTTGGCTTTCAGTCTGCCGCTACCTACGATTGCGCGGGGCTATCGGAGCGAACGGGACAAATGCGTAATCGCGGTAGGCGTTATAGACTACCGTGGCCAATTCGGACTGTCTCCTAATCAGCTCAGCGGTAATGATACTTACAGCCGTTATATCGACTTAGTGACTGATTTTGTGGCTTGGTTGCTTGAGAATGCCTATACCGTGCGCCTTGTAATCGGGGATGCCGCATACGACCCTCAAGTACTTGCCGATTTGAAAGAAACGTTGAAAAAGAAAGGCGTCAGATACCAGGATCGGCAGCTCCTTGCTGAACCGATAGAAACTTTTGAAGAATTGCTTTTGCAATTGGCGACAAGCGACTTTATTGTATCGCCGCGCTTTCACAACATCGTGTTTGGCCTGCTGCTTAATAGGCCTGTAATGGCTCTTTCGTATCATGAGAAATTCTCGGCGCTACTGGAATCGCTTGATTTGGCTAGATTCAACCTCTCAATTGATCATGCTGACGCCGAGAGCCTTATTGAGAGGTTCTGTGAACTCACGAGAGATTCGCATGCGCTCGAACAAAAAATCAGCCAAAGAGTTTCGGAGTATCGCGCCAAACTTGACGAGCAGTACGAGCGTATTGTCAATTCGCTTTGCGCTGAATAATACATCAAAAATGTTCGAGTCGAACCTATGAGCTTGAATCCGACACAATCTACGAAACACTTACGCAACCCTCGGATTTGTATGCCGAGCTTTTCGGGATTTACTGCGAAGGCCTTCCGAGCGGGGTTATATGAAGCACAAGACGTTCTTCTAGACTGCGACGATGTCGATTTGATCCAGTTGAGACCCGCCAAGGGATTCGCCCTAAAATCGCAATGGCTGACGCGGCTCGTCTTTCACGATGTGTCGCGAAGAGCAGTTTTTCTCAATCCAGGACTCCAGCCTGTGCGGCTAACCAAGGAGTATGACGCATTTATTTTTGTTTGTTCATGGTGGCAAGACGTATTGTATGCCAACGCGATTCAAGGATGGCAGGATTATTGCCGGACTAGTGTCTGTTGGATTGATGAATTCTGGTCACATAACGTGCAAGAGCTGCAGTATTGGCTGCCTATCTTAAGCAGATTCGACCACGTGATTGTCGGAATAGGTGGGTCCGGCAAAACCCTCGGCGATGCCATCGGACGTACCTGTCACGAGATGCACGGTTGAGTTTATGCAATCCGGTTCACCCCCTATCCTGACTGTCCTGAGAGGGTCATTGACGTTTGCAGTGTCGGCCGCAGACGTGAGGAAATACATCATCAACTTCTGAAACTCACTACCAGTAATCGCTTATTCTATGTATACGACACTTTGAAAAATGTCGGAAACCGCGAGACGATGGATTACCGGCAGCATCGCGATCTTTACGCCAACATTGCGAAGCGCAGCCGGTGCTTCATGGTTGCGCCTGGCAAGGTAAATCGCCCTGATGAAACTAATGGTCAGGCCGCTATCGCGTTTCGCTATTTCGAGGGATCTGCTGCAGGAGCAGCGCTAGTTGGGCAGATACCCGATTGCGAATCATTCCGCCAACACTTTGACTGGCCGGAGGCAGTTATTCAGACCGAACCGGATGGTTCAGACGCCAAGGAAGTGATTTTAAGGTTGTTGGTTGACCCTGGTCGACTTCGTGAGATCAGTTCCCGAAATGCCGAGGAAGCACTTCGGCGCCATGACTGGGTCTATCGCTGGAAGAAAATTTTGGCTCTCGCTGGCCTAGATCCGATGTCAGAGATGCGTGCCCGAGAGAAGCGCCTCGGCGAATTAGCGGAAGTCGCAAAATTCGCTCGAGAAAAAAACTGTTGAACTTGTCTCGTTGCATCCGAATGCTATCGTGAAAAATATCTAGCGAAGTCGTCAGAGTCAATCTAGTGTTGGGCTTGTGAATTACGTGGTGTACGAATCGCTCTATCCTATTTTCGGTTAGGCCAGCCCTTCTCTTTAATCTCCCTGGTCTGTAGTAGCCGTCGTAGGCTGTTGCGTCCTTAAAGGGGAGCCAAATAGTCAAGTCCAAGTTGTGATCATCAATTACTGAATTCGTCTTGCGAGGACCAGAATCTATATGCGTCATGTACATTCGTTGCCAGCGTTTTCCTCATTTTCGTCCACGGGTTTAACTGGATATATTTTCGGCCCGCTAAATGACCCCAACGTCGAGGTCTGTTACATCGACGTTACTCAAGGGCACGATACGTTCCAGATAAGTCAGAAGATCTGCCGAATTTATTACGTGCTGTCGGGAAGCGGTTACTTCACCATCTCAGGGCAAAGATACGACGTCGGGCCGGGTGTCCTGGTCGAGGTCCCACCAGGATTGGAATACTCCTACTCTGGCACAATGCGATTCATAGCGTTTATGAGTCCCCGCTGGTTCGCTGGCAATGACACAGCTACGAAGTGGAACCCGGATGTGCATCCCAGAAACGTCAGATTTGAACCCGGCAACGGCGTTACTTGGCTCTCGAGATTGCTCGGATTACAGATTCTTGGAAAGTCTCCATTCAATGTCTATATTCGCGTTAATCAGAAGATCTGGAGGAAACTTCCAGCGTCCCTAACGGCTTCTCGTCCATTTTGTTGGTACGGCGGCTTGGTGAATAAGATAACGCGGGCAAGAGGCAATCGCTCACAAGGGCTTGGCACTTGTTTTTTCCGTAACCGGCCTGCCCTGGAATTGATTCGCCGGACCGCGGACCGGAAGAAACATAGTGAGACGCTCAGAGTGGCAGTGTTGGGTTCTAGTGCCGGTGCGGAGGTCTACTCAATAGCATGGAGAATCAAGTCTGCACGCCCTGACTTAAGGCTTGAGTTGCACGCAATGGACATCTCTCGAGACGTTGTAGAGTTTGCTAGTCGCGGCGTTTACACGGACAAGTCCGGAGTGAGGTCTTCGGACTTAGAAGATCCGGCCATATTTGAGCGCATGACCAGTACAGAAGTGACAGAACTCTTTGACCGGCAAGATGAAATGTTGTCGGTTAAGCCATGGATAAAACAGGGGATTAACTGGCAAGTTGGAGATGCTGGCAACCCCGATCTGGCTGAGAGGCGGGGAACACAAGATATTGTCGTGGCCAACAACTTTCTCTGTCATATGGACAGTGGGCAAGCAGAAAGATGCCTCCGGAACATTGCTCGATTGGTGAGTCCCGATGGTTATCTCTTTGTCGCCGGGGTGGATTTGGACGTGCGAACAAAAGTCGCGCGTGAACTTGGATGGAAACCCATCGAGGAGTTGCTTGAGGAGATTCATGAAGGAGATTACTGGCTCAGGTGGCTGTGGCCAGGACATTATGCTGGCCTCGAACCCCTGAATAAACGAAGACCGGAATGGAAGGTTCGTTATGCCGCTGCTTTCCAGGTGCCTGCTCCCCACTCGCTTACGAAGTCCCAGGAAATCTGTTCGGTCACTCAGAGCGCCCGCGTCTAAGCGGCCCATCATCGTAGAACTCCGATCGCAGAGGCCATTGCCTAGCCATGTTCGATAGTCATTCCAGTAAACCATTAAGCCCATCATGGTTGACGTAGGGCGCGCCAAGTTGTGGATACCCAAGTCCCCTTCTAGGGGTCCTTGCGCGTTCAATTCCATTGACTGCCACCATTAAGCCAGTTGCTTACTGAGGGCTCGCAAAAACTACTAGTGTTGCCTCTGTGCACCTAATATCGTGCTTTCCTTGAAGCCGTCACACTCACACTACTGTGCGCGCCTTGGGACGATTCTGCTCGAATTTTGGGTGGCGCTGGCGGGACCGAGCCCGGGTGTGCAAGGATTTTCCCCTTTGCTGCCACAGATGTTAATTTACTGGGTTTCCCTCCTACATCTAACCCAGCCACGTATAGGAAGTCCTTTCTTTCCTTTGCCTTGATTGAAAAAGCGAGGTAGCTCCGGTCTTCGAAACTGGATATTCGATTGGAGTGTTATTTGCAAGGTATCCTGCCGAAATTAGGGATGGGTATGTCTCTTACCTCGGAGTGCTTCTGGGCGGGCGGTTGACGGCAAGCCTACCGGATTCAAGCCAACTATGTTCTTGAACGATTGCTGAAAGTGGGACTCATTCTTGAGGTTAGGGAATGCACCTGTAATCTCGGAGTGACATGGTTTCCTTCGTGAATGGAAAGCGCAAATTGCACAGTTCATCGGCAACATCGCTGAACCTTTATTTGGTCCCCGTCCAGATGGCAGGTTGGCAGGAATGGCGAGCTTAGACGACTTTTGGGAGGAAGAAGTGAAAAGACTGATTATGCGCCTGGCTAAGCTTAGCGCGCTGATACTGACTCTATTGAATGCAATCCCTGCCAAATGCCAAGTCTCGGTCCTGACGCAGCATAATGACAACGCACGCACCGGGCAGAACCTGAGTGAGACTACCCTCAACACTTCAAACGTGAACCAAAACAGCTTCGGAAAGCTGTTCTGGCGCACTGTGGACGGCTTTATCTATGCTCAGCCGCTATACGTTCCGGGACTTACCATCCAGGGGGTAACTCACAACGTTGTCTATGTCGCCACCCAACACAACAGTGTCTATGCGTTTGATGCCGACAATCCGAACGAACCCGCTCCTTTGTGGCAAGTGAACCTAGGTACCCCTGTCCCCAGCCAGGATATTTGCATTATCACGGGCGACACCAATCCGCTAGATTGCCCGTACTACGACATCAGCCCGGAGATCGGTATCACCAGCACGCCCGTAATCGATACCAGCGCGGGAATCATCTACGTGGTGAACAGAACGAAAAATACCAGTAATAGCACTTACCACTACTATTTACATGCACTGGACCTAATCACCGGAGCCGAACGGCTCGCCGGCCCCGTAGAAATCGTGGGCCAGGTAAGTGGAACAGGACCCGGCAGCGTGGGGGGCACGCTCACATTCGATCCCACCTTCCATAACCAGCGCCCGTCGCTGCTGCTGCTGAATGGATTTCTCTATCTTGGCTTTGGCTCGGTCGGCGACATTGGGACCTATCACGGCTGGTTCATGACTTACAACGCCAGCACACTTCAGCAGCAGGCAATCATCAGCATCACGCCAAATGGCAACGAAGGTGGAGTTTGGTCTACGGGACAGGGTCCCGTTGCCGATGCGGCCGGCAATGTTTACATCATAACTGCAAATGGCGACTTCGACGCGAACGCTGGCGGCAAAGATTATGGCGACTCCTTCGTGAAGTATAGCGGGGCGAACCTGACAGTTTCCGACTACTTCACCCCGTCGAATCAGGCGTCTCTGAATAGCGGAAACGTTGACTTGGGCTCTGGTGGCCCCATGCTCATGCCGGGGACATCACTGCTTGTCGGCATGGGCAAGGACGGAATCTTTCGAGTTGTGAACACCGGCGGCATGGGCCAATTCAACTCCAACGTGGACAATGACGTTCAGGAGTTCACCGCATCACCTTCTTATCCCTATTTCGGCTCTCCTATTTATTGGAACAGCCCGAATAATGGGCCGGTGGTGTATATCTATTCGTCAGCGGATGCTCTGAAGGCCTACCAATTCAACGGCTCAAAGTTTGTGACCAACCCGGTTTCGCAAAGCACCATTTTGAATAGCGCCGGAGAATCCAACACAGCTCCCCTTTCTGTTTCTGCCAATGGCAGCCAGCAGGGTAGTGGTATCGTTTGGTCTTCTAACTCAATTTCCCAGTGGGCCTCGGGAGTGCAAGTTTCGGGCGTCCTTCGTGCATTTGATGCTACCAATCTAGCCAACGAGCTGTGGGATAGTACACAGAATCTGACGCGCGATGACGTGGGCAGCTATGCGAAGTTCGTTCCCCCCACTATCGTCAACGGCAAGGTTTATGCAAGTTCGTTCTCTGGTCAGTTGCAAGTCTACGGTTTGAATCCCCCCGCGTTTCAAGGAATTCGCTTCATCCAGGTGGCCTCCGCCACGCCGCAAACAAATACTTCATCGGTTTCCGTGGCTTATCCGGCATCGCAAACTTCAACCGACCTCAACGTTGTCATCGTGGGATGGAATGACACCACTGCCAACGTGCAATCTGTGACCGACACCGCCGGAAATTTGTATTCTCTGGCGATCGGGCCAACCTCCGGCACAGGTCTGCGGCAATCGATCTACTACGCCAAGAACATCGCTGGTGGCAGTAATACGGTGACCGTCACCTTTAATCAAAACGCAACCAAGCCCGACGTGCGAATTCTGGAGTACAGCGGCGCGGATACTTCCAATCCGTTTGATGTGTCCGTTGGCACGAGCGGGAACAGCAATATCGCGGACAGCGGCTTTGTCAACACAAACGCCGCGAACGAGTTGGTGGTCGGCGGACACATGATTACCAGCAACACCACTGTCATGGCCGGCGCGCCTTTCACCCCTAGAGTCATCACCTCGCCAGATTCAGGCCTGGCGGCAGACCGCTTGGTCAACGTGCCCGGTAGCTATCACTCGTGGGCACCCCTGAAATCCTCGGGAGCGTGGGTCGACCAGGTCGTCACGTTCAAGTCCGCCACGGTCAGCCAAGTTCCATTCCTAAGGAGCATCTCTCCGAACAGCGGAACCATTGCCGGTGGAACGTCCGTGACGATCACCGGGATCGATTTTGCGGCGGGAGCGACGGTGACGTTCGGCAGCGCAGCGGCGACGGGTGTGACGGTGGTGAACAGCACGACGATCACGGCGACGACGCCAGCGGGAAGCGCGGGTGCGGTGACCGTGACAGTGACGGTGGGAGGGCAGAGCGGAAGCCTGACGAATGGATTCACGTACATTGGCGTGCCAACGGTGAGCAGCGTAAGCCCGAATAGCGGATCAACCGCGGGCGGGACGGCAGTGACGATCACCGGGACGAACTTTGCGGCAGGCGCGACGGTGACGTTCGGAGGGACGGCGGCGACGGGTGTGACGGTGGTGAACAGTACGACGATCACGGCGACGACGCCAGCGGGAAGCGCGGGTGCGGTGACCG
>Ga0210409_10008167_pt1 | contig 10689 bp, 8 predicted proteins | sample IncBWH17MmetaG_FD_161649 | JGI IMG/M metagenome (GOLD analysis project Ga0210409, IMG submission 161649) | Forest soil microbial communities from Barre Woods Harvard Forest LTER site, Petersham, Massachusetts, United States - Inc-BW-H-17-M | ecosystem: Environmental > Terrestrial > Soil >...
TGAAAACCTCGTAGCTCATCATCTGTGCGGCAGCGCGGATGCCACCGAGCAGTGAGTACTTATTGTTCGAAGACCAGCCCGCCAGAACCACGCTGTAAACGCCCAACGAGGACATGGCCAGAAGAAACAGGACTCCAATGTTCAGATCGGCAATTACGAATCCCGGAGCAAACGGCACAACCGCGAACGAGATCAGCGCGGTAGCCACAACGATGGCAGGTGCAAGGACGAAGACCGGGTTGTCGGCGAACGGTGGAATCCAGTCTTCCTTCAAAAAGAGCTTGATCGAGTCTGCGGCGATTTGGCCCAGACCGAATGGGCCTACCCGATTAGGACCGTACCGGTCTTGCCACAGCGCAAGCAGACGGCGCTCGACCCAGATCAGTCCGGCTGCCAGATTGAGCACCACGAACAGGACAACGGCGATCACGAGCAGAGGGTAGAGGTTCGCCATCATGAAGCACCTCTAGCCGATAGTTCAGCTCCGGTCGGCGCAAGTTTGCAGAAGGCTGGCAGCATCACACCATCGAGCGGAGGTAATCCCGTAGGCAGGCCAGCTACGCCACGAGGCAGATCTGCACGCAGCGTGACTTCCAGTTCTAACAGGGCGCCTTCAACAGCTACCCTGATCTGCTCGCCAGCTGTTGCGCCCAGCAGAGATGCCTCCACAGGGTTCAACGCAACATACGGGCGCGCGAGCAATTGCGCGATGCCTTGCGCGTGGCGGCTCAGTTCCTCCGAGCCGAAAATATGAAAGATGGGGACAAGCAGCCATTCGCCCGGCCGCGCCTTGAATTGAGAGGGGATCGCAGAGAAATACTGCCAACCGGATTCCTGCGATTGCTCAATCAAGCGGACCCCGGGATCGCCACCGCGCAGCGGCCCTCCCACCTCGCTTTGAAATTTGTTCACCGCTTGAATGGAGTTCCAACCGGGCGCCCAGAAAAAGGGAATCAACGAAGAGGGGGCCGCTTCCGGACCGGACTCCATCGAGAAAGCGAGGGCGGAGTCGGGATCCTCAGGTGGCTTGGGTTCGTGCACGCTGATGCTGGCGAACATCGCAGTGCGGCCGCTGTACCGGTTCGGTTCGCGAGCGATCTTGCCAACAGCGCTATGCGATGGCGCGACCGCTGGAATCGTTCCGAATGCTGGCAACTCCGCGGCCATCGCCGTGATAAGGTCGTCAAGGCTTTCCCATTGTGCTTCGTCGTTAAGGCCCGCAGCCACGGAGCCTTCACGCAACCACCGCCAGCTCTCCTGTACATCCGCGCTTTGGTCGAGAGCCTGAAAAAATCGCTGCGCTCGTCCCTCGCTGTTCACGAGCGTGCCGTCGGATTCGGCGAAGGTGCCTGAGGGCAGCACAAGCTCGGCTACTTCAGTAGTGGCGTTGACAAGATGATCGAGCACAATCAGATGCCGGACACCGCGCAACAGGGCTGTCATCTCGCTTGCGGGCGCACGACGGAACAAGTCGTTCTCAAGGACAATCAACGTTCTCACCGACTCACTCTGGATCGATCGGAATGCCTCGGAGAGCGGCTGCGGTTCTATCAGCGCGAGGCCAAAGCTGTTGCACTCTGGCGTGGTGAAACTGAGATTTGCCGGACGACCTGCCTTGCGCAACGCCCATGCAATTTGCGCCGCTGCTTCAATGACACGTGGACTGCGGCAGCTTGTACCGGAAACGATCAGCGGCCGCTTCGCGTCAAGCAAAGCTGCAGAGATCTCTGCAATTATCGTCTCCAATTCTGACGAGAGCCCCGCTACCTCAGGAGCTGTGGCATCAATAGAATGCGCGACGGCGAAGCCCAGTCGTGCAAGGTCGTCTGGCGCAGCGCGATAAGTGGTTGTTGCAATGTCATCAAGCTTTGTTCCGTATGGAGAAGCAATGAAGAGAGGCCCCTTTGCATCCTGTACAGCCTCGCGCACTGCATGGTCAAGCCATTCGGGAATATGTAGACCGTCAGCGATGCGCATGGGAGCTTGACGCACAGATTGGCGCAGCCGCAGAGCCATGACTGGCGCGACGTTGGTGACGTCCTCGCCGAGCACAAGCACGGCATCGGAATGTTCAGCCTCATCGAGGGAAGCGGACCGCGCCGGGCCGCCGCGGAGGATGCGAAGCATGGCCGACAACAGATGCAAGTCTTCGTCCGGAAATCCGGCAAAGAAGCGATCCGAGCCGACCAGCGTGCGCAGCGCAAAGTTAGCCTCTAAGGATGCGCGCGGCGACCCGATACCGATCACAGTGCCCTCGCGCAGCACAGCGCCGAAGCGTTCCAGCGCTTCGCTCTTTGTTGCCGCCTCATTGTTCAAGAGAGGGTAGCGAATGCGCCGGCTGCTTTCTACAAATTCATAGCCGAAGCGGCCGCGATCGCAAAGGAAATAGCCGTTTACCTCATGGTTATAACGATTCAGGATGCGGCGAAGCGAGCCGTAACGTTCACCCGCGGTGGTGTTGCACCCAAGCCCACAATGCACGCAGATGGAAGGGGCCATCTGAAGATCCCATTTGCGCGTGTAGTGGCGCTTGAGCGTCGCATCGGTGAATACGCCGGTCGGGCAGATCTCGACCAGATTGCCGCTGAACTCGCTTTCTAAAACCCCATCTTCATGCCGCCCATAGTAGATGCTGTCGCGCAGATGAAACGCATTCAAATCGTGCCCACCGGCGTATTCGCGATAAAAACGCACGCATCGCTGGCACTGAATGCAGCGGTTCATCTCGTGATTCACCAACGGGCCGAGGTACTGATTGCGAAAAGTTCGTTTGCCAAAGCTGTAAACGCGCGAGCGATGACCGGTCATCACCGTCATGTCCTGAAGATGGCATTCGCCGCCTTCGTCGCAGACCGGGCAATCGTGCGGATGGTTCTGCATCAGGCCCTGAATCACGGTCGCGCGAAACGCCGTCGCTTCGGGGTCGGCAATCGAGATGCGGGTGCCCTCCGCGACCGGCGTCATGCAGGCCATCACGAGCTTGCCTGTTGTGTCCTGCTCATTGCGAAATTGCTTGACCGCGCATTGACGGCATGCTCCCACCGATCCCAATGCAGGATGCCAGCAGAAATACGGCAGGTCATAGCCCAGCGAGAGACAGGCGTGCAGAAGGTTCTGTTTTGGGTTGGCCTGCCTGGGCGCGTTGTCGATAAATATAGTTGCCACGCTCATTGCCTCCAGGGACACCGCTGTTCATCGATGTGCCGCCGAAAATCGTCGGCAAAGTATTTCAATGCGCTTTGCAGCGGTTCCACCGCTCCCGGTGCAAAGGCGCAAAAGGTGTTTCCGGGAGCAAGAAATTTCGTCTGGAACGCAAGCGTGTCAAGATCGCGAGTACTTCCCTTGCCTTGCTCCATCGCGAACAGAATTTTTTCCGTCCACGCGAGACCGCTCCAGCACGGCGTACACCAGCCGCACGACTCCTGCGCGAAGAAGTGCTCGAGGTTCCAGACCATGCCCACCGGACACGTCTGGTCATCCAGCACGACCATCGTTCCTGTGCCCAGGCGGCTGCCCGCCTTCTGCACATTTTCGTAGTCCATGGGCGTATCGAGATGTTCTTCCACAAGAAAGTCAGTGGACGCTCCGCCCGGCAACACACCGCGAAAACGAAGGCCCTCGCGCATGCCGCCTGCATGATCCTCAAGAATTTCGCGCATCGGCGTGCCCATCGGAAGCTCCCAGAGCCCTGGCCGTTTAACCTTGCCGCTAACGCCGTAAATCTTGGTACCGCCGTCTTCGGTCTTGCTCAGGCCATGGAACCATTCGGGCCCCTTGTTCACGATGTGATGGACATTGCAAAGCGTTTCCACATTCTGCACGATGGTGGGCTTCCCCCACAGTCCGGAGACCTGCGGAAATGGAGGCTTGGTTCTCGGATGCGCCCGCTTGCCTTCAAGCGCATTCAGAAGAGCGGTTTCCTCGCCGCAGATGTAGCGGCCTGCGCTCATGTGAAGGTGAAGGATGAGACTGTAGCCTAACCCGAGAATGTTGTGCCCGAGGTAGTTGCGCGCTTCTGCTTCGGCAATTGCGCGGGCAAGGCGCTCATACGAGCGCTCATACTCGCCCCGCAAAAAGATGTAACCAATGTCCGCATCGATCGCATAGGCAGAGACGATCATGCCTTCGATCAACTGGTGCGGGTCGCGCTCCATCAACGCGCGGTCTTTAAATGTGCCCGGCTCCATTTCATCGGCGTTTGCAACCAGATATTTCGGATGCGGCGCATCTTTGCCCATGGGCACGAAGCTCCACTTCATGCCGGTGGGAAAACCAGCGCCGCCGCGCCCGCGAAGATTTGATTTCTTCACCAGTTCGGTGACATCCGCTGGCGCCATGAGAAGCGCCGTGCGGAGGCCCTGATATCCGCCCGCGCGTTCGTATTCCGCGAGGCTTACCGCCTCCTTGTCGGCCCGAAAGTTCCCAGTCAGCGGTTTTTCCATAGAAAACGCCTATTCGTACTGCGCCAACACTTCTTCGATTCTTTGCTCGTCAAGATCCTCATGCAACTTGCCATCGATCATCATGGCGGGTGCGCGATCGCACGCACCCAGGCAAACAATGGGTAACAAAGTGAAGCGCCCGTCGGCTGTCGTTCCGCCGAGCGGCGTGCCTAGAATGCCGCAAAGCTGATCACGCACTCGTTCGCAGCCCATGATCCAGCAGGAGACGCTGTCGCAGAGAAGCGCCACATGCCGTCCAACAGGTTTTCGCCGGATCAGGTTGTAAAACGTCGCAACTCCGTCTAGATCGGCAACGGAAAGTCCGAGAAGCTCCGAGAGATCGCGCAAGCTCTCGTCCGAAACCCAGCCGCGATGCCGCTGGACAATGAGCATCGACTCGATACTCATAGCCTGCTTGTTCGGGTAGTCGGTAAATTTCATCTCGATCTCTTTTCGTTCCTCGCCACTCAGCATCGCTTCTCGCTCCTCCTCGTTGTCACCGGTCGATATCCGCAAGCACGTAGTCCAGACTCCCGAGAATTGCCAGCAGGTCCGGGATTAAGAGACCACGGCAAAGCAGCGGCAGCATCTGCATATGCGGAAACGATGGTGTGCGAATACGCGTCCTATAAGAGCCAGTGCCGCCATCGCTGATCAGGTAGTAGCCGTTGTTGCCCTTGGTCCCTTCGATCGGCACCATCGCTTCTCCTGCCGGAATCACAGGGCCCCAGCTCACGCCAAGAAAATGATGGATGAGCGTTTCGATGTCATGCATGGTGTGCGCCTTGGGTGGCGGCGTGGCAAGCGGATGCTCCGCATTGCACGGGCCTCCCGGCATGTTGTCAACGCATTGCTGGATGATGCGAAGACTCTGTCGCATCTCCTCTATGTGCACAATGGCGCGGTCATAGCAATCGCCCGTACTGCCAGTAGGTATGTCAAATTCGAGCTGGTCGTAGCAGGCGTACGGCTGCTTCTTGCGGAAGTCCCACTCGAGTCCGCAGGCACGCAGGTTCGGGCCTGTCATGCCCCATTCAATGGCTTCCTGAACTGTGCAGCCTCCAACGCCCTTCGTGCGCTTTTTGAACAAATAGTTGCGCATAACGATGCGATCGTACTCATCAAGCCGGGCTGGCAGATATTGCAGAAAGTCTCGGAACAACCGGTCCCAGCCGTTGGGCAGGTCCTGAGCCACACCGCCAATGCGGAACCAGTTCGGGTGCATGCGCGCGCCACAGATTGCTTCAACAATGCCCAAGGCTCGCTCGCGGTCATTAAACAGGTAAAACACCGGCGACATCTGGCCGAGGTCTTGTGCGAATGTTCCGTACCAGACCAGGTGGCTGTTGATGCGAAAGAGCTCCGCCATCATCACGCGAATCATCTGCCCGCGTGGCGGCACCGTAATGCCCGCTAACCTTTCGACTGCGGTCAGGTATGCGAGGTTGTTCATCACCCCGCCTAGATAGTCCACGCGGTCGGTGTAAGGAATATAAGTGTGCCATGTCTGGCGCTCGCCCATTTTTTCTGCGCCGCGGTGATGAAAGCCTATATCGGGCACAGCATCGACGATCACTTCACCGTCCAGTTGAAGAGCAATGCGCAGAACGCCATGTGTTCCAGGGTGCTGAGGTCCAATATTCAGGAAAAGAAAGTCGAGACCATCGTGCTCCTGCTTCATGCCCCACTCTTCAGGGCGGAACTGCAATGCTTTCTGTTCGGCGTCTTGTTTCTCGTCCGGCAGCTGGAAGGGTCCCATCTCTGTGGCGCGTGCCGGATGGTCCTTCCGCAATGGATGTCCCCCCCATGTCCGCGGCATCAGAATGCGCACTAAATGTGGATGCCGGTCAAAGACGATCCCGAACATGTCCCACACCTCGCGCTCATACCAGTTCGCTGATGGAAAGATGTCGGTGATCGTGGGCAATGAGAGCTGAGTCTCGTTGAGCGCTACCTTGAGCCGGACATACGCGTTTCGCTCAAACGAGTAAAGGTGGTAGACCACAGTGAAGTCGCTCGGAGGTTGACCGTCGCGGTGCGTGCGTCCGCGTTCGTCAATTGCGGTTAGGTCATACATCATCGTGTATGGATCGGGAATGCTAGAGCGAAGCGAGTGGATCGCTTCGTGAATGTCGCTCTTCGGCACCCAGAAGGTCGGAATATCATCGCGGACCGCCTGGGGCGCACCGGGAAGGCCCAGTTCGTTCTGTAGCTCCTGATTGAGGACGAGGCCGCGTGCCATACCGCACCGCCAGCACCGCTAAACGTTATCGGGAGTCCTGAGCACAGTCAGCAATTGCCGCTGGGCTCGCTTCTGATTGCGCATGGAAGGCATGTCAGGCCGTTCCACTCCTTGCGGCCCGATGACCCAACTCAGAGGCCGCTTTTCCTTTCCTACCGCATCACGCAATAACAAAACACCTTCGAGAAACGCGTCCGGCCGCGGTGGACACCCGGGTACATACACGTCGACGGGAAGAAATTTATCCACGCCCTGCACGACGCTGTAGATGTCATACATGCCGCCTGAATTCGCGCATGAGCCCATGGAGATGACCCACCGCGGCTCCATCATCTGTTCGTAGAGGCGCTCGATGACCGGCGCCATTTTGATGAAGACCGTACCCGCGATGACCATGAGGTCCGCTTCGCGCGGCGTGCCGCGTATCACTTCAGCGCCGAAGCGGGAGATGTCGTATTTGCTTGTAATGCTTGTGGCCATCTCAACAAAACAACAGGAGAGGCCGAAGTTGAAAGGCCAGACGGAATTCTTGCGGCCCCATGCTGCAAGGTCATCCAGACGAGACAGAATTAGCGTACGGCGGATTGCTTCATCAGAATAGCCATCGCTTTTTGTAGCCTGTGGGGGAGCATCAGGCCGACTGATCGACCATCGCATCAAACACCGTCCGTCCTAACCCACCACCCGTCTGCTTCCCTGGCTCCAATCCAGTGCGCCTACACGCCAAAGGTAGACAAGGGTTGCAAGCAACACCGCTATAAAACTCGTCGCCTCGGCATAACCGGTCCAACCGGTTTCACGGACGGCAATGGCCCAGGCAAAGATGAAGACTGCCTCAAGATCGAAGATGACGAAGAACATTGCGACCAGATAGAACTTGGCCGATAAGCGCACGCGAGCTGAACCCTGTGACAGAATGCCAGATTCGTAGGGAGTGCCTGTTGCGCGGTTGTGGTGCCTTTGGCCCAGCACAAACGACAGGCCAAGCATGGCAACAACGAGCATGACGACGATGACGAGATAGACTCCAAGCGGCCAAAGGTGCATCGTCCTTCGCCTCGATGCAACCGGTCAGCGTCGCATCATTGGAAGTATCTATCAGGTCAGTCAGATTAGCAACTAATGAGATGGTCCGCCGCTTGATCACCCTGCGGGAGCAGGGGATCGTAGAGGCAGCTTGTGACAAGGAGGATCATCGATATGCAGATACATTCGATTGGCATCGATCTGGGCAAGACGACCTTTCACCTGGTAGCACTCGGCGCAGCTGGCAAGGTGCTCGTTCGGAAGAAGTTCTCAAAGCAGCAACTGCTGGCGTACACCGCGAACATGCCGACGGCATCGATATGGCCCGGAGTCGGGTAGCAGACCATGGCAGCGAAGTTGTCGAGGGATCGAGCTTCAGCTCGTGGGTGGCACAAGCTGGCTCACGATGCGTGCTCCGCGTGCGCCACTTCCGGATGGGTTGCGATCGCCTGGCTATCCAACGGTCGTTACCTCGTGTGGAGTCTTATTCGCCAGCCATTCGTAGTCGTACGCCTCATGGTCCACGATGGGGGTCTCAATGAAGTTCTCGGTCGGAGGGGGTGACTGGATCTGCCACTCCAGGCCAGTAGCCTGCCAGGGATTGGAGCCCGCAATCGCGCCATACTTCAGCGACCAGGTCATGTAAATCATCGGCAGCAGATAGCCGATTCCGAGCACAGTCGCGCCTGCGGTCGAGAGCACATTGAGCACCTGGAACTCCGGCGGATACGCATGATACCGGCGCGGCATGCCCAGATAGCCTAGAACGAACTGCGGAAAGAACGTAAGGATAAAGCCGATAAAGGTGGTGAAGGCGGCCAGCTTCGAGAGCCCCTCCGGGTACATGCGGCCAGTCATCTTGGGCCACCAGAAGTGCACGCCGGCAAGGTAGGCCATGAGCATGCCGCCCACCATCACGAAGTGGAAGTGAGCCACGATGAAGTAGGTCTCGGTGAGGTGGATGTCCATCCCGAGTGAGCCGAGAAAGACACCGGTCAGTCCGCCGATGGTGAAAAGGCCCATGAACCCAAAGGCATAGAGCATCGGGGTCTCGAAGGTGATCGATCCCTTGTAGAGGGTAGCGGCCCAGTTAAATATCTTGATCGCCGAGGGCACCGCCACCAGCATGGTGAGCAGCGAGAAGACCAGCGCCGAGTAGTTTGAGACACCCATGATGAACATGTGGTGCGCCCAGACGAAAAAGCCAAAGACGGCAATGGCGACTGACGAGAAGGCGACTGCCGTATAGCCGAAGACGCGCTTGCGCGAGAAGGTGCTGATGACCTCCGAGATCACGCCCATACCGGGGAGAATCATGATGTAGACGGCAGGATGCGAGTAGAACCAGAAGAGGTGCTGGAAGAGCAGCGGATCGCCCCCCTTGGTGGGGTCGAAGACGCCGATGCCGAACGCGCGCTCGAGCGCGACCAATACCAGCGTGATGGCCAGCACAGGCGTTCCGAGCACCATGAGAAGTGATGCGGCATAGTGCGACCAGACAAAGAGCGGCAGACGGAACCAGGTCATGCCTGGCGCGCGCATGCGGTGCGTCGTAACGATGAAGTTCAGTCCGGTAAAGATGGAGCTGAAGCCGGCGATGAAGACGCCCATCGCTGCGGTGATGACATGGGTGTTCAGGTAGTGCGTGCTCAGCGGCGTGGTGAATGTCCAGCCGGTGTCGACCCCACCCAGAACCAGCGCGGACACGGTGAAGATGCCGGCCACGATATACAGATACCAGCTCAGCAGATTCACCTTGGGGAAGGCGAGATCGCGCGCGCCGACCATGATGGGCAGCACGAAATTCCCAATGGTTGCCGGGACGGACGGCACCAGGAACAGGAAGACCATGATGATGCCGTGCATGGTGAACAGCTTGTTGTAGGTGTCGGAGGCAACCAGGTCCGGCATCGGCGTCAGCAACTCAAGCCGGATCAGGCCAGCGAAGGCGCCACCGAGAAAGAAGAAGAAGGTGATCGAGATCAGGTAGAGGATCGCGATCCGCTTATGGTCGCCGGTGAGCAGCCAGCTCTTCAGACCATACTCGCTGTTCAGATAGCTGCGCTTGGGCAGCGTTGCATCCTGCTGGTTGGGAAGACGGACGATTGTACTCATTGTGGCGAAGGCCCCATCCCCTTCGAAGTCGATGTGTCCGGTTTCGCGTCGGGCATCTGATCCGCCCCTGTGAGCTGCCGCGACCGGTAGTTCGGCGCCGCGCCGGTGGCACCGGCCTGGCTCGGCGAAAAATTGGAATCGTTCAGTGTCTGGTGAACGCGATCGTTTGTGTCTAGGCCTTTGATGTATTCCACAAGATCAATGAGGCCCTCTTCGCTGACCTGGCCCTGGTAGGTGGGCATGATCGGCGCATAGCCCGCCATCGCATGGGTGGTAGGATTCAGGATACTGCCTCTGAGGAACTCGTCGTCAGCGGTCACTGTGCGGCCGCCCTCCAATGTGACCTTGCTGCCGTAGATACCAGCCAGATTGGGCCCCCTGGCTCCCGCGGTGCCGCTGTGGCAGGAGTTGCAGCCGAGGCTGGCATACAGCCGTTCGCCGTTCTGCGCCAGCGACTGGCCGCTCGTCGATCCAACCGTCCACTTCTGGTAGTCATCCGGCGACATGGCGACGATATCTCCGATCATCGCCGAGTGCAGCGTACCGCAATACTGCGTGCAGAACAGGTGGTAGGTGCCGGGCTGCGTTGCTCGAAACCAGACCGTCGAATACCGCCCCGGGATGACCTCGCGCTTCACACGGAACGCAGGGATCGAGAAACTGTGAAAGACATCCTGCGAGATCATGGTGAGCTGCACGTCGCGGTCAACCGGAATGTGCAGCGCGTTGATTTCATGTTGACCGCCCGGATGCTCGGCCTTCCACATCCACTGCTTGCCGACGATGTAGATGTTCATCGCATTGGTGGGCGGATTATAGATGCGGAAGTAAAGCAGCGCTCCCCAGACGAAGCAGACCATGAAC
>Ga0210409_10008168_pt1 | contig 10688 bp, 7 predicted proteins | sample IncBWH17MmetaG_FD_161649 | JGI IMG/M metagenome (GOLD analysis project Ga0210409, IMG submission 161649) | Forest soil microbial communities from Barre Woods Harvard Forest LTER site, Petersham, Massachusetts, United States - Inc-BW-H-17-M | ecosystem: Environmental > Terrestrial > Soil >...
GTCGCGCCCTTGCCGCCGGAGACGACCACTCCTTCGTGAAGCCCGCCTGTGTCCTCGTGGCGTGCGATGAATGTGGCGAGCTCTCCGCCGACGAGGTACCGCTCACCTTCTCCGGCGCGAAGAAAATAAGCAACTCGCTCGCCTGGCAGTTGATCACTCATCAAGCTCAACCTCCCGCCGCTATCGGCAGCCACGATTGGCGCGGCTTGGCAGTGCTCGCGGCGCAGATATTCCTGTCGTTCATGGATCCATTTTCAGCAACGTCGGTCAAGCCACTCAAGCACCCACCATGGAAAGTCCGCCGTCAGAGATCAGAAACCCGCCGGTGATATGTCGAGAGTCGTCGCTGGCAAGGAAAATTACGGGGCCTGTCGCCTCGTCCGGCTGGGGAATGTGATTCAATGGTGTGTTCTTTAAGATCTCCTCACGCCTGCCGGTCTTCCATTCCGCTCGCGCGAGAAGCCTTTCGGTCTCGATAAATCCTGGCCCGTACGTGTTGACTCGGACTTTAGGCGCAAAGGCCTTGGCGTAGGACTTCGTGAGACCGATGATTCCATACTTGCCCGCCGCGTATTGAGGCGCCCTCGGACTACCGGCCACCACTACTCTGGACCCGATGTTGACGATCACCCCGCCGCGTTCTTGTCCCAACATCCGCGACCCGAACTCATGCGTCATGAGCATCGTGCCCTTAATGTCCACCGCCAGGACATGATCGATCGCGGCTTCGGTCACCTCGCGCCATGACTTCTGCTCGGAAGCCATGTCTCCCACATTGTTGACGAGGACATCCAGCTGTCCATAGTGATCAAATGCCTGGTCGGCCAGTTTTTTCACTTCCGGCCATCTGGTGATGTCGCCCTGGAGGGTTATCGCCTGGCGCCCCAGCGAGCGAATCGATTCGGCGACCTTTTCAGCTCCTGAAGCCGACGTATTGTAGTGAACAGCGAGATTGGCGCCTTCTCTTGCCATCGCCTTGGCAATCGCTGCGCCGAAGCCCCGGCCAGCGCCCGACACGAATACGACTTTCCCGTTCAGCCGCGACGATTCACCCATTTATGTCTCCAGCGATTTTCGAGAACACCGGTGTGCTTGTCCGCCACAATTACCATTTGAGGGGAGCGGGCGGTTTTTCACCGTGAGCTTGCTCCCAGGAGATAACACAGTTCCGAAGTACTCCGATGCGTTCGATTTCCGCTTCCATCACATCCCCGGGTTTCAGCAGATTCTTGGCCGGATCGTCACTGAACGCAGCAACTCCCGAAACAGTTCCGGTTGAGAGAACGTCCCCAGCAGAATAGCCGAGCGCAGAGTAATGAGCGAGAATCTCCGGGATTGTTACCGACATATTGCCGGAATAGGAGCTTTGACGTTTCTCGCCGTTCACCCTCAACTCCATTTTCAGATTTCTGGGATCGGGAATTTCGTCCGGAGTCACGATCCAGGGGCCCAACGGACAAAAGGTGTCGATACTTTTGCTGAAGCAGAAATTGGATGATTGCATTTCACGCCGTTGAATATCTCGGGCGGTAATGTCGTTAAAGATCAGATATCCACCGATATATTCCTCTGCTGCCTCGACGCCAAAGTGCTTTCCGCTCTTGGCCAGCACCACAGCCAGTTCCAGTTCGTAGTCCAACTCGCTTGTGAGGTGCTCAGGGTAAACGACAGGAGCTTCGGAGCCAATGATAGCGTCAACGTTTTGGAAAAATACAATCCAAGGCTGAATTGAACTCACCCAATTCGCCTTGTCGCCCTCTGTGGCGTGTTCCCGAAAGTTACCCGCCGTATGGAAGAACTTCTTGGGGACGATCGGAGCTTCCAGCTTCACTTCCGACAGCGCGAAGTGCTCGCCTGTCTTCAGCCTGTGGGCGAGCGTTTGGGGTGGACCCATCTCAAAGAGAGTTCTCATGTTGGGCACGTCAAGGTTTTCGATCTGACGCCCTTCCAGCACCCCAACCCGAGCTATCCCGTCCGCGGTGAATGTGAGCAGTCGCAAGTGTCCTGTCCGAACTCGCTCAGTGAACTCGCAGTCTCCGGACTGAGGCGGGTGCCCCAGCCGGAAGGGTCGTATTCTCGCCTACGACGGCCACCCCGTCAACCGATTTGATTTTATATCAACTATTTTATATCAAGCTGTGGTAGCCTTTCGTCGTTTCAAGGTGGGGGGTAAGTCATGGATTTTCATGCGCTCAGTTGTTTCGTTGAGATTGCGAAGGAACTCAGTTTTTCCAAGGCCGCTCGTCATCTCAATATCACACAACCGCCGTTGACCCGCAAAATCCAGCGCCTGGAGTCCGAATGGGGCGTCAAACTATTCATTCGTGATCATCGGGGCGTCCAGCTTACGGACGCCGGCCGTCTTCTACTAAGAGGTGTTGATTCCGTCTTCGCCGCTGCGGATCGCCTGAAAGCGATTGCATCGCTCGCAGCTGAAGGCAAGGCCGGCGTGGTAAGGGTTGGGATTGGTGTTGGGCTTGGGGGGCCCATGAGCCGGGCCATAGGCGAGCATTTGCGGAAATTCCCTGAAATCGAGATTGAAATTAGAGACTTGGTCTCGAGTGATCAGTATTTCGAACTGCGTGATGGGGTCATCGACGCGGGCTTCATGCGAGCTCCTGTGGACGAGGCCATGGAATCGGAAGAGCTTTTTGAAGAACACTTCCAAGTTTTGATGAACAGGGCCAATCCATTGTCGCGGTTTCGATCCCTCAAGCTATCCCAATTGGCTGACCAGCCATTGTTAATTCATGACCGAAGCGCAGCCGCTGGACTCTATGACACGATCATGGAACTTTTTAACAGAGCTTCCATAACTCCCAAACTTTTGCGATTTGCGAACTGGCCTTTCGACGAGACCGTATCAATGCTCGTAGCTCTTGGGAAGGGAGTCTACATTGGATCCCAATCTCCAATGGACACTGGAACATTCACTTGCCATCCGGCATTCGCAAATCGTGTTGTCGTAGTGCCAGTGGAAGAACCCGGGGCCAAAGTTCAAGTTTGTCTCGCTTGGCGGAGGCACGAGAAGTCCAAGGCTGTTCTGCGTTTTCTGGAAATCACTAAAGAGACGATGAAGTCTGAGATGGGAAGCATGTCTCGATCGAGGCTCCATCACCCGAACCGAACGCGCGTGGACCGTGTCCCTCGTTTGCGGCTGCATCATGCTCAGGAACACGGCTCTGTAAGTCTTCAGTCGCCTCGATAATTCCTCGTCTTGTGGCATTCGATGCCATAGGCCAAGCTTCAGCGGGAAAGCTATTGCCAGCCATCCCCGCGAAGGAATATCAGGGGTACATAAATGGTGTGGACGAAGAAGCGAAAATCAAGGGTATGGACAGCTGCGGTGATCTTGGTTGGGTTCGCTTGCTTTCGCATTCATGCTCAGCCTCAATACCAATATCCGTTTCTAGACCCTAACCTCTCATTGGACCAGCGCGCAGAGAGCATCGTTTCGCTGATGACTCTGGATGAAAAACTCGCGGCACTGCAGAATGCCGCCGTCCCTCGTCTCGGTATTCCCGCTCCGGGCATTTCGGAAGGAATTCACCAAGTCGTAGGGCGCGTGGGTCCCGGCGCGCCCCCGATCGCGACCACTTCTTTTTCGCAAGTCTACGGAATGGGCGAGACGTGGGATCCGGACCTCATCACTCAAGCGGGAGCTGTGGAAGGGCATGAAGCGAGGTATCTAACCCGGGACGCAAAATACAAACGGAATATCCTGATCCTCTTCGGACCGACTTCCGATCTGGCGCGCGATCCTCGATGGGGCCGAACCGATGAGAGTTACGGAGAGGATCCTTACCTCACCGGAACAATGGTGGTTTCCTTCATTAAAGGGATGCAAGGTGCCGATCCCAAGTACTGGCAGGTCGCGTCGCTCTTGAAGCATTTCTTCGCGAACAGCAATGAGACTACTCGCGGCAGTTCTTCCTCAGACTTCGACGAACGCCTGATGCGGGAGTATTACTCCGTTCCCTTCCGTATGGGATTTCTCGAGGGCGGCGCGAGATCCTACATGACCTCCTATAACGCGTGGAACGGCGTTCCCATGGATATGAATCCCGTTCTCAAAGACGTGGTTGCCAAAGAGTGGGGCGCGGATTGGATCGTCATCCCCGATGCAGGTGCTCTGGACCACGTGGTCGATCTGCATCACTACATGAAGACCATGCAAGAGGTCTACGTTCAGGCGCTAAAGGTCGGAATCAATTCACTGTTACCGGGCTTTGGCCCGAGCATCGGACCGACTCCTCACGATGCGATCAAGCAAGCCCTCGCCGAAAAGCAGATTACCGAGGCCGAGGTTGACTCGGCCGTTGAAAGGAAATTCAAGACAACCATAAAACTAGGCCTTCTTGACCCGCCGGAGCTGAATCCCTACTCGAAAATTGGCGCCGATGACGAACCCGAACCGTGGAACACCGAGAAGGACCGGGCCGTGGCGCGGCAAGTAGCCCTGGAATCCGTCGTTCTGCTGAAGAACGCCAACGGGCTCTTGCCTTTGAATCGGAACGGCCTGAAATCGATTGCCGTCGTCGGACCCAACGCCGCAAAGGTGCGTTTTGATTTCTACAGTGGAGCGACACCCTACGCCGTTTCCGTGCTTCAGGGTATCCGAGACAAATTAGGCTCATCTGTCGCCGTGAATTACGCCGAGAACAACGAGGGCAACGCGGCCGTCAATGCCGCCAAGTCTTCCGACCTAGCTGTGGTCGTCATTGGCAACGATCCCATGTGCGGCGTGGCCAATCCCTTCGAGGCCTTCAACCCGGATGCGTCCACAAAACCGTGTCCCGATCCCGGCATGGGAAGAGAAGGGCGCGATAGAGAATCGCTCAGGCTCAACCAGGAAGAATTGGTGAAGCAGGTGTACGCCGCCAATCCGAAGACCGTCGTCGTGCTCGTTTCGAGTTTCCCGTATGCCATCAATTGGAGCCAGGCGAATGTGCCGGCCATCCTCCACATTACCCACGCCGCCCAGGAGCAGGGGACGGCCATCGCGGATGTATTGTTCGGCGACTACAATCCGGGCGGACACCTCGTGCAAACGTGGCCCAAATCCATCGAGCAGCTCCCGCCGATGATGGACTACGACATCCGCCACGGCCGCACCTACATGTACTTCAAGGGAGAACCTCTCTATCCCTTCGGCTACGGTCTTAGCTACACGACGTTCAAGTACTCCAACCTGCGCGTCAGCGCGGAGCGAATCGCGGAGGGCGGTACGGTCACTATCAGCGTGGACGTTACAAACGCCGGTCAGCGCGATGGCGACGCGGTCGTCCAACTATACGCCACGCATTTGAAGTCAAAAGTGGACCGCCCCATCAAGCAGCTCGAAGCATTCAAGCGCGTGAAGGTGATGGCCGGCCAAACCAAGACCGTCGAATTGCCCTTGTCGGCGCAAGCCTTGGCCTACTGGGACACGCCGGAACACAAGTGGGTGCTCGAAAAGAACAAGGTAAGTATGACCGTCGGTGATTCCTCGGCGGATAGCAAACTCGCGAAGGTCATATCCATAAGGTAGGCGCAGCCGCCGATCGCCGCGTTATCCGCGTTCGCCGGAATGCTCGCACTGAACGGGCGCTCCGCTTTCTAGGAGTCCGCCTGAAAAAGGCCAGGGACCAGCGTCAGCGAAATGCGAAAGAGAGGCTTTTATGTCGGGAAGGATTAAGAAGGGGAATCCTGCCTTGGAGAAGTTGGCTCCGGGAAGTCCGATCAGTCGGCGTGCCCTGATTCGTGGTGGGGCGATTCTGGCCGGCGGAACGGCCGCCGCTGCCCAACTGCTGCCTATTTCGGCGAGAGGTCTTGCGAGCGCCGCTGCGGTGCCTGCCATGAATGGCGATCCCATCGTGGCGTCGGACAAGAAAACCATCGTAGAGACTTCGGCGGGCAAAGTTCGTGGCTACACCCGAAACGGTATCTATACCTTCAAAGGCATTCCCTATGGTGCCGCGACCGCCGGGCACGCGCGTTTTCTGCCACCCACAAAACCGGCACCCTGGGCCGGTTTGCGCAGTTCCTTGCAGTACGAGAATGTGGCCCCGCAAGGACCACGTGCGGGTTGGGCCAACGACGAAGAGGCTTGGATGTTTTCTTGGGACGACGGAATCCAAGGCGAGGATTGTCTGCGCGTCAATATCTGGACGCCGAGCATCAACGACAATAAGAAGCGCCCCGTAATGGTCTGGCTCCACGGGGGCGGATTTGTGGCTGGTTCAGGCCAGGAGTTGCCGTCCTACGATGGCGAAAATCTATGCAAGCGTGGAGACGTGGTTGTGGTTTCCCTGAATCACCGGTTGGGCGTTTTGGGCTACCTTGATCTCTCCACCTACGGCGATGCCTACGCGAGCTCGGCGAATGTCGGCATGTTGGACATCGTTCTGGCTCTGGAGTGGGTGCGCGACAACATCGGAAACTTCGGCGGCAATTCCGCGAATGTGACAATCTTCGGCCAATCCGGAGGTGGAGGCAAGGTCAACGCGCTGATGGCGATGCCGTCGGCACAAGGGTTGTTCCACCGGGCGATCGTCCAAAGCGGATCCATGCTTCGAGTTGGCACACACGAGAAGTCCTCGAAGCTTGCGGCAGCCGTCCTGGCGGAGCTTGGCCTAAGCGATTCGCAAGTCAGCCAGCTGCACACGCTGCCGTTTGAGAGATTGGTTAGTGCTGGAGTCGCTGTAACGCAGAGAAACACGCGGCCCGGGCCTCCGGATTTTCGCAGATTGGCCGACCAATTGGGTTGGGCGCCCGTCGTGGACGGAAAGATTCTTCCACAGCACCCGTTTGACCCCGCAGCTCCTGAGATTTCCTCCAACGTGCCGCTCATGGTTGGCACCGTCCTGAACGAGTTTCTGACCGCCATCAACCATCCCGAATACGAATCCATGAGCGAAGAAACTGTCGCCAAACGCGTATCCGACCTCTACGGGGACAAGAGCGCGCACGTCATTGAGGTGTTCCGTCAAGCGCATCCGGGCGCCAAGCCGTTCGATATCTTGTCGTTGATTTCCGCGGCCCCTGTCCGGCAGAGTGCGGTAACCCAAGCGGAACGCAAAGCAGCCCTCGGTGCAGCTCCGGCGTACCTCTACTGGTTCACATGGCAGACCCCCGTCTTGGATGGCCGCCCGCGAGCATTCCATTGTAGCGAGCTCGCGTTCTGTTTCGACAACACCGACCGGTGCGAGAATATGACTGGCGGCGGCCCGGCGGCGAGAGCTCTAGCGGCCAAGGTGAGCGACGCTTGGCTCGCCTTTGCGCGAAGCGGCAATCCCAATCATCGTGGTTTGCCGGAATGGCCGACATTTACCGCGGAGAAGTGCCCGACCATGCGCTTCGACACGGTGTGCGCGGTGGAGAACAATCCTGACGGCATTGAACGTAAGGTGATCACGGAGGCCTAACCGTTCTGCCGGAGCGCTAACCTTTCAGTCCCCTTCGCTCGGTAACGGCTAGCATCGGGTCACTGCCGACAATGGGCACCGAGACACAGCTGAAGCCAGCTCTGTCTTAGGACGTTGGTTCGACCGGCGTTAGTTTTCGAGATCGCTTCTGACTGTGGCTGTGCTTGCCGATAATCGCGAACTCAGCAACGCTGATGGCCGCGATTGCCGCCATCATGTACCAGCCCGCAGCAAATCCACCCGTCCAGTCGCGCAGCGCTCCCAACATCTGCGGGCCGAGATACCCGCAAACCCCGGCGCCCAAGCTTACGATTCCCATCACGTTGCCGGTTTGTCGGCCGTGAAGCACATCCGCGGAAATGCCGTATATCTGGTTTGTCGCTGTGAAGCCGATGCCCAGAATTGACGCTGCGCCAATTCGAAATAGCAGCAGATCGCTAGTTGTCATCGCCAGGCAGGAAGGAACCAGCAGCGTCATCAGCGTTCCCATTACGATCCATTTGTTGTAGCGGTCCATAAGATATCCAACAACGAGGTTCAGAAATATTGCGGCCAGATAGCCGCTGCTGATGATCCACGACGCGGACAATGCATCCAGCTTGAATATGGATGCTGCCGCGGAGGGAAGGAAAAAAGTTACGCTGAACGACGGCATTCCGACCAGGCCGAAAAGCAGCGCCAGCGCCCATACCACCGGTGTTCGGAATGCGTTTGCCGCTCCCGCGACGCTGCTCCTCGTTTCAATGATGGAATCGGCCTGCGCAGCTTCCGACTCCGCCGATGGATCCCGGTAAAAGATCGCGACGACTGCGGCTCCCAGTAGTGCAGCGCAGCCAAACGCACGAATGCCTTCTCGCCAGCCGAACGCCTCTCCGATCGAGCTTCCAAACGGCGCCCCCACCACCGACGCGAGAGACGACATGGCGCCAAGGACTCCCATGGTTCGCCCTCTCAGCGAGGGCGGGCACGTCAACCCGATGGCGGTCAGCACGCAGACGAACGCGAAACGGTATCCCGCGATCCATAGCCCGCGTCCAAGGATTGCACCCGTGAAGCTGCCGGCTACGCTTAGCGCTCCCAATCCCAGCGCCACAACTACCAGGCCGGCAATCAGGACTCGCTTTTCTCCAAAGTACTTCGCCGCTACGCCGGCCGGCACGCTCAGAACAATTGCCAGCAGTCCGTACGTTCCCGTAAACAGACCAATCTGCGAATAGGACATTCCAAAAGCTTTTTGAATCTGCGGCAGCAGCGGAGCAAAACCGAGGCTCGAGATCTGCAGCGCCATCATGCCGAAAAGCGTGGCCACGAATGGCACGATCCACTTTTTCCCCGGCCTTGGGCTTTCCATCACAAGCGTTCCTCGATGAATCGGCCCACCTGCTCGATCATCTCGGAGTCATCCCAGTTTCGAGGATCGACCATGTCCGTAAAGACCGGGAGGACAGGAATGCCCGCGCGTTCGAGCGCACGCTCAATGAATCGGTTGCCTGCGGCGGACGCTTTTGTGCCCAGCGGGGTCAGAACCAGCGCTCCATCGATGCGATGCCGTTTGGCTTGATACACGATCCACTCATTTGCCCACGGCGGCAGGTGCAGCTGTTCGTTCATACTCACAGTGCGGCTTGCCAGGGCCAGCAGAGGATCGTCGAGTCCGTATCGGATGTAGCCGTCGGGACCGAACGCCAGGTACATGGACCAGACAAACACAGCGCCGTACTTCTGTTCGAACGCCGTGTAGAATTCGGTGTCGTGCCATAACCCGGCGCCCACCCACATCAGCCGTCGTCGTTCCCCTGGGAACGCCGCGACACCCGCCTCCACGCGCGCCTTCACCTCATCGCGGAAGTTTTTCGCGTGCTGCATGGCCCAGTCGCTGCCACGGAGCCATTGCGCCGCCATCACGTTGGTGATCTGTTCGTTCATGCGCACGGGTGTTTTCGGCGCGTTGCAGATCAACTCCTGTGCGTCTTCAAAATATTCCTCCTGACGGTTTACTCCCTGCATCAACGCTCGAAGCGCGTCCGGATCAAATTTCCGCTCCGTGATGCGCTCGAGCACGCCGATTAGCGCGCGAAACTGCGCGACCGTCAAATCGAGCCGGCGCTTCTCGAATAGTTCGTGCCAACGATAGCGGCTCAGTTCCCACCAGCGCGGCGGCAGTTGCGCAGCCCCGGGATTATCCAGCGCAAAGAACTCCGTTCCCAATGCCTCCGCCCAAATCGAGAAGACTCGCTGGATGCAATCGCAAGTGAGCCGCGCGGATAGCAGCGCGGGTCTGGGCAGCCCGCCCCAGGGCGCTTGCTCGAGATCGCCAGCCAGAGTACAGGCCATGGACAAGCTGCAATACCGGCAGAGCCCATCGTGGAATCCCATCGAGTTCATGGCATCGAGATATCCTGTCGCCATGCGTTTCGCTGCGATCACCGCGGACCACCACTGATTGCTCACCGCCGGCAGGCCCATCACCTGAAATAGCTCGAATGGCATGTCCGCCTGAAGAATCGCGTAAGGACGATGATTCTCGAAAACATCGCGGCGCAGCCGCGCGAACCATTCTTTCTGGTACGCGCCGGCAGCCACCGTGCATTGCAATTGTTTCTCGGACATGCTCCCCTAGCGTCTCTGGGCGGTTTCTCGCACGAACCGATCGATGCATTTGTGCGCTTCCAAACTCAGCTCTCCGGCTCCCGCATCGTCACGCACGACCATGCTGGGAATACCGGTGTGATCGAGAAAACGCTTCTGCCGCGGGTAGTCCCAGCCCGTGACATAGTCTTCCGCCGGCATATAAAATACAACGCCATCGATGCCGTCCGTAACACGGGTTTCGAACCACTTGTCCGCGTCCTCCGCGGGAAACACGCGTGGGCTCGGCGCCTCGGAATAATAATGTTCGAAAATCGCCTCGAGCAAATCGGTGCCGGAGTCGATATCACGTCCTGCGCTTCGCGCGCCCCACCAGTCGTCTTCGGCAACGACGATCGCGCCATGTGTTTCAAGCTCCGCGTGCAACCCGACGCCATCGAGCGGAGCGCCTTTCACCAGCAAGCGCGCACCAGGCAGCGCCTCCCGTCCCTCCAGATTTTCGGCAGCTTCGAGGGCGAGTTTCGCAAACTCAGCGCGAGACATGAACCAATAGGCTCCAGTCAATCGAAGCGCTTCCGTCCCGCTCAAGCGCGGACTGCCGTCCCTGAGCCGAAGCAAGCGGCGAGCTGCAGCGCGGGCCGAATTGGATTCGGCGACCGCCTCGCGCAAAGCGTTCGCACCCACAGGCCGCCC
>Ga0210409_10008170_pt1 | contig 10686 bp, 9 predicted proteins | sample IncBWH17MmetaG_FD_161649 | JGI IMG/M metagenome (GOLD analysis project Ga0210409, IMG submission 161649) | Forest soil microbial communities from Barre Woods Harvard Forest LTER site, Petersham, Massachusetts, United States - Inc-BW-H-17-M | ecosystem: Environmental > Terrestrial > Soil >...
ATCCAGAGCATTTTTGTAGAGCAGGCTTGAGCCTGCAACCGGCGCTTCAGCGACGGCGACGATTCTGCCAAGGCTGGCGTTGCCGAGCCGCCCGGAGCGCTCTCTAAATGCGTTGGTAGACTTGTCCGCGTCTTTCGATCGTAACGACCTCAAGCAACTCGTCGCCTTCGTTTACCGAGAAGATGATCCGCCAGCCGCCAACCCGCGATTTGCGCAACCCCTCCCGGTTCGTGAGCGGACCCGACAGGCGAGCGTCGTAGGGTGCTTCGGCGAGTTGCTCCAAACGCCGCATCATCCTCTCCTGAACGTCCCTGCCCAGCTTGTCGAGGTCCCGGGTCGCACGGCGGGAAAGCTCAATCCGATACTTCACGATCCGCGCGTCTGGCGGTACTCTTCGAGCGAGACGGTGCGGCCATTGCGAATATCGTCCAGCCCCTCGTCGATCGCCGCCTGAGTCTCGGCGCTCAGTTCGTCCGTGTCACTCAGTTCCGCGAGGTAATCGAGCAGGTCCGACAGGCGGTCTTCAGGGAGCGCGTCGATGAGTTGGTGAACGTTTTCGCGAACAGTCATCGCCGGCCTCTGATCGCCTCCTGGTCTCATGATACGCCTTTGGGCGACGCGAGCCTATTCACGCGGGTTATCGCGAATATGGTTGACGTGACTCACGCCATGCCGCGCTGGGCGTTACGGGACCGGCTCCGGCACTGGAATCGGCTTGCCGGTCACGAGGCTGTACAGAACGTCCGGACAGAAGTCCACCTGATTCGGCCAGACGATGGTGCCCGCCTCGGCGTCCACCTTGACCTGCCGGAAAAATGCGATGTCTTCCAACGGAGTGAATACCCCACCCCGGCCAGTGACACGCTCCTTCAAATCGAGCACTCCGGTAGTACCGTCGGCGAACCCCAGCTCGATCCGATACTCGCCCACGTGCCGGACGTGCTTGACTCTTGGAAACATTGCCTTGCCTTTCAATCGAGAGGCGCAATCTCCTCCGCGGGCTGCTCATGCCGCAGGCGCCGCCAGTTGAGCATCAGTTCGCGCTGATGCAGTGCCGCCCATTCCAGCACCATGGAAGTTGCGCGCTTCGGAAGTTTTCCATCCATCACCATGATCGGCTCGATTCCTACTTTGGCTTCGGCTCCCGCGTAGAAGGCGTGAAAGTGGGGCGGTTTGTGGTCGTCAAAATACATACGGATGACGATGCCAAAGAAGCGGCTGATCTCGGGCATGCGGCTTCATCCTAGCATGGCTCTCCGCATCCGGCTCGACGGCGCCCCAACTACAGCACTCCAACTGCAGCACGAACCCAAGGCTTGAGTTTTCCGCGCAGCATCAGGCATTTTATGGCTCGCCGATTACTTTACCTGGAAAGGCGCTGCGTAGACGAACGAGTCGCCCGTCACCGTGAAATTGAGGTTGTAAGTGCCCGTTGCCAGCCCCGTCGTCTTGAGATTGAAAATGTACCCGCCGGTGCTGCCGAGCGTGGAATCGAAGCGGAAATCATAGTCGGGGTTCGCATTGCCGGAGTCTTCTACCGGTCCAGAAGTCGACGACGAGATTTGAGTGATGCTGATGGCGTGGAGCGCGATGCTCGACGAGGACAGGTCGTTGCCGCTGCCATCGCAGAGTTGCAATTTGATGGGTATGGTGCTCCCACCTTTAGCGGCTTTGGTCGAATCGCAAAGCAGGCATACATTGTAGGCTTGCTGGGTAAATCGCAAGGAACTGATCTCCGCGATCCCATTGCGCGACTGGCAGGTGTTGTCTCCAAAGATGACCTGGTCGGCAGCCCCCTCCGGAACAATGCTCTGCGTCAATACCGGTACGCCGTCAACCATTACCGTGTATGTTGTGGAGCCTGCCGACTTGACGATCGAATAGGTATGGAAGTTCGCCGTGTCCACGGGTACGCCTGGGGATGGTGGATCGAACGTTCTGATTTCGCCATCCGCGACCTGGAGTATATACAAGGCTCCACCTAATATGGCATTGAGCGAGAATATCTGTGTGGTCGACGGCGGTGGAGGATCCACGGCAAGAACCCGTAAACGAGCTTCGAAAGTGAAGCTCGCATTTGGATCAATACCACTTGCAGCAGTATTCAGAGTAAGGAGTCCGTTCGCCACACTAAAGGCGCTTCCCTCAGGCAGATTAATGCCCGTCGGGAAAGCCAGTGAACAGCCCGGCCCATACGTCCAGCCTTGTGTGCTCGGAAGAGAAGTGAAGGACGTGAAATTCAGAGTCGGAGCTAGCCCAAAGAGAGAGCATCCGCAGAACAGCAGGCATGCGGAGAGTATTACGAGTCGTTTCATGCCATTTCCTTTCTCACGGCGGCCATATCTTTCTTGCCGAGGCCGGTTCCGACTATAACACGGTTACTAGTCTTGGCGACTGTCCCATTTACGGCGGCGCCCCGACCTTTCAGAGCACTACCCAATGCCCCACCAAATATCTCTAAAGAGACGGAAGGTGTGATACTCTGCTACGGGGCAGGCTGCCATAAGCCAGTGACACGCAAATAAAATCTCAATTTCCCCTCCTTTCAGCCACTTAATCCGAAACACCCCCAAATTCCTTGCACCGATGCTTCATTATGGGTGCGGGAAAGATTTTAGTTTTTGGCTGGCCAGCCATTTCGTCTAGCAGTAGAGTGAACTCCGCCGCCCGTCTGGTTGAGAGACAGACGGACCCGGCGGTGGGAACCGGTTCTCAAGCGGCACAAACGTTCGTTCAAAAGCAGTGATTGCCCGGATTTGACAGGAAATTTCCGCTAGCCAACGCCCGGAAGCGCTCCTGGGGCGGAGCTGCTGAAAGGCAGTATTAACGGAAGCTTCTTAAAAAGTTCGCGGTGAATGCAGTTCGGTAACGATCACTCCGGTGGATTCCGGCGAAGCGCAAGCCCAGCCGGAATCCACCGCGAGACGAATTCTTCAGATCCCCACAGTCGAAGTGTGTCTCCAAACACCTGAGCCGTTCCATCCGTGTGTATCCGTGGCCCAACTTGTCCTTCGCCCCGATCCTTCACCCCAAACTACAAAACGAACCCGAGCGCGCCCTACGGCACGCCTCAACAGAATTTACCAAACGAACCCGAGGCTTGAGTTTTCCGTGCTACCTCAAACACTTACGAGGCGTTACCGCGGCTGTGTGACCAAATCGATCAGCACAGGCTCGCCCTTCTTCACCCGCTCGATGCCGCGCTTGAGCGCTGGGGCCAGATCGTTGGGATCGGTGATCGGGCCCTCGGCATACCAGCCGTAGCCTTGCGCGATCTTGGCGTATTGAATGTCCGGGTCCCACAACTTGGTGCCGATGCTGGCCCGGTCGGCGCCGCGATTGTGGAGACTGGCCATCTGCTCGATGAACATTACTTCCTGGTGATAGCCCTTGTTGTTGTGCATGATGGTCAGCAGCGGAATCTTGTGATGCGCCGCGGTCCACAGCACGCCGGGAGAATAGTTGAAATCGCCGTCGGTCTGGACGTTGATGCTCAGGCGGCCGTACTTGCGGTTGGCTAGCGCCGCGCCAACCGACGCCGGCAGGCCGTAGCCCATGCCGCCCGCGCCTTGCCCGCCGATGTAGTGATACTTCTTCTCCATGTTCCACAGGCGGTTGGGCCAGTTGCCGAAAAATCCCTGCGGCGAAACGAAGGACCAATCCTCGTTCTTCACCAGCGGCCACAGCTCGGCGGCAAGGCGGCCGAGGCTCACGGGGCTCGCGGTCCAGCCGAAGCTGGCGTCGCTCGCGGCCTGCTGGCGGGCTTTCAGATGCGCGGCGGCGATCTTGGCTCCGCGATCCGCGAGGGCGCGCTTGCGATCAGCCGTGATCAGCTTCTTGCAGGCGTCGATCAAGTAGGGTAGGGTCGCTTCCGGGTCCGCGCCGATGTCCAGATCGATGTCCACGTAGTGGCCGAAATCCTGAATGTTGCTCTTGTGCATCAGCGCCATGGAAGAGATGCTGATGACCTTGGCGCCGCGCGCGCGGGCCTGTCGGCCTTCGTTCAACAGGTCGTTCACTTCCAGGCACAGGGTCACGTCGGGCTGATATCCCGCGCCTCCGCTGCCGGCCATGGGATGGCGGTTGGGGAAGTTCATGCGCTCGGTGCTGTTCACTGGTGCCTGCAGCGTTTCGGCCAGTTCCACCAACAGCTTCACACCGTTTTCGGTGCGCACGGCGCGCTCAGCGATGATCAGCGGACGGTCGGCCGCCACCAGCATTTTCGCGGCGTCGGCGACGGCGGCTTGATCGCCCGCCGGAGGAGCGGTCATTACCAGCTTGGGAATGCGCGGCCGCTCGGCCGGCATGGGATGCGCCTGGATTTCGTTGTTGGCGACGATCAGGACAGGGCCCATGGGCGGCGTCATGGCGAACTTGTAGCCGCGCAGGGCGGAATCGGCGAACGCGCCCAGTGAGTACGGTTCGTCGTCCCACTTGGTATAGTCGCGGACCATCGCTCCCAAATCCTGCGCGCTGTGGATGGACTGCACGCCTGCGCCGCGCTCGGCTTCATCGGCATGGTTGCCGACCACCATAAAGACCGGCACGCGGTCGCAGTAGGCGTTATAGATCGCCATGCCCGCGTGCTGCAGCCCGATGTCGCCGTGGATCAGCGCCATCATGGGCTTGCCTTCGATCTTGTAGTAGCCATGGGCCATGGCTACGGCGCTTTCTTCGTGGGTGCAGGTAAGGAACTCCGGCATTTTGTTCTCGCCGTAGTTGATCAGCGATTCGTGGAGGGATTCGAAAGTGGAGCCGGGGTTGGCGGCCATGTACTCGATGTTCAGAGTCTTGAGGACGTCGACCATGAAGTCCGAGCCGGGATGCTCGATCACGCGCGCCGAGGCAGCCGGCCGGGCGTTGCCGTTTTCGCGTGCGAGCGTCGCGCTGTTAGGTGTCCCGCTGGGGGTGTCGGCCCGGGCGCCCGCGCCGGTTCCCGATTGCGAGCCCGCCTGCGCTTGGGCCAACGCGCGCGGAGCTTGCGCCGCCAGCGCGCCGATGCTCACGGTTGCGCCCGCCGCGCCCTTCAGGAAACCTCTGCGATTCACGCTACTTTTTGCTTTGCGCATGGTGTTCGTTCTCCAACCTCCAACGGCTCAAATTATACACGAGTCTTCAGGTCAGAGCCGCTCCCCCTTGCGTCTGCGATCAGTTGGTGATAACGTCTTTCCAAGTGTTGTGCGTTGTCTTGCACCGCTGGGGTTAATCGCTGAACTTGAATTCAAGGGAGTTTGCATGCGTCTAAACCGTGTTGTTGCGTTCCTCTCTATCTGCGCCTGCGCGCTGTATGCTCAAAGCGATCGCGGGACCATTACGGGCACAGTCTCCGATCCGGCGGGCGCCGTAGTCGCAGCGGCCGCGGTTGAAGCCCGGAACACCGAAACCGGAGCCAACTACCCGGTGGCGGCCTCGGGTACCGGCAATTACACCATCGCCGAGCTTCCCTCCGGAACGTATCAAATTTCCGTGACCTCGCCGGGGTTCAAGAAATATGTCCGCACCGGCCTGGTCATTCAAGCCGCGCAGACGATCCGCGTGGACGCGACCCTCGAAGTCGGCAGTGCGACGGAATCCGTGACGGTCAACGAAGAAGCGCCTCTGCTCAAAACGGAAAGCGGAGAGTTAAGCACAACCATCGCGACAAAAACGATGGATACGCTTCCCCTCTTGTCGATCGGATCGAACTCCTCCGGCGTGCGGAACCCCTTCTACATGGTTTCACTGCTGCCGGGATCCTACGTTCAGCCGTCGGCTCCGTTCACAGGACCCACGGTCCGCATTAACGGCGGGGTCACGGGTTCGGAGAAGGTTTTGATTGACGGCATGGACGGGACCAACATTCTGGGTCAGGGCGCCAATCAGCAGGGCCAGCCGGGTATGGACTCGATCCAGGAATGGACGGTTCAATCCAGTAATTACTCCGCGGAATTTGGGCAAGCCGGCAGCGCGGTGATGAACATCACGATGAAGTCCGGCACCAACCAGTTTCACGGCAGTGTGTACGATTACTTCAAGAACGAGGTTCTGAACGCGGGCCAGCCATTTACGGTGCTACCCGGCAGCCCCAACGAGCACGTCCGGCCGTTCGGGCGATACAACGACTATGGTTTGACCATGGGCGGTCCGGTGTGGATTCCCAAGGTTTACAACGGGCGTAATCGGACCTTCTTCTTCTTTAGCTGGGAGGAGTTCAGTCTGAACCAGAACTTCTTGCCGGGCACGTTTACCGTTCCTACCCCCGCGTACCGAAGCGGTAACTTCGGTCCCGCGATAACCGCGGCCGGCAGCCGGAATGTGGGAACCGACCCGCTTGGCCGGGCCATCATCGCCAACACGATTTACGATCCCAGCACGTTGCAGATCGTCAATGGCCAGCGCGTCACGAATCCATTCCCCAACAACACAATTCCGACAACCCGCTTCGATCCTGTCGCGACCAAGATTCAGAACCTGATCCCTCTGCCTGTCTGCATTGCAGGGCCTCCGTGCAACGCGGCGGGTGTGCTGAACAACTATCAGAACACCGAACCGGTCAAACGCTCTACCTGGCTTCCCTCGCTTAAAATTGATCAGATCCTCGGGCCCAAGGACAAGCTTTCATTTTTCTGGTCCCGCACCGATACGCTGACAGCGACGGGCTATGGCGAGGATGGTGCGCCCCAACCTATCTCCGGCACCTTCGGCGGAGGGATTTACGATCATCGCGAGCGCCTGAACTATGACCGGAGCGTGACGCCGACGATGCTTCTGCATTTAGGCTCGAGCTACGATCAGAACTACCTTGGACGCCCTTCGGTTACCCCGGATTATGATGCTTGCGGGCAGCTAGGATTGTGCAGTCAAGCCTTCCAGCGTCCGGCTACATTTCCGCAGTTGAGCGGCCTGAACGACAGCATTGCCGGGGGAACCAATATCGCCGGGCCTCCCGGACGCGCCGACAATATGTACTCGATCGTGGACTCGATCGCTAGTCTGACCTTGGTGAAGGGGAATCACACCTTCAAATTCGGCGGCCACGCGGAGTTCCAGGGCAGCTACACGTTCGCTGTCAATAATCTCTCGGGTACCTACGGGTTCAGCCCCGGCCAGACCGCGATGCCGTACACGGTGAACACATCCACCGGCGCCAGCACCGCCGCAGTCGGTCCGAACCACATCGGCATGCCTTACGCCAGCTTCCTGCTGGGCGCCGTCGACACCGCCGAGGTGGATCCTCCTTCCGAGGTCCGCTTTGGGAAACAGGAGTGGGGATTCTACGCGCAGGACAGTTGGAAGGTAACGCGTAAACTTACCTTGGACATCGGCATTCGCTACGACTTGGGAACCTGGTACAAGGAACAGTACGGCCGTTCGCCGAATCTGGCCCCGCTGATGGCCAATCCCGCCGCGGGCGGACATCCGGGCGCGGTGGTTTACCAGTCCACCTGCAATTGCTCCTTCGCCAAGGACTATCCGCTTGGCTTCGCACCGCGCTTTGGCTTTGCGTACCAGGTTCTCCCCAAGACGGTGCTGCGCGGCGGCTTCGGCATTGCCTATGCAGGAATTGGGGTGGCGCAGGTGTTTGGAGCGGCCAGCGGAAATGCGTCGGCCGCTAACCGTTTCCCGCCCGCTTCGGTGGCCGGAAACCCGCTCATGACTTTGGGCCAGGGTGTGACGGTCAATGGATCGCCGCTAACGGCCGCCCAGGTCGCTTGGCCCAACTACAGTCCAGGCTTCTACCCACTGGGCGGCGTGTTCCCGGGTACGGGTCCACAGTATTACGATCAGAACGCCGGGCGGCCAGCGCGGCAGTATCAGTGGAGCTTCACCATACAGCGTGAACTGGCCCGGAACCTGGTAGTGCAGGCCTCCTACGTCGGCAACCATGGCATCTGGTGGCCGACTTATGTCGGAACATCCCTCTGGAACTACAACTTCCTCAGCACCTCCATCCTGAGCCAATACGGACTCAATCTGAATAATCCAGCGGACCTGATCACGCTGCTCTCGCCCCTCAATTCCGCGGCCGCCGGACGCTTCCAAAACAAGATCCCGTTTGCCGGCTTCCCGCTCGGCCAGAGCGTGGCTCAATCCTTGAGGCCGTTCCCACAGTTCACCACCATCAGCCTGGTCAACGCACCTCTGGGCGACAGTTGGTATAACGGGCTTCAGTTGACAGCCAACAAGCGCCTGTCCCACGGTCTCCAGGTCGATTTCGGATTCACCTGGTCGAAGTCGCTGGATAACTTCGGCGGGACTCCGGACGTGCAAAATCGTGGGTTGGCGAAGGCGCTTTCGTCGTTGGACCAGCCTCTGGTCACCCGGCTTGGTGTCATCTACACGACGCCGAAGTGGGACGTCAACAAAGCGGCGTCCTATGTTGTCCGCGACTGGACGTTGGGCATCTTCATGAACTACGCGAGCGGCATCCCATTTGCGGCGCCCGCCACCAATACCACGGGCTATCCGTCTACTCTGCCCAATACGGCAACCATAAACAACATCAGCTTTCAAACCGGTCAGTACCAAGTCCGGACAGGCCAGCCTCTTTACCTGAAGGACCTCAACTGTCACTGTTTCGATCCCAACACCACTGTCGTCCTGAATCCCGCCGCATGGACCAACCCCGGGCCGGGGCAGTATGGCGGAGCTCAGTACTACGGCGACTACCGCAGCCAGCGCCGCCCGTCGGAGGTTCTCGCCTTTGGCCGGCAGTTCCGGATCAAAGAAAGAGCAACCTTGGCGATTCGCGCTGAGTTCGCGGACGTTTTCAACCGGACGTATCTGAACAATCCGAGCCTGTCCAGCCCGCAAACGGCCCCTTCATGCAAACAAGCCAGCGGCGCCAGCGGACCGTGCTCCCCGGGGCTGCAGTTGCTTTCGGGCTTCGGCTCGTTCAACACGTCCAGCGTCAATGCCGGGCCGAGGACCGGACAGCTAGTCGCGCAATTCCAGTTCTGACCGCGGGAAGCGAGTAGCGAGTGCGGTGCGCGGCCGACACGCCGCCCATCGCCTCGCTTTGCGACTTTTTCCGTACGACTTTTTCCTTTGACTCCGAAAATCGTTTCTGGCATACTGTTCCGCGTACTTGGAGCCAGTTTGACCCGGTCCGCCCCATTCGCGCGTCCGAATCCCCTCCAAAGTAACAGTAAGGATAGTTAGGAGCAGCGAAAGTGAAGAAGCTTTTCGTTGGGAATCTGCCGTACTCGGCAAACGAGACGGATGTTCAGAATTTCTTCGCCGATGCCGGTGTAGCAGTCGATTCAGTAACGGTGATGCGCGACCGATTCACGGGCCAGGCGCGCGGCTTTGGTTTTGTCGAAATCAACGACGACGCGGCGGCCTCGCGGGCGGTCGACACGTGCCATGGCCGGGATTTGATGGGCCGGGCCGTGGTGGTGAATGAGGCTCGTCCGATGGCCCCCCGCGAAGGCGGTGGGCGTCCTCCGCGCCGCTAGATCGCGGGCAATTCTCTTCGCCAAAAGCTTCCATCCGGGCGTTTGAGGGGGGTTGGTGCGCCCGCATGGAATCAGTCAATTCTCCTTCCAAACGTCGCCATGCCCTTCGTGAGCACGGTTCGAGGGTATTCGCCGGACCCACACAGCTTGAAGGTACCGAAGTCCTTGAACCAGTCGCCGTCGGGTGCGAAAGGCTCCGATTTGACCCACTCCTGGACACGTGCGAGTAGGTGCTGCCGGACACCGCGCGGAAGGTCAGAGAACCGAAACTTCGGCAATCGCATCCTTCCCGAAGATCGCGCGGATCAGATCCCTTCCGGCCTCGTTCTTGCGGAGCGGCTCCTGCTCGTCCATGAACCGTTCGTACGTGGCTTTCAGATTCTCTTTAGCCTCGATCTCGGCGCGGACGCCACGCTCGACCAAGGTGACCAGCGCCCGGCTCATGGTGAGGTTGCGAGCCTTTGCGACGCGACGCACGGCCGCAACCAAGGGCGCAGGGATCGTGACACTCTGGCGCAGTGGTCTGGCCTTACGGGCACGAACCGTCTCGTTCCTGGTCGGCATAGTCTCATTGTACGTGGCTGCACCAGTGTGGTGCAGCGATGGTCCGGCGGTTCTGGGAAGTGCCCGCTCACCGGAAGCCGCTGACATATACTACAAATTGAAGGATTGCACAGGCTCCAGGTTTACCCGCCACGGGGGTTGTGCGCGAATCAGTAATGGACCTCTACGACGAAATCGTGCGCCTGCGCAAGCTGGGGCAGAAGTGCGCGCTGGCGACCATTGTGCAGGTGAAGGGCTCCATTCCCAGCTATGAGAGCGCCAAGCTGCTGGTGCGCGAGGACGGCTCGATGGCCGGAACCATCGGCGGCGGCTGTGTGGAGGCCGAAGTCTGGACCGTCGCGCGGGAGGTGATCGACACGGGAAAGCCGCGTCACCTCAACTTCAGCCTGGGCCAGGATGCGGCTTACGACAACGGACTGATCTGCGGAGGGCAATTGAACATCTTTGTCGAGCCGGTGATTCCGCAACCGCGGGCGTTCATATTTGGCGGCGGCCACGTTTCGAAAAGCATCTCCAAGGTAGCGAACACGGCTGGTTTTTCCACCGTCATCGTGGACGATCGCGAAGCCTTCGCCAACGCCGAGCGTTTTCCGGAGGCCGAGGCCACCTACGCTGATGAGTACGAAGCCGTGTTCCCCAAGCTGGAGGTAAATTCATCCAGCTATTTGGTGATTGTCACGCGCGG
>Ga0210409_10008171_pt1 | contig 10686 bp, 11 predicted proteins | sample IncBWH17MmetaG_FD_161649 | JGI IMG/M metagenome (GOLD analysis project Ga0210409, IMG submission 161649) | Forest soil microbial communities from Barre Woods Harvard Forest LTER site, Petersham, Massachusetts, United States - Inc-BW-H-17-M | ecosystem: Environmental > Terrestrial > Soil >...
GGAAAGACCGTGAAATGGGATGTCCAGGTCCTCGCCCTCGAGACCGCGGACTTCTTGCACAAGGACTTGTCGCCTGACGAGCCGTATCTGCTGGCCCGAGGCCCAGGCTCCGAGAACACCCTGCTCTATGTCGCGGTGCCTCCGTCCATGCTCGCTTCGGCCAGGACATTGGCCGCGGCAGCGCCGGTGAGTGCCACGCTCGTCGCGACGGTGCGCGTCGGCCGGAGCGAACCGGTCGGCGTTCCGGTGCTGGACGCCGTGGAACTCGCGCGTCATTGACAGAAGAACAGCAGCCGCCGCGCCGTTGGGCTCCGCCCAGTGAGCGCCGGGAGCCGCGCCGGGCCGAGCTCCGAATGGCGTACCCCGGTCTCCTCGCGACCCTGTGGCTCGCGCTCCTGGTCCTGGTGGCGCTCGACGTCTACCTGCTTTCGCAGCGCGAGAATTACGCGAAAGAGATCCATCGCCTGCGCGCCGGCATGACGACCGTCGAACGCCGCTCCGCCGACCTCGCGCTCGCGGCCAACGAGAATCACCTCAAGGTCATGGTCGCGTTGATTCGCCGCCAAGCGCAGGGCGATCGCGTGCTCCACGTCTCGGTCGAGGTGGACAGCGGCGTCATGACGCTCGAGCAAGAGGGGAACGTGCTGCGCGAAATGCCGGTCCGCGTCGCCGCCGAGCGTCGCGTCGGCGTGCCGCCCGATACCCTCGTGATGCCGCGGCCGCGCGGAACGCGTCACGTCGAGCGATTGCTGACACCGGACAGCGTGTGGACCGTGCCGAAATGGGTGTACCTCGATCGGCATCTGCCCGCCGACTCCACGCCGGTCAAAGGCACGCTCGGCTACGGCGTCGTGCTCGATGGCGGCACCGTGATCTACAGCGACCCGCCAACGGGCCCGCTCGCGGATACCGGGTACGTGATGCCAGGCAGCGTGCGCGCCAGAGCAGCGGATGTGAAGGCGATCCAGGCGAATCTCAAGCCGGGGACGAGTGTCTATTTTTACTGAGATGCGCCACGGACTCCGCATCATCTGGGTGCTCGCGCTCTGCGTCTTGGCGACACTCGGCGCCAGCATCTGGCTGGTCAAGGACGTGCTGCGCGAGCGCTTTCGGCGCGACATCACGCGGATGGCGTTCAACCACAACCTCGACCTGCTCGAGGACGTGCGCCGCAGCGTCGGTGCCACGCGCGACACGCTGGCGGCCAGCCAGCGCGACGAGCCCGACATGCCGGATGACAAGCCCTACATCGTCGTCAGCATCGAGGATCATCGCCTCTGGTACAAGCAGGGCGATCAGGTCCTGTTCACCGCGCGCGTCGCGACCGGCAGCGGCAAGGAGCTGGTCAACGAGGGCGGCGTGCACTGGAAGTTCGACACGCCTCGCGGGCGGCTCGTGGTGCTGAGCAAGGAAATGGATCCCGTGTGGGTGCCGCCCGACTGGCACTACATGGAGCTCGCCAAAAAGAAAAACCTCGGGACGATCAAGCTGCAGCGCGGGCAGTCGATCTTGCTCCAGGGCGGTGGGAAAATCGTGGTGTCCGGCAACGACGTGGTGACGCAGTATCCCGACGGGCACTTCGAGCCCTTCGAGGTCAAGGAAGGCAAGGAGATCGTCGCCAACGGCAACCTCATCATTCCGCCGTTCGGCACCAATCAGCGCAAGTACAGCGGAACGCTTGGGGTGGAGCGGCTGTACTTAGGGGATGGGTACGGCATCCATGGGACCGACGAGCCCATGAGTATTGGCACCAATGCGAGTCACGGATGTGTCCGACTGCGGAACGAGGACATCGAGACGCTGTTCCGTGTCGTTCCTATAGGAACTGTTGTTTATATCTACTGAAACGCGCTAGTCGTCTATAGTTTGCCGTGCCTTGCGTACTGGAGGCTCATAGTTGCATCACTTCGTTCGCCTTCTATTCGGTTCGGCCCTCGCCGCCCACAGCGGTGCGGCGTCTGCAGCCCCCGAATGTGAGCGTCTGCTGTCAGACACGCTGGTAGACAGCAGCTCAAAAGCGGACACAGCCCGAGTAGCCCTAGCGTCCCTGGCCGGCAAAAGCGGCAAACTCAAGGTCCACTTCCTAACCGAAGCCCGCCGCGCGCTGGAGATCCCGGTCATTCGCCAGCTCTTCGGCGGCGACTCCGCCCTGACGCAGCCCGGCGTCTACGCCCTCCCCGATAACTCGTTCGCCTTTATCACGATGCTCCCCTTCACCAGCAAAACGAAGGGCCGCATCGGCGACTATCGCATAGGCTTCTGGCCAGCCGAGCGCCACCGGAAACGGGCCTCACTCGAGTCGTACGAGAACCCGGACGGTTTCATCATGGTGACGCCCGAGAACGCAGACACGCCGATCTCGGAGCACTTCACCCTGCGCGATTTCCTCACGCACGACCAAGCCGATGTGTGGCCCAAGTACATGGTCCTGCGCGAGGAACTGATCGACAAGCTCGAGCTGATCATCGACGACATGGAATCACACGGCCACCCCGTGCAAAGGCTCGTCGTGATGTCCGGATTCCGCACCCCGGAGTACAATATTCAGGGCGTCGGCCGTCGCGGCGGCCGGGCGCTCGACAGCCGCCACCAGTTCGGAGATGCGGCGGATGTCTACGTCGACAACGGGGACGGGCAGATGGCCGACTTGAACGGGGACGGACGGGTCGACACGCGCGACGTGCGCGTGCTCCTCGAATCCGTCGATCGAGTGGAGGCCGAGCACCCGGAGCTCGTAGGTGGCGAGGGGATCTACCGGGCGAATCGCCAACACGGCCCCTTCCTGCACGTGGACGTGCGCGGCTGGCCCGCGCGCTGGGCGATCGTCGAGCCGCCACGACGCAAGGCGCGGAGACACACCGGGTGAACGAGAGTGAATGAGCTGCTGCGCGACCGAATCCTCAGGAACCTCGACGCGCTGAGTGACGAACGGCTGTATCAGGTGCTCGACTACGTCGAGTTCCTCAAGTCGAAGTACGCGGAACGCCAGAACCCGACCCCGAACATCTTTCAGCGATTCGCCGAGACCGTCGAGGACCGCCTGCGCGCGGGCCGCATCTCGACGTCGACGATCGCCGAGACGATGAACCTCATGAATCGCGCGATGGGCGTACTGAACGGTGTCGCCGCCGCTGGCAAGTCTGTTGCAACGGATCTGGCCGATGCACAAAAGGGGATAACTCGTGAACAGCCACGCATTGATCCGCCGGGGACCAAGGACCCGTAGCTCGGCCCACCGGCACCGCCGTCCCGTACGTGAACACAGCATTCTCGACCACATCCGTCACCTGCCGGCCTACGGGCGTCTCGTCGCCGGCCTGCTCGGCGACGAGCGCGTGTCGATGGTCGACAAGGCGCTGGTCGCCGCCGCGATCGCCTATCTCGCGTCCCCGTTCGATCTCACGAGCGCCATTCCGATCGTGGGCGAGATCGACGATCTCTTTATCATCCTGCTCGCGATCCAGCACTTGATCGCGAACGCCGGAGCCGACGTGGTGCTCGACCACTGGCACGGTGACATCGAGGAGTTGGAACATCTCGACGTGCGTCGAGCGCTTCTTGCGGCGGCGTTTTTCCTGCCGAAACGACTCAGGCGGCGTCTACGCGTTATCGGCCGCATAGACTAGACGCGACCCCAACCGGGCCATAGGTTTTACTATGGCACCCATAGTCGCCCAAAACGGCCGCGCGAGCCTAGCGAGCGCGCCGCCGTCTCAGGTCCGAGTCCGAGACGACATAGCCCTGACATTCGACGACGTCCTGCTGGTGCCTGGCCACTCGTTGGTGCACCCGCGGGACGTTCTGACATCATCCCGGTTCACGCGCGGGATCAGTCTCAACATCCCGTTGGTCGCGGCCGCCATGGACACGGTGACCGAGTCTGAGATGGCCATCGCGATGGCCCGCGCCGGTGGGATCGGCGTACTGCACAAGAACATGTCGATCGATCGCCAGGCGGCCGAGGTCGATCGCGTCAAGCGGTCCGAGAGCGGGATGATCTTGAATCCCATCACGCTCCCGCCCGACGCCAAGCTCCGCGAGGCGGTCGCCCTCATGATGCGCTTCAAGATCTCGGGCGTGCCGATCGTCGACCGCGACGGTCGCCTCGTCGGAATCATTACGAATCGCGACCTCCAGTTCGAGCGCAACTTGGACCGGCCGCTGCGCGAGGTAATGACGGCGGACGACCTCGTGACCGCCCCAGAGGGCACGACACTGGATGAGGCCGAGCGGATCCTCGGCGAGCATCGGATCGAGAAGCTGCCGGTCGTCGACGCCCAGGGTCACCTGCGCGGGCTCATTACGGTCAAAGACATCCACAAGCGTCGCCAATACCCGAGCGCGAACAAGGACCAGCATGGCCGCCTCCGGGTCGCCGCCGCGATCGGTGCTGGCGGTGACTACGTCGAGCGCGCCCGGGCCCTGATCGATGCCGGAGTGGACGTATTGGTGCTCGACACAGCCCACGGCCACAGTCAGGCGGTCCTGGACGCAACCGCGGAAATCCGTGAGATGTTTCCGGCCGCCCAACTCGTCGCGGGGAATGTCGCGACGAGGGAAGGAGCGGCCGCCTTGGTTGAACGCGGGGTCGATGCTGTTAAAGTTGGCGTGGGTCCGGGATCGATCTGTACGACCCGGGTCGTCACCGGAGTCGGGGTACCCCAGCTGACGGCGATCTTCGATGCCGTCGAGGGGGCGGGCGACATCCCGGTTATCGCCGACGGCGGCATCAAATACTCGGGTGACATCGTAAAGGCATTGGCGGCGGGCGCGTCGAGCGTCATGATGGGCTCGATGCTCGCCGGCACAGAAGAGAGCCCAGGTGAATCGCTGCTCCTCGAAGGACGGCGGTTCAAGATGATCCGCGGCATGGGAAGCCTATCGGCGATGCAAGACGGCAGCGCCGATCGGTACTTCCAGGAAGGGGAGATGAGTCCAAAGAAGCTCGTCCCGGAGGGCATCGAAGGCCGCGTCCCGTACAAGGGACCGGTCACCGACGTCCTCTTCCAAATGGTCGGTGGACTGCGCAGCGGCATGGGCTATGTCGGCTGCGCATCGATCGATGCCCTCCGTGTCGACAGCCGGTTCGTCCGGACGACCGCGGCGGGGCTCCGCGAATCCCACCCGCACGACGTCACGATCACCCGCGAAGCGCCGAACTACTCGGCGTAAACTTCCAGGAGAACGAATGGCCCTCGGGTCCACGAAGAGTATCGGGCAGCTGCAGTCTGAAGCTGCCGAGGAAGGAAGCCACAGTCTCAAGCGTGAGTTGACGGCGACCAACCTCACGATGTTGGGAATTGGCGCGATTATCGGCGCCGGTATCTTCGTGCTCACCGGGCATGCCGCGGCCTCGAACGCCGGGCCGGGGGTGGTGCTGTCCTTCGTCCTCGGGTTCTTCGGCTGCCTCTTTGCGGGTCTCTGCTACGCGGAATTCTCGTCGATCGTGCCGATCGCTGGCAGCGCGTACACCTACGCCTACGCCACGCTGGGCGAGCTCGTCGCCTTCGTGATCGGCTGGGACCTCATGCTGGAGTACATGTTCGGCGCCTCGACCGTGGGCGTCGGGTGGTCCGGGTATTTCGTGGATTTCATGAACTACATCGGCGTCCACTTGCCCACGGCATTCACCCAAGCGCCCATCGCCTGGGACGATGTCGCGGGTAAGTTCGCGATGGTCCCGGGAGGCGTGATCAATCTCCCGGCGTTCATTCTGGTCATGCTCGTCACGGCGATCCTCGTGATCGGCATCAAGGAGTCGGCGCGGTTCAACAACATCATCGTGTTCGTCAAGATCGCGATCGTGCTCCTGGTGATCGGCTTCGGGTTCATGTACGTCAACGCGGCGAACTGGCACCCGTTCATCCCGCCCAATTCGGGCAAGTTCGGTGAGTTCGGCTGGAGCGGCGTCGCTCGCGGCGCGGCGGTGGTCTTCTTCGCCTATATCGGGTTCGACGCCGTGTCGACGGCGGCCCAGGAAGCGAAGAATCCGCAGCGCGACCTCCCGATCGGCATGCTCGGCTCGCTCGCGATCTGCACCGTGCTGTACGTCCTGATGTCGTTGGTGCTCACCGGCCTCGCGCCATACAACACGCTCAACGTGCCGCACCCCGTGGCGTTCGCGCTGTCGCGCATTCCGCAGCTCGCGTGGCTCGAGGTCTTCACCGATGTCGGCGCCATTGCTGGCCTCGCGTCGGTCGTGCTCGTCATGCTCCTCGGCCAGTCGCGCGTCTTCTACTCGATGGCGCGGGATGGATTGCTGCCGCCGGCCTTTGGGTTGGTGCATCCCAAGTTCCGCACGCCGTACGTGACGACGATCATCACCGGCACGGCCGCCGCGCTGATCTCGGCGGTGTTCCCGATCGGCATTCTCGGAGAGCTGGTCTCGATCGGTACCCTGCTCGCGTTCGTGCTCGTCTGCGCCGGTGTGATCGTGCTGCGTGCGCGCCGACCTGAGCTGGTGCGGCCGTTCAAGACGCCCTTCGTGCCCCTCGTCCCAATTCTCGGTATCGCGTCCTGCCTCGGCCTCATGGCGGCCCTGCCGCGCACGACGTGGATCCGGCTGTTCGTCTGGATGGCCGTCGGGTTGATCGTGTACTTCGCCTACGGCCGTTATCATTCGAAGTTGGTTAACGACGCACGCGAACCCAGCCTGGCGCCGGCAGACTGACTCTACTGACACACTCGAACGTCGATCTCCTTAGCGTCTCTGCGCACCGAATAGTTGGCGCACGCCGACTCGCTAGCGAGCTCGGAACGGGGCGTACTGTCGCACTTTCGACCCACATCAACGCCGATGGCGATGGATGTGGGTCGGAGGTGGCGCTCGCGCACCTGCTCAACGGCCTGGGGCTCCACGTCCGCATCGTCAACCCCACACCCTGGCCATCGGCCTTTGATTACCTGCTCGGCCAGGGCATCGAGGATCGCTCGGCCGATGGAGCCGCGGCACTCGCGGGCGTTGACGTCATCCTCGTCGTTGACATCGGCGACGTTCGCCGCCTTGGCACGCTCACCGACGCCGTGCGCGGTTCGCGCGCGCCGAAGCTGGTCATCGATCATCACGAACCCGGTGACGAACCCCCTGGGCCGATCCAGATGATCGACACGACCGCCTGCGCGACGGGCGAGCTCGTGTACGATCTGGCCATGACGCTGGGCTTACCCATCGACTCGCCAACTGCGACCGCGCTGTATACGGCGATTCTCACCGACACCGGAGGATTCCGATTTAGCAACACGACACCCCGGTGTCACGCCATCGCGGGGCAGCTTCTGGCGGCGGGTGTCGACCCAGAGGACATGTATCGCCGCGTGTATGCGTCGGTCCCACTCGGCCGGCTCCAGCTGTTGCGAGATGCGTTGGAGACGCTCGAGGTCGACCCCCAATATGCCATCGCGTGGATCTCGGTCCCGGCCGGCGCGGTAGAGCGCTATCAATTGCGGTCGGAGGACCTCGACGGCATTGTCGAGCATCCGCGCTCGATCGCCGGGACCCGGATGGCGCTTTTCTTCCGCGACCTCGGTCACGGCAAGATCAAAGTCTCGTTCCGCTCGACGGGCGACGTCGACGTGAACCGCTTCGCCCGCGCGTTCGGGGGCGGCGGCCACGCGAAAGCGGCCGGCGCGCTGATCTCGGGTGACCTCGAGGAAGTCCGCGCGCGGGTGGTCGACGCCGCGCGCGCATTCGTACACCCGGTCGGCGGCGTGCCCCACAACGGCGTCCCTGCGGACGACTCGCTCGCGCTTTAGCTTTCGTCTCATGGCGCGAGCCGAGCAGGTCGAAATCCGTATTCGCGAGGTGATCACGGCGCTGAGGCCGTTGCTCCGCATCGAGCCCGCGTCCGGTTGCATCGAGCTCGTCCGATTCGACGTCGAGTCCGGCGTCGTCAGCGTGCGCGTGTCCGGCGGGTGCCCCGATTGCGACATGTCGGCAGACGCACTGATCAGCGGCATCGAGGCGCACCTCATGCAGCGCGTGCCCGAGATTCGCGCCGTGCGCACGGTCGGCTGATGGCGGACAATCTCCAAGATCTCGTGCGCGCCGCGCTCTCGCGGGTGCGCAACCCACGCCTCGGCGTGAACGTCCTCGACGCCGAGATGATCCGCGACATCGCGATCGCGCCGGGCGGCCGTATTCGTTTGACGCTCATCCTGACGCCGGAGGACGACGCGACGCTCGTACGTGATGTCTACGCGGCCGTCGCCGCGGTCGAGGGCATCACGGATGTCCGCGTGGACCCTAAGGACGCCTCGGCAGTGACTTCGGGGCGACGGATGCTCCCAGTGTTCGACGCCGCGCCCAAGGCGCCGGCGCGTCCACCAGCCCCGACGCCGAGCGCCTACCCGAATCTGGGCCGCATCATTGCCGTGTCCAGCGGCAAAGGTGGCGTCGGCAAATCAACCGTAGCGGTGAACCTCGCGGTGTCCCTCGGTAAGCTGGGCGCTCGTGTAGGCCTCATGGACGCCGATATCTACGGCCCGAACGTCCCACGGATGCTGGGCGTCAGCACGCCGCCGCCGGTCGTCGACCAGCGCATCATCCCGCTGGTCGCGCATGGGATCAAGGCCATCAGCCTCGGCCTGTTGATTCCGCGCGACCAGCCCGCGATCTGGCGTGGACCGATCGTGATGAAAGTGATCGGCCAGTTCCTGAAGGACGTCGACTGGGGCCAGCTCGACTTCTTGATCGTCGACATGCCGCCGGGCACGGGCGACGCCCAGCTCTCGCTAGTCCAATCGACGCACGTGCACGGCGCGATCATCGTCACGACTCCACAGTTGGTCGCGACGGGCGACGCGTTGCGCGGCGTGAAGATGTTCGAGCGCGTCAACGTGCCCGTGTTCGGCATCGTCGAGAACATGAGCTATTTCGAGTGCCCCCACTGCGGGAAGCCCTCGCCGATCTTCGGTGAGGGGGGTGGCGAGCACCTGGCGACCGAGGTCGGCCTGCCGCTCCTCGCGCGGATCCCGCTCGATCCGCGCGTCGTCGCCGGCGGCGATTCCGGCGCCCCGATCGTCGTCGCGGCTCCCGACTCGACCGCCGCCGTCGCCCTCACAGCCCTCGCCGCTCGCATCACCGAAGTCGTTCAGGCCGCTGTACCGGCATGACTGAAGGCGGCGCGCTTCGCTAGGGCCGCGTAGATGCCCCGGCCATGAGCGCACCATGACCGGGCCAACGCCAGATCCCATTTCGACGCTGCCGCTCGATCCGTACGACGGCGCCGCGCCGGTAGCGATTACGGGCGCCTCGCTGATCCACGACCCGATCGCGCGCGTGGTCTGGCGCGTCGGCGTCCCCGCGGTCGCATCAAACCTCCTGATGATCGTCTTCAGCGTGGTCGACGCGTTCTGGGTCGGCCGCCGCCTCGGCGCCGTCGCGCTCGCCGCCGTGACGACGTCGCTCTTCTGGATCTGGCTTTTCATCTCGATCGCCGAAATGATCGGCGTTGGCTTGACGGCGGTAGCGGCACGCCGGCACGGGGAAGGTCGTCCGGGCGAAGCGGCGCTCGCGGTCGGCGATGCGCTCCTGTACGCCCTCGGGCTCGGCCTCGCCGTCGCCGCCGCGGGAACGATCGCGCTCCCCGCGCTGTTCGCGGCGATGCACACGCCGGCCGAGGTGACCGCGCTCGGCAAGATCTATCTCGGCACGTACCTGCTCGGCGCCCCAGGAATTTTCTGCTACTTCGCGGTGGACGCCGCCTTCCGCGCGCAGGGCGACACGCGAACGCCATTGTTGCTGCTCGCCTCCTCGGTCGCCATCACGCTGGTCCTGGACCCCGTGCTGATCCTCGGGCTCGCCGGGGCCCCGCGCCTGGGCCTCGTCGGCGCGGCGATTGCGACGGTCTCCGTGCGCGGGGCTGCCTGCGTCGCCGGTGTTGGCCTGCTGGTCCGCCGCGGCATGGTGCGGTTTGCACATTTTGGGTCTCGTGCGCTTCGCGCACTCGCCACCATCTCGCGCATTGGCGCGCCGACGGCCCTGACGGGAGTGCTGTTCAGTCTCATATATGTCATTATCACCCGGACAGCGAGTCAGTTTGGGACGCCGGCGTTGGCTGCCATGGGCTTGGGATTTCGAGTCGAAAGCTGGATCTACGTCATTGGCGTGGGATTTGGCGCGGCCGCTGCGGCGATCGTTGGCCAGAACCTGGGCGCCGGCGACATCGCCCGTGCCGAACGCGCAGGGTGGATCACCGTCGCATTCGCGACCGCCCCCGCGTCGTTGGCCGCCGCGGTCGAGTTGCTGTTCCCGCAGCAACTGGCGGGATTCTTTACGCACGAGCGCCCGTTGATCCTCGAGACGGCGCACTATCTCCGGATCGCTGCTCTCTCGCAGCTCTGCGTCGGCGCCGAGGTGGTGTTCGAGGGCGCGATGGGCGGCGCGGGCGACACGGTGCCGCCGATGGTGTGGTCGACCACGTGCACGGCGGCTCGCATCCCCCTGGCGTCCTGGTCCGCGGCCCGTTGGGGAATCGGTGGGCTCTGGACTATCATCGCCGCCACGGCCGCGCTCCGTGGCCTCGGGATGGCCGCGCTGTGGCGCATCGGCTGGTGGAAGAGAAAGGTCGTATGATCGTGACCCTGTTGACGGATTTCGGCACCGCCGATGGCTACGTGGGCGAGATGAAGGGTGTACTCACGGATCTCGCGCCCGACGTGGACCTGGTCGACATCACGCACGACATC
>Ga0210409_10008172_pt1 | contig 10686 bp, 8 predicted proteins | sample IncBWH17MmetaG_FD_161649 | JGI IMG/M metagenome (GOLD analysis project Ga0210409, IMG submission 161649) | Forest soil microbial communities from Barre Woods Harvard Forest LTER site, Petersham, Massachusetts, United States - Inc-BW-H-17-M | ecosystem: Environmental > Terrestrial > Soil >...
GCGGCAGTAAGACCCTGAGTACGATCGGCAATGCTTCGACATTGCACGGAGATCTTGGGGGACAGGGATCCTTGCGTACGTGCTGTGGTTCACCAAAATTCAAAACAGCTATGAGATCGGTTATTTCCAGAGTGTAGTCGATTTTGTAACTTCGAAAGCAACAAGCTTCAACAAGATTCAACAGAGTTCAACTAGCGTGCCGCTAACAATTCAACTAGAATCACTTAGAATCCACGAAGTTCTACAGAGTTCAATAGGGTTTGGCACCTGGTTCGGGACCAAGAGGCCGGTGGTTCAAAACCCCTCAGACACGCCACCAAGTGAAGCGGAGGTTTCATTTCCGAGAAATATTTCGCATCACGACTAGAGAAGTCGGGAAACGATTCTCACCGACCGACCCGGCGAGGCCACCCTACGTTTAGTTTAGTTCAACAGCCTGTCAATGGACTTGGCGGGATAGCCTAACGGCTCGGAGTCGAGTCAAGAACCTAAAAGTAATAATCGCCATCTTCACAACAACGCTCCCGCAACAGGGAATTTACATTCCCTACTCATTCCCTGTTCGATGCCTGCTCCGATTCGTCGCAGGAATGCAGTTTTTCTCGCCAAAGTACTCCCTGGTAGGAATTTATCTCCCGAGGATTATGGCTGAAGGTGCAATATTCCCTGTTAGGAGGGAATTGGGCAGAGAAGAGTTCGCACGAGACTGCTTCCTCCGCCATTCAGTCTTGCGCTTTCTCTCTCAAGATCGTATTTCGTCCAAAACATCCACTTTGCTGCCCATGTATCGTGCGATCGTGGTATCGCATTTCGCCTGTGGACGGCAACGCCCTATGCTTTTGAAATCACAAGCGGAAAAACTTTTGGCGAAGGACGGGCTACTCAATGCGCGGGGTTCGTTCGGAATTGCACCCGCGCCACCTTGCCGGCCGCATCATAGGGGAGCCAAACTTCTGGAACCTCGTGGTCATTGTCCACGTCAATGTGCCGACCGTTAATTCCGCGCGTTGGTACCGGGTAGAAAGTGAATTTTTCCGTGACCGGGTTGAATTTACCGAGGGCGTCGGCGTTTCCCATGCTAAACCAAACGATGTGGTTCTTATCTATCACCGGTTCGTAGGCATAGGCGTAGCGATACCAGCCAGGCAACTTATATTCGGTGAGCTTCTTGGTGTGGATATTGATTTTCGCCAGCCTGCTTGCGAAATATTCTGCGACCCACACGGAATCGCTTTTTCTATCGCCGCGCAATCTCCGGGGACCTTTCGCATAAAGCGGCTCGTTCATGGACCAGCCTCTGCCTACCTCGCGGTCCCTCGCGCTGATGTCCTCATCGTCTATAGGGGGCAACACGACTTCGCCAACTTCGCCGGTGCGGCTATCTACGTAGCCCACCTTATCAACGGCGATTTGCGCGATCCAAGCGTTATCCTCGGAATCTATAGTCAACCCGTAGGGTCTTCCCAGTGGAGTCTTTGACTTGAATTCGGTATATTCTCCGGTCTTGGGATTCAACCGATAAGTTCCGTTTGACTCCGCGGCCCAAAAAATACCCTTGGAATCAACGTCTTTCCCATTGTTGAAAATTGGCCATCCTTTTGGAAGTGGAAAAGGCATGAGTTTTTCCGTTTCGATGTCAAATTTGATGGCCATATCGTTCCCGTACCAGACGTTGCCTTCCGGATCCAAGCCAACCCCTATGCCGGGGGGAAGATATATGAAGCCATCTTTGCCTACTGCCAGATCGTGTTGACCATGTTCTTGGTAACCGACCCGCAGCCCCCTGGACCAGTCGCTGCCGTCCCTGAATTCGTTGCCGGGATACTCAGGGTTATCATTGCGGACCGTACTGCTATCTCCGTTCAATCTGAATTGTGTAATGTGACCAGTCTTGGGATCCAGCTTTCCCAACGTACGGCCATCTTTCATAGGGACGTCGTACTCGGTAACCACGATGTCGGCGGCTTCTCCGGTGGGCCGCGGGAACGGATTGAGCTTTAGTGGAAACGGTTCAGGTCCACGGACTCGGGTCAAGTATTCGATTATGTCTTTCTTGTAGAATTCAAGGACTCTGCGTTCAGCCCCGATCGGCTTGCCCTCGTCATCCAACATAGGTTTGGCGAACTTGCCGCCACCAGGGACCTCGTCATGATTGGCTGCGGTTACCCGGCCGCAGCAATCCGGTCCGTCCGGCGGGTCGTACGAACCGGAAATTTTCGACATGCGGTTTAGTATTATTTCCCAACCGGCCTTATCAAAGCGTTTTTCCAACACGAACCCGGAGTTATGACAGGTGCCGCAATTATAGAGAAGGATTCTCTTCATTTTTCTATCTTCTGCGGTGTCGTCAGGTAGGCTTGCAAACCATTCCGCATCCGAGAGCTGTTTCCAGGCGTCCTTGAAGGGTTTGAGAGTGAAGTCCTGCAGGATTTTTTTCCCGGAAGAAATCGTCTGCTCGCCGCGGGTTAGCTCAAACCCCACCGCCTGCGCCCATATCCGGTACTGGCCATCAAGAAGTGGCGGGAAGTAATACTCCCCGTTCTGGTTCGTATACACCGACGTGGTAATCGTCGAGCCTTGGGCCTTGGCTGAGACGGGAACTCCTTCCAGCGGTTTCCCTTCCGAGGACTTTACAACGCCCATCAGTCCACTGCTGGGTAAGGACCCGGCTTGTGCTGCCGACAGTCCAGCACACAGCATTGGGACAAGCAATGCGAGAATTCGGGCCCGCATAAGCAGTCGGTGCATGGCAAAACCTCCGTTCAATCGGCAACACCCGCAGTTCTTAAATATGCTCCGGCTTTCAGGAACGCAATGAGGTCGTCGATTTGCTTCGAATCCAAAGCATACCGGAAGCCTGGCATCTTATCGGGAATCCCTTGTTGAATGAGTTGACGCAGGGGATCTTCGTCAGTGTCTTCTGTAAACAGGCCCTGAAGAACCGGCCCTTGGATTCCGAGCCTCTTTTTTTGATTGGAAGGTACATGGCACAAGGGGCAATTTTGGACAAACAATGCTTCGCCCCTCTTCTGCTGCTCGTTCAGCACGGGTCTTGGAATGGTACGTTTTGGAGGGGTTGCAGGCGCGGATTCCTGAGCTGCTAGCGCTACCGGGAACAGGACTACACATGCCGCGAGGAACAGACAGGCGTATCTATGAGAAGAACTCATCACTAACCTCCGCATGGACCAAGCAGGGCCGACTGCCCCACGGTACCGCTCGAAATGGTACAGCCAGATCTGTCTGAGTTCAAAGGTCGCTGGAATCGATACCCTTTTCCCACTGCAGGAAACACCTTTGCTGTTGATGGCCCGTCTCTTGACGATCCCCAGCCAATTACCTTCTTGTTACTCGAAGCTGCTCATGATGTCAAGCGAGAGACAGCGCGCGTGGACGTGTGCATCTTTCGGGCCGATCAGGAGGATCGGCTCAAACATTAATCTTGAGCAACTTCGTCAAGGTGCCGCTGAAAACCGCTACGCGCTCCTCGTCGCTCAACCCCGGGACGGCGAGAATACGGTCTAAAGGAGTGCGATTCCAAAGAGCCGGATAGTCAGTTCCCATGACGACTTGGCTGGCACCAACTACAGCGACCAGATGCCTCATGTCCTCGGGAGTGAATAGAACTGAATCATAATATAACTGCTTGAGATACTCGCTTGGGAGCTTCTTCAGAGGCCTGCAAAGCTTGGGGAAGGCTTTCAAACATTCATCGTTCCGGCCCGAGTACGAGGGCAGGTAACCGCCGCCATGTGCCGCGCAGATTTTGAGCCTGGGGAAAAGATCCAGAGTTCCGTCCTGAATTAAATGAGTGAGCGCGAGTGTGGTCTCTAGCGGATGTCCGATTACATTATCCAAAAAGCCGTTTCCCTGCAGCCTTCGCTCGTCTATCGGTGTTCCTGAAACTTGGGGATGTATGAAAATTAGGGCCTGTAGCTCCTCGGCCTTAGCCCAAATGGGATTAAACTTGGGGGCGGAGAGATCTTCTCCATTCACACTGCCACCGATTGCAAAGCCTCGCATCCTCAGCTTCTTCACGCCTTCTTCGATTTGCTCCACGGCGAGGGAAGGGTGCTGTAAGGCCACGCTGCCCAAGCCTACGAAACGATTCGGATGGGCGGCGCAAAGTGCGGCAATTTTCTCGTTTTGAATTTGGATGACCTTGCGAGCGAGGTCCACGTCCGCCCAATACCAAAAGGGATTGATCGAGACGGCCTGCACATCGATTCCCATCTCGTCCAAATCCGCCAATCGCTTATCGACATTGTGTATGTTGCCCAAGCTATCCGGGTTCGCCTGTTGCATGTCGCCAGCCCGGCCCTCGCGCCCGATGCGGTCTTTGACGAGTTCCCAGGCTTCGGGCACCCGTACATGGGAGTGAACGTCAACGACCACCACCCGATGACCGCCAATCGTGACTTCCCGCTGTTTGCGGGCGGTCCCGGACTGCGCGGCAGATTGCTGCTGATTCAGCGCAAAACCTAGTGAAGAATCAACACAGCTGCAGCCTACAAAAAAGATTCCTGCCGTTGTGCCTGAGATACTTCTTAAGAATTGTCTGCGTGTCGGCATGTTCACTTATCCAAAGTTCTTGGTGTTTTCGGTCTCGCATACTGCCCACAACCTATGTCCTGGTGCGGGCCGGACTTGCTGCCAGCCAGAATAACCTCAGAGTTGAGGCCGGAATTCCCGTCTTGTCCGCCCGTTGGGCATACTTATACACCCGCGGGCCTTCCGAATGAACGAACTTATTCTTCCTAATCCATCAACTAAGTGACATCTCCTCCGACGCCCAGAAGCCCGATTGGGGGAAGTCACGGTGATCGGTTGGATCATCGGAACCCGATTCTGGTTGGATTACAGTGCATAGGGAACTTACTGAGTGACCCATCCCCAATTCCGGATTGGCGACGATTCGGCCAGAATGTGCAGGGCGCGAATGACGCTTCTACGTGAAGCGCCTCATGCAACCACTGACATGGATCAAGTTCGGATATCCTGAGCGAAATATCGTACAATTTGCTTCCCAAAGGCGAAAAGGTTACTCGGTTATTGTGGCGGTGCTTCTGCTGGTTCCTCAAACCAGCCAAAATGAAGTTGTTTACAGTGCTTGAATGGAAAAACTTATCAAGAAGTTCATGTCCCATGTTGTTGGAAGCAGTATCACACTCTCCCTGTTGTGGGATTGCCCGGAATTTGGCGGTAGGAGAAGGACGTTACATGACTAAGACCACAGCTGAGCCTTTCGAGCGCCGGAGATTTTTGCGTGGGATGACGCTGGCAGCTGGAGCAGCGCGCTTCACGCCCCAGTTTTTTGGATCTACCGCCGCGGCGATTGCGATGCCGGCAAAAGTCGAGCCGGCGGCGAGTGACACGGGCCAAACGACGCGGCTTGCCGAATACGCGGTCCGCCTTCGCTATGAGGACATCCCGTCAGGCGTCTTGCAACGTGCCAAGGATTGCATCGCCGACACAGTGGCGACGATTCTGTTTGGAGCACAGTTTCCCTGGAGCAAGATGATCATCGCCCAAGCCCAGCGAATGGGCACGGGCGGCAAATGTGCCATTCTCGGGACCGGAACCAGAGTGTGCGCGCCCGCCGCTGCCCTGGCGCACGGCGCAATGACCCATGCATTCGAGCAGGACAATTTGACGTTTCCCGATTCAGGTGCGCACCCGGGCGCTTCATTGGTCTCCTCTGGGCTGGCTGTAGCGCAGGAACGCGGCATGGATGGACGCGACCTGCTCACAGCCGTCGTCGCCGGGGCTGAAGTGATGATTCGTATCGGACGCGCGACCAAGCGAACAAACGAAGCGCGCGGCTTTCACGCGCCGGGTACCTTGGGACCGTTCGGTGCGGCTGTCGCAAGCGGAAAGCTAATGCGCTTCGATGGGCCGAAGATGACGAACGCGTTGGGAATCGCCGCTTCGACGTCCGGTGGTCTTTTGGAATTCGCGCATAGTGGAAACGGCGCCATGGTAAAACGGCTGCACCTGGGGCGCGCTGCGGAGGGCGGTGTTCTGGCCGCAAGCCTTGCCGCCGACGGCTTTACGGGACCGAGCACGGTTCTCGAAGGCGGGGCGGGATTCCTCAAGGCTTTTTGCAACGAGAGTGACCTCTCGGAATTGACGCGAAGGCTGGGAGAGACCTTCCTGACATTGACGATTATGATGAAACGCTTCGCCTGCCACATTACCGCCCACACCGCTGTGGAGGCGATTCTCGACCTTCGTAGCCAGTACGGGATTTCGGGAGGCGATGTCGCCTCAATCCAGATCGCGGGCAGCCGGCGCATGGCAACAACCAACAATATTCCGGTGCCGTCCGATATCCTCATCGCACAGTTTAGCGTTCCATTCTGTGTGGCGCTGGCAATGTATCGCAATCCGATCGATCCCTACTCTTTCGATGAAGCTGCAGTCCATGATCCAGCGATCCAAGGTATGGCCTCGCAGGTCAGGATGATGGTCGCCCCGGGTCAGGATGCCGACGACATTTCCAGTACGGTGGCTGTCACGCTCAAAGATGGACGTGTTCTTACCCAGCGCGTAACAGAATTCCTCGGAACGCCCGCTCGTCCATTGACGGGCCGCGACATGCGGCAGAAGTTTCTGCTGCTGACGCAGAAATACCCGGCAAAACAAATGGAGCGCATGTTCGATCGCCTCGAAAACATTGAGGCAGAAGCAAATCTCGAATGGCTGCGCGTGTGAGGATTGATCACGCCTCCGAGGAAAAGTTGATAGTAAATAAGCCTTTCTCTGTTGTGCTGCATCATGGGGATCAAATCAGACCATCCACTTTTCCTTAGAGTACCTGTAACCATCAGAGGAAACGCAGAGTGACAGCTCTTAAGGATCCAACAACTCTAACAAAACCAATCACCATTTCCGCGCGTCTCGACCGTCTCCCGCCATCCGGTTACCTCCGCGGCATGGTCGCGCTCATCTCCTTCGGTGGCTGGTTCGAATTCTATGATCTCTTTATGGCGGGTTACGTCTCACTTGGCTTTATCAAAGCGGGCATCTTCACTGCCACCACGAAGGGTTTGTTCGACTGGACCGGCTTTGCGAGTTTCATCGCGTCCGGTTTTGCAGGCATGTTCATTGGAACATTGCTGTTCAGCGGCGTCTCGGACCGCTACGGCAGAAAGAAGACCTTTATCTACTCGCTGTTCTGCCACTCAATCGCCACGTTTGTGATGGCCTTCCAAAGTTCGCCCGTAGCTATCGATCTGTGGAGGTTCATCGCCGGCCTCGGGATCGGGGTCCAGCTGATAACCACTCACGCCTTTATTTCAGAGATAACGCCGAAGGAGAGCCGCGGCCACTACATCGCGTTTAGCCAATTCATTTCCTTTTGCTCTGTTCCGGTTGCTGCGTTCGCCGCTTATGTTCTGATCCCCAGGACCATCCTCGGCCTCGATGGCTGGCGTTGGCTGGTAATGGTCGGTGCCACCGGAGGACCGATTTTCCTGCTCCTCCAGTCGAAGTTGCCGGAATCCCCGCGCTGGTACGCCGCTCACGGCCGGGCCGAGGACGCCGAAATTGCTACTGTCCGGATGGAAGAGGCGGCTCGGGCCAGCCTAGGCCGCGATTTGCCCCCACCAGAGCCCGGATGGGACCAAGTCCTTGCAGATGGCAGGTGGCGTGAGATTTGGAGTCACGGCTATGCTGCCCGGACGATCATGCTCGTGCTTTTTAATATCTTCCAGACCGTTGCGGTATATGGATTTGCCTCCTGGGTGCCTGTGCTGCTGACCCAGCAAGGTGTCCCGTTTGTCCATTCGCTCGAGTACACATTTTGGATCGCTATCCTGAACCCTTTCGGCCCATTGATCGCGATGAAGTACGCCGATGTCATGGAGCGAAAATGGCAAATTGTGGCGCTGGCGATGGCCATCGCCGTCTTCGGAACCGTCTTCGCCCAAATGCGCGATCCGGTGTTCATCATATTGTTCGGCTCCCTGATCACGGTGGCAAACAACTGGTTCGGGAGCCTCTTCCACACCTATCAGGCCGAACTCTATCCAACACGCATCCGCGGCAAGGCTGTGGGCTTTGTTTACAGCTGGAGCCGGCTCAGCGGGATCTTTGTGGGTTTCGTGATTGCCGCACTGTTGAAAAACTTTGGCACGGTAGGTGTATTCGCGTTTATCGCCGGTTCAATGGCGGTTGTCGCTTTGGCGATCGGAATCCTGGGACCAAAGACTTCTGGGATATCCCTCGAAGTTCTCTCCCACTGAACAACCCACGAGACCTTCCCATTTGGAGCTCTTTCAGCAGGAGTCAGCAAGCTTGCCGGTGATCTTCCCTCCTGGACCGAACTCGCTGCCGCCTAATGGCCCTCGATATTTACATTGTGCGATACGCATGTTATTGACATTGGCTTAGGGTGGCAATTGACGTGCGTCCATGGGTAAAGGCATTTGGCCCGCCGAGCCTGTAGCATCGAAAGTGCGTGTCCGAAGCAGAGAAATCGAAGGCGGTGATATCAACATGGCTAGAGCAGAAGAAAATTCCTTTGATCGTCGCAATTTCCTGAAGATCGCCGCCGGCAGTGCGGCGGCGCTGGTTGCCAGCCCGCCAAGCGCGAGCTCACAAGAGAATAGCGCTCGCCTCTCTCGCGAGCAAACGTCCGAAGAGGCCAAGAAGGTTGATGTACCGGCTACGGAAGGCGCCAATGAGACCCTTGCTGACAATCCATATACCCGAGGGATGGCCGCGTTCGTATCAGGTCTTCGTTACGAACAAATCCCCGAGGAGGTCATTGATCGAATCAAATTGTTGATTCTGGACTCATTGGGTTGTGCGATCTATGGCGTCAACTTGGAATGGAGTCGCATCCTGATGCGCACTCTGCAACAGCTCGACAGCTCAAAATCCTGCGGCGTCTGGGGCACGTCGCTGAGGCTATCTGCACCGCACGCTGCGCTGGTCAACGGCACCCTGGTGCACGGGTTCGAACTTGACGATATACACCGGTTGGGCGTGATGCATGTGGGGGCTGTTACGCTGCCGTCTCTCCTGGCCGTTGCGGAAATCAGACCGGGGATGAGCGGTCGCGACTTTCTCACCGCCGCGGTTGCCGGTTACGAGATCGGGCCGCGGGTGGGAAGGTGTATGGGGGAGGAACACATTGGCCAGGGTTGGCACTCCGCAGCGACGGTTGGGGTGTTCTCCTCGGCGGCAGCGGCGGCAGCCGCATTGCGGCTCACAAAGGAGCAGACGGTCCATGCGTTAGGAATCGCCGGCACGCAGTCTGCTGGCCTCATGGCTGCCCAGTATGGTTCCATGGTCTTACGGATGCACACGGGCCGGTCAGCACAAAGCGGCCTGTACGGTGGTTTGCTCGCCGCAAACGGGTTCACGGGAATCGTGAATGTTTTCGAGAGTGATTATGGCGGCTTCTGCACTACATTCTCCCGCTCGCACGACCGGTTCAACCTGGCCGAGCTAACCTCTGGCCTGGGGGCGCGCTTTGAGACGATGCAGGTATCGCTCAAGTTTTACTCATGCGTGAGCAGCAACCACACGACACTTGACGCGATTCGGGCGATTCGGGCACGACGGCCGTTCTCTGTCGACGAGGTTGACCACATCGTAGTGCATGGCTCTCAGGTGACCGTTGATCATGTCGGCTGGAAGTATCGTCCTGCGGGGATCTCTGCAGCACAACTGAACTTGCCATTCTGCGTGGCAACGCTCCTGCTCGACGGCAATGTTTTTGTCGATCAGTTCACGGCACTGAAGATCGTCGATCCGGTCCGGATAGCGCTCGCTGACAAAGTCAAAGTCGTGGCTGATCCGGATATCATGGCGCGAGGCTCTGAATTCCGGCAGATGGTCAGAGCAGAAGTATTTTTGATAGATGGAACAGTATTGACGGAAACCGTTGAGACGCCGCGCGGAAGCGAGCAGCGCTTTGCGAGCAAAGCTGACGTAATTGAGAAGTTTGAAAATCTGGCAACACATGTCTTTCGAGCCGACCAAGTGACGGCGATCCGAGACGCCGTTCTAAACTTGGACACGCTGCCGGACATAAATGGGTTGGCCCATTTGTTGACGAAACAATAAGTCTGTCAATCTGTGGTTCGCCAATATTTGAAACGTCTGACAGATCGACGCTTGCACTGTTGTAGTCGATTTTGTAACTGCGAAAGCACCAAGTTTCAGCAAGATTCAACAGAGTTCAACAAGCGAGCCGCAAACGATTCAACAAGAATCACTTAGAAACAACAAGTTTCAACAGACTTCAACATGCTTTGGCACCTGGTTCGGGACCAGGTAGCCGAGATTGAACTGGTCGCCGTGGTTCACTCACATCCCAATCAACTTTTGTCCTGCCATGCGCAAACTGCGACGTCCGTGCCGAAAGCAATAGATTCATGATCGGTTGTGGGGCTCCCGCAATCACAGCGATGTTTTTCATGCCAGCGGCGCGCGCAGTCTTAACGGTCTTGTTCCCGGCAATGACATGGCCTTTACTGTCGACGAGGACGCTTCGGCCAGCACCGTAATTTCGCAAAGATTGTTCGAGCAACTCACGTCCACGCTTCGTGCCTTTGTTCGCATTCTTGTCATCAAGGACGAGTTGCGTAATTGGTACGAGACGGACCTGTGGCTTCAGGTTATCGCTCCCTTCTCAGTCGCCGAGGAATGTAGTGACTTTTGTAGTGACCCCGC
>Ga0210409_10008173_pt1 | contig 10685 bp, 5 predicted proteins | sample IncBWH17MmetaG_FD_161649 | JGI IMG/M metagenome (GOLD analysis project Ga0210409, IMG submission 161649) | Forest soil microbial communities from Barre Woods Harvard Forest LTER site, Petersham, Massachusetts, United States - Inc-BW-H-17-M | ecosystem: Environmental > Terrestrial > Soil >...
GGACTTCCACTCTGGGGACGCTTTCCGGCAGTGGCAATTCTGCAACGCTCAATACCTCTGGACTTCAGCCAGGTCCGGTCACGATTACCGCAAACTGCACCGACTCGCGTGGATTGAACGCGCAGGCTTCAACGCAGGTTACGATTCAGAATCCTCCACCGCCACCGGTCGACAAAGCGCTCGAAGCCCGGCTGGCCCTGCACAGCGTTTACTTCGCGACAGCTCAGCCCACCGCGAAAGATCCGACGGGCGGACTGTTGCCGAGTCAGCAGCAAACGCTCAACGGTCTTGCCACGGACTTCAAGAAGTACCGTGAAGTCAAGCCGGACGCGCATCTGACGCTGGAAGGTCACGCCGACCATCGCGGAAGCGCTGCCTTCAACCAGGCTCTCACCGAGCGCCGTGTTGCCCGGGTAAAGAACTTCCTGGTCGAGCAGGGTGTTCCTGAGTCTGCGATTGACACTAAGGCGTTCGGCGCCGAACGCAATCTCACGACCGACCAGGTAAAAGAATCTGTCGTTCAGAACACAGAGCTGACGACGGAAGAGAAGAGGCGGGCGCTGGCAAGAATTGAGGTCATCCGCATGGCGAGTAACCGCCGTGTGGACGTGACGCTGAATGCGGGCGGGACGACCGAGACCTCAGTGCGCCAGTTCCCGTTCAACGCTGCCGATGCCCTCACGCTGATTGGCGGGCGTGAAGGTCAAGTCAAGAAGCCGGCGGCAAAACGCGCGCCCAAGAAACCGGTGAAGAAGCCGTGATCGAAGACTAAGGGAACCGAAACGATTGTCAGCGGGGGGATCATTCCCCCCGCTTTTTTATCTGCTGCCGTGGCTTTCGGGTGCCCACTTCTGGCCGTAGTTGCCAAAAGTAGGCCTCCCGCCGAGTGCCCTCTTTCGGTGTCTCGACGCGCCGGTTCGACGCTGAGTTCCGCGATACCCGTTGTTCGCCGGGCAGGCTGTACCTTGGGCGAAAAGAGGATGTTTGCGAAAAATGTACACAACCCCACGAAAGTGCCATCGCCAAGTCTCTGATTTGATGGCACGGTATCTGGTATTCGGGTTGCCATCTCTTCTGGATAGAAACGCGTCTGAATATGTCTCAGATGGGCAGGTCATCTCGCGCATTGGCACCGACGATCCTGCTGACTTTACTTACTGTCGGGTGCTCGCGTCGCTCCCCGAACTTACCTGGGGAAGCCGCAACGCCATCCAGCACAACGCCATTTCAAACTCAAAAAGACAGCAGCGCTGATACCACTTTGCAAGGTTATTCCGACGATGTTCAGGGAACGGCCCCCCCGTTCGAGAACTCGCCGCTTCTTCCCGCTGGAGCACTTGTCACCGTCCGTCTGAAGGTTCCACTGGTAGCCGGCAGCGGATCCAGAGAGTCTTTCGAGGCGGTTCTCGATGAGCCCGTGGTAGTTGAGGGGAACACACTGATTCCCCGTGACGCAATCGTCTCCGGTCGTATCGAGACCGCGCACACCTCGACGGTTACGCCCGATCGGGGGTATGTTCGCCTCACGCTCGATTCCGTGCGAGTGGATGGGTCCGATGTGCCGATCCAAACGGCCAGCCTTTTTGCGCGGCCGCTTCCCACCACCGACACCGATTCGGACACAATTCGACTAGAGAAGGGGCGCCGAATGACCTTTCGCCTGAAGGACCCAGTTTTTTTGCATCTCACATCATCAAGAACTAGCCAATAAGTCCTTTACTTCCCACATCAAAAAGTTTTCCACAGAAATTATTTCCCGTTTTAGCGACATCTGCCCTTTCGCACACCGGGGTCGGTCTCCTTATAGTGAGCCGAAACGGGAGGAAGGCGTAAGGCGTCGGCTTCCCGTTTGGGAAAACGTAGGTATCCGGCCATCGCAATGGCGGTTCCTTTCGGAACAGTTCCCGCGCAGAGTGGTGATTATGAGTGCCGTAGCGGAAATCTTGCAACCGTCAGAAGAGATGCAGTTTTCGTCGCTCCTGAAACACGCGCCCGTCGGGCTCGCGTTGTACCAGCGACCGGAAAACGTAACCTCCAAGAATTCGGTTTTCGATGAGTTGCTGGGAGTGCCGTCGAGTCAGATTCCGTGCGCCCTCCCGGAGTTGATTCGAGATGGAGCGGGAAGCCGCCAACTCATCTCCGAGCTATTTCAGGGCAGGGCAGCTTCCGCCGTGATCTCTACTTCCGGCTGAATGTGCTGACCCTGCGCATACCCGCTTTGCGCGAACGGAGACAAGACATCCCGCTTCTGATCGGGCACTTTCTGGAGCGCATGACGCATACCTCGGGGCAAGAGAAGATTCTCAGCGACGATGCACTGAAGGCCATGCTGGCATACGACTGGCCGGGCAATGTCCGCGAACTGGAGAATTGCTTGGAGCGCACGTACGCCTTCACCAGTGGCCCCGCGATTCATACCATGGACCTGCCACGGGAGATCGCGAATCTGCCCGTGCCACAGTCGTCGAACGGTAACGGCAACGGAAACTCGAAGATCGTTCCGATTGCGGAACTGGACCGACAGACCATCCTGCGCGCCATCATGGAACTCAATGGTGACAAATTGCAGGCCGCCCGATTGTTGGGGATCGGCAAGACGACGCTCTATCGCAAACTGTAAGGACTATGCCACGCAAGAATGCTGACAGCCCCGATGTGAACTCGAACCGGGGCATGCTGTGCCACTACGGGAAACCTACGCACCGCCGATCCAGTTAATCGCTTTCTTTTCAGCAGGCGGGATCTGGCGCAACGCGTGCAATGGACAGGTCATGATTCTACCGATTACGCCACAATCGAAAGGCCCGGAATTCGCGGCCGCTCTGTTCGCTGCCACCAGCCAGGAAACCCACTGGGCCCAAAACCTCCAAGAGGCTGGCACACGCCTGCGTGAGCAAACCTATTCCGCCGCAATCATCGATCAATTCCTGCTGGAAACAGATCCGGAGGAGAGCGATCAGGTGCTGGAGCATCTGGGAACCGCGTTTCCCGTGTATGTCAACTTCGCTCTGACGGGAATGGATCGCCTGTTGCGCGAGGTGCGCTCGGCATTGCATCGCCGCAAACGTGAAGAGGCAACTGCGTTCCGTGCGGTTGCCGAACAGATGCAGAGCGAGATGCGCGAGACTCTCACGGTGATGCTGCTTTCGTGCGAGCTAGCCATGGCGATTCCGAACGTTCCAAGTCCGGCCGCAGAGAAGATACGTACCATCGATACGCTTGCTCGCGAACTCAGGTTGCGCCTCGAGGTGAACTGAGGCAAAACGCCTTCAGCACCCGCAACCCGAGCCCCAACTCCAGCCGCAAAGCGGCGAAAGAATGCAGCCCAGCCCGTAAGAGTCCGTTACGAAATTCGTGCCGTCCGCCAAAGCGGACTCGGTTGGTTCCACTTCCGACTACCCGGCACTTCGTGCCGGGCTTTCACATGCCGCCGCTACGCGGCTGGAGATCAGGTTTGTCCCACCGCTCGTGGACAATACCGAGTTTCGTAACCGCCTCGTAAGCCCTGGGTTAGCCCCAAAGAAGGAAACCAGTCCCGTAGGGACGACAGAAACTGGCCTTGGACGCAGACGAAGGCTAGCCCATTGCAGACAACGCTCCGCCCTTTGCCGTGAGGACTCGGACTTTCCACCGAAGGAGACCACGCCCGCACCACTTGTGTCCTGGTCACGCTCGGTGGCAAGCGGTTCGAAAAAAAAGCCCTCCTATGCCGGAGGGCTGAAGAAGAAGCGCAGAAGTCTATTGAATCTTGCGGAGGCGGTGATCGTAATCGTCCAGTTCATAAACGGCTCCTTTGGAGTCGACCGCCAAGGCTACGGGATCGTCAAAGTTGGTATAGAGCGGCCACAATCCGTCGCCATTGAAGCCGAAGCCAGCGCTAGCAAAGGTCGTAATCGTGCCGCCTTTGATTTTGCGGATGCGGTCGAAAATAAGGTCGGAAACGTAGATCGTTCCCGACTTGTCTACCGCAATCCCCCACGGGCAGAGTTCCGCCGTGGTCGCAGGCCCGCCATCGCCGGTGTAATTGCAAGTCCCGTTGCCCGCAATCGTGCTGATGATGCCGGCAGTGTTCACTTCGCGGACGCGATTGTTGTTGTAGTCGACGAGCAACACGTTACCAGTGGCGTCCACTGCCATGGAGCTTGGACCATTGAGTTGCGCCGTGGTGGCTGCAATGCCGTCGCCGTTGTAGCCGCAAGTATTGAGCACGCCAGCGACAATGCTCACGACGGCCGCTGGAGTGATCTTCCACACCACGCACGCCCCATCATCCGCCACGTACAGGTTGTTGGCGCTGTCGATGGCCATTTGGAGTAAGTCGCTGAAATTCGCGCCGGCGGCAAATTTGGAGATGGTGCCGGCGGTCACTTTCCGGATCACGGCGTTAAAAGTGTCGGCAATGAAAACATTTCCGGCAGAATCAACCGCCACTCCCTGCGGAGCGTTCAGCATGGCGCTGGTACCGGGCCCGCCGTCGCCGGAGTAACCGCTGATGCTGGTTCCCGCGATCGTACTGATCTTTCCCGCGCTCACCTTGCGCACGCGATTGCCGGCGTAGTCCGCGATATAGATGTTCCCGAACTTATCGATGGCCACAGCCTCCGGAAGAACGAGGGCGCCCGCGGTGGCGGCGCCGCCGTCGCCGATGAAGCCTCCGGCGATCGTGCTCACAATTCCGCTGGTGGCTTTGCGCACTCTGCCGTTGTTGGCGTCGTCGAAGATCGGGTTTCCGGCAGAGTCGAACAGGACATTGAAAGTTCCGTTGAACAACGTGGACAGCAGCGCGTGGCCGTCACCATCGTACCCGGCGGGCCCGCCTGCGTAGGTGTTGATGATTTTGGTGGAGAGGTTGACCTGACGGAAACGCTGTCCACCGCCTCGAGAGATGTAGAGAACGCCGTTGTTGACCGTGACACTGCGCGGACTGCCGATTTGCGCACTGGTGGCGAGGCCGCCATCTCCGCTGAACCCGCCCTTGCCGGTGCCGGCAAACGTGTGGATCGTTCCGGCTGAGTTCACAACGCGGATTCGATGGTTGAGAGAGTCGGCGATGTACAGATTTCCAGCCGGATCAAAAGTGACACCTCGCGGTCCGTTCAGTTGGGCAGCTGTTGCCGCAATGCCGTCGCCGTTGTAGCCGCACGTGCTTGTGCCTGCGATTGTCGTAATCGTTCCGCTCGTATCAACCTTGCGCACCACGCAATTGGTCGTGTTCGAGAAATACAGGTTTCCTGCAGAATCGTAGGCGGGGGAAAACGGCGCGATAGAAGCATTAATGGCTTTGCCGCCATCGCCGCTGAAGCCGTACAATCCGTTGCCGGCGATGGTGCTGATCTTGCCCGCGGTGCTGATCTTGCGGATGCGGCCGTTGAACTGGTCCGCCACGATCAAATTCCCGCCGGAATCCCTCGTCAGACCGCTGGGAAGACAGATCATTGCCTGAGTCGACACGAGGTTGTCGCCGTTGTACCCGCAGATCCCGTTGCCGGCGTACGTCGTGATGATTCCTGCCGGAGTGATCTTGCGGATGCGGTTCCCGTAGACGTCGCTGACATAAAGATTCCCGGCACTGTCAAGAACGGAAGCGGCCGGGCCTCCGATCGCGGCTTTGGTCGCCGCGCCCTTGTCGCCCACGAATCCGCCTGCGACGGTGGAGACAGTTTGCGGGCCCAGGACTGCACCTCCGATCGGGCTTTTTCCCACAGAGATAGTCTGGCTCACCGTGCGGGACGCAGTGTTGATGACGGAAACGCTGTTAGAGCCCTGGTTCGTCACGCCCACGAAAGCACTGTCCTGAGTGAAACCAAACCCGCTCGGGCCCGTCCCCACCACCACGGTCCCAGCCACCGTCTGCGTGCTGGTGTCAATCACGGTTACGAGATTGCCGGAGCCCGCGTTGTAGTTTGCCACGTATAGCCAATGACCGTCGGGACTGATGGCCTCATGGAATGGGCCCGCCGAAACGCTAATCGTATTGGAAACCGTGTGATTACCGGTCTGAATGACTGACACGGTGTTTGCGTTGTAGTTGGTGACGTAGGCAGTCGTCCCGTCCGGCGAAATTACCATCCCAATCGGGATCGTGCCCACCGGTATGGTAGCGACCACCGCGTTGGTCAACGTCGAAATCGCCAGCACTTTGCCGGCGCTGGAGCTCACGACGTAGAGGAAGGCTCCGGTCGGAGTCACAGCCAGTCCAATGGGATTCGTGACGGCGATCGTTTTGAATGTCTTCGTTGCGGTATTGATCACGGCCACAGCCGTCCCGCAGCTGACATAAGCGGTCTTGCCATTCGGGGCCAACGCGATGTCCATGGGCCCAGACAGACCCGTTAACGTTATGGTCGCGACAACGGCGTTGGTCGAGGTGCTGATGACCGAAACGGTATTGGACCCGGAGTTGGTGACGTACGCGAACTTGCCCGCCTGGTCAACGGCTACTCCGTAGGGGAAACTGCCGACAGGGATCGTCGTCACCACCGTGCCGGTGCTGGTGTTAATTACGCTCACGGTATTGGCACCGTTGTTGGCCACGTAGGCGTAGGGCGTCTTGGCTTGAGCGGCTTGGAGAACTATCGAGAGTAACAGCACAATCTGCAGGAGAATATTCGACGGGCGCATGCCGCCTCCTTTGCGATCGATCGATTGTGTTAATGCCCCGGGAGAAGAGGGCCGAGGAAGGATGTCCGGCCCGTAGGGGGCGAATTATGGGCCGGGAGAGATGTTTTGTCAACGTTAAAGGCCACCCCACAGCGACATCAGATCGCCAACCCTGGGCCACGTTCCAAGTCCGGCGGCAGGGGAGATACGTACTATCGATAATCTTGCCCGCGAACTGAGGCTGCGCCTCGATGTGAACTGACGGCTTCGCCCCCGCAACCCGCGCCCTTTTGAAACTGGATGTCACTCCATTTGGAACCCGCTCTAATGTTTTTTCGCTATTGTGCCGCTTTCCACGATTCCTTTACCTTTCGCGTGCTCATTCGTTCTTGTGGACCGTGGGGGTCCAGGAAACTGCCTTCAGCACGTCCGTACCTAATCAGCGGTTCAGAGGCTAATTCCGATTTTGATCTCGGAGTGTATCAGCGGGTCCGCTTGGGGAGACACCGTGAATCGACGAGTATATGTTTCGAAATGTCTCATCTGTGCCCTTCTGACTGTGCTCGTTAGCTTTCCCGCAGTCGCTCAACAAATCACTGCGAGCATTCGCGGGACCGTTGTGGATCCCGTTGGTGCCAGCGTGCAGGGAGCGTCGATCAGCGCCATTCAGGTTGAGACTGGATTAACTCGGAGCGCGGTGACAAATCGAACTGGCGAGTACGTTCTTCTCGAGTTGCCCGTCGGGCACTATCGCTTGCAGGCCACGGCCAAGGGTTTTCAGTCCTACATTCAACAAGGCATTGTATTGGACGTGAACGAGACCGCGACGATTCCTGTCCGTCTGGTGGTGGGCAGCGAGACCCAGAAGATCGAGGTGCAATCTGACGCTCAGCTCATTCAAGCTACGGTGACCAGCCTTGGTAAGACAGTCAGCGAGCGCGACGTTCTGGAGTTGCCGCTGAATGGCCGGAACTTCTCTCAACTGGGCCTGCTGCAACCGGGGGTCGTGCCTCTCACTCCGGGTCTGGCCGAAGCCGGAGGATCCCTACGCGACGGCCAGGCATACGCAGTTAACGGCCAGAGGCCCGAGTCCAACAACTTCCTGATCGACGGCGCCAACAATTTCAACGGCGTCGATGGTGGATTCGTTCTCAAGCCCCCGGTCGATGCCATCACCGAATTCAAGATTCTGACCCACAATGCGAACGCCGAGTTTGGAACCAGTCTTGGCTCGACCACCAACATCATTACGCGTTCGGGGTCGAACAGCTTTCATGGAGCGCTCTGGGAGTTTCTACGAAATGACGTCTTCGACGCCACCAACTATTTCGCTGCCAGGACTGAGCCGCTGAAGCAAAATCAATTTGGCGGGACGTTTGGCGGACCCATCATCAAAGACAAGACATTCTTCTTCGGATACTTCGAAGGTTTCCGCAACCGGCAGGGGGAAACGGACTCGTCGACTGTCCCTTCGCTGGCAGAGCGGCAGGGAGACTTCTCGGTCGTGTGCCCGGAAGGGTTCTCGGGCGGTTTTTGCAACAATCCCAACCACCAGCTGTTCAATGTTTTTCTCAACCAGCCATATCCGAACAATCAGTTCGACATGTCTTCAGTGCCTGCAATCACCCAGAATCTTCTCGGCTATTTCCCGGCGCCCAACAACGGAACCAATGTCTACACTGCGACGCAAATCGTGCATCAGGACACGAATCAGTTCGGATTGCGTCTGGATCAGCACATGGGTGGTTCTGACATCCTGAATTTCCGCTATGCCTTCAGCGATGGCACAGAGCTGCATCCCATCGCGACTTCGGGTGCGAGCGTACCCGGATTTCCTGTCGGGCAGGAGCAGCGGGCGCAGAATTTCGTCGCTCAGGAAACGCACACGTTTTCTCCCTCGATGATCGGCGTGTTCCGCTTCTCATATTTGCGAAATAAATTTCTTTATGGAGAGAGGACCAACCACACAACGCCCGCCAGCCTGGGGTTTGGCTACCAGCCGAGCCTGGACCTCGCCGTTGGGCCGCCGTTTATCCAGGTCAACGGCTACACCACGATCGGAGATCCGATTACCGGCCCCCGCAACACGTATGAGACCGCTTTCGATTATTCGGGCTCGTTGAGTTGGGTCCACGGGCGCCATGAAATCAAATTCGGAGGCGGGTACGAGCATTCGCAGTTCAACGTTCTGCAAGGCATTGCCACCAATGGTTTCTTCGTGTTCGCGCCGTTTCCTGTAGTACCCGACGCGTTTGCCAGCTTCCTCTTTGGACAGCCGGTATTCTTTCTTCAAGGCAGGGGAGATTTTTCGCGAGGCATCCGGGGCAATTCTCTGAACGGCTATGCACAGGACACGTATAAGATCACACCGCGACTGACGATGAATTTTGGTCTGCGCTATGAACTCCCGTTCCCCTACACCGAGATCCATAACCGGCAGACACTCTGGATTCCGGGACGACAGTCGACGGTGATGCCCAATGCGCCCCAGGATCTGCTCTATCCCGGAGATGCGGGTGTGCCCGCAGGGTTGATACCGACATTCAAGAAGGGATTCGCACCGCGTGCGGGTATCGCCTGGGATCCGACCGGGAGTTCGAATTGGTTGGTAACGTCCGCCTATGGAATCTTCTATGAGCCGTACTATACGGGCCAGGGCGGACCGCTGCAGTCGCCGATCAGCGCTCCGCCATACCTGCAAACCCAGCAAATCAGCCTTACTCCAACTTCGTTTCTCAATTTTCCCGATCCTTACTTTGGCAATCCGCCGCCCGCGGGGACTTTCGCAAAGCCGCTGACCAACCTTACGCTGGCCCCGAATCTCCCGCTGCCTTACGCGCAGGACTGGGACCTGAATGTGCAACGATCCTTCGGAACAGATCTCCTGCTCGAGGTCGGCTATGTGGGAACCAAAGGCACGAAGCTGCCGCGCTTTGTCGAAGGCAATCCCGCGATCTATGTTCCGGGATTCGATTCCAGCGGGAGCCCGATCTCTACTTCCAGCAATGCCGACAACCGACGGCTGTACTCCGGATGCACGCTCGATCCTGCATCCCCGCCGTGCACTTACTCGTCGACCGGACTGATCGAGGGCATTGCTAATTCTTCTTACAACGCGCTCGAGGCCAGCCTGAGGAAGCGCTTCAGTCACGGCATATCGTTTCTTGCGTCGTATACCTACTCCAAGTCGATCGATGATGCATCGTCTTTCAATATGACCGGTTCTGCGTCCAAGCCGGTCGCGGGTGAGAATGACTTGGCGCAGAATCCGTTTGATTTGGCCGCAGAGCGCGGCCGCTCGCTGTTCGACTCGCGTCATCGTCTGGTGCTCAGCTATCAGTGGAGCTTGCCGTTGTGGCGACAGCCTCACGGATGGTACCAACAGGCACTCGGCAACTGGCAGGTCAACGGGATTGTTACCCTTATGAGTGGCACTCCGTTTACCGTCTTCGACTCGACAGACTTTTCGGTGCAGGGATCTGCGCCCGAGATCAGCGGATTCTTCTCAAACCGACCGAACCTGGTTCCCGGGCAAAATCCCAACTCAGGCCCAAAGACCCCCGGCGCATGGCTGAACGCGAACGCATTCCAAAAGATCACCCAGGACCCCAACTCGCCGGTGCAGCAATTCGGGACCGCCGGGCGCAACATCGCGCAGGGTCCCGGCTATGCCGACTGGGACTTTTCCGCATTCAAGAACATTACGGTGGGCGAAGGGAAAGAGTTTCAGTTCCGGGCGGAGTTCTTTAATCTGTTGAACCACACGAACTTCCGGCTGCCCGACAGTGACATCAGCTCGCCAACGTTTAATTCTATTCTCGAGGCACAGTCGCCACGGCTGATTCAGTTGGCGTTGAAGTTCCAGTTCTGAAGGCAGGCGAATCGTTTGTCCCTAATTCGCACGGGTGCGGGTGCTACTCAATCAAAAGCGCAGTTGAGAACTCCATATTGGGTGCCAATGGAGTGCATTCCGTAGGGGCAGGGATCCTCGGTAGAGCGGGGTTTGGCCCGTTCCGGTGGTTGGAGCGATAACGTCTGTTCGTCGGGGGTTGCCTTGACCGGACGGACCAGAGTAGTTGTGGTGA
>Ga0210409_10008174_pt1 | contig 10685 bp, 8 predicted proteins | sample IncBWH17MmetaG_FD_161649 | JGI IMG/M metagenome (GOLD analysis project Ga0210409, IMG submission 161649) | Forest soil microbial communities from Barre Woods Harvard Forest LTER site, Petersham, Massachusetts, United States - Inc-BW-H-17-M | ecosystem: Environmental > Terrestrial > Soil >...
CGGGCGTCGGTGGATGCGTCGAGAAGAACTTCGGAATTGTTCCAGGGCGGCGCTTTTCGTCGGCCTGGATGCGCTCAAAAAACGTCACGTAGGCGTTGGGGTCGTACCCAGCCTTGTACATATACTGCAAGCCGAGGAAATCCGCTTCCTTCTCATCGTCGCGCGAGAATTTCAGGTAGGAAAGGGGAATCGCTAACTGCAATGCCTGGTAGATGCCATACCCGGCCCAGCCTCCCGGTCCCAGCAACATCAAGGGAATTGTGGCCAGTTGCATCACTTCGCCCTTGGTGGCCTGCTTGGTGCCATGCCTCGCGGTGACATGCGAAATTTCGTGCGCCATCACTCCCGCGAGTTCTGCTTCCTCTTGCGCGCGCATTATCAAACCACTGTTCACATAGAAGAAACCGCCCGGCAGCGCGAACGCGTTCACTTCGTCGGAATCGATTACCTTAATCGTGAAGGGTACATGTGCATCCGAATTCCTCACCAGGTTCTGTCCCACGCGGTTCACGTACTCAACGATCACTGGATCATCGATCAGCTTTGAGGAGCGTTCCACTTCCTGCGCCAATCCTTTTCCCAGCGCGATCTCGTGCTCGATCGAGTAGAAGTTGATTCCTTTGCCCACATCCCGGTTTCCGATCGCCTCCACATCTTCTTTGGAATTCTTCGGATGCACGGTCTGCTGTTGTGGAACAGGTGCGTCGGCTCCCGGTGTTCCAAGTGCCGGTTTTGCAGCGGTGCAAGGAGGTAGAGGCTGCGCCGGCTTCGGATCTGGGGCGGGCTGGGTCGGATCTTGGCATGTGGCCTTGGTGTCTTGTGGCTTCGCTGGCTGACTCGTTTGAGTCGAGCTGGTGGGAGCAGTCTGCGGCGTCGCAGCCGGGTCCGGCGTCTGCGCTAAAGATGCCGCGGACCAAGCCGTCACTCCGCCCGCCAGAAACAATGCCAAGACGAATTGCGAGGATTTCTGCATGACGCCACCTCCCCAATCAGCCGGATTATACACCCTTCGTCACACGCCCGTAGGCCCATTGTTTAGGATGTAGCAAGGCCTAACAAGGTTTTCCCGCCAAGTGCGAAAGTCCGCGTAGCCCCTTGGGGTCGCGACCGTTGGAACGCCACCGCCGATAAGTCCAAGGGTGTACGAGGTGTTGACACTTCCCCCCGGTGAATCTACAGTCAGATACAGTCCATGAGCGCGCGAAAAATCCAGATTGGTCAACTTTGGAAGAAAGACGGCACTGGGGATACCTACCTGGTTACTCGAATTTACACCGAGGCGCTCAGTACCATCGCTCTGTTGCGCAAGTCTGGCGCCGAAGACCAGGACATGATCCGGGTGCGGGTTGAGCGGACGCCGTCTGGGCAGAATCTCCCCGGTTTCATCCCCGCGGTGGAAGACGACTCGATTTAGCCGGTGGCTGCTATCGCCATATTCCTGTAGCTCAGGCCTTCAGGCCTGAGGTCTGTTCGTGTCGCGGTTAGAGCGAAAATCCTCACCCCTGCAAGGGAGTGAGCTACAGGATATTGCCGTTCCACCCCAGCGTTAAGCCGTCAGATCGACCTTACTGGCAGGTCTACTACATCTTCAACTGCCATTAATTCCTTCTGCAGAAACGGCTCGCCGTACTTTACGCCGATTAACTGCCCGTTGTGGCGGGCCAACAAGTCCATTTTTTGGTCCAATTCGTCGATCGCCAGGAAGACCCTCTGTTTGCGTTCGCTTTTCGCCGGTCGGAATTGGGACCCGTAGGCCAAGATAGCCCGGCGCCTAGTCTCATACTGCTTCGTTATGTCCACGATAAAGGAAGGCGGCATGCCCTCGAACGAGGTGGCATACAGGATCTTGAAGGGCCGGTAGGGCTCTCCGTCCAAGGGTAGCTGCTTTAGTCCAGCCAGGAAGCACCCTTCGTACCCGAGCGTCGAGGCATGATAGTGGTCGGGATGGCGAGCCTCCCAATAGGGCAGAATCACCGTCCGCGGCTGCAGCTTGCGGATCACCTTGGCCAGTGCCAGCTTGTTCTCCCTTGTGGGTTGCACGTCCGAGTCCGGCACCCCCAAGGTCCCGCGCCATGACACCTTCAGGATTTTGGCCGCCTTTGCCGCTTCTTTCGCGCGTGTTTCCGGCGTCCCACGCGTGCCCATCTCTCCCGCCGTGAGATCCAGAATGCCTGTCTTGTAGCCGCGTTGGGCCATCTTCAGCAGCGTGCCGCCACAGGTCAGTTCGACATCATCAGGGTGCGCCGCAATCGCCAGTACATCGAGTTTCATCGACTTTAGCCTCAGGCAGGGCTTGGGAGCTGCCCGGGAGAGCGTTATTTCGCTCCCAGGATAGCTCTGCGACCGCGATTGTAGCACCAAGCCCCAATTGGGCGGCTGATTCCCAATTGTACAAAAAGGGAAGAGGTACCAAGGTACTAGTAGATTGAGCCCTTTGACTCATGTCTCCTAGCACGAGTCTTTCCTATTCTCTGAGCAATCGGTCTTGGCGGAGAAACTGTCGAAGTTCGGGGACACCCAGTCCCCCAAGCGCTCGCCAGTGCCAGGCACCGCTGAACGAAGGAGTTCAGATATGGCTGGAACTGTCACGACTCAAACGTCGGCGCTTGCGCGTACGATGATAGCCTCTCGCACATCCTCCATTTGTACTTCCTCTTCCACTGGTTCCATTCGCGTTTCAGAGCTTATCTCCGCGCTCTCCTACGCCCTGGACCTCACCGAAGGACGCCCTATGGGTCATTCCGTACGCGCTTGCGTTATTGGCATGCGCATCGCGGAAGAGATTGGCTTACCTCCACAAGTTCAGGCTGACCTTTATTACACGCTCTTGCTGAAGGACGCTGGCTGCAGCAGCAATTCTTCGCGCCTGTACCACATCCTGAATGCGGATGACATTCGCGCCAAAGGCGATCTGAAGACCACGGACTGGACCCGCGTGGGCTGGGAAAGCCTGCACTACGCCTTGACGCACGTCGCCACCGGCGACGCGTTTCCGCAGCGCGTCTGGAGGCTGGTGCGAGTGGCCGCAACGCAGCAACGCGACTCCTGCGAATTGGTGAAGATCCGCTGCGAGCGCGGCTCGTCCATTGTGCGCAAGCTGGGCTTTTCCGAAGCGGTTGCGGCGGGAATCTACAGTCTTGACGAGCACTGGAACGGCGGCGGGTATCCAAATGGGCTGCGCAAGCAGGAAATCCCGCTGTACGCCTGCATTGCCAATTTAGCGCAAACCCTGGAAGTGTTTTTGATGGCTCGCGGCAGAAAAGAAGCCATTGAAGCTGCCAGGTTGCGCAGCGGCCGGTGGTTCAACCCGGAATTGGTCGACGTCACGCTTTCACTGTGCAAGAGCGGCAAGCTCTGGGAAGACTTGGACAAAGAAGATTTGATCGAACACGTGATGGCGCTGGAACCGCCGGATCGCCGGTTGGCCGCGGACGACAAGACCATCGACGCGATCTGTCTCGCGTTCGCCGAAATTATCGATTCCAAGACGCCGTTCACGTACCGCCACTCTGTCGGTGTTGCGGATGCGGCTTCCGATATCGCGCGCCATATCGGCATGGGAAGCGGTGAATTGCGAAAGCTGCGCCGCGCGGCTCTTCTCCACGACATTGGGAAACTCGGCGTCTCAAACGCCATTCTGGAGAAGCCCGGGAAGCTCACCGCCGACGAATTCTCTCAGGTGCGCCAGCATCCCTATTACACCTACGAAATTCTTCGCCGCATCCCTGCGTTCTCTGACTTCAGCTACGACGCGGCGCTGCACCACGAGCGACTGAACGGCAAAGGTTACTGGCAGGGATTGATGGCGGACGCGTTGTCGCTTCCGGCGCGAATCCTCGCGGTGGCTGACGTGTTCGACGCGCTCAGCGCCAAGCGCCCTTACCGCGACGCGCTTCCTCTCGAAAAAGTCTTTTCCATGATGCGCGAAGATGCCCCGCATGCGCTCGATTGGCTGTGCCTCGATGCCCTGATGGAATCGAGGAATGGTTCGGAAAGTCGGGTGCGTGCTTAGGGCCAAATCCAACAATCACAAAGAGAAAGCAAAGGAGATACAAAAAATGAATTATCGTCCCCGTCTGGTGCTGTTCTTATGGGCGATGGCTGCTCTAGCATCAGCCACTCGCGCACAGGATTTCTATTGGAATACGGCTGGGTCACGCTCCCAGGCTCTTGGTGGAGTGTACGTGGCCTCCTCTTCGGATGTGCTCGGCGCTCTTGCGGCCAACCCTGCCGGGCTCACCGAATTGCGTAGCCGAAACCTAAATTTGGAAACGGATGCGGTTTTCGCGCGCGGCTCGTTCAGCGATTCGATGAACAACGACGCTCCGCTTCAGAATTCCGCCGGCGCGGTCCCCTATGGTGCTTTCGGAATGCCCATCGGCCACTCGCGCTTCAGTTTCGGAGTCGGCATGACCCCGGAACTTCTCTCCACAGCTGACTGGCGCTATGTCGACGCGCCGGGCACTGCCGGGGCTACGTACGGCTTGCAAGAGCAGAAGTCCGCGATCTGGGCGCTGCGTTTCAGCACTGGCGTTGGCGTTTCTCTGGGATCGCGGGTCTCAGTGGGTGCCACGATCGGTGCCGACTACAACGAGAACACGCTCCACGCGCCGTACATCTTCCAATCGCAGCCGGTCCTTGCTGGATTGAAGACCCTGCTTGACCTCCACACCAACGGCGTGGGCTGGAACGGCAGCGTTGGCGTGCTTGCCAAGCCCACCAAGAAGGTCGAAGTTGGCGTTGCGTGGAAATCGCGCACGGTGATCAACAGCACTGGCTCGGCTTCCGGCGATGCTTATGCACAGTTTGCCGCACTCGGCGTTGCTGCCCCGTCCAACTTTACTTACGCTGCGAGAGTGCAGAACGTATTGCCGCAATCCGTGCTTGCCAACGTTGCCTGGCAGGTTAATCCTCGCTGGCTCGTGGCCTTCCAAGCGGACTGGGTCAATTGGAAGGAAGCCTTCGTTACTTTGCCGGTCACACTGACGAACGGCACCAATGCCGTCATCAACAGCCTGGTTGGCGGCAACTCCATGCAGGACGGCATCCCGCTGCAGTGGAAAGATCAGTACGGCTTCCACGTCGGCGCCGAACGCAAGCTCACCGAGAGCACCGTTCTGCGCTTCGGTTACGGGCATGAAAATAATCCCGTGCCCAGCTCCACGCTGACGCCGCTTACCGCCGCCGTTCTTACCAACGCCATTTCCACCGGCTTTGCCTATCACCACGGACGCTCGCGGTACGAAGCGTTTTACACCATCCGCCCGGAGTCGAGCGCGCACGTAGCGCAAAGCTCGCTGCTCGCGGGTGAATACAACAACAGCTCGGTTAGCGTCGGAACGCAGACGGTTGGGCTGAGCTACGCGTTCCAGTTCTAAGCTGCGAACTCCATCAAACCAAAACCCGTAGTGCTTCGGGCCGCGGGGTTTGCGGCCCGAAGTTTTTCGTTTTTAGCTTGTTCTCCTTCTCATGCAACGCCCACTAATCCCCGCCCATCCTACAATCAGCCGGGCACACCGCCTTGCGCCCAGGTTTCATGCTCCATCGATTCCACACCTCGCCGTCGTCGCCGTGGTTCCGCGTGTGTTGCCTGTTTGTCTTTTTCCTGGCGATTTGCTGCGCCGTTCTGGCGGCTAAAACTGCAAAACTGTCGGGTGTCGTGTTTACTGTGGGCGTCGATCAAGTTCAAACGGTCTGGCCCAACGCGAAAATCACGCTCAAAAATCCCGCCACCAACGAAGAACTCTCCACCGTCTCCAACGATCTCGGGCAGTATTCGTTCGTTGGAATCCTCCCTGGCGAATATGAAGTCACCGTCCATCTTGCTGGCTTCGAATTGCTCACCAAGCGGGTCACGCTCGACGCCGACAAGCCCAATCAACTCGATCTGCAACTCGGGTTGGAGAAACGCACCGAATCTGTTGTCGTCACTGCGCCCGCCAACGGCGTCGACGTCACCTCCAGCACATCCGCAAGCCCCACTCTTACCACCAATGTGCTGAAGTCCGTCGTGCGTCTCAACAGCGATTTTCAGGACGCGCTTCCACTGCTTCCCAGCGTGGTTCGCGGGCCCGACGGCCTCATTCACGTAAAGGGCGGCCAAGCCAATCAAACCAGCGCCCTGGTGAACAATGCCAGCATCGCCGATCCCGTCACCGGCCAGCCTGCTCTGAAGCTTCCTACGGCCGCGGTCGAATCTATGCGCGTTCTCTCGAATCCCTTCTCCGCGGAATATGGCGGCTTCAGCAGTGGCGTCATCGAAGTCAACACCCGCGGCGGGACCGACGAATGGAAATTTCTCTTCGAGGACCCGATCCCACGCCTTCGCTGGATTGACTACAGCCCGCACGGCATCGAGAGCGCCACGCCGCATTTCACTTTCTCTGGTCCCCTGATTCGCGACAAACTATTCATCTTCCAGTCCCTCTATTTTGGTTACGACCTCACGCGCGTCCCGTCTCTACCCAATCCCAACAACGTTCGCGTCGACGAACGCGGTAATTCCCACACGCAAATCGATTGGGACGTCACCGCCAACCATCACCTCACTTCCATGCTCACGGTCGATCCGCAAAACATTAGCTATGCCAACATCGACACGTTCGATCCCCAACCCGTTACCGCTGATTCCCGACAACGCGGATTTTTCGCTTCGGCGACGGAACGGTGGGTTCTTCCCGGCGGCGGCTATCTTGCCTCGCTTTTCTCCGTCAAGCGTCTCAACACCGAGATTTTTCCCGCTGACTCCGTTCCCGCCGAGATGACTCTTTTTCCGGAACAAAATTCCGGTTCGTTCTTCAACACCCAGGGCCGCCACACGTGGCTTTATCAGTGGTCACAGAATCTGCATCTTCATCCTCTGGAATTTCATGGGCGCCATCTGTTTACTCTTGGTTATTCGTTTGCGCGCTCCACGTATCAAGGCTTCTTTTCTGATCTGCCCATCAACGTCCTTCGCGAAGACTCCACTCTGAGCAGCAGGATTGTTTACCTCGACCCGCTGCTCGCTTCCGCTGCCACCCGCAACGATTTTACTGTGTTCGCACAGGATAGTTGGCAGATGCATCCCCGCTTTATCCTGGATTTTGGCGCGCGGCTCGATCACGACAGCCTGTCCTCTGATTCCGTGAACGCCACGCCTCGCGTGGGCTTCGTCTATGCTCCCTCCGCCGACAATCGCACCGCCCTCCGCGGCGGAGTCGGTCTTTTCTACGACAAGATCCCTATTAACGTGGCCATTTTCCCGAATCTTCCCGCGCAAACCATCACGCAATTCGCCACCGATGGCAGCACGGTGATAGCCGGTCCGACCACCTTCACGCACGTGTTCGCCACCAGCAGCGGCAGCCTCACCGTGCCCTATAGCCTCGGCGCTTCATTTCAGTTCGACAGGGAATTGCGCAAGGACTTGCTTTTCCGCTTTGGCGCGGAGCTGCGCAAGGGCTACCACGAATTTTTCGTGAATCCTGGCCAATCCTCGAATGGCTCCTCACAATTGGGTTTGTACAATTCCGGCCGTCAGAATTACCGCGAATTTCTGTTCATGCTGCGCTGGCAGCCGTTGGAAAACACCACCATGATTGCCAGTTACGTCCGCTCTCGCGCCTGGGGCGAACTGAACGACTACAACCAGTTCTTCGGCAACTTTTCCTATCCGCTGATTCGCGTCAATCAGTATGGCCCGCTGCCGCACGACGCTCCCAACCGTGTTCTTTTCTGGGGCATCATCCAGCTACCCAAAAAATTTCAGTTCGTCCCCATCCTGGACGTTCATTCCGGCTTTCCCTACTCGAACGTCGGCATCAATTGGGATTACGTTGGCAAGCGCAACGAAGCCGGCCGCTTTCCCACGTTCATTGGCCTCGACGCCAAAATCCAATATCCGTTCGACTTCAAATTCCACGGCCACCGCATTCAGTTCCTTGGCGGCCTGAAAGTTACCGACCTGCTGAACCACTATCAGCCCCGCGATGTTCAGCAGTACCTCGGCTCCCCGAATTACGGCACGTTCTACAATTCCGTGGGACGGCTCTGGCGCATCGACGGCGACTTCGATTTCTGAGGTAGGTGTTGCACTGTAGGCGAGTGTGCTCCAGTGGGTTCTGGCTCAACTCCCTCCCGACCGCTTGTGCTCAAAACTGAACGAGTGCCCCATGTAGATCAATATTCCATCAAACCCGGGATTGTTCTTTACCGTGTGCATATTCCGTCCGTTGGCGGTAGGGAACGACGGCATGCACACGGGTATGATTTCGAAGTTCCAGCGCATGATGATCTCTTGTCCCGGATACGTACTCATGACATTGACGGAGCCGACCGTCTGGGCAGTCCAAATCGTCACGTCGCTGAAAAACGGTGGTGATTCCGACTTGCAACGATTCCGCGGCTGATCAGGTTGGTCTTGGCCGGCAGAAATCCCGGGAAAGAAAAGAAGGAATAGCAGCACCAGGACGAAGAAAGCTGGTTTTACTATCCAATGTGAGATTGTGCGGAACCGTACTTTTCTCCCTGCGCGGGAACTGACCCGTCACCTTGTCCCAGAAGGTCGATCGCTACGAAGCCGTCATTCCGGTGCTGCCGCAGTCTAGGAGGGGCGCATTGTAGGGCTGGGCGGCTCTAATTGTCCATCAGCTGATTAGCTGAGAAGCTATCAAGATTGTTTCGGGTGGCGGACCGACTGTCTGAAATTCCGTTCACCCACATTTCGCGCGATCGCGCTAATCTATTGGGCCATGTCGACCAAAAGCCTATCCCTGTTTGCCTTTTTGCTCACCGGAGTTGCCGGCATCTCGTGGTGGGGAATCCACAAGCAAGAAAAACCCGCCGCCATGCCCGCGCATCATGTGGCCCTGGAGCTGAAAGTCCCCACGGAATTTCGCTTTATCGCTTTCGGGGACACTCGCTTCCACGATCCCTCGGACACTCAGCCGGCCAACCCCGCTGTGCGAAAAGCGCTGGTTGCCGCGATCGATCAGGAGCATCCCGCGTTCGTCTCGATCGGCGGAGACATCGTCTATTCCGGGGAGAATTCCAACGATTGGGCGGTGTGGGATACGGAAACGAAAACGTGGCGTGACCACGGCATTCCCGTTTATCCCGCGCTCGGAAATCACGATCTGAAGGGCGATCCGAACACCGCTCTCGGAAACTACTTCGCTCGCTTTCCACAGCTGGACAACAGCCGCTTCTATTCCGTACGCATGGGCAACGGCTTGATGATGGTTCTGGACAGCTCACTCGACGAAACCACGGGCTCGCAGGGCGATTGGCTGCGTGATCAGCTCGACGCGCTTCCCGCCGGCGTGGATTTCGTTTTTCTGGTCTTGCATCACCCGCCTTACACCAGTTCGTCTGACGAAAAAATCTATGGTGGCGGCCACTCTGCCCGCGCTCCCGAGCAAGGTCTCGCCAAAATGCTCGAGGAGAAGCAGCAACATTTGCACGCGCGCCTGATTGTCTTCAGCGGCCATGTACACAATTACGAGCGGCATGAGCACAACGGTGTCACCTACTTCGTCACTGGCGGTGGAGGCGCCCGTCCATATATCATTCCACGTGCGCCAGGCGACCTTTATAAGGATCCGGGCATTAACTACCACTACCTGCTCGTACAAGTCCGCGCGAACAGCGTGGAAGTTACCATGAATAAGCTCGAACTCAAGGAGGGCAAAGAAGTCTGGTCGCGGCCGGACTCGGTTACCCTGACGCCGCCAGTTCCGGTGCCTGCCGGCGCGCACGCCCGCTGATTTTTTCTGTAACATTGTATTAACCGGGTGTTTATGTGGCGCACACTAGGATGAGTGGGCAGAGGTCCCCGACGTGCGCATCCTGATTGTGGAAGACGAACCGCAAATGGCGGGCTTGTTGGCCCGTGGCCTGGAGGAAGAGCTTTACGAAGTGAGTGTGGCCAAAGACGGTAAGGCGGCACTCGATCTTTCTGCCTCTAACGAGTTCGACGTGATCTTACTCGACGTCATGCTGCCCAAAATCGGCGGCTTGGAAGTCGCCCGCCAGCTTCGCCGGCGCGAGTTGTCAACTCCCTTGCTAATGTTGACCGCCCGCGATGCGCTCCAGGACATCGTGAACGGGCTCGATGCGGGCGCCGATGACTATCTCACCAAGCCATTCTCCTTTCAGGAATTACTCGCGCGCATTCGTGCTCTGGTGCGGCGCCACGAATTTCGCAGGAAGACGGTTGTGGAGACCGGCGATCTCGTGCTCGACACCACTTCGTTTCGGGCTTTCCGGGCCGGGCGCGAGGTTTATTTGTCCCTGACGGAGTTCCGCCTCCTCGAATTGCTGGTGCGCAATTCCGGCCGAATCGTCTCTCGTTCGGAGATTCTCATCACCGTGTGGGGCGCGGGGCGAGTCGTCACCGAGAACACGCTCGATGCCTTTGTGCGGTTGCTGCGCAGAAAGGTCGATCTGGAATCCGAGCCCAAAATGATTCAGACCCATCGCGGGTTCGGCTACTCCGTGGGAACGGAGAAGAGTTCGTGCAATTGACCATCCGCGCGCGCCTCACCATCCTTTATTTCGTTGTTCTCGCCGCTTCTTTCTTGGCATTTTTCTGGATTTGCGATTTTGGATTTCAGCGCAGCATCGACGCTACTGTCAACGACGCCTCGCGCGGCAACCTTGAGAGTGTCCGTAAGGTCATTGAGACTTCTCTGCCCGAGGGTATG
>Ga0210409_10008175_pt1 | contig 10684 bp, 5 predicted proteins | sample IncBWH17MmetaG_FD_161649 | JGI IMG/M metagenome (GOLD analysis project Ga0210409, IMG submission 161649) | Forest soil microbial communities from Barre Woods Harvard Forest LTER site, Petersham, Massachusetts, United States - Inc-BW-H-17-M | ecosystem: Environmental > Terrestrial > Soil >...
TCGCTTTCCGGCCGCCATCCCCCTCTTATGCCTCCGCTTCGCTACGCCGCGAGCCTCCCTACCAGCAGAGGACACCGATCCATCAGCCCGGCGCGACGCTTGCCCGTGGGACGCTCGATCGATCCCGAGGCGGCTGGTGGCGTGACGGGCGAAGTCCCGATCGCGCTTACGTCCCTGGCTCGCTTTCCGGCCGCCATCCCCCTCTTATGCCTCCGCTTCGCTACGCCGCGAGCCTCCCCTGCATCGCCTTCGGCGAACGTCGTGCTGTCGCACGACGCAGAGAAAAAGAGAGAAGAGTAGAGAGAAGATAGCGTCGTGTGGATTCTTTCTCTCTGCGACTTCGCGCGAGCGAAGTCGTTCGCGAAAGCGATGCGGGGGAGGCTCGGCGCGTAGCGCTAGCGGAGCGCCGAGGGGGCCTGCAAGGCCCCACTAGACCATCCCCTCCGACGTCGTCGGGCGAAGCCCGACGAGGGTCGGAGGTAGTGACCTGAGTCCGTCATTCGCCTGCGAATGACGGATTCAGGTCACTACCGCGCATGGGCAAAGCAAGGAGCTCATCCAGCGCCTTGGTTTCGTACAGGTATGCGTATGCAGCTTGAGACGCAAGCACGCGCTTGATGTATGCGCGAGTCTCGTCGAAGGGGATGCGTTCGACGAACAAGTCGAAATCGTCGCTGCCGCGCTCGCTCAGCCACCGTCGAACGGCACGCGAACCACCATTGTATGCGGCGATGGCCAGCGAGCGGTTCGCCGAGAACGACTGCCTCAGCGATGAGAGCAACCGCGTTCCAAGGGCGATCGAAATCTCCGGCCGATGAAGCGCGTCCTCGTCGTACGGTAGCTGCGTGCCGCTCGCCGTGGCACGCGCGGTCGACGAGATGAGCTGCATCAGGCCGATGGCGTCGGCGACGCTTCGCGCATCGGGGTTGAAGGCGGACTCCTCCCGCATGATGGCCCATATGAGCGGCGCCGGCACCCGGCTGGCCTCGCTCTCGCGGTTCACGAGCGCCTCCCAAGGCCGCGGAAAGGCGGCCTCCCACGCGAGGCGCCACCGCCCCGTGGGCCAGTGTTCGCGATAATCGACGAGGCGCACGCGTGCAAACGAGTGGCCCAGTTCGGCGGCCCCTGCGACGTCGTAGAGCCACGCGATCACCCACAGGACTTCCGGATCCGCGGCGTCGCCGACGAGCCCGCCTGCGTGAAGCTCGCGGCGCGCGGCGTCGGTTTCGCCCACCTCCAGCAGCCGCTCGAAGCGCCCGAACGCGGGCGATGAGAGCTCGGGGTGATTGCGCGTCAGAAACGCCCCGGTCGGCTCGCGCGATACCGCCGCCTCCATCGATGACCGCGCGAGGTCTTCGCTCATGGCCCGCAAGCGCGCGTAGGCGAGGAGCATGTAGTAGCCAAGTGGCTCCTCGCCGACAATCGCCAGGTAGCGTTTGCGAGCATCTTCGACATTTCCGGCGAGCTCCGCGACGCGAGCGCGAAAGTATGCGGCCCGCCCCGTCCCATGCGCACCTTCGAAGCCGGCCGACAGCGAACGATCGAGCGCATCGCGCGCGCCATCGAGATCTTGCTTGCCGAGCTTCGCCAGCGCGATGCGGAACACCGCCTCCGCGCGCATATCGCCTTCCGGGTACGCGTCGGGCAAGGACCCGAGCTGGGCAAGAGCGCGCGCTTCGTCTCCCTCGTCGTAGTGGACGAGCGCCGCGCGAAAACACGCGTCGTCGGCGAGCCGATGCTGCGGAAAGAGCTTCTCGACTTTGGAGAACCGCTCGAGCGCCTCGGCGGTCCGGTGGGCCGATACGCTGGCTTTGCCCCCGTAATATAGCGCCGTAACGAGCGAATCGTCGCCACTGCAGCGGGCAATCGCGGCCCCCCACGCATCGGCCAATTCGTCGGCCTTGCCGCGCGGTTTTGCCTGGGCGCGTATGATCGCCGCCTTGCATGACGCCTCGCGGTGCTCTTTGGTCCCCCGCGGGATGTCCTTGAGCAGAGCTTCGGCCAGCTCCCGCGCGCGCTTTTGCTGCCTTGCCTCGAGCAACCCCTGCGCTTGCTGAGCGCGCTCCTCGACGGTAAGCGCCGAGGAGGCGTGGCGCCCAAGAAGAGCCGACGCTCGGGCGCGAAGGCCGAGGGCATCGACCTTCTCGGCCATGACCGGCGCTTCGATCAAAATGCGCGTGACCAGACTGAAAGCCTCGTTCGCATGCGGCTCGGGCGGTCCCTCGACCCCATCGAGAAGCGAGGTCGCGAGCTGCAAGGCGCTCTCCCCCCAGCCCGGTCCACGCGGACTTGCCGAGAGCGCGGCTCGCCACAGCGGCGTGGCAGAGGCTCGGTCCCCCTTGGCCGCGTGCGCGTCGGCGAGGACGAGCTGCGCTTCGTCGTGCGCCGCGAAATCATCACCGATGCTCCGGGCAAGCGAAATGGCCTCGTCGTAGCGCCCGAGACGCACGAGCGCCTGCGATTGGTGGAATGCGGCGTAGGCCGCAAGGGGACACGCGCCCTCGCCGGGCGAAACGACTCGCGCGAAGGAGGCGGCGGCCTCGCTCGATTCGCCTGCTAGAAGATGCAGTCGCCCGGCCACGTACTGCCAACCGCAGGCGCTCTGCGTGTCCAGGTTTGCCCCCATCATCACGATGTCCAACAATTGCGCGGCCCCCGTAAAGTCGTGTGCTTGCTCCCGCTCGTGGGCCGCGGCGAGCCGCGGATCGGCCATTACGACGGAGAGCTTTGGCAAGCCTTGATAAAAAGAGCGGTCGACCTTGTCGTCCAACCGGTTCGTCGCCGCCCGCACGACGACACCCGGGGCCGACGCGGGTTCGGCCGGCGGGCGTTCTTGGGATGCGCGACCGCCGTGGCAACTCACGGCGAGGACTGCCCCCAAGCCTGCGGCGACAGCGCGCATCATGACCTCGGTTTGCTTGTGCGACAGCGCCAGGCTTCGCTCGCCGCCTCCTCCTCGTTGGCCTCGGTGCGCCTTTGCAAGCCCTCGCGCCAACGCGCTCGGTGGTTGACGGCGAGCTGGCTCTCCCCCATACGCGATTCGAGCTTCTCTTGCGCCTGTCGTTCCTCGGCCCGAGCGCCCGCTTCGTTGGCGAGCGCCTTGGACAACTCGCCTGCCAGCGCGCCGCGTTCCTGCGCAACGCGGGCTTCCCAAGAACCCGCGCGGGACAGATCGGCCACGCTCAGCTTGCCGCGCACAAGAGCGTCCTCCTCGGCGCATCGCACGCGCTCGGCCGCCGCACCGTGTGCATCGTTTCGCTTTTGCGTCACAACTCGGCGGTTCTCCGCAGCTTCGCGCCCCCGCGCCGCCTTGGCGAGGTCTCGACTCGCTTCGTCGACTCGCCTTTTGCGCACGTCGACAACGAGCTCAAGCGGATACTTCGGCGGCCGCACGGTTGGCTTTACCTTAGCGCACGCGAGCATCCGGGACTTGCCGATCCCTGACTTCCTAACCGCTGCCCCATTCTTGGAGGGAACGAACGCGCAATCGCAGGTCGCCTGCTTCGGCCTCTAACGCGTCGCATGCCGCGAGGGCGGCGGCGATGGTGGTGAAATAGGGAATATTCGCCAATAGCGTCTGTCTACGCAGCGCGTAACTGTCGCGAACCTCGCGGGCGCCGGTCGTGGTGTTGACCGTGATGCCGATGGTCCCGCTTCGGATCGCATCGACGACGTGGGGGGAGCCCTCGTTGACCTTCTTGACCAGCTCGACCGGAACCCGCGCTCGGGTCAGCGCGGCCGCGGTTCCTCGCGTTGCCAAAATGTCGAATCCGAGCGCGCGCAGGCGGCGTGCGATGTGGATCGCGGCGGGCTTGTCTTCGTCCTTGACGCTGACGAACGCGCGGCGCCGCGCGCTGTTGGCCTCGGGCAGCGTCAGCGCGATTCCGCTCGCGAGCATGGCCTTGCCGAACGCGCGCGCAAACGTCTCGGCGATCCCCATGACCTCGCCTGTCGATCGCATCTCGGGACCCAAAATGGTGTCCACGCCTGGGAACTTGGCAAACGGAAAGACGCTCTCCTTCACGCCGGTGTGCCTGGGCACCGGTGCGTCGTCGACGCCGATTTCGTCCAGCGTTTTGCCTACCATGAGCATCGCCGCAATTTTCGCCAAGGGCCGGCCGGTCGTCTTGGACACGAATGGCACGGTGCGGCTCGCGCGCGGATTGACCTCGAGGATGTAGACCTCGCCACCCTTGACGGCGAACTGCACGTTCATCAGCCCTACCACGCCGAGTTCGAGCGCCAGCATGCGCGATTGCTCCTCGATCGACGTGACGATCTCCGGCGAAAGCGAATGCGGCGGAAGCACGCTCGACGAATCGCCGGAGTGCACCCCCGCCTCCTCGATGTGCTGCATGACGCCGCCGATGACGCAGCGCCGGCCGTCCGCAACGCAGTCGACGTCGACCTCGATGGCGTCCTTGAGAAACTCGTCCACCAATATCGTGGGCGTCCCGGCCTCTTTTGCCGCCTCGAAGGCTCGAGCCACGAAGAGCTCGAGCTCTTCGTGGGAGTACGCGATGATCATCGCGCGCCCGCCGAGGACATAGCTCGGCCGCACAAGCACGGGGAACCCGATGCGCTCCGCGATGGCCATCGCTTCGCCGGCGCTCCGGGCGATTCCGCCGCGCGGGCGTTTGAGCGCGAGCTTGGACAAGAGATCGTCGAAACGACCTCGGTCCTCGGCGCGGTCGATGGCGTCGGCGCTCGTGCCAAGAACATTCACCCCTCGCGTTTGCAGGGGTACAGCCAGCTTCAGGGGCGTCTGGCCGCCGAGTTGGACGATGACCCCCTCCGGCCGCTCCTCCTCCACGATGTTGAGCACGTCCTCGAGCGTCAGCGGTTCGAAGTAGAGGCGATCGGAGGTGTCGTAGTCGGTCGACACGGTCTCCGGGTTGCAGTTGACCATCACGGTCTCGAAGCCAAGAGAGCGCAGCGCCATGACGGCGTGCACGCAACAGTAATCGAATTCGATCCCCTGACCGATGCGGTTCGGGCCGCCGCCGAGGATGACCACCTTACGCTTGGCGGCGCTGGGGCTCGCCTCGCTCTGCGTTTCGTAAGTGGAATAGAGATACGGAGTGTGCGCGACGAACTCGGCTGCGCACGTGTCGACACGGGCATAGACGGCGCGCGTGCCCTGCGACAGGCGCATTGCGCGAACGTCGTCCTCGCAACTCCCGCCGAGCGCAGCAATTTGACGGTCGCTGAACCCGAGCCGCTTGTACGCGCGGAGCTGTAGCGGACCGACCTCGCCTCTTCGCATCTGTTCCTCGGCGACGATCACACGGCGAATTTGCGCGAGAAACCAGCGGTCGATCGACGTCAGCGCACAAAGCTCCTCGTCGCCGACGCCCATGCGCATCGCATCGGCGAGATGAAAGAGGCGGTCGGCGCTCGGCACCGGCACGAGCCGCTTGAGCGCGCCGCGGACCTCGTCGGGCGCCGCCGGCGGAAGCGACTTGGGGACTTCCACGTCAGGGGCTTCCATGCCCAGGTCCCGCTGCGGCTTCGGCTCGGCGAGCGTGCGATAGTCGACCCGGTCGAGCAGCGACACCAGGCCATCGCGCCCCGTTTCCAGCGAACGTGCGGCCTTTTGCAATGCCTCGCAGAACGTGCGACCGATACTCATCACCTCGCCGACGCTCTTCATCTGCGTCCCCAGGGTCGTGTCTGCGCCCGGGAATTTCTCGAACGCAAAGCGTGGCCACTTCACGACGACATAGTCGATGACCGGCTCGAACGCGGCGGACGTACGCGTGATGTCGTTCTTGAGCTCGTCGAGCGTGTAACCGACCGCGAGCTTCGCGGCGATCTTCGCGATGGGGTAGCCGGTTGCCTTGCTGGCCAGTGCCGAGCTGCGACTGACCCGCGGGTTCATCTCGATAACGTGAAAGGCGCCCGTCATCGGGTCGACCGCGAACTGCACGTTCGCTCCGCCGGTCTCGACGCCGACCTCGGTCATCACCGCGCGCGCGGCGTCCCGCAGGCGCTGGTATTCGCGGTCGGTCAGCGTCATCGCCGGCGCGACGGTGATGGAGTCGCCCGTGTGAACGCCCATCGGATCGACGTTCTCTATGGAGCAGACGACGATGAAGTTGTCGTTTCGATCGCGCATCACCTCGAGCTCGAATTCCTTCCAGCCGAGAACGCTTTCCTCGACGAGGACCTCATGCGTCGGCGATTGCGCGAGCGCCCACCGGACTTTGGTCTCGAATTCGGCTTCGGTGTGCGCGATCCCGCCGCCGGTGCCGCCGAGCGTGAAGCTCGGCCGCAGGATGGCCGGAAAGCCCGTCTTGCGCACGACCTGCCAGGCTTCTTCGATCGAATGGGCCACGTCGGCGCGCGGGCACGAAAGCCCGATTCGTTCCATGGCGGCCTTGAAGAGCGACCGGTCCTCGGCCTTGGCGATCGAGTCGGCCCGCGCGCCCAGCATGGCGACGCCGAATCGCTCGAGAACTCCCTCGCTCTGGAGCTTCATCGCAAGGTTCAAACCGGTCTGTCCGCCGAGAGTCGGCAACAGCGCATCGGGGCGTTCCCGCTCGATAATCGCCGCTAGCGTCCGCACTTCGAGAGGCTCGACGTACGTGCGGGCGGCGAACTCCGGATCGGTCATGATGGTCGCCGGGTTCGAATTGACCAGGATGACGTCGAAGCCCTCCTCGGCGAGCGCTTTGGCGCCCTGCGTCCCTGAATAATCGAACTCGCACGCCTGTCCGATGACGATGGGTCCCGCGCCAATCAACAGGATTCGCTGGACGTCTGCGCGGCGGGGCATCGGGAGGAGAGCACTACCACACGTAGCGGCGTTCCCATCGCATGGGCGCGAAATAGCGGTCGCCGCGGTCGGGGATGATCGCGACGATGCAGCCGGGGCGCTTGGCCCGTCGCAATTCCTCCGCGATTTGCAAGGCGGCAAACACATTGGCGCCGGACGAGTGACCGACGTGCAACCCCTCCTCGCGGGCGAGCCGATCGGCCATGTCCCAGCCGTCCTCGGTGCGAATTGGGAGAATTCGGTCCGGCACGCGGGCATCGTAGATCGCGGGCACGAGGCTCGTTGCGAGGTGCTTGAGTCCCTCGAGGCCGTGCAGGGCCTCGGCCGGCTCGACCGCAACGCATTCGATAGGACGCTGATGCTCCTTGATGCGCCTCGCGCATCCCATCATGGTGCCCGTCGTGCCGAGGCCCGCGACAAAGTGCGTCAGCTTGTCGCCCAGCGCATCGAGGATCTCGCTCCCGGTGCCGTCGTAGTGAGCGCGCCAGTTGGAGGGATTCGAGTATTGGTCGGGATAAAAGTAGGTATTCGGGTCTTTGCCGACGAGCTCCCGGGCTAGCCGAATCGCGCCGTCCGAACCCTCCATTTCGGAGCTAAAGACGATTTCGGTACCGAAACTTCGCGTGATGTCCTTGCGCGCCTTGCTGACGTTGGCCGGCATGACGAGCCGCACGCGGATGCCGAGGGCCGCGCCGAACAGCGAATAGGCCACGCCCGTATTGCCGCTTGTCGAATCGATGAGGATTTTGTCCCGTGTGAGCCGCCCATCGGCGAGGGCATCGAGCATCATCCGGAGCGCGGGCCGGTCCTTCACGCTGCCGCCCGGATTCGCAAACTCCAGCTTGGCCCAAATCTCGACGTCGGGCAGGTGCCGCGCCACCTTGTTCAAGCGCAAGCATGGCGTGTCCCCCACGGCGTCCACGACCGACTCCAGCCTCCGAGTTCGGACCATCGGCACAACCAAAGCTGCCACTGCGGTCGAGTCAAGTCCGCACGGGTTCCTCGGCCCACACCGGTTGGCCCGCCCACCCCACTCTCCAAATTGCGCCGTTCTTGACGGGTGCAGGCTGCTGCCCTGTCGCCATGGCGACGATGGCGCGCACGGCCCCCCCGTGGGTGACGACCAACGCGGGAGCCTCGTCCGTGGCTACGCGCTGTGCAACGCGCGCAATGGCCTCGATGACCCGGGCTTGGAGCGCGTCGGGGGTCTCTGCTCCCTCGGGAGGCTGGCGCTCGGCCTTCCAGACGCGCCACGCTTCCGGGTGAAGCTGCTTGCACTCGTCGCCCGTCAGCCCCTCGAAGCACCCGAACGACCGCTCGCGCAACGCCGCGTCGACGTACACGAGAGGCACCTCGAGCTCGGCCGCAACGATGTCTGCGGTCTCCTGGGCGCGCGATAGGTCGCTGGCCACGATGCCGGACAGACGCACGGTACGAAGCGCGTCGGCAAGCGCGCGCGCCTGCGCCCGTCCCTGAGCATTCAACGGAATGTCCGTATGCCCCTGCCATCGGTTGGCGGCGTTCCAATCGGTCTCGCCGTGGCGAGCGACGTAAAGCACACGGCGTATCATCCCAATGAGTAGTCTACTGGAGGGAGCCCAAAACTTGCCCTCATTTGCCCGCCGTTCTTACCGTGGATGGTCGTATGGCCGAATCCTTGGCACAAGCGGCTGCCCTGCCTTCGTTGCCGCCCCTGCCTCCCTTGCCTCCTCCTGCTCTGCCGCGCAGGCTCGGGAGACGCGTGCTCCTGAAGCTGGCGGCCCGTGGCGGCATGGGCGAGGTCTATCTCGCCGCGACCACCGGCATCGAGGGCGCCGAGCGCCCGTGCATCGTGAAGACGGTGCGCCGGGACCACGTCCACGACAGCTCCTTTTTGGCTCGCTTCCTCGACGAGGCGAGGGTGCAGGCGCAACTGCAGCACCCCGGGGTGGCGCAGGTGCTGGAGGCGGCCAATGAGGAGGGCGGGCCCTACACGGTCGTCGAATATGTCGAAGGCAGGTCGCTGTGCGACGTGCGCCAGCGGGCCATTCAGAGAGGCGTGCCCATCGGGTGGGCAAACGCCGTCGCCATTGCGATCGAGGTGGCGCAAGCGCTCGGGCATGTCCACGAGCGCTCGGGGTCAGATGGATCTCCGCTGGGGATCGTGCACCGGGACCTCTCGCCCCAAAACGTCATGGTGGGCTACGCGGGCGAGGTCAAGCTCATCGACTTTGGTACGGCGCGTGGCCACAATCGGCGTTGCCACACGGTGGCGGGCGTGGTGTTCGCCAAGCCCGGGTACGTGGCGCCCGAAGTCGCGCGTCAGCAGATCGGAGACGGGCGGATCGACCTTTATGCCCTCGGTATCATCCTTTGGGAGCTCTGCGCGGGACGGCGCTTTCTGACCACGGACCCTCAAAGTCATCTCGATCACGTCGCGACCGGCAGGATGATCATCCCTGCGGTGGCCCAGGCGTGTGGTGCGCCGCGCGAGCTGGACGAGGTCGTCGGCAACTTGACGCGCAACGACCCCGACGAGCGCTATGCGCGCGCGGCCATTGCGGTCGCCGACCTCGGGAGACTCCTCGCCCGCGCGCCCACAGCGGAAGCCGGCGAACGCGGGGTTCGCGCGCGTACGGCCGTGTTGATGCGCGCGCTATGGCCGCACGAGCCGGCCCGCGCCCGCGCCGACTTCATGCGCCTGGTGCACGAAGCGCGACCTTTCTTCGAGAGCGAACCCGCGTCCGGCGAGCGACCGCGGGAGCGCTCCCCCGCCGCACCGTCCGGCGTCCACGCGATCGCCTCGACCCGCACACCGGCCGCCGCGGTGGACGCATCGCAGCTTCCCGGAACTCCGTACCGCCTCGTGCGCTCCATCGGCGAAGGCTCGAGCGGCGTGGTCTGGGAGGCGGAGCATACCGAGTTGCAGCGTCGCATCGCCCTCAAGGTCCTTTCGCCGGAGCTCGCGAGCTCGCGCTCGTCGCTGGAACTCTTCCGCCGGGAAGCCCGCATCATGGCAGCGGTGCCACACCCCAATCTCGTTCAAATCCTGGATTTCGGAAAGTCGCTCGATGGACGCGTGTTCCTCGCGATGGAACTTTTGACCGGCGAGACGCTCGGCGCGACGTTGCGTCGGGGTGCCCTGACGGTGGTCGACGCGACGCGCATTGCGATCAAGGCGTGCGCCGCCCTCGAAGCAACTCACGCGGCGGGACTCGTTCACCGCGATGTCAAACCGCAGAACCTGATGGTGACGACCACCGGAATCGTCAAGCTGCTGGATTTCGGGATCGCCACCCCACCCCTCGCCGGTTCGAGCAGGAGCGTCGCGTCGATGAAGGAGCGGTCGCTACGCGGCTTCGCGATGTTCGGAACGCCGGAGTACATGGCCCCCGAGCAAGTGGCGGGCGAAGCGATCGATCCACGTACGGATATCTACGCGCTCGGGTGTGTGCTCTACGAGATGCTGACCGGAGTTCCGCCATTCGATGGTCCAACCTTCGCGGTCATGGGCAAGCAGCTTCGCGCAGCGCCGCGTCCGCTGCACGCGCGTATGCTCGGGGGCCCCGTGCCTAGCGGGTTGAAGGAAGTCGTGACGCGTGCGATGGCCAAGGACCAAAAGCGCCGGTTTGCGACCGCGCGAGCCATGCGCTCGGCTCTAGAGGAAACTCTCCTTTCCGGCCGGCGACGTCAGGCGGCGCGGAGCGTCATGGCCGCAACTCTTCTCGCCATCGCGGGGGGTGCAGTCGCAGGAGTCTCCGCGCGAGAAGCGCGCAAGCTACTTGGACCACCCGATACAGAGCCTTCGGCAGCGATGACCACCGCTCCTCTGGTGACGGCCGGCAATGGCGTTCCCGGCACACCGGCCATTCGGGCCAGCGCGCAAGGAGTGGCCTCGTCGACCACCGCGATCGCGCCCACGCTTAC
>Ga0210409_10008176_pt1 | contig 10683 bp, 14 predicted proteins | sample IncBWH17MmetaG_FD_161649 | JGI IMG/M metagenome (GOLD analysis project Ga0210409, IMG submission 161649) | Forest soil microbial communities from Barre Woods Harvard Forest LTER site, Petersham, Massachusetts, United States - Inc-BW-H-17-M | ecosystem: Environmental > Terrestrial > Soil >...
TTTGCCAAGGGCAGCACGCCCTCCATCGAAAGCAAGCCATAGGTGGCCTTGAACCCGGTAACGCCGCAATAGGAGGCCGGACGCAGCACCGACCCCATGGTCTGTTCTCCGATAGCGAGGGGAACCATCCCCGCCGCAACGGCCGCTGCCGACCCGCTTGAGCTTCCACCCGGCGTGTGCTTCAAATCCCGCGGGTTGCGGGTTGGGGCAGGTGTGCGATATGCGAAGGCGGTAGTCTGCGTCTTTCCCAGCAAAATCGCTCCGCGCTGGCGCATTTCGCGAACAATTGCGGCGTCAGCAGTGCCGATTCGCCCTTTGTAAATTGCCGAGCCGTATTCAGTAGCCAAATCCCGCGTCTCGATGATGTCTTTCGCTCCGAAAGGGATCCCGGACAGCCTCCCGTCACCGGTCGGCCTCTGCGGCAGCACCTGGACCCAGGCGTGGATGGAGGAGTCCATGGCCCGAATGCGATCCAGGCACGGCTGTAACGCAAGCTCACGCATCTTACGTGGGGCATTCAACCACTGAGTTAGTGTCTCAAGGCGAGGGCTCGCAGCGGTACCGGTAGTAGCGCCTGTAGCCGCTGCGAAGCTGCCAAACAGGAGAGTCCGTCGATCAAGCTTGCGGCTTTCGAAACTGGTCACGGCTGCCATAATAGTAACCGATGAGACGATCTGCAACGCAGAATTGCACCAGCGCCGCGAACGAGCTGGCACCTGCTTCCCCGAGTACTCCACTTCTCCGGTTTGCACTAGTTGGTTCAAACGCGACCGGAGCTTCAATCGAGAGAATTACGTTTACGCCAGCCGGTGACGCACGTCTACGCCTGCGAAAATCGAAATAACTGCAGTTCTATCGGCGAATCACCGGCAAATCTGACGACATATCCCTGCGCGATTCCCGGAAAAGAGCTGCGGAGCGAATTGAAACGGTGCACAAACTGCCTGGTTTTCAGTGGCGCTAACCCCGTGATGCAAGTTCGATGAGGCGCTCAGATGCGGATTCTCCGTTCGGACATTCTCGACATGTTGATCCGAAATCCGGACACTCCCAGACACACACCCTGGACTAAGATCTTCGAAGAGAAAGGCCACCTGTTCAAGATGAGGCTCGCGCCACACACTTGGGAACGTGAGATCAGGCCAATAGGACATCTGGTTACACGATGCCCCGATAAACCATCTAGTGGCGGGTGAGATCGCAGTTGCGGTTGTCACCCCGATGCTGGTGATCATAATCGCGATGGTCGTTATCGTCCCGGTCTGTGTGCCAGCGTCTTTGATCTGGTTTCCACTCCGGGCAGCAGAAAAAGCCGGCCAGCGCTGCAGTCGCCAAGCTGAATATTGAGAGCACTGGAAGATCACGTATGGACATTGTTTTACTACATCCGGATGCTCCTTTAGCAATAGCCATTCCCTATCTCCCATCCCTTCAATCGATACTTGCGCAATGAATGCGGTCTGTTCAGGATGATGGTCCCTGTCACATCCTCACTTTGCGCGCAGTACCCGCAACCAGTGCAACCCGATGGGTTTCGGCGCGAGGGCGTCGAGTTCGATTTCTGCGATCTGCCCCTCGGATCGTTCTCTCCAGCGGTAAATCCCCGGGTCGGACTCTTCGCGGATGTGGCCGGTTGCCGGACGCAGGAAATCGCGCGCATCGATCAGCGAAACAGTCTCTCGCGTTGCCGTCCGGGTGAGCGCTTCAACGACATAGCTGCGCAGGAGTTTCGGCCAGTACGCATCGAAAAGCTGCGAAGAAGCGAAGACATCGCTCCAAGTCACCTCGCCGCCGTAAGCGACGATCACCCCGACCACACGCTCGCGCCCCGTCCCGCTGTTCGCGCGATGGAATCGGCGGTCAACTTCTTGGGAGAAGGTTTCGACCGAGGCGCCGATGGGTGAAGACTTGTAAATCTTAGCGTAGGCCTGCGTCGGAGCATTCAAAGCAATCACGCTATCAAGCGAACGTCCGTTGATAGGCGGCGAAAGTGCGGAAGGCGCGCTTCCGATTCTCCCTCCGGCGACGCCGCCTGCGGCTCCCCCGAGCGTAGATTGCGTATCGCCGCGCACGGCCGCCCAGACTTCGTTTTGGTTTTGCTCAACCGCGGCCTTTGCGCGGACGCTCGGATGGACCATCAGGTTCGCTGCAGCAAAATTCGCGGACTCACCGGTCCAGCGACCGTGCTCGACGCAGAACACGTCGAGCGGCAGGGGCGCGGCACCCGCGGGTACGATCCGGTCCTTGCCGATGATTCGGTCTTGGTTGCCACCCGAAACTACTTCGCCTGCCAGAAGCAACAGCTGGCGTTTGCCGCGGTTGACCAGGACAAGTTGATTGACCTGCGCGCCAGGTTGCGGAAACGGTAACGGCAACGCCTCGCGCGTCCGGCGGAGATAATTCCCCTGCTCGGTAACGACCACGTCGCCTGACGCAAGCGCTTCATCGAGCGTGGCGAAGGCGCTCGTATCCGCATCCTGCGCCGAAACTACCGGAAATACCGTGAGATTCTCGTAGGTGATCGGCTGCGCCAGTCGCCATCCCTGCTGCGGTGATTGGCCGTCGTCCCCAGCTTGAACAGGGTGCGGGACGCCTATTGCCAGGCTCAACGCTGCCAACAACACCAGAATGGGAAGGCTTAACACCCAGAGGACTCTCACTCGCTCGCTTTGCACGGTTCCCTCCTCGCTACCAGGTTAGACACCGCATTTTGGCGGTTTCATTCCTGAGAACGAACGGGGAGCGGTTTCTTGCACGATTTTTGGCGGGGCCGGAACCGAAGAAGCGCGAACAGGGCCCCATCACACTCAGGAGCAAGAACCTCACCTGAACAGATCCGATTCTATGTCGCGGCGTACCAATCACGGTCACGCCAAGATTCTGGAAGGATCGTTCCGGGATGTATTGACGTGCGACGAAGAGCTGGTGCGGTCATTGGTGAAGTCCGGTCGGCAGACAGAGGATCGACTTGCCGATCTGCTCGCGGCCTTCGATCATCGCGTGTGCCTGTTCGACGTCCTCGAGGGTGTAACGGGCCACTATCGGGATCTGCAGCGCACGATCGAGAACTGCGGCAAACACATCGTCGGCCCTCATCTGCACTGTCGCCCGATCCGGGAGATGATCAGCCAGTCGGGGGCGAGTGAGAAACAGCGAACCGGCTTCGCCCAGTTCAAGGGGGTCCAGGTCGTCCAGTGAGCCGGACACTGAACCGTAGTTCACCACCATCCCCCGCACGCGTGTTGCCCGAAAGCTGTCACGCAACGTCGCCCGGCCCACGGAGTCAAAAACTACATCAACGCCGCGCCCGTCGGTGGCTTCTCGAATGACGTCGGCAAAGCGCCCGTTGTCGTACAACATCGTGTGATCGGCGCCAAGCCGGCGAGCGACATCACATTTCGCGGCAGAGCTTGCCGTGGCGAAGACGGTTGTGCCCGAGCGTTTGGCCAATTGAATCAGCAGCTGTCCGATGTTCCCCGACGCGGCGTGAATGAGGCAGGAACTCCCAGGTGCCAAGCGTGCAACGTCATGCACCAGGTAATGTGCAGTGCAGCCTTGGAACAGACTCGCCGCAGCTACACCGAAGCTGATCGCATCGGGTAGCTTCGCAATCAATGCTGCCGGTACGCGAGCGTACTCTGCATAGCTGCCCCAGGAAATGCACCACGCGACGCGATCTCCCCAAGCCACGTTTGTCACCGCCCGGCCCACCTGCACCACCTCGCCCGCACCCTCCATGCCCAGCGTGCAGGGCAGTTGAACGGGGTATGTCTTCGATGACGCATACTTGCCCTGCCTTGTGTGAATGTCCATGAAGTTAATGCCCGCGCATGCGACCTTTACCAAAACATCTTGAGGGCCGAGCTTGGGCACTGGGATGTCGCGCTTCTGGAGGACTTCTGGTCCACCGTAGCGGTCGATGGTGATGGCCTTCACAGTCTGGTCTTCCTCGATGATCTGGGCTCTCGGGCGTTGAATTTGTTGACAAGCCTCATTCCCGCACGATCCCGGAGACCTGTCGATTTGCACCACGGAGGTCTCACCGCTTGTTTCCCGAGAATCTTGCCAACGGAGTGCCAACCATCGACCAGGCGCTTACAATCAAGTGGTCAGTGAGAAGACACCCTCCAGACCTGATAAGTCAAGCGATGCTACCAAACCGCCTGGCCTCCCAAGTTTAACCGGCATCAGGGTCGCCGACGAGCGCGAGAGCGCGAGTGTTCGTCAGCTCCGCATATCTCCAGATGCAGAGACCAGCATGGAAGATGGAGAAGATGAATTCGATTTACCCTCTGCACGTTGAGGAAGCGGACCATGGGTCGGGCGCGCCAGCCGCGCGTCAACTCGTTAGACAATCAATTCGGCCAAACGTGGGTTGCCCGCTTCTAGCGTCCGTTGGGCCTCTTCGAGACGGAATCTCCACCCGTGTACGACACGGTTGAGAACATCTGAAAGCACCATCACAGCATGCAAGAGTTCGGTGGGCAATTCATGAAGATGTAAATCCGTGATCAGCATGCCGATGCTTTCACGCTCCCACTTCAGATCATGCGACTTCGCCACCTCGGCTAGTTTCCGTTCAAACGGGATGCGCAAACTCGATACTAGCCCGGCCTTCGCGGTGGCGCAACAAATCGTGTCTGCCTCAGAGAGGACAGTCGTGATTTCTAGCCGATCGCTCGTCGGGCGAGCGTCGTGTACACATTCGAGTGGACGGTTATCGACTGCAATTTGCTCCGTGGCTTGCGAGAGATGCAGGGATGCTTTTGGAACGTAAATAGTTGAAAAGTTCAGGCACTCCTTCTCACGGAAAACACAACCTCTTCGGGGATCAAAGGTGGCTTCCCAATCGGCCAGTTTGTCGGAGGGTATGGCGATTCTTCTGAGGGACTCTCACGTATCTTGTCCCGAGCTTAGTCCGCGCAGCGACGTTCTTCAGTTCGCCAAAGCGGTGAGAAACTCCGCCAAGCACCAGTCTTGCAGCAACACATACAAAACCTCCGTCGGTTGAAACATCGACGCACACTAACGGACTAACGGCCAAATCCATCCGACCCCTTCTAGTGTGCGTTTGCAAACCAGCGCGCCGTTTCACCCACTGTTGAAAGTGAGATCGTTGACACCGCCATTCGCATCGACTTCAATCTTAAGGGCGCCAGTACTCTCCACGTACGCGGCCTTCGCAATCGCAGGAGAAGGGGGGCGGTGTGGTTGCTCGGCGGGACAGTGAAGAATAGAGTGACTGCTTGGTTTGTTACCGAAGACGCCTTCGCCCAACAGATCCGGGCAACGATAGAGTTCGCTCTGAATGGCCCTCGGCATTCTAAGGAAGGCCATCAATTCCGAAAGGCCGTTACTGGAAGACTTCGGTTGAATGGAGAACGAGCATGACGACGATGCGCTTGCACTTTCTGATTGTCAGCCTTGCAGCATTCTTGTGTAGCGCAGCCCGCGGCCAAGCGGTGCCCCGGGCGTCGGAGGGCAAACTCATCGGTGACGTGGCCGATAAGGCCGAGAACACGCCTATCCCGAAAGCATTTCTGCTCGTACATCGGCCCGACGGCCAAAAGGATGTAATCGTTAAGGTCTCCGATGGTCGATTTCAACTTACACTCGCTCCCGGTCTATATGACGTTTTTGTCGCCGCCTCCGGCTTCTCACCTTCCTGTAGGAAAATGAAGATCTCCCAGGGACAAACCGCGGTTTTCAAAGCTCGACTAGAGCCGGACACATGGCACTGAATTAGTCCCTAGAAAGTACCTTGCGGCTCTCAAGTGATGCCACAGTCCGGTTAGCGCGTTTTTTTACACTCGCGTTTGTTTCTAGCGTTCATCCGGAATTTGCCGAGAAAATGGCGAATCGTTAGCTTGATGATAAACTATGGCCCTATGAACGCATCTTAACGCCCGGCACTCGTGATGATTGACCGTGGTCGAAATTAAAACCCGCGCAGCAAGCAAGACCGATGTACCCCGACTCACAGAGATATACAACCACTATGTCATCCATACTCCCGTCACGTTCGATCTTGAGCCATATACCGTCGACGGCCGTTTGATTTGGTTTGAGCAGTTTGCCTTGGAGGGGCGCTACGGACTGTTGGTTGCTGAAGAAGAAGGCCGAGTCATTGGTTATGCCGGTACGACACGTTTTCGAACGAAGGCGGCGTATGACACCACGGTGGAATCGACGATTTATTGTGCCCCCGAATGGACCGGAAAAGGCGTCGGCTACCAACTCTATTCAGTCCTCTTCGAGACGATAGCGAAAGAGGATATCCACCGCATCGTTGCGGGATACACGTTGCCCAATCCGGGTTCCGAAGCATTGCATAAGCAATTCGGATTTGCCTCCGTTGGTGTGTTTCACGAGAATGGCCGGAAGTTTGGCCGCTATTGGGACGTGGCTTGGACCGAACGAGCACTACAGATTGACTGAGGACGGACCATAGATTGCTTTGTTGCGTTACGCTAACTTTCGATTGAATCGAATAAACCGGAAACGTAAAGCAGCACTTCATTTCTCTGGTTTGCGCATTTGATCAGGACGGTGCAGGAAATGCTAGGTGATGTATGATGGCGTTCTTCTTTTTCTGTTTTCATGACCTCTCCAGAGAAATCGGCGGAAGTGCCGGGACGGCAGAAGCAGCGCCCAGGCTGCCTCGGATGCCTTTGGCGGGTAGGCGTGGGCTTGTTCCTGGCGTTGGTTTTCATGGCCGCAGTAACTGCTTTTTTGTATCCCTGGGCCTTTTACCTCGGCGGGAAATTCCACATTCTTGCGTATTGGCAAGGCTGGGGAGAACTACATGCGAAGAGCGGTGACTACGTATTGTTTGTTCGGATCGAGCCAACGCCACGCGGCAGCCGATTGTACCCTCGGTCGAATCTGACCGGAGTCTCTTATATTTGCACACCGCGAGGGGAGCGATATCGCCTAAGTCTGGGTGGCGACATGAGACTGCATCTGAACTTGTCAACCGATGGGGAACCCATCCATCTCTACATGATTTACTGGCCTCTGTGGTATGGGCAATTCATTACAGACCATCGTCCCAGCCTGGACTTCCGCGGCCACTGGCACAATCCCGATCTAGTTATGGATGATCACGGAAGCATTTCCAGGGCATTTCAGCCTGATGGTGCCGTGTACGATGGCCATGATCGCAATCGGCCTTACTCGACCGAGAACGCTCCAATCACCTTTGTTGAGGGTTCGTACTCAGAATTTGAGGCGGCGTGCGCAAGGGTCCATCGCTGAAATTGGCATCTCCCACAGCGCGGCATTGCCCGGACATTGGCGTACCGGAGGTCCACTTGTCCAGTTTGGGCGTTTTGTCTGTTTTTTTTGAGTTTGCCAGACGCATTTCGCGTCCACAGGGATACCTCCTGTCGAAAATAAGGAGGGGTTCTGCCATTCCCTGTCCAGCAGGCGGAGGTAAAGAGAATCCCGGCCCGGGAACGAAGGGGAAAAATCTTATCCCTCGCTCAATCCGCTGACCATTCAGCCATCTCATTCAAACAACCCTGACGGGATCCCCGTGGTACCGCTCCAGTCGGGTCAAACACAGGGCGCTACGTCAGCTGACGTTTGTGAAGCGGTTGTGCGTTTTCAAATTGAGTCGTGGGAACTCGATGCGAACCCGTATTGCGTTTTGGGCAAGGGGAAGAACGCAGTCGAGCAGTTTCTCGGACGGTTTAACCCGCTGCCGACTATCGCCGCTTCGAGCCTGCACTGTTGACGGCGGACGAGCAGGAAACTCAAGATCTAGACCGCTCGGTCTGACTCGAAGGAATCCTTCGTCGGCCAAGGCGTCCCCGATCTGCACAAGTGCTAAACTTGAATTGGTCAATCATGGAAGAAGGCAACATTTACTCGATGATTGGAGAGGAAGGTTTCACGCGCCTAGTGGCCGCCTTTTATCGCCAGGTCCCGCAGGACGACCTTCTCGGAACCATGTATCCGGAGGAGGACCGCAAAGGCGCCGAACAACGCCTTCGCGACTTTCTGGTCTATCGGTTCGGAGGTCCGGAGCGGTACATCGCGCAGCGAGGACATCCCCGCCTGCGGGCGCGACATCTTCCTTTCCGGATCAGTCAAGCTGCCCGCGACCGCTGGATGCAGCTGATGAACAACGCGTTTGCCGAAGCCGCTCTGCCCGCCGAGGCCGAACAACTCCTCCGGGCGTTCTTCGAGCAAATGTCTACCTTCATGATCAATGCGGATCCTGCCGGACGTTTCGTCGGGTAGTTTTCGACTAGACTTTGCTGATAGGGATGCTTTGTGTCGTGGTGCTCACAGAGAGGTCGGACTGAGCCGGGTCTTTCGCTTGCGCCACGCTGAGACGAACACCGCCACTCCTGCCCCAATCAGCGCCGCAGTCGAGATCAACACTTTCGCCACAGCCAGCGCTTTATGCGGTTCTTCCTCTGGCGGGATCACCGACAGCACGATAGTGAGCGCGGTGCAGGCGAAGCCAATCACCGCCAGGGCAACCGCTACGTGCCGCCCGCCGGGAACTTGCATGGCTTCCGGCCCGGCCGGACGGCTTTGCAACCGGATCATGGAAGCAAATAGAAACAGATACGGCAGAAAGTAGGCGATGATCGACATGCTCACGAGCACGGCATATGCGCCGCGTACAGTGGTTCCGGCCTGACTGAGCAGGGCGATCATCATGCCTGCCATGCCGTAGGCCCCAATCGCGACCCAGGGGGTGCGAAAACGCTGGTGAATTCGCCCGAAGGCCGGCGGCAGGTAGTGATCGACGCCCGCAACAAATGGCAGCCGCGAGGTCGAGGACAGAAACGCCGCCGCGCCGCCCACAGCATTGAGTCCGACCAGCAACGCAAGGGGTGCTAGAAGCCGAGCCAATCCCAGTCGGGAGCACAGCGCCTGCACGCCCAGTACAAAGCCATCCGGACCACCAACCGCTTCGCTCGGCAAGGCAAGCAGCAAGGCAATCGTTCCGGCGACATATCCCACGGCGAGCACGATGCCGCCGGCGAGCAAAGCGCGGGGAATGGTGCGGCGTGGATTGCTAATCTCCTCGCCCATGAAGGAACCGGCTTCACATCCGCCAAAGGCAAAAAAGATGGTGGCCCAAAAAATCGCGTTCCGCAATGAAAAATGCGGAATCAAGCTCGCCTGAGTAAACCGGGTGGCCGATCCGAAGCGCCAAGTGGAAAGAACAGCGAGCACAATGAGCGTCGCCAGCGGCACAATGCTGCCCGCCGAGCCAATATTGTTGAGCCACTTGCCCACATTGACGCCCACGATGTTTAGCCCGGTGATGATCGCAAGCCACGCGATCGCAAAGGCGGCGTAGTATGTCGGGCTCGCTGCAAAGCTCTGACCGCGGGCGCCAAAGGCGAAGAGGACCGAGCCTGCTCCGAAATAGAGCACTCCGGGGAAATACGGCAGGTTGCTCATCCAGTATGTCCAGGCGGCAATGAAACCGGAGAAATCACCGAATGCCTCGCGCGTCCAGACATAGAGGCCTCCTTCTTGCGGGTAGCGCGACGAGAGTTCGATCACGCTCGCCGCCAACGGAACGAAAAACCCCACCAGTCCGACGATCCAAATGATGAGCGTGCCTGGTCCGGCTGCAGCCGCGGTGGCGGTCCACCGCACACTCAGACCGCTCACAACGTAGAAGAGCGTAAGGTCGCGAAAACCCAAAGCACGCTTGAGCGCGGGTCTGGTAGACATGTGCGCGCAGCATACCTTATTGTGAGCCGCGAGTGCGAAGCTAGGCGGTATCGCTGAGAACAGTCATCGCGGCATTGCGCCCATTGATGCCGATCACGCTGCCTCCCGGATGCGTGCACGCCCCGCACAAGTAGACGCCCGGCATGGGCGTACGCGCCGAAAGCCGTCTCGACCACATGTATGCAGGCAAGCACTCGCCCTGGAAGATGTGACCTCCGGTGAGTCCGACCTTCCGCTCGATATCTGGGGGACCAAGCACCTGAGTATCCATGATGGCGCCGTCAATCGCGGGGCAGAAGCGGGCAAGAGAGTTGAGGGCGAGCTGGCGGACCTCTTCTCGCCGCTCATCCCATGTGCCGCGCGCGAACGTGTATGGGACATACTGCGCAAAGACGCTCATGGTATGCTGCCCGGCGGAGGTGATGGTCGAATCATGGACACTCTGGAAGTACAGCTCGCACCACAGTTGCTGAGGCAATTCGCCGCGGCGGGCGGCGGCAAAGGCGGCCCTCCACTCCGCTTTCGTGAGCGGCGTGTTGATTTGTCCGTAGTGGTGCGGCTGGTCAGTTCCGGGACGCGCGGTGAAGTTGGGCAGCTCGCGGAGCAATACGTTCAGCTTTACAGTGCAGCCCTCCATCGGAATCTCTTCGACACGCTTGCGCCACGCGGGATCGACTGCAGTGCCCAATAGCCGCAGCGTCTGCCGTGGGTCGGCATTCGAGATCACGACTGGCGCAGCGATGAGTTCGCCGCCCTCGAGGATCACTCCTTCGGCGGGTACGATCTGTGCAACAGGGACGCCGCTGGCGACCACGGCTCCAGCGTCTCGCGCGGCATCGCAAAAGTAGAACGAGACCATTCCCATGCCACCTTTCACGTAGCCCCACATGCCGGGCATTCCGCCCAGCCGGCCCGACGAATGATGGAAGCGGATGCTGGCGGTACCTGCGTCGAATGGGCTGGCATTGGGCACGA